>Ga0247736_10000336_pt1 | contig 16462 bp, 13 predicted proteins | sample UWRJL193509B2_FD_180935 | JGI IMG/M metagenome (GOLD analysis project Ga0247736, IMG submission 180935) | Plant litter microbial communities from Arlington Agricultural Research Station in Wisconsin, United States - UWRJ-L193-509B-2 | ecosystem: Environmental > Terrestrial > Plant litter >...
ATCCCCGTCGACCTCAACAAGCAGGAGAACAAGTCGACCGTCGAGGTCGTCATGACGATCCTGCACGCCGGCGGCAAGTTCGGCGGCGGCGGCTACTCGGTCTCGGGTGGTCTGCACGGCGTCGGCATCTCCGTCGTCAACGCGCTGTCGCGCGAGGTGGACACCGAGGTGCGCCGCCAGGGACACGTCTGGCGCATGAGCTTCAAGAACGGCGTTCCCGTCGCCCCGCTCGAGAAGGGCGAGGCGACTGACGAGACCGGAACGCAGCAGACCTTCTGGCCGAGCGAAGAGACCTTCGAGACGGTCGAGTTCGACTTCGAGACGCTGCGCGCCCGCTTCCAGCAGATGGCCTTCCTCAACAAGGGACTGCGCATCACCATCACCGACGAGCGTGGTGATGAGGATGTCGTCGAGAGCTACATGTACGAGAAGGGCCTCGTCGACTACGTCGAGTACCTCAACAAGTCGAAGCGCGGCGAGCTCATTCACCCCGAGGTCATCGCCTTCGAGTCGGAGGACACCGATCGCAAGATCTCGCTCGAGGTCGCGATGCAGTGGACCAACGCCTACACCGAGAGCGTGCACACCTACGCGAACACGATCAACACCCACGAGGGCGGAACCCACGAAGAGGGGTTCCGCGCCGCGCTCACCACGCTCGTCAACAAGTACGCGCGCGAGAAGGGCATCATCAAGGAGAAGGATGACAACCTCTCTGGCGACGATGTGCGCGAGGGCCTGACCGCCGTCATCTCCGTCAAGCTCGCCGAACCGCAGTTCGAGGGCCAGACGAAGACCAAGCTCGGCAACACCGAGGCGAAGGCCTTCGTGCAGCGTGTCGCCGGACAGCAGCTCGGCGACTGGTTCGACCGCAACCCCACGCAGGCGCGCGATGTCATCCGCAAGGCGATCCAGGCATCCCAGGCGCGCATCGCTGCGCGCAAGGCGCGCGAGCAGACCCGTCGCAAGGGACTGCTCGAGTCGAGCGGCATGCCAGGAAAGCTGCGGGACTGCTCGAGCAACGACCCGTCGCTCAGTGAGATCTTCATGGTCGAGGGTGACTCGGCCGGCGGTTCCGCCGTGCAGGGCCGTAACCCCGAGTTTCAGGCGATCCTCCCGCTGCGCGGCAAGATCCTCAACGTCGAGAAGGCGCGTCTCGATCGCGCCCTCGGCAACAACGAGGTGCAGTCGATGATCACCGCATTCGGCGCCGGTGTCGGCGAGGACTTCGACCCGGCCAAGGCCAGGTACCACAAGATCGTCCTGATGGCGGATGCCGACGTCGATGGCCAGCACATCACCACCCTGCTGCTCACCCTCCTGTTCCGCTACATGCGCCCGCTCATCGACCTCGGTTACGTCTACCTCGCGCAGCCGCCGCTCTACCGCCTGAAGTGGAGCAACGCCCAGCACGAGTACGTGTACTCCGACCGTGAGCGCGATCAGCTCGTCGAGATCGGGCTCGCGGCAGGAAAGCGCATGCCGAAAGACTCCGGCATCCAGCGCTACAAGGGTCTCGGTGAGATGGACTACAAGGAGCTGTGGGAGACGACCATGGACCCCGCCACCCGCACCCTGCTGCAGGTCACGTTGGACGACGCGGCCGCCGCCGACGAGATCTTCTCAACCCTCATGGGCGAAGACGTCGAGTCGCGACGCAACTTCATCCAGCGCAACGCCAAAGACGTTCGCTTTCTCGATATCTAAGGGCTGACCATGGCTGACGTAACAGAACCCACCGGCGACGAGCCCACCTTCACCGACAAGGTGCTCGACACCACCCACGACAAGATCTCGCAGGTCGACCTGCAGCTCGAGATGCAGCGCTCGTACCTCGACTACGCGATGAGCGTTATCGTCGGGCGCGCGCTGCCCGAGGTGCGTGACGGCCTCAAGCCGGTGCACCGCCGCGTCATCTACACGATGTACGACGGGGGATACCGCCCCGACAAGGGCTTCTCGAAGTGCACCCGTGTCATCGGTGATGTCATGGGCCAGTTCCACCCGCACGGCGACTCGTCGGTCTATGACGCTCTCGTTCGCCTCGTGCAGCCGTGGAGCCTTCGCTACCCGCTGGCCCTCGGCCAGGGAAACTTCGGTTCGCCCGGCAACGACGGCGCCGCCGCCCACCGGTACACCGAGACCAAGATGGCCCCGCTCGCAATGGAGATGGTGCGGGACATCGAGGAAGAGACCGTCGACTTCCAGGACAACTACGACGGCCGCACCCAGGAGCCGACCGTTCTGCCGAGCCGGTTCCCCAACCTGCTGGTGAACGGATCGGTCGGCATCGCCGTCGGTATGGCGACGAACATTCCGCCGCACAACCTGCGGGAGGTCGGCGAGGGTGCGCTGTGGCACCTTGCCCACCCGGAGGCGTCGCAGGAGGAGCTCGTCGAGGCCCTCATTCAGCGCATCAAGGGCCCGGACTTTCCGACCGGCGCGCAGATTCTCGGCCTCAAGGGCATCCAGGATGCGTACCGCACCGGCCGCGGCTCGATCACCATGCGTGCGGTCGTCAACGTCGAGGAGCTGCAGGGTCGCACCTGCCTCGTCGTCACCGAGCTGCCGTACCAGGTCAACCCCGACAACCTCGCGCTGAAGATCGCCGACCTCGTCAAGGAGGGCAAGCTCGCCGGCATCGCCGACATTCGCGACGAGACCTCCGGTCGCACCGGCCAGCGCCTCGTCATCGTGCTCAAGCGCGACGCAGTTGCCAAGGTCGTGCTCAATAACCTCTACAAGCACACCCAGCTGCAGGAGAACTTCGGCGCCAACATGCTGGCGATCGTCGATGGCATTCCGCGCACGCTCTCGATCGACGGCTTCATCACCGCGTGGGCAGAGCACCAGATCGAGGTCATCGTTCGCCGCACGCAGTATCGCCTGCGCAAGGCCGAGGAGCGCGCCCACATTCTGCGCGGCTACGTCAAGGCGCTCGACGCCCTCGACGAGGTCATCGCCCTCATCCGACGCTCGCCCACGGTCGAGGAGGCCCGCGACGGCCTCATGACGCTGCTGACGGTCGACGAGCTGCAGGCCCGCGCAATTCTCGATATGCAGCTGCGCCGTCTCGCTGCTCTCGAGCGCCAGAAGATCATGGATGAGCTGGCCGAGATCGAGACGGAGATCGCCGAATACCACGTCATTCTCGGCAGCCCGCAGCGCCAGCGCGACATCGTCAGCGAAGAGCTCACCGAGCTCATCGCCAAGTACGGCGACGACCGCCGCACCGAGATCATGTTCGGCTTCGACGGCGACATGAGCATCGAGGACCTCATCCCAGAGGAGGAGATGGTCGTCACCGTCACCCGCGGCGGCTACATCAAGCGCACGCGCAGCGACAACTACCGCAGCCAGCACCGCGGCGGCAAGGGAGTGCGCGGCGCCCAGTTGCGCGCCGATGACGTGGTCGAGCACTTCTTTGTCACGACGACCCATCACTGGCTGCTGTTCTTCACGAACACCGGGCGCGTCTACCGTGCCAAGGCCTACGAGGTGCAGGAGGCCGGCCGTGACGCGAAGGGCCAGCACGTCGCGAACCTGCTCGCCCTGCAGCCGGGCGAGGAGATCGCGCAGATTCTCGACATCCGTGACTACGCGGCCGCGACCTACCTGGTGCTCGCCACCCGTGGCGGACTCGTGAAGAAGACGGCCCTTGTCGAGTACGACACCAACCGCACCGGTGGCATCATCGCCATCAACCTCCGCGAGGGGGACGAGCTCGTTTCGGCGATGCTCGTTGAAGAGACGCAAGACGTTCTGCTCGTCTCGCGCAAGGGAATGTCGATTCGCTTCACCGCATCGGATGCCGCTCTGCGGCCCATGGGTCGCAGCACCTCCGGGGTCATCGGCATGCACTTCCGTGACGACGACCAGCTGCTGAGCGCCAGCGTCGTCGCCGACGCCGGCTACGTGTTCGTGGTCACCGAGGGGGGCTATGCGAAGCGCACCGCCGCGGACCAGTACCGGGTGCAGGGACGCGGCGGATTGGGCATCAAGGTGGCCAAACTGCAGGAGGCACGCGGCGATCTCGCGGGTGCTCTTATCGTCGAGGACGACGACGAGGTGCTTGTGGTTCTTGCCAGCGGCAAGGTGGTAAGGTCTGCCGTGGCCGAGGTTCCGGCCAAGGGTCGTGACACCATGGGTGTCGTGTTTGCACGTTTTGCAGACGACGATCGGATCATTGCTCTCGCTCGTAACAGCGAACGTAATCTTGAAAGTCAGGAAGGCGAGACCGAGGAGCCTGACGCTCCTGCCGAGGTCGAAGCCGCTGGGAAGGACGAGTCCGTAGATGAGTAGTGTCGCCGAACAGCTTCAGCGTAAATCGCAGAAGCCCGTAGCCACCAAACAGGTTCGCCTCAAGCTGGTCTACGTCGACTTCTGGTCCACCGTCAAGCTGTCGTTCCTTGTCGCGGTGTCTCTGGGCATCGTGCTCGTGGTCTCGACCGTTCTCGTCTACCTCGTGCTGCAGTCGACGGGGGTCTTCGACAAGCTCGACGCGCTCCTGGCCGATATCCTCAGCGCTGGCGACGGCGCAGCCTTCAGCATCGGCGAGAGCTTCTCGCTGCTGACGGTCACCTTCTTCGCCTTCATCGTGGCTGTTCTCAACATCGTGGTCGGCACCGCCCTTGGCGCGATCACCAGCATCCTGTACAACTTCAGCGTTCGCATTACCGGTGGATTGCTGGTCGGGTTCACCAACAACTAGGGCCGATTACAGGAAACCGCGCAGGTGCGATACTCTCGTATCTGCCCAACGGGGGTATAGCTCAGGCGGTTAGAGCGCTTCGCTGATAACGAAGAGGTCCGTGGTTCAAGTCCACGTACCCCCACTGGAAGTCCCACAAGGATTTCCACCTCTTTCGGGGACGTAGCTCAATTGGCAGAGCATCGCCTTTGCAAGGCGGGGGTTAGGGGTTCGATTCCCCTCGTCTCCACGAAAGAGAAAAGGCCCGCAACCGAGGTTGCGGGCCTTTCTTGTTCTGCTCTGCGTGTTTCGATCTACGCCTCGTCGGTCTCCGGCTCGTCTTCGATCCAGAGCGAGTCGTCGGCGCGCAGCGTCTGCCACGCGGCGTAGGCCACACCAGCGACAGCGACGACGGCGAGGCCGATGAGGATGTACTTGCCCGGCCCCGCAGACTTCGGCGCCTCGAGCACTCCGGCCTTCACGCCCGCCTTGACCCCGGCTTCTTTAGCAGAGCGACCTGCCTTGACGATCTTGTCGCTGACATCCGAGTTCTTCGCAGACTCAATGACGGCGATGGCCGACGCGAGGGCTCCGGACAGCGCGGGAACGACGTCATCGACGAAGCGGTCGCGGCCGTGCTTGGCGGCCGAGGCGCCGGAGCGAAGCACCGGGCGCACCCGGTCTTCGTAGGCGTCCTTGACCCGCGGAGCGATCTCGTCGCTGGCGAAGCTCGAGGCCTGGTGACCTGCCTCGCGCACGATGCGGTTCGCGTGCTCGAGAACCTCGCGCTGGTCGCTCAGCAAATCTTCTGCCTGCCGCTTGAGCCGGTTGAGCTCTCGCTGGCGTTTACGTGACAGTCCCATGAGAACCTCCCAGTTCGTGGTGCGGTGATCATGCCAATCTTGGCATGCCTACCTGCGTCACGAAACGGTGCTACCTGTGAGGTGTATGTGCGTGCGCACAGTGGCGCTCGAAAGCGCTGTGCAAGAATTGTGCCCATGTCTTTGCACACTGCTGTCGCTACCATCTCAACCTCCCTCGGGGACATCCGCGTGAACCTTCTCGGTAACCACGCCCCCAAGACCGTCAAGAACTTCACCGGCCTCGCCACCGGCGAGATCGAGTGGACCCACCCGGCCACCGGAAAGAAGTCCAACGACCCGCTCTACGACGGCGTCATCTTCCACCGCATCATCAAGCAGTTCATGCTGCAGGGCGGCGACCCGCTCGGCCAGGGCGTCGGAGGACCGGGCTTCGAGTTCGATGACGAGATCCACCCCGAGCTCAACTTCAACGAGCCCTACGTTCTTGCAATGGCGAACGCCGGCACCCGTGGCGGCAAGGGAACCAACGGCTCGCAGTTCTTCATCACGACGGTTCCGACCCCGTGGCTGCAGGCCAAGCACACCATCTTCGGCCTGGTGGCCGACGAGGAGTCGAAGCGCGTCGTCGACGCGATCGAGGCCGTTCCCACCGATGGACGCGACAAGCCGCTTGAGGATGTCGTCATCAAGTCCGTCACCATCGCAGAGGCATAACCACCTCCCTTGAGCGACGCACCCGACGACCGCGACAACTACTGCTACCGGCACCCCGATAGGCAGAGCTACATCCTCTGCCAGCGCTGCGGGCGCACCGTCTGCCCGCAGTGCTCGACACAGGCCGCGGTCGGGGTGCACTGCCCGGAGTGCGTCAAGGAGGCGAAGGCGAACGCGCCGAAACGCCCTCCCGTGAACATCCGCGTCGCGCGCAGTCTGCGCAACAGCACCGGGCGCCCCGTGGTCACCTACGCGATCCTCGGCCTCATGGCGCTCGGCTTCGTCGTGTCACTGCTGGTTCCTGCTGCGCTCTCGGCGCTCGCCTACTTTCCGATGGCGACCCTCATTCAGCCGTGGACGATGCTTACGTACCCGTTCGCGCACACGAGCATCCTGTCGTTCTTGCTGAACGGCCTCATCATGTTCCTGCTCGGACGACAGGCAGAGCAGATGCTAGGACGCGGGGGCTTCATCACCCTCTTCCTCATCAGCACATTCGGTGGAGCCGTCGCGATGCTGCTCTTCGCTCCCGGTGGCGCGCTGCTCGGCACCAGTCCGGCGATCTGGGGCTTCTTCGGCGTGATCCTCATCCAGGCGCGATCACAGGGCAGCAACGTCACCGCGCTGCTGGTGATGCTCGGCCTGTTCATCATCATCGGCCTCGTGGTCGGCAGCGCGTGGCAGGCGAGCCTCGGCGGATTCGTGGCCGGAGCGGCCGTCACCGTGGTGCAGCAGCGCTTCGGCGCCATCCGTCAGGCACGGCAGCGCACACTGGCAACAGCGGGGATCGCGGTAGCACTCGTGGTGATCGCGGCTGTCGCGATCAGCGTCTAGAAAAGTTATCCACAGCCCACTCCACAGTGGGGATAATTACACCGCTGTAGTTGTCCCCCGGCGGGACCGCCGATTGGGGGACTAGCGCCAGCGGGTCGTCATGAGGAATCCGATGAACATGATTCCGAACCCGACGAGAATGTTCCAGGTGCCCAGCGAGGCGATCGGCAGTGATGCCCGGCTGATGTAGAAGACGATGATCCAGATCAGCCCGATGAGCATGAATCCGAACATGACCGGCTTGAACCAGATGGCATTGGGAGCCTGTTCGCCGGAGCGGGTCTCGGTGGACGAGTCTGATGAAGTGCGTGCCATGACTGGGATTCTAGCGTGAAACCCTATGCACGGGCATTGAACAGCCACCGACGTAGAATCAAGGCATGAGCGAGGCCGTCACTGAGCAGCCGGCCCGACGGCCGCGGCGCAAACGTGTCACCGTGGTTGGCGTGCTCGGCGAGGTGCTGATGACCGGCGGCGTCGTCGTGCTGCTGTTTCTCGGATGGCAGCTCTGGTTCAACAACGTCGTCTCGAGCAACGAGCAGGCGTCGGTCGCCGAGAACCTCTCGGAGGAGTGGGCAACCGCGCCGACCGCGACGGCGGAGCCAACCAGCGCACCCGACCCGGGAGTCCCCGCGATCACCGCGGCGCCCACAGCCAATCAGGCCTTCGCCAACCTCATCGTTCCCCGCCTTGGTGGCGACTTCAAGAGACCGATCGCCGAGGGCGTCGGCACGGAGGTGCTCAACAGCACCAAGCTCGGCATGGGTCACTACTCCAACACGCAGCTGCCCGGCGAGCCCGGCAACTTCGCCCTTGCCTCGCACCGCTCGGCTTACGGGGGAGCGTTCCACAACATCCACGAGCTCGTCGTTGGCGATGCCATCTACGTCGAGACCGCCGACGGCTGGTACAAGTACATCTACCGCAGCATGGAGTACGTGCGCTCGAGTGGAGTCGGCGTGATCCTGCCGGTGCCGCAGGACCCGACCGCAGCTCCCACCGAGAGCATCATCACCCTCACCACCTGCAACCCCTTCTACTCGTCGGCCGAGCGAATCATCGCCTACGGGGTGTTCGACTCCTGGTACCCGCGCGCCGGCGGCCCGCCCGCAGAGATCGCCGCGATTGCAACGGTGGTCAGCTGATGTACCTCGCCCTCTGGCGGCTGCTGCCCGGTCCAGCCTGGCTGCGCGTGCTGCAGCTTCTCGTGCTGGCTGCGCTCGCCCTCACCGCTCTCGTACTATGGGTGTTTCCGGTCATTGACCACCTGACCGCACCACAGGATGTGATCGTAGAAGAATGACCCACGTACTCGTCGTCGATAACTACGACAGCTTCGTCTACACGCTCAACGGATACCTGCTGCAGCTGGGCGCGGAGACCACTGTCGTGCGCAACGATGCCTTCGACGCCGCAGACGCGGGTGCGTATATCAGCGACTACGACGCGGTGCTGCTGTCGCCCGGTCCGGGCAATCCCGCATCCGCTGGTGTGTCGATCCCGGTCGTGACGGCGTCGCTGGCCGCGGGAGTTCCGCTGTTGGGCGTCTGCCTCGGGCACCAGGCCATCGCCGAGGCGCTCGGTGGCGTCGTTACCCACGCCGACGAGCTCATGCACGGCAAGACCTCGCTCATCGATCACGACGGCAGCGCTTTCTATGAGGGCGTGCCACAGCCCTTCACCGCGACCCGCTACCACTCGCTCGCCATCGTCGACTCGACGATGCCCGATGCGCTCGAGGTCACCTCGAAGACCACCGGCGGCGTCATCATGGGCGTGCGCCACCGCGACGCCCCGATCTACGGCGTGCAGTTTCACCCCGAGTCGGTTCTCACCGAGGGCGGATACCGCATGCTCGGCAACTGGCTCGCCGTCGCCGGGCTGCCGAGCGCAGCCGAGACGGCCAAGGGCCTGACGCCTATGGTCAAGCTGGCCTGAGCCAGCGGCGCTAGGCGGCCCCGCAGTACGTGATCGTCACCGATGACTTCTGCGCCTGATCGCCGACCAGGGACTGCGATGACACGAGTCCGCCCGAGCACCCCATATCGGCTTTCGTCACCACTCCGAGCTGCAGAGCACTGAGGTTGCTGGTGGCCTCGCCGATGGGCTTGTTCGTCACATCGGGGATGGTGACCAACCCGTCGGAGATGGTGATGGCGATGCCGGTGCCGACCGACGCCTCCTCGGTCGCAGCGGGAACCGTAGACATGATGATGCCCGCAGCCACCGTCGGCGAATGCGCGGTTGTCACCGGGCCGAGTTCGAATCCGAGCGCTGTGAGCTTTGCCTCTGCGGCAGCCTGATCGAGACCGACAATCTGAGGCACCGTCTCCTTGGCCGCGCCCGATGACACGTAGACCTTGACGACCTGCTGCGGCGACACGTTCTCACCGGCGGCTGGTTCCGTGCGCAGGATGGTGCCCTCGAGAATGGTGTCGCTCGACTCGTTGACGCGCTCCGGCACGAGTTTGTCGCTGATCAGCTGGGCTGAGCCGTCTTCCCAGGTCATGTCTTTCACCTGCGGAACGTCGACGGCCAGGCTGGCTCCGATATCCGTCTGGGTGAGGCTGAGAACCCAGACCATCGTCGCGACGATGATCACGGTGATGACCGCGATGCCACCCCAGATCCAGGCGACCGGCGGGCGCTGCTGGGTGCGCACAACCCGATCGTCGTCTGCGACGGTCAGCTGACGGAAGGTAGCCTCCGCCCCGGCGGTGACGCTCGGGTTGACGCCGAACAGCGTCGCGTTGAAGTCGTCAGCGGCCGTGGCCTTGCGCCCGCCGACCGTTCCTGCGGCTGCGGCGGCTGCGGCGTCGCGGAACTCGGCCGCACTCTGGAAGCGCGCGAAGCGGTCCTTCGCCACGGCGCGCATAACCACGGCGTCGATGGCGGGCGAGACGCGCGGGTTGATCGAGCTGGGCACCGGCACCGGCTGGTTGACGTGCTGGTAGGCAACCGCGACCGGGTTGTCGTCGACGAAGGGCGCCTTGCCGGTGAGCATCTCGAAGAGCACGACCCCGGCGGAGTAGAGGTCGGTGCGGGCGTCGACGGACTCGCCGCGGGCCTGCTCCGGCGAGAAGTACTGGGCAGTGCCCATGATCGTGCTGGTCTGGGCGATCGTCGCCGTCGACTCCGCGACAGCGCGGGCGATGCCGAAGTCCATGACCTTCACCTGGCCGGTCGCGGTGACCATGATGTTGCCGGGCTTGATGTCGCGGTGCACGAGGCCAGCGCGGTGCGAGTACTCGAGCGCGGTGAGCACCTCGCCGGTGATGCGCAGGGCCTCGGCCGGGTCGACGGGACCCTCGGTGATGATGTCGCTGAGCAGACGGCCGTCGACGAACTCCATGATGATGAAGGGCACCTGCAGCTCCGCGCCGTTGGCGTCGTGCACCGTCTCTTCGCCGGCATCGAAGATGCGGACGATGGTGGGATGCGCCATCTTGGCGGCATCCTGCGCCTCACGGCGGAAACGGATGCGGAAAGCCGGGTCGGTTGCCAGTGCCGGCTTGAGCAGCTTGATCGCGACACGGCGCCCAAGACGGGAGTCGGTGCCGATGTGCACGTCGGCCATGCCGCCGCGCCCGATGAGGTCGCCGACCTGGTACCTGCCCGCGAGCACGCGAATGCCCTGCGCTACGCCATCAGTCACGTCGTTCTCCCGGTCAGCCAAACTGCTCTGCCAGTGTAACCACTGGACTTTGGAGGAGGCCTACTCGACAGTGATGGTGGTGACTGCGGACTCCGGAGAGTTGCCCGCGTCACCACACTGTGCGTAGTACTTGATCGTCACGGTGCCGGGGGTGCTCGGCAGTTCGAGGATCAGCGAGTTGACATCGGGGCCAACCGGGTTCGGAGAAGCCGGCGCCGTTGCGTTCGTGTAGGTGAACTGGTAGCCCGTGACGTCGAAGCCACTGGGGCAGCCGGTGTACTTGGACCAGGTGATCGTGGCATCGGTGTCGACTGTCTGCGTGTTTCCGCCCTGCACCAGCAGCGTCGGCGTCTGCGTCGGCGAGGGGATCGCCGCGTAGAAGGTGACCGCGATGACCGCGCCCTTCTGCACCTTGCCCGTGGGGTTCACAAGGTAGGCGAGCCCGACCTGCTCGACGCTTGAGGCGGGCTTGCCGACGCGGGGGTCGAGAACGAGTCCGAGTCCCTTCAGGTACGCATCGACCTGCGCCTGGGTGCTGCCCTCGATGTTCTCCTTGGTGACGACGATGTCTGTCGCGGTGGGAGTGATCGACGGCTGCGAGACGGTCGCCGAGGTTGACGGCGGCGGCTTTACTGGGTCGGAGGGCGGGTTGAGCAGCGTGATGAGCACGGCGATGAGCACCACCGCGACGACGGCAATGAAGGCGATGAGTGGCCAGGTCCACGGGCTGCGCTTGCGCGGGAGCTCGGCGGTGCTGGTCGTGACCTGCGAGGGCAGCAGCCGGGTGGTTGCATCGTTCGGCTTGCCATAGTTGGCGCCCGCGGTGTTGGCGAGGGATGCGGATCCAATCACTCCGGGCACGGCGGCAGCGGCGGCGGCAACATCACCGCGGCGAAGGGACTGCGCGGCTCTCGCCATGTGCGCCGCCGTCGCCGGGCGATCGGCGGGGTTCTTCGCGATGCTCGAGTAGACGAGGTTGCGCACGGGCTCGGCCACGGTAACGGGCAGCTCGGGCGGCGTCTCGTTGATCTGCGCCATGGCGATGGCCACCTGCGACTCGCCCGTGAAGGGGCGGCGGCCGGCGAGCATCTCGTAGGCGACGATGCCGAGGGAGTAGATGTCGGTCGAGGGCGAGGCGGAGTGGCCGCTGGCCTGCTCGGGCGAGAGGTACTGCACCGTTCCCATGACCTGGCCGGTCGCGGTGAGCGGCACCTGGTCGGCGATGCGTGCGATGCCGAAGTCGGTGATCTTGACGCGGCCGTCGGGGGTGATCAGCAGGTTGCCCGGCTTGATGTCGCGGTGCACGAGCCCGGCGGCGTGGGCTGCCTGCAGTGCCATGGCGGTCTGCGCGACGATGTCGAGCACGCGATCGGTGGTGAGCACGCGCTCGCGTTCGATGACGGCGCTCAGGGCCTCGCCGGGAACCAGCTCCATGACGAGGTAGGCGCTGCCGTCTTCCTCGCCGTAGTCGAAGACGTTGGCGATGCCCTCGTGGTTGACGAGAGCGGCGTGACGGGCCTCGGCGCGAAAGCGCTCGAGAAAGCCGGGGTCTCCGAGGTACTCGTCTTTAAGGATCTTGATGGCGACAGTGCGCCCGATCACCAGGTCGGTCGCCTGCCAGACCTCGCCCATGCCGCCAATGGCGACACGGCTGGACAGCTGGTACCGGCCACCGAAGGTGAGGCCGCTCGTGGGTCTCATCTGCTCAGCACCGCCTCAAGTACTTTCTTTGCCATTGGTGACGCGACCTTGTTTCCATAGGCATTCTGGCCGAAGCCTCCGCCATTCTCCACGACCACCGCAATCGCGACCTGTGGGTTGTCGGCCGGAGCAAAGCCGGTGAACCACAGGGTGTATGGCTCACCATCGCCGTTCTCGGCCGTTCCGGTCTTGCCCGCTACGTCGACTCCGCTAATTCTTGCATTACTGGCGAAACCATTCGATACACCGTCAACGAGCATCTGCGTCATTGTTGCCGCCACCTCCGGGCTGATCGGGCTGCTGAAGACCTCGGGCTGAAACTCCTGAATAACGCGCAGATCGGGAGCGGTGACGCTCTCGACAACCGTCGGCTGCATGAGCACCCCGCCGTTCGCGACTGCGGCGCTGATCATGGCGACCTGCAGCGGCGTGACCTTGTCGTTGAACTGGCCGAATGACGACAGCATCAGCTGGGGAACATCCATTCCCTGCGGGTAGACGCTGGGTGTAGCCCCCATGGGAATCGAGATCTTCTGACCGAATCCAAAGGACTCTGCCATGCTGCGGATGCGGTCCTCGCCCATCTCGGCGCCGAGCTGCGCGAAGGGAATGTTGCACGAGAGACGCAGGGCCGTGGCGATCGACGCGGAGGATCCGCCGCCGCAGGCGCCGCCCTCGGCGTTGCCAATGAAGGTGTTCGTGCCGGGAAGCTGAAACTGCCCGGGGTTCTCGAACTCCGTGTCGGGTGTGTAGTCGCCGCCCTCCAGCGCCGCTGCCGTCATGACGATCTTGAAGATCGAGCCCGGGTGGTAGAGGTCGCCGGCGATCGCGCGGTTGACGAGCGGGTTGCTGGGATTGGCGAGCAGCTCGGCGTAGCGGCTGTCGATGGTCTTGTTCGACTCGTGCGCCGAGAGCACGTTGGGGTCATACGACGCCTTCGAGACCATGGCGAGGATCTTGCCGGTGCTCGGCTCGATGGCGACGATGGCTCCGGTGTTGTCGCCGAGGGCATCCCAGGCTGCCTGTTGCACGACCGGGTCGAGGGTCAGCTCGACGGTGGCGCCCTGTGGCTCCTGCCCGGTGAAGAGCGCGTTCATCTGGTCGAGAAACTGACTGTCGCTCGTGCCGCTGAGCTCCTCGTTGAGACTGCGCTCGATGCCGGAGTTGCCGTGGTTGAGGCTGATGAATCCGGTGACCGGAGCGTAGAGCTCGCCGTTGCTGTACACCCGAAGGAAGGAGTAGTCGTCGTCTACCGGCTGGGAGGTGACGATGGGCACCCCGTCGACGGTGATCGCTCCACGCTCGGTGGAGTAGCTCTGGTAGAGCACGCGCACGTTGTGCTCGTTGGCGCTGAGGCTGTCGACGGCGAAGACCTGGATGACCGAGGTCGAGACGAACAGCGCCGTGAACATCAGCACGATGACGACACTGACTCGCCGCAGTTCCTTGTTCACTCGATCACCGTCCTCGGCTGGTGTCGCACCGTGTCAGAGAGACGCAGCAGCAGCGCGACGATGATCCAGTTCGCGACGAGCGATGATCCACCGGCGGCGAGGAACGGCGTGGTGAGGCCGGTGAGCGGAATCACCCGGGTCACGCCGCCGATGACGATGAAGACCTGCAGGCCGACGACGAAGGCGAGGCCGACGGCGAGAAGGCGGCCGAAGTCATCCTGCCCGGCGAAGCCGATCCTGAATCCACGCGACACGAACAGCAGGTAGAGCGCGAGAATAGCGAAGATACCGATGAGGCCGAGTTCTTCGCCGAGGCTGGCGATGATGTAGTCGCTCTCGGCGAGCGGGGTGATGTCGGGTCGGCCGAGACCGAGCCCGGTTCCGCTGACGCCGCCGCTCGACAGGCCGAAGAGGCCCTGCACCAGCTGGTAGCTTCCGCCGTTGCCCTCGTAGTTCGCCTTGGTGAATGGCTCAAGCCAGGCATCGACGCGCCCGCCGACGTAGGTGAGCAGCCGGCTCGCCGCGAAGGCTCCACCGAGGAACAGCCCGAGGCCGAGCATGATCCAGCTGGCCCGCCCGGTCGCGACATAGAGCATCACAAGGAACAGCCCGAAGTAGAGCAGGGCGGTGCCGAGGTCCTTCTGGAAGACGAGTACGCCCATCGAGGCGGCGAAGACGACAAGCAGCGGACCCAGATCGCGCGCCCGCGGGAAGGTCATGAACAGCACCTTGCGACCGATCATCGACAGGGAGTCGCGCGCCGTGACCAGAAAGCCGGCGAAGAAGATGGCGAGGGCGATCTTGCCGATCTCACCGGGTTGGAAGGAGAACGGTCCGAGCTGCACCCAGATGTTGGCGCCGTTGACCGGGCGGAAGAACACCGGGATCACGAGCAGCACGATGCCGGCGAGCGCGAAGGTGAGCCGAAAGCGATACAGCACGCGGTGGTTGCGCAGCAGCACGATGACCAGGATCGCGAGCACCATGGCAATCGACGTCCAGGCAATCTGCCGCACGGCAGCCATGCCCCACCCCTCGTGGTCCTTCGCGAGGTCGAGACGGTAGATCATCGCGATGCCGAGGCCGTTGAGCAGGGTCGCGATGGGCAGGATGAAGGGGTCGGCATCCGTAGCGACGATGCGAAGGGCGATGTGCATCGCCAGCGCGAGCACGGACAACCCGATGCCGAGGCCCGCGAGGTTCCAGTCGAGGTGGCCAAGAGCGCCCAGCTGCACGAGCAGGATTGCGCCCGCGTTGATGCCGCAGGCGATGAGCAGCAGCAGCAGCTCGAGGTTGCGCATGCGGGATGGCGCGCGCAGCCTCAATCGGATGCCACCCGTGAAGGTCGGCAGGGGGCCTGCGTCGATCGCGGGGCTACTCGGCGCTGTCATCGGCGAGTTGGCTCACTATGCGCTCGGCGTCGGCGAGGTCGTCGGCGCTGATGGTGGCGTCAATGCGCTGCTGGTTGATGGCGCTGAGGTCGGTGACGGAGATGTCGGTATCGCGGTAGACCGACGACAGGCTGAAGGGACCGAGGTCCTGCTGAATCCCGCGGTAGATGGCGACCTTGTTGTCGGCCGATGACACGAAGAAGTGGGTCTGCGTCCACTGGTAGCCGACGATGGCGGCCGTGGCCACGAAGGCAACGAGAAGCACGATGAGAACGATCGCGGTGATACGCCGGCGCCTGGCACGCTTGCCGTCTTCGATGATGAGCTCGTCGAGAAACTCCTGCGACTCCGGCTCGAAGTGGCTGTCGTCGGGTTTCGTGGACTTGAGCGGATGCAGCAGCAGCGTCGGAATCCGCAGCGGCTTGCGCGCGACGTCGCCGTCAAACGCGAGCGCCCCGGCCGCGGACCCCACCGTCACCGCGGGGTGGTGCGCGGAGTCACCGCTGCCGTCGATGTCGACGATCACCACGGTGACGTTGTCGGGCGCACCCTGGTCGAGGCTCTCCTTGATGAGGCGCTCGCCGACTTCCTCGGCGTCGGCGTCGAGGGCGAGGGCGGCGGCGATGCGGTCCTCTGCGACGTAGCTGCTGAGTCCATCGGAGCACAGCAGCCAGCGATCGCCGGGTTCCGCCTTCTCGATCAGGGTGTCGATCTCGGGAGTGGCATCCACATCGCCGAGCACGCGCATGAGCACGGAGCGCCGGGGGTGCACGGCCGCCTCTTCGAGGGTGATGCGCCCGCTGTCGACGAGGCGCTGCACGAAGGTGTGGTCGGCGGTGATCTGCGTGAGCACACCATCCCGAAGGCGGTAGATGCGGGAGTCGCCGATATGGGCGATGGCCAGCTCCGACCCGACGAGCACGAAGCCGCTGACCGTCGTGCCCATGCCGGTCAGCTCGCTGTGGTCGAAGACGGTCTCGGCGAGCACGGAATTGGCAGAGATGAGCGCTCCGTGCAGCGCCACCTCGGCCTCGGACGCGGAGCTGAAAGGGCGGTCGACGCTGGTGACGTGCTTGATGGCCAGAGCGCTCGCCACGTCGCCGCCGGCGTGGCCGCCCATGCCGTCCGCGACGATGAAGAGGTGCGCGCCCGCGTATCCGCTGTCCTGGTTGTTGCTGCGGATCTTGCCAACGTGCGAG
>Ga0247736_10000338_pt1 | contig 16417 bp, 10 predicted proteins | sample UWRJL193509B2_FD_180935 | JGI IMG/M metagenome (GOLD analysis project Ga0247736, IMG submission 180935) | Plant litter microbial communities from Arlington Agricultural Research Station in Wisconsin, United States - UWRJ-L193-509B-2 | ecosystem: Environmental > Terrestrial > Plant litter >...
AGGGATGACTCACACCACCATCGCGGCCTGGCGGGACCGTGGGCTCCCGACCGCCGTCCGCGTCGATGCGCTTCTCGCGCAGCTGACTCTGCGAGAGAAGATCGCCCAGCTCTACGGTGTGTGGGTGGGCGCCGGCACTGACGGAGGGGAAGTCGCGCCGCACCAGCACGATCTCGACGAAGAGATCGATCTCGACTCGCTTCTGCCGAACGGCCTCGGACAGCTGACCCGGCCTTTCGGCAGTGCGCCCGTCGATCCCGCGCTCGGTGCCCTGTCGCTGCAACGCACCCAGCAACGCATCGTCGCGGCGAGTCGCTTTGGCATCCCAGCGATCGCCCACGAAGAGTGCCTCGCTGGCTTCGCCACCTGGGGCGCGACCGCCTACCCCGTGCCGCTGGCGTGGGGAGCGTCGTTCAACCCGGCCCTGGTCGAACGCATGTCGCGCCTCATCGGCGAGGACCTGCGGTCGGTCGGAGTCCACCAGGGGCTTGCCCCGGTGCTCGACGTCGTGCGAGATGCCCGGTGGGGCCGGGTAGAGGAGACCATTGGCGAAGATCCCTACCTTGTCGGCACCATCGGCACCGCTTACGTACTCGGGCTCGAGAGCGCTGGTGTCGTCGCGACCCTCAAGCATCTCGTCGGGTACTCCGCCTCCAAAGCCGGTCGCAATCTCGCACCCGTCTCGATCGGCCGCCGCGAACTGAACGACGTGCTCCTCGCGCCATTTGAAATGGTCGTGCGCGATGCCCGGCCCCGTTCGGTAATGCACGCCTATACCGACATCGATGGGGTTCCGTCGGCTGCCGACGAGGCGCTGCTGACAACGCTGTTGCGCGACACCTGGGGGTTCGAGGGAACAGTCGTCGCCGACTACTTCGGTATCGCCTTCCTTCGCATGCTCCACGGCGTCGCCGGCTCCTGGGCCGACGCCGCGGCAGTCGCCCTCCGCGCCGGGGTCGATGTCGAGTTGCCGACGGTGAAGGCCTTCGGCGAGCCACTGCTCGCCGCGGTCGAGTCAGGAGCCGTCGACAAGACTCTCATCGACCGCGCCCTGCGGCGCGTGCTCAGCCAGAAGGTGGAGCTCGGCCTTCTCGATCCCGACTGGAACGCGGTGCCTGGTGCGCTGCAGCGTCAGGTCGACGCGGCTGACGTACGGTCCACGATCGACCTCGACCCCCCTCGCAACCGCGCGGTCGCGCGCGAACTCGCCGAACAGTCGGTGGTGCTGCTGTCGAACAACGGCCTGCTCCCCCTCACTCCCCGAACGAAACGGATAGCGGTCATCGGGCCCAATGCTGCAACCGCCAACGCGTTTCTCGGGTGCTACTCGTTCCCCTCGCACGTCGGGGTGCAGCATCCGGAAATCCCACTGGGGATCGAGATCCCGACGCTTGTCGACGCCGTGCGCAATGAGTTCACGGGCGAGATCCGCACGGCCATCGGCGTCAGCATCGACGGCTCCCCGGTCGCCGACGAACTCGCGGAAGCCGTGGCTCTCGCACGGGACAGCGACGTCGTCATCCTCGCCCTCGGCGATCGCGCGGGACTCTTCGGACGCGGCACGAGCGGCGAGGGCTGCGATGTCGAGTCGCTGGAGCTCCCGGGCGCTCAGCGCGAGCTGGTCGAGGCAGTGCTCGAGACGGGCACGCCCACCATCGTGGTCCTGCTCGCGGGACGACCCTACGCACTCGGTCGCGCCGTCGCCGAGGCTGGCGCGATCGTGCAGGTCTTCTTCGGCGGCGAGGAGGGGGCCGGTGCAACCGCCGGCATCCTCAGCGGCCGGCTCAACCCGGCCGGCCGGCTGCCGGTGAGCGTTCCCGCAACTCCCGGTTCCCAGCCCACGACGTATCTCGCGGCTCCCCTCGCGCGGGCGAACGACGTGTCGAACATCGACCCGACGGCGGCTTTCGCCTTCGGCCACGGGCTGTCGTACTCTTCCGTCGAGTGGAGTGACTTCTCGGTCGAATCACCGCCCGAGGTTCCCACCGACGGAGGCGTCGCTGCGGCCCTCATCGTGAGCAACCCGACCGACCGCACGACTGTCGAGGTCGTGCAGGTCTACCTGCACGACCCGGTAGCCAGCATCGTTCGCCCGGTCCAGCGCCTCGTGGGCTTCGCGCGCGTCGAGCTGGCCGCCGGGGAACGCTCGCGGGTGCGCTTCGAGCTGCCGGCCGACCTCACCCAGTTCACCGGGGTCGCGGGCGAGCGGATAGTCGAAGCGGGCGCGATCGAACTGCGGTTCGCCCGGTCATCCGCAGACCCCGTCTTCACCGCTGGCTTCACCCTCGTCGGACCGACCCGCGTCGTCGACCACACCCGGCACCTCCATCCGACGGTGACCGTCACGAAGCTCTAGCTACGCAGAGCGCCCACTGCAGCACGCGAAAGGCCCCGGCATCACGAGGATGCCGGGGCCTTTCGTCGGAGTGGGTGCGGGGTCAGCGACCGCCCGAGCGACGCTTGTTGAAGACGTCGAAGGCGACAGCGAGCAGCAGCACGAGGCCCTTGACCGCCTGCTGCCATTCGATACCGATACCCATGATCGACATTCCGTTGTTCAGCACACCGATAATCAGACCACCGATGATCGCGCCGCCGATGGTTCCGACACCACCCTGCACAGCCGCGCCACCGATGAAGGCCGCCGAGATGGCCTCGAGCTCGAAGCCGTCACCGGCCTTCGGACCGGCGAGGTTGAGGCGCGCGGTGAAGACCAGGCCGGCGAGAGCCGCGAGGAACCCCATGTTCACGAAGATGAAGAAGTCGACCTTGCGGGTCTTCACACCGCTCAGCTCCGCCGCGTGGCGGTTGCCACCGATCGCGTAGATGTGGCGACCGAAGACGCTGCGGTTGGTGACGATGCCGTAGACGAGCACGAGAACGGCCAGCACGATCAGGGTCACCGGGATGCCCTTGAATACGGCGAGCGCGAGGGCGAACAGGCCGACGCCGATAGTGACGAGAACGAGCTTCGCGACGAACCAGATGAGCGGCTCGACATCCTGGCCATAGCTCTTGCGGCCGGCGCGGGTGCGTACCTGCTGCACGATGAGTGCGACGACGGCGATGACCCCGACGCCGAGGGTCAGCGGGTCGATATGCGAACGCGGGCCGAGGTCGATCTGGAAGTTCAGGAAGCCGTTACCCAGCGCGCGGTACTCCTCGGGGAACGAACCGATGTTCGCGTTGCCGAGCACAACCAGTGCAAGACCGCGGAAGATGAGCATGCCCGCGAGCGTCACGATGAACGCAGGTATGCCGACATACGCGATCCAGAATCCCTGCCAGGCTCCGACCAGTGCGCCAACGAGCAGCGACAGCAGGATGGCAAGCGCCCACGGCATGTCCATCTTCACCGCGAAGACACCCGAGATGGCCCCGACGAACGCGGCGACCGAGCCGACCGAGAGGTCGATGTGGCCGGCGACGATCACCATGACCATTCCAATCGCGAGGATCAGGATGTAGCCGTTCTGCACGATGAGGTTCGAGATGTTCTGCGGGCGAAGCAGGATCGACTGGCCGTTCTGGATCGTGAGGATCGAGAACAGCGCGATCACGGCGACGAGCGCGAGGAAGATGCCGTTCTTGCCGAGGTCGGTGATGACGTGGCTGAGCGACGACGCGATCTTCGAGGTCGGTGGTGGCCCGACCGGTTCGGTCTGCGGGCGGGTGGTGGTTTCAGACATGTGTGGTCGGTCTCCTTGTACGTGCGCGCGCCGGGCGCTAGCGCGGCTTTTCCATGGTCATGAGCGTGAGTAGCGCTTCGGGGGTCGCCTCGGCGATGGGAAGTTCGCCGGTGATCCGGCCTTCCGAGAGGGCATAGATGCGGTCGCAGATTCCGAGCAGTTCCGGCAGCTCCGACGAGATGACGATGATCCCCTTGCCCTCAGATGCGAGGCGGTTGATGATCGCGTAGATCTCGTACTTGGCACCCACGTCGATACCGCGGGTGGGCTCATCGAGAATGAGCACGTCGGGGTTCGAGTAGATCCACTTGCTCAGCACGACCTTCTGCTGGTTTCCGCCGCTGAGCTTGCCGGTCTTGGCGAGCACCGTCGGGGCCTTGATGTTCATGCTCTTGCGGTACTCGTTGGCGACCTTGAACTCTTCGTTGTCGTTGACGAGACCGCCGTGGGCGAGCTTCTCGAGCGACGCGGCGCTGATGTTGCGCTTGATGTCTTCGATGAGGTTCAGGCCGTACTGCTTGCGATCTTCGGTGGCGTAGGCGAGGCCGTTCTGGATCGCCTCCGAGACACTGCGGGTCTTGATCTCTTCGCCATTCTTGAAGACCTTGCCCGAGATCCGCGTTCCGTAGCTCTTGCCGAACAGGCTCATCGCGAACTCGGTGCGACCGGCGCCCATTAGGCCGGCGATGCCGACGATCTCGCCGCGACGAACCGAGAGGTTGACGTCGTCGACGATGACGCGGGTCGGGTCCTGCGGGTGGTGCGCGCGCCAGTTCTCGACGCGCAGGATCTCGTCACCGATATTCGGCGTGTGGTCCGGGTAGCGGTGCTCGAGGTCGCGGCCGACCATGTCCTTGATGATGCGCTCTTCAGAGACATCCGCTTTCGCCATCGTCTCGATGGTCTTGCCGTCGCGGATGACGGTCACCGAATCCGCGATCTTCTTGATCTCATTGAGCTTGTGGCTGATGATGATCGACGTGATCCCCTGGCCCTTGAGGCTCAGGATCAGGTCGAGCAGGTGGTCGGAATCCTCGTCGTTGAGAGCGGCGGTCGGCTCGTCGAGGATCAGCAGCTTGACCCGCTTCGACAGTGCCTTGGCGATCTCGACGAGCTGCTGCTTGCCGACGCCGAGATCCATGATCTTCGTCGTCGGGTTCTCGCGCAGGCCGACGCGGGCGAGGAGCTTTGCCGCCTCGGAGTTGCTCTTGTTCCAGTCGATGAGCCCGAACGCACCCTTGACCTCGTTGTTGAGGAAGATGTTCTCGGCAATCGACAGGTAGGGGCTCAGGGCGAGCTCCTGGTGAATGATGACGATGCCCTTGGCTTCGCTGTCACGGATATCGCGGAACGACATCGTCTCGTTCTCGAAGACGATGTCGCCTTCGTACGTTCCGTTCGGGTAGACGCCGGACAGTACTTTCATCAGCGTGGACTTGCCCGCGCCGTTCTCGCCGCAGATGGCGTGGATCTCTCCGCGGGACACCTCGAGGGTGACGTCCTGCAACGCCTTCACGCCGGGAAAGGTCTTGGTGATCGACCGCATTTCCAGGATGTTCGTTGTCACTGTGCCGGCTTCCTTGCCTGTTGTGGGGGTGGGTCAGTAGTAGAAGGGTGATGCCGGTGCCGGGGAGTCGCCTCCCCGGCACCGGCGTTCAGGTTCGCGGCAGGTTAGCCGTTGACCTCAGCCTCGGTCCAGTAACCGGTGTCGACCAGTTCCTTCTGGATGCTGTCCTTGACGACCGTGACCGGCTTCAGCAGGTACGACGGCACGTCTTTCTTGTTGTTGTTGTAGGTGCTGGTGTCGTTCGTCTCGACCTCGTCGCCCTCGAGTGCGGCGATGGCCATTGCAGAGGCCTTCTTCGCGAGCTCGCGGGTGTCCTTAAAGATCGTGGCGTACTGCTCACCGTTGTTGATCGCCTTGACCGAGTCGATCTCGGCGTCCTGGCCCGAGATGATCGGCCATTCGTCGCCTACCGAGTAACCGGCGTCCTGGAGGGCGCTGATGATTCCGCGCGAGATTCCGTCGTAGGGCGAGAGAACGGCGTCGACCTTGGTGCCGTCGGAGTAGTTCTTCGTGAGAAGGTCCTCCATGCGGCTCTGTGCCGTTTCTCCATCCCAGCGCAGGGTTGCGGCCTGCTCGATCTTGACCTGGCCGCTGCCGACGACGAGCGTTCCGTCGTCGATGAACGGCTGCAGCACCTCCATTGCTCCGTTGAAGAAGAAGAAGGCGTTGTTGTCGTCGAGCGATCCGGCGAACAGTTCGATGTTGAACGGCCCGGTCGGCGCGCCCTCGATCGGGGTGCCGTCGAGCTCGGTGAGGCCGAGACCGTTGAGAACCGACCAGCCCTGCTGGCGACCGACGAGTGCGTTGTCGAAGGTCGCGTAGTAGTCGACGTTGTCGGTGTCCATGAGCAGGCGGTCGTAGGCGATGACGGGAATGTCGGCGTCAGCGGCATCCTGCAGGATGTTGGTGAGCGTCGTTCCGTCGATCGAGGCGATGATCAGCGCTTCTGCGCCCTTGGTGATCATGTTCTCGATCTGGCTGACCTGGGTGGGGATGTCGTCTTCTGCGTACTGCAGGTCGACGGTGTAGCCCTGGCTCTCGAGGGCTTCCTTGACGGAGTTGCCGTCGGCGATCCAGCGCTCGGACGACTTGGTCGGCATCGCGACACCGATGATGCCGCCACCGCCTTCGCCGTCTCCGCTGCCAGAGGTGGTTCCGCAACCGGCGAGGCCGGCAACCATTGCGCCTGCGGCGACAAGCGAGAGAAGTGCTCTCTTCTTCACTGTGTTTCCTTTCGATTGATGGACGTCATTGTCTGTGGTGCCTGACCGGAGGGGATCGTCCATGAGTCCCTCGGTCATTGCACCGGCCGAGAAAGGCCGGCCGGCGCAAAGTAGTGCTGGTGGTGCAGGTCGTGCGGGTTATTCAGTTGCTACAGCCCCTGTGCCAGTCGGTAGTAGGCGGCATTCCACTTCACCTCGCGGGAGAACCCGCGCGACGTCGTGTCTTCATCAATGACGAGAAGCTCAGCTTGAGTGATCTCGGCAAAGTCCTGCCAGGCCTCGACACCGAGCGCAGTGGAGAGCACTGTGTGGTGAGCGGCGCCGGCTGTGAGCCAGGCACCGGCCGAGGTGGCCAAATCGGGGGCCGGCTTCCACACCGCGCGAGCGACGGGAAGGTGCGGCAGCGGCGCGGGGAGGTCGATCACGTCGACCTTGTTGGCCACGAGACGAAAGCGGTCGCGCATGTCGGACAGTGCGACGACGACGCCGGGACCGGCATCCGTGTCGAAGACGAGGCGCACCGGGTCTTCGCGGCCGCCGATTCCCAGCGGGTGGATCTCGAGGCTTGGGCGCTTCGTCGTGAGCGACGGGCAGATCTCGAGCATGTGCGCCCCGAGAATCGACTCTTCTCCAGGCACCAGGTTGTAGGTGTAGTCCTCCATGAGGGATGCCCCACCGGGCAGGCCGGCGCCCATCACCTTGGCGGCGCGAATGAGAACGGCCGTCTTCCAGTCGCCCTCGCCGCCGAAACCGTAGCCGTCGGCCATGAGCCTCTGCACGGCCAGGCCGGGCAGCTGGCGCAGGCCGCCGAGGTCTTCAAAGCTCGTGGTGAAGGCGGTAAAGCCGCCCTCCTCGAGAAAACTGCGCAGGCCGAGTTCGATTTTCGCGCCGTACCGCAGGGACTCGTGGCGGTCGCCGTCACGCTGCAGTTCGGGAACGATATCGTACAGCTCTTCGTATTCGGCGATCAGGGCGTCGACGTCTGCCTCGCTCGCGGCGTCGACGCGCTCGACGACCTCGTTCACACCCCAGGTGTTGACCGAGACACCGAAGCGGATCTCGGCCTCGGTCTTGTCGCCCTCGGTGACCGCGACGTTGCGCATGTTGTCACCGAAGCGGGCGAGTTTCAGGCTGCGGGTCGCGGCGACGCCGGATGCCGCACGCGCCCAGGTGCCGACCTGCCCGGTCACGGCGGGGTTCGATGCGTGCCCGACGACGGTCTTTCGCGGGATCCCCATGCGGGTCGCGATATAGCCGAACTCGCGGTCACCGTGCGCTGCCTGGTTGAGGTTCATGAAGTCGAAGTCGATCTCAGCCCACGGCAGCTCGACGTTCGCCTGGGTGTGCAGGTGCAGGAACGGCTTGGCGAGCGCGTCGAGGCCGTGGATCCACATCTTCGCCGGGCTGAACGTGTGCATCCAGGCGATGACACCGACCACGCTGTCGTCGGAGTTGGCGTCGAGCATGGCGCGACGGATGGCATCCGAGCCCTTGAGCACGGGCTTCCAGACGATCGTCACCGGGATGTCGCTCGAGGCGTTCAGCAGGTCGACGACCTGTTGCGACTGCTCGGCGACCTGGCGAAGCGTGTCGTCGCCGTAGAGGTCCTGGCTCCCGGTGAGGAACCAGACCTGGTTGGTGGCGAGGTCGGGAATGATGCTGGTCACGAGATGGCTCCTGCGGGGTTCTGTCCGTAGACGTTCTGGTAGCGGTCGAACAGAGCGTCGATGGACTCCTGCGGAATGGGGATGACCTCGCCGAGCTGGCGCGCGAGGTGAACGGTGCGCGCGACATCCTCGGTCATTACGGCCGCCTTCACGGCGTCTTTCGCGTCTTTGCCGATCGTGAAGACCCCGTGGTTCTGCATGAGAACGGCCCGCGAGCGATGACCGGTGAGGGTCTCAACGACCCCGTGCCCGATCGAATCGTCACCGATGATCGCGAACGGTCCGACCGGGATGTCGCCGCCGAACTCGTCGGCCATCGCGGTGATGACGCACGGGATGGCCTCGCCGCGTGCAGCCCAGGCTGTCGCATAGGTGGAGTGCGTGTGCACGACTCCGCCGACCTCAGGCATGTTGCGGTAGACGTAGGCATGGGCCGCGGTGTCACTCGACGGGCTGCGCTCCCAGCCGGGGGTGTCCCCGATGACGTCGCCGTCGAGGTCGCACAGGATCATGTTCTCGGGGCCGAGGTCGGAGTACTCGACGCCGCTCGGCTTGATGACGAACAGGTCGGCTCCCGGAACCCGTCCCGAGATGTTGCCCCCGGTCCAGACGACGAGTTCGTAGCGCACCAGTTCGGAGTGCAGGCGGGCGACCTCGTCGCGCGTGCGCGCGATCGCCACCTCGATCTCTGGGGAGTACTTGCTCATGCCGCGACCACCGTTCGCAGAGCCTCGCGCTTGATGCTCTTGAGCCGGTGCATGACGTCGTTGCCGCCCTGCCCGAAGTAGTTGTGAAGCGAGGTGTACTCCGCGTAGAGCCCGTCGTAGGCATCCGCCGCTTCGGGATTCGGCGTGTAGACGCCGCGGTTGAGCTTGCCCATGGCGGTTCCGGCAGCACGCACATCTGCGTAGGCGCCGGCGGCGACCGCCGCGTGGATCGCCGACCCGAGCGCCGGGCCCTGCTCGCTCGCGATCGTCGAAATCGGCATGCGCAGGATGTCGGCATAGGTCTGCATGAGGAAGGCGTTCTTGAGCAGGCCGCCGGCGACGATGAACTCGGTGACCGGAACGCCGCTCGCGACGAAGGTCTCGACGATGCGCCGCGTTCCGAAGGCGGTCGCCTCGAACAGCGCGCGGTAGATCTCTTCGGCCCGGGTCGCCAGGGTCGATCCGAAGACCACCCCGGAGAGATTCGTGTCGACGAGGACCGAGCGGTTGCCGTTGTGCCAGTCGAGGGCGACGAGACCGTGGCCGCCGACCGGCTGGTTCTCGATGAGGCTGGTGAGATAGGAGTGGATGCTGAGGCCGGCGGATGCCGCTGCCTCGAAGTAACGGGCGGGCACCTGGTTGTCGACGTACCAGGCGAAGATGTCGCCGACACCGGACTGGCCGGCTTCGTAGCCGTACAACCCCGAGACAATGCCGCCGTCGACGACGCCGCACATGCCGGGCACGTCGACCAGCACGTCCGAGTTCATCACGTGGCAGGTGGAGGTTCCCATGATGGCGACCATCTGGCCGGGCAGCACTGCCTGCGCGGCGGGGGCTGTCACGTGGGCGTCGACGTTGCCGACCGCCACCGCGATGCCCTCCGGCAGCCCAGTCCAGGCCGCGGCCTCGGCGGTGAGGGAGCCTGCAAGGTCGCCGAGCTGGCCGATCTCGTGGGCGACCTTGTCATCGGCGAAGCTCGCGAACGCCGGGTTGAGCGCTCCGAGGAATTCACGGGTGGGGTAGGCGCCGTCCTGCAGGATGCCCTTGTAGCCGGCGGTGCAGGCGTTGCGGACGTAAGCGCCCGACAACTGCCAGACGATCCAGTCGGCCGCCTCGACCCAGTGGTCCATGAGGGCGTAGATCTCGGGATCTTCTTCGAGCAGCTGCAGTCCCTTGGCGAATTCCCACTCGCTCGAGATGAAACCGCCGTAGCGCGGGAGCCAGGACTCGCCGCGCTCGGTGGCGAGCTCGTTGATGCGGTCGGCCTGGCCCTGCGCGGCGTGGTGCTTCCACAGCTTGACGTAGGCGTGCGGGCGGCTGGCGAACCCGGGCAGCTCGTTGACCGGGGTGCCGTCGGCGAGCACGGGAAGAGGGGTGGAGGCGGTGAAGTCGGTGCCGATCCCGATGACGTCGGCCGGGTCGATTCCTGCTGCCGTGACGGCTGCGGGCACCGCGCTCTTGAGCACCTCGACGTAGTCGGACGCGACCTGCAGCGCCCACTCGGGCGGCAAGGTCGCGCCGGTGGCGGCGAGCGTCGTATCCATCACCGCGTGCGGGTAGTCGAGGGTGGCCGTGCCGAGTTCAGCACCGTCGGAGACCCGAACCACCACGGCACGCCCAGAGAGGGTTCCGTAGTCGACGCCGATGACGTACTTCTCGGCGGACTGCTGCTCGGGGGTGATGCTCACGCGGTGACCTCATTGTCGTGGTGTGTTGTGCTGCTGATGCTGTCGCAGAATGTGACCGTTCACATTCGCTGCCGCCATGTTACAGGCGAAACGGTCACATCTGTCAACACCCGCTATGTCACGACTCGGTAACTGCGACGAACCGACTGCTTATCGGGCAGTGAGACGTGCGGTCGAAGCCCTCAGCACGAGCTCGGGCGGGATTGCGGCATCCGTGCTGTGCTCGCTTCCGTCGAGCTCGGCGAGCAGGAAAGCGACAGCGCGACGGCCGACTTCGGCGAAGTCCTGGCGCACCGTCGTGAGCGGCGGATAGAAGTGGGCTGCCTCGGGGATGTCGTCGAAACCGACAACACTGATGTCGCCCGGCACATCGAGCCCGAGGTCACGGCAGGCGTGGATGAACCCGAGGGCCATCTGGTCGTTTCCCGCGAAGACCGCGGTGAAGTCACGGAACTTGAGCAGTTCGAGACCGGCGTAGTAGCCGAAATGGGCACTCCAGTCGCCGAGGATCGGGGCCCGGGTGCGCAGGTCGGCCGCGTTCACCTCGTGCAGGAACCCCTGCATCCGCGCTTCTGCCTCGATCCAGTCCTGGGGGCCGGAGATATGCATGAGCTCGGTGTGCCCGAGGTCGATGAGGTGCTTGGTCGCCAGCCGGGCACCGCCGATCTGGTCGACCGACAGGTTGTGGCCGGGGTTGCGCCCGGTCGCTTCGAGCGTGACGAACGGCACGTGGATCGAGAGGTCGTTGATCACGTCGAAGACGCGCGCCTGCGGGGCGATGACGACTATCGCCTCGACCGACTGGCTGAGCAGGTAGTCGAGGCCGGACTTGATCGAGGCGTAGTCGCCGGTATTGATGTTCGTGATGCTGAGGCGGTACCCGGCTTCGCGCGCCGACTTCTCGATCGAGTTGATGGCCGTCGTCGGGCCATAGAGCGCGCTGCTGTTAGCCGAGAGCACCCCGATCGTGCGCGACCGGCTGGTGACGAGGGTCCGTGCGGCCTGGTTCGGCCGGTAGCCGAGTTCCCGGATGACGTCGAGAACCCGCTCGCGCGTGCTCGGTTTGATGCTCGGACTGTCGTTGAGAACCCGGGAGACCGTCTGGTACGAGACACCGGCCTGCGCCGCGACGTCGCGGATGTTCGGCGCACGAACCTTCTCTGGCTCCATGGTCACTCTGGGTACTCGACTCTCCGATGTGTACGTTCACACTATCCCCCAGTACCAGAACGACAGAACAGCCCCACAATGCAAGAACTCCCGTGGACCGGCCTGGGCCGATCCACGGGAGTCCGTGGTTATGCAGTGGGGTTAGTCGGTGTGACTAGCCCTTCTGGACGAGCGCGAGCAGGTCCGGGTTCTCGGCGTACGCCTCAGCAGCGTTGTCCTTGGTGACGATGACCGGGGTCAGCAGGTCAGCAGGAACGACCTTGACGCCGTTGTCGTACGACTCGGTGTCGTTGACGGTGGGCTCTTCGCCCTTCTGCAGCGAGGTCGCCATGGCAATGGCTTCCTTCACCAGCGCGCGGGTGTCCTTGTAGATGGTCGAGTACTGCTTGCCCTCCATGATGTAAGGAATCGACGCAGCTTCGGAGTCCTGACCGGTGACGATCGGGGTGTGGTCGGTCTGTCCGTTGTCGGCGATCGAGTCGATGATCGCGCGACCGAGGGTGTCGTTCGGCGAGAGAACGCCGTCGATCTCGGTGTCCGAGTAGGTGCTGGTCATGAGGTTGTCCATGCGGTTACGCGCGTTCTCAGGAGCCCACTTCTCAGTTGCGGTCTGCTTGATGTCGGTCTGTCCCGAGACGACCTTCAGCGTTCCGTCGTCGATCTTCGGCTGGAGGATGTCCATGGCGCCGTTGAAGAAGACAGGAGCGTTGGCGTCGGTGGCTGCACCCGAGAAGAGCTCGATGTTGTACGAGTCCTTGTCCGGGTAGGCCGCGGCGAGTCCGTCGAGGAGAGCCTGGCCCTGGAGCTGGCCGACCTTGAAGTTGTCGAAAGCGACGTAGTAGTCGACATCGGCGGTGTTCAGGATGAGGCGGTCGTACGCGATAACGGTCGCGCCGGCTGCCTTGGCGTCAGCTGCCTGGGTGGCGAGCTGGCCGCCGTCGGCTGCACCGACGATGATGACCTTGGCGCCACCGGTGACCATGGCCGAGATCTGCTGCTGCTGGTCGGCGACCGGGTTGGATGCGCCTGCGTACTGCACGTCACCCTTGAAGCCGGCTTCCTTGAGGCCGTCTTCGAAGAGCTGGCCGGCGAGGACCCAGTTCTCACTGGTCTTGTCGGGAAGCGCGACACCGATGGTCGAGTCGGCCGGGAAACCAGCAGCTGCGCTGGAGTCTCCGCCGGCGTCGCCACGACCGGAGTCGGACGAGCAGCCCGCGAGGGCGAAAGCAGCGATCGCAGCCATTGCGGTCGTTGCAAGAAGGATCTTCTTCATTGGATCTCTTTCTTTCTTATCTGTGGTGGTGCAGTGGGTTGGAGCTGATTCTCCGGTAATTAATCAGTGCGTGAAATCTGTGTGACTACTTCTGGACGTCGGCGGGGATCGCGGTGTCCGGGGTGCCGCCACCGGGGGTCACTTCGCGCGAGGTGGAGTCGTCTGACGCCGTGCCTCCCGACGAACCCGAGGTGTTCTTGCGGGTCATGATCCCGAAGAGCGACGGCCGGCCCTGCGTCTTGTTGTAGACGTCGATGCCGACGGCGATCAGAAGCACGAGGCCCTTGATGATCTGCACGAGGTCGGATCCGACACCCTGCAGCGCGAGGCCGTTGGAGAGCACGGCCATGACGAGACCACCGATGATGGAGCCGGCAACCGTACCGATACCACCGGCGACGGCGGCGCCACCGATGAAGACTGCGGCGATCGCGTCGAGCTCCCAGCCGACACCGTCCTGCGGGCCAGAAGCCTGCGACCGGGCGACGAAGATCATTCCGGCGAGGGAGGCCAGCACCGACATGTTCATCATGACGAAGAAGTTGACGCGCTTCGAGTTGACACCCGACAGCTCAGCGGCGTGCTTGTTGCCACCCACGGCGTAGATGTGGCGACCGATGATCGTGTTGTTGGTCAGGAACGAGTAGCCGACGACGAGCAGCACGAGGATGATTCCGGAAACCGGGAAGCTGGTGCCGACGCGGCCCGAGGCGAAGAGGTAGGCAGCGACCAGGACGACGGCGCCGAGCACGACGACGCGGACGATGCTGATCCACAGCGGGTCAGCTGCTGCGCCCATGGTCTTGCGGGTGCGGCGGCCCTTGATCTCGAGCCCGACCAGGATCAGCACGACCAGGATTCCGAGCAGCATCGTGAGGTTGTTGACCTGGGTGGCACCGGGGCCCACCTCGGGGAGGTAGCCCTTTCCGATGACGGTGAAGTCCTGGGGCACGGGAACCGTGGCGGCGTCACCGAAGTACTGGTTCGCTCCTCGCCAGATCAACATGCCGGCGAGGGTGACGATGAATGCCGGGACCCCGACATACGCGACCCAGAATCCCTGCCAGGCTCCGATCGCGGCACCGATCACGAGGCCGAGGATGATTCCGACCCACCACGGGATTCCCCAGTCCCGCATCGCCATGGCGACGAGGATTCCGGTGAAGGCGGCGACCGATCCGACCGAGAGGTCGATGTGGCCGGCGATGATGACCATCACCATGCCGATCGACAGCAGCAGGATGTAGGAGTACTGCTGCACGATGTTGATGATGTTCGCCGGCTGCAGGGTCTTGCCGCCGGTCCAGATCTCGAAGAACAGGATGATGACGATCAGCGCGCCGAGGATTCCGAACTGCTTGAGCGATCCGCCGCCACCGAACAGGTTGCGCAGGTCGCGAATGTCGAATCCGCCCTTGCTCTCAGGCTTCGTTGATGTGGGAGCGCTCATCGGGCGGCAACTTTCTGTGAGGACGAGGTCATGCTGCGCATGAGGGTTTCAGGATCGGCCTTCTCGACCGGGAGTTCGTTCGTGATCTTGCCTTCGAAGATCGTGTAGATGCGGTCGGAGACACCGAGCAGCTCGGGCAGCTCCGACGAGATCATGATGATGCCCTTGCCCTGTGCGGCGAGGTCACGGATGATCTGGTAGATCTCGGCCTTCGCGCCCACGTCGATTCCACGGGTGGGCTCGTCGAGGATCAGCAGGTCGGGGTCGGTGAACATCCACTTGGCGAGAACGACCTTCTGCTGGTTTCCACCAGAGAGCTTGTTCACGCCCTCTTCGACGCTCGGGGTCTTGATGCGCAGCGACTTGCGGTACTGCTCCGAGATCTGGGCTTCCTCGATGTCGTTGACGACTGCGCCGCGCGAGATCTTGGTGAGCTTCGCCGAGACGATCGACCGCTTGATGGTGTCGAGCAGGTTGAGCCCGAGCGCCTTGCGGTCTTCGCTGACGTAGGCGAGTCCGTGGTCGATGGCCTCGGAGACGGTGCGGAGCTTGATCTCCTTGCCGTCCTTGAAGACCTGGCCCGAGAGGAAGTTGCCGTAGGAACGACCGAAGATGCTCATCGCGAGTTCCGTGCGGCCGGCACCCATGAGCCCGGCGAAACCAACGACCTCACCGCGGCGGACCGTGAACGACGAGTTCTTGACGACCATGCGCTCGGCGGTGAGCGGGTGCTGCACGTTCCAGTCGCGGATCTCGAAGAAGACCTCGCCGGCCTCACCGGTGCGCTCCGGAAAACGGTTTCCGAGGGTACGACCGACCATGCCGCGGATGATGCGGTCTTCGTCGACGCCGTCGCCCTTGACATCCAGGGTCTCGATCGACTTTCCGTCGCGGATGATCGTGATCGAGTCGGAGATCTGCTCGATCTCGTTGAGCTTGTGGCTGATCATGATCGACGAGATGCCCCTGCCCTTGAGGCCGAGGATCAGGTCGAGCAGGTGCTGTGAGTCGTTCTCGTTAAGAGCCGCGGTGGGCTCGTCGAGGATGAGCAGCTTGACGTTCTTGTTGAGAGCCTTGGCGATCTCGACGAGCTGCTGCTTGCCGACGCCGAGGTTCTTGATCGCGGTGTCGGGGTCGTCGTCGAGACCGACACGGGCGAGCAGCTCGGTTGCGCGACGCTGGGCCTCGACCCAGTTGACCACGCCACCCTTGCCCGGCTCGTTGCCGAGGAAGATGTTCTCGGTGATCGAGAGCTCGGGGATGAGGGCGAGTTCCTGGTGGATGATGACGATGCCGGCGGCTTCGCTCTGCTTGATGTCCTTGAACCGCACGACCTCACCCTGGAAGACGATGTCGCCTTCGTAGGTGCCGAAGGGGTAGACGCCGGAGAGCACCTTCATCAGCGTGGACTTGCCCGCGCCGTTCTCGCCACAGATGGAGTGGATCTCGCCGGCCTTCACCGTGAGGGAGACCTGGTCGAGCGCTTTCACACCGGGGAACTCTTTAGTGATCGACCTCATATCGAGAATCGTGGGTTCCGTGTGCGCCGCAATAACCACCGGGGCGACCTCCTTGTCAGGGTTAGCTCGACGCCGAATGCAAACTGCGTCGTACCGAAGATAGGCCTCGAAAGGCTTGGCGTCAAATAGTAAACGCAACCGACAGCAAATCGTGACAATCAGCTGATGAAACTGTGGTTTGTCGTCAAAGGGTAAAGCCAGAATCCGCGGAATTCCGCTTGTCTTCATTTGTTGTGACGCCCGATATATCCCCGGATTACCGCTGGACAGCGGTGAATCGGAGTGTATTCTCATGCTGTGACGAGCCGAAGCCCAACGCCGGGTTCTCAGACTTCACTCCGCGAAGCCAACCGCGCGCGGATCGTGGATTCCCTCAAACACCACGGCCACCTGACCCAAGTAGAACTTGCGGGTGCGACCGGGTTGTCTCCGGCGACCGTGTCGAACATCGTCAAAGAGC
>Ga0247736_10000339_pt1 | contig 16413 bp, 8 predicted proteins | sample UWRJL193509B2_FD_180935 | JGI IMG/M metagenome (GOLD analysis project Ga0247736, IMG submission 180935) | Plant litter microbial communities from Arlington Agricultural Research Station in Wisconsin, United States - UWRJ-L193-509B-2 | ecosystem: Environmental > Terrestrial > Plant litter >...
AGGGAGTATTGCAATAGAATATAAATAATGTATTTAAGTATAATAATTTTACCTTTATTAGGGTCTATAGTGTCTGGCTTTTTTGGTAGAAAAGTTGGAGTTAAGGGTGCACAAATAATTACATGTTTAAGTGTAATAATTACAACAATTTTAGCTATTATTACTTTTTTTGAAGTAGGGTTTAATAATATTCCTGTTTCAATAAACTTATTTAGGTGAATAGATAGCGAATGATTTAATATCATTTGAGGTTTTCAATTTGATAGTTTAACAGTATCTATGTTAATCCCTGTTTTAATAATAAGTTCTTTAGTTCATATATATTCAATAAGTTATATGAGTAACGATCCACATATACAAAGATTCTTTAGTTATTTAAGCTTGTTTACTTTTATGATGATCATATTAGTTACAGCAAATAATTATTTATTAATGTTTGTGGGTTGAGAAGGTGTAGGAGTTTGTTCATATTTACTAGTAAGTTTCTGGTTTACTAGAATTGCTGCAAACCAAAGTTCTATATCTGCATTTTTAACTAATAGAGTGGGAGATTGTTTTTTAACAATAGGTATGTTTGCTATACTATGATCTCTTGGGAATTTAGACTATGCTACAGTATTTTCATTAGCTCCCTATATTAATGAAAATCTTGTTACTATTATAGGAATATGTTTATTAATAGGTGCTATGGCTAAAAGTTCTCAAGTTGGACTTCATGTTTGATTACCTATGGCGATGGAGGGTCCTACTCCTGTATCTGCATTAATTCATGCAGCTACAATGGTTACAGCCGGTGTATATTTATTAATGCGTTCTTCACCTTTAATAGAATATAGTTCAACATTATTATTATTATGTTTATGATTAGGTGCAATAACTACTGTTTTTAGTTCTCTTATTGGTTTATTCCAACAAGATATTAAGAAAGTGATTGCTTATTCTACAATGAGCCAACTTGGTATGATGGTTATTGCAGTAGGTCTATCTTCATATAATATTGCTTTATTCCATTTAATAAATCATGCTTTTTATAAAGGATTATTATTTTTAGGAGCTGGGGCGGTTATTCACGCGGTAGCTGATAATCAGGATTTTAGAAAATATGGTGGATTAATATCTTATTTACCTTTAACTTATTCTGTTATATTAATTGCTAGCTTAAGTCTAGTTGCTTTCCCTTTTATGACTGGTTTTTATAGTAAAGATTTTATATTAGAATCTGCATATGGACAATATTTTTTTAGTAGTACTGCTGTATATATTATAGCTGTAATAGGTGCTATATTTACTACTTTATATTCAGTAAAAGTTTTATATTTAACTTTTTTAACTAATCCTAATGGATCTATTAATTATTATAAACATGCACACGAAGGTGACATCTTTTTAAGTTTACCTTTGTTTATATTAGCTATATTTTCTATATTTTTTGGATTTATAACTAAAGATATTTTTATAGGATTAGGTTCTAGTTTTTTTATAGATAATAGTTTATTTATTCATCCTATTCATGAAATAATGATAGATACTGAATTTGCCGTACCTACTTTATTTAAATTATTGCCTTTAATATTTACAGTTTCTTTTAGTATATTAGCTATAGTTTTTTCAGAGTTTTTACCAGAATTTATTATTAATTTTAAATTTTCTAGATTAGGTTATAATATATTTGGATATTTTAATCAACGATTTTTAATAGAAATGTTTTATAATAAATATATTACAAATTTAGTATTAAAGTTAGGAGAACAATCCACAAAAATATTAGATAAAGGTAGTATAGAGTTAGTAGGACCACATGGAGCACAAATAATTTTAGTTAAATTAAGTAAATCTATAGAAAATATAACTAAAGATACTAATATACCTAATTATGCCCTTTTTATTTCTTTAGGTTTAATAGCTTATTTCATGGCAATATTTGGACTAGATATAGTTTTCTCTAAGGAAATTGGACTTGATGTTATGATATTATTAATCTTATTAATATTTATTATTTTTATTCCTACGGATAACGAATCTGATCACTCATCTTATACTAAATCGAAGAAAGATTTTAACGTCATCTAATATTATGTTAGCCTTCGTAGTACCATATAGTAGGTTTTCCCTTCAAAGACCTAACGTAAGTGCCATACTTTTATTCTTATTACGATAGCTATAAAAAACTATCTATTAATAATAAAATTACTAGTTTGGAACGTCGTCAAATTTAACACGGTTTTATATGAGCCGCCACAACATTTATTATTTTGTGTATTAATACACTATAGAGCAAAACTATCGCAGGCTGCAGTTGGCGGGTAGATAAGGTTAAAAATTCCTAGTTACCACCAGAGTGCCTGCGCGGTAGTCATAAGGAATAATGAAATCTCTGTATTCTTTAGGTTTAATGATCTCTAAATCAATCCTTACTTGCTGCAAAGCAGCCGCAAAAAAAAAAATGCGAATATTAAAAAGTCATCCTTTATTAAAATTAGTTAATTCATACCTTATAGATGCATCGCAACCTAGCAATATAAGTTATTTATGAAATTTTGGTTCTTTACTACTATTTTGTCTAATTATACAAATTATAACTGGTGTTACTTTAGCTATGCATTATAGCCCAAGTGTTTCAGAAGCTTTCAATTCTATAGAGCATATTATGAGAGATGTTAATAACGGATGATTAATCCGTTATCTACATAGTAATACAGCATCAGCTTTCTTTTTCATAGTATACTTACATATGGGAAGAGGTATGTATTATGGATCTTATAGAGCTCCAAGAACATTAGTTTGAATTATAGGTACAGTAATATTTCTATTTATGATAATAACAGCTTTCCTTGGATATGTATTGCCGTATGGTCAAATGTCTTTATGAGGTGCTACAGTTATTACTAACCTTGTAAGTGCTGTACCTTGAATTGGACAAGATATAGTTGAATTCCTTTGAGGTGGTTTCTCTGTTAACAATGCTACTTTAAATAGATTTTTTGCTTTACATTTTGTTTTACCTTTTGTATTAGTTGCTCTAGTGTTAATGCACTTAATTGTTCTTCATGATACTGCAGGATCAAGCAATCCTTTAGGAGTTTCAGGGAATTATGATAGAATAACTTTTGCTCCTTATTTCTTATTTAAAGATTTAATTACTATATTTATCTTTATATTTGTTTTAAGTTTATTTGTTTTCTTCATGCCAAACTATCTAGGTGATAGTGAAAATTATATAGTGGCAAATCCTATGCAAACTCCTCCTGCTATTGTTCCTGAATGATACTTATTACCTTTTTATGCTATATTAAGATCTATACCTAATAAATTATTAGGAGTTATCGCTATGCTTATGGCTATACTTATAATCTTAATATTACCTATTACAGATTTAGGTAGATCTAAAGGTTTCCAATTCAGACCTTTAAGTAAAATTATATTCTGAGTTTTTGTAGTTAACTTCTTAATATTAATGAAATTAGGTGCTTGTCATGTGGAATCTCCATTTATAGAATTAGGACAAGTTAGTACAGTCTTGTATTTTAGTTATTTTTTATTTATGGTTCCTGTGTGTAGTTTAATAGAGAACACTTTAATAGATTTGAATTTTTTTTCACTTACAGTAACGAGATAAATATTTTCGTATCTAAAAGTAATTAATATGTTAAGTATCAAATAAAGACTTTAAATATTTTTAAAGGCTTAAGCAGTATACGGATAAATAATACATATATGATTACTTATTTTATTTTTAACTCTAGTTTGTTTTGCATACTCAGGATGGTGCTAAGCGTGCCTGTACGTCAACGTGAGGTGTGCATGTTTTTCACCATCCTTGAAGATTATGAAGTAATAGGTTTACACTTTGACTGCAAATCTTAAGTAATAGGTTCGAATCCTACATAGTCTTTTTGGCACTCTAGAGTGTTCACAGAAAAAGTTTACTACTCTCCAGACGAAGGCATTGTAAAACTTTATAGGATAAGAAGGAAAAATTACCTTTCCTACATATAAAGTGAATGATTAGAAATATTCACACTTTTAAATGTATTTAAGGTAAAAATGTATTATGGTGTAGCGGTTAAAGTTACTCCTTAATGCTGGGGAGATTTAAAAAGATTTAAATTTCATCTTTTTGGATTCGGCACATTGGGCACATATTAATAATAATAGGAGTCTACCCTTGGAGAGTAGATTACACTCATCAATATCTCTTTGAACAGAAAGATGATTTTTATCTACAAATGCTAAAGATATAGGTACTTTGTACTTAATATTTGCATTATTTTCAGGACTATTAGGTACAGCTTTTTCTGTTTTAATTAGAATGGAATTAAGTGGACCTGGAGTACAATATATTGCGGATAACCAATTATATAATAGTATCATAACTGCACACGCGCTACTTATGATTTTTTTTATGGTTATGCCAGCTTTAATTGGTGGTTTCGGTAATTTCTTAATGCCTTTAATGGTAGGTGGGCCTGACATGGCTTTCCCAAGACTTAATAACATAAGTTTTTGATTATTACCACCCAGTTTACTATTATTAGTATTCTCTGCATGTATAGAAGGTGGTGCTGGTACAGGTTGAACTCTTTATCCTCCTTTATCAGGTGTGCAAAGTCATAGTGGACCTAGTGTTGACTTAGCTATCTTTGCTTTACATCTTTCAGGTGTTAGTAGTTTATTAGGTGCAATAAATTTCATAACTACAATAGTTAATATGAGAACACCTGGAATTAGATTACATAAGTTAGCTTTATTTGGATGAGCTGTTGTTATAACAGCAGTATTATTATTATTATCATTACCTGTGTTAGCAGGTGGAATCACTATGGTGCTTACTGATAGAAATTTTAATACATCATTCTTTGAAACAGCTGGTGGAGGTGATCCTATTTTATTTCAACATCTTTTCTGATTCTTTGGACATCCTGAGGTTTATATATTAATTATACCAGGTTTTGGTATAATAAGTACAACTATATCAGCTAACTCTAATAAAAGTGTTTTCGGATATATTGGTATGGTATATGCTATGATGTCTATTGGAGTATTAGGATTCATAGTTTGAAGTCATCACATGTATACAGTAGGTTTAGATGTGGATACAAGAGCGTATTTTACAGCAGCTACATTAATAATTGCAGTTCCTACAGGAATAAAAATCTTCTCCTGATTAGCTACATGTTATGGAGGATCTATTAAATTAACTCCTTCTATGCTATTTGCTTTAGGTTTTGTATTTATGTTTACAATAGGAGGATTAAGTGGTGTTGTTTTAGCGAACGCATCTTTAGATATAGCATTCCATGATACTTACTACGTAGTTGCTCATTTTCACTACGTTTTAAGTATGGGGGCTGTATTTGCAATGTTTAGCGGATGATATTTCTGAGTACCTAAAATATTAGGTTTAAATTATAACATGCTGTTATCAAAAGTACAATTCTGAGTACTATTTATAGGGGTAAATCTTACATTTTTCCCTCAACATTTCTTAGGTTTACAAGGTATGCCAAGAAGAATTAGCGATTACCCTGACGCTTTTGCGGGTTGAAATTTAATAAGTAGTTTTGGATCTATAATCAGTGTTGTAGCTGCCTGATTATTCTTGTATATTGTATATGTACAATTAGTTGAAGGTGAAGCTGCCAACAGATATCCTTGACTAACTCCACAGTTTTATACTGATACTTTGCAAGCTATTTTAAATAGAAGTTATCCTAGTTTAGAATGAGCTTTATCTAGCCCACCTAAACCTCATGCTTTCGTTAGTCTTCCTTTACAATCAAATATAATTTAAATTCTGTGCCTCCAGCCTCTAAAAGCTTAAATAAGCCGGAATTTTTTTCTTATTCATCCTCTATTTTACATAATAATTTAGAGGATTTAAGTTTAATTAGTAGGGAGGGTTTACCTTTAAATAGAAAAAGTTCGTATTTATGTGGCCGAGATGAATTTAGGTTCGTTTTTATGTTGATTAAGCTGGTTTAAGTACCGAGTTCCATTAGCTCAATGGTAGAGCGTAATACTTCTAATATTTAGATTCTAGTTCGAATCTAGAATGGAATATATTACGGTTTAGGTATTTATATATATATATATACCCTAGACCTCTAAAAACTGCATAAATTGATTTAAAAAGTTATTAGGTTAAATGTTATTAATTCGCGATATTAATAATTTATTTTCATTAGTTCAAAGGTAGAACCATCATGTTTATGGTTTGTTTTAATATTTAGTTATATACGTTGATATTTAAGTAAGCTCAACATGACGATTCTAGTTCGAGTCTAGAGTGAGATATATTCCTATATAAGTGTTTAGTTTATTTCTATAAAATATATATATATTATTCTAGATTTATAAATTAAATGCACCCTAATACTTTTTTTTATGTTGTACTTTCCGCCTATTATTATAATACAAGTAATTTTAGTAGTTTTTACTATTTTATTTACGATGATGTACAGTCCCTATAAACTTAGAAATTTTGTAGCCTTACCTTTAAATGTTAAATTTTTACCGATTCCGTCGATTAAAGAAAATATAGATTTTGTGTTATATCAATTAATTACAATAATATATAATAAGATAAAATTTTTTAATCAACCAGCTACGCCGAAAAAATTTTTAATTATAGCTTTTTTTATTTATTGTGTTTTAGAGGGAATTAGTTCAAACATTGCTATATTATTCTCGTGTTTTTTTTATTATTTGGCTTTTTTTTTTATTTTAGTGAATATTACATATAATTTAATTAATAATACTTCATTTAGAGATAATTTTCCTTTACTTCATAGTATAATTTTTTATTTATTAGTTAGTTTACTAGTATATGACATGTATTTATTTATTTTTAATCTTATTTGACTATGTCATTTAATTTTTACTCTTTTAAAAGGCTATATTTTAAAAAGTAACTTTATAAGTAAACTAAAAGATTTAAAATTATCTTTGGAGTATAAGTATTATAAATCTAAATATCCTAAAGGTCCTAAAAGTTCACAGTTTTTTACAACTAGTGAAAAAAAGGACAAACATAGGATTTTAGAGTTAAAAAAAAAATTATTTAATAATCTAAATACATCTAACGATACTTCAGCTGCAGCTTTAGATTCTAATGAAATTTCTTTTAATCAAAGAAGAAATTGAAAAGAAACTATAAATATAGGAGAAAGGGTTGATCTTTCAAATTCTGATCTTTTAAAAAAGATCGAATTTGAACTTGAAGCTTATAAAATTAACGAGAAAAAAATTAAACAAATTGTCGTTAATATAGCTAAAGGAAAAGAAGGCTTTTACCCTGATGATTCTATCTCCGAGTTTAATGAAAGCATAAAGGTAATAAAAATTTTAATATCTAATCTGGAATCTTCAATAAAAATAGTAGAAAATAACTTAAATAAATAACAGTTTTTAATGTAAAGGTTATTAGATATATCTAATAACTAATTTTCATTAGTTCAAAGGTAGAGCCACCATGTCACTGGTTTGTATGAAAGCCTATGATAATTTGGCCTTTATGTAAACCTAATATGAAGATTCTAGTTCGAGTCTAGAATGAGATATATTCCGATCTAAGTGTTTAATTTATTTCTATAAAATATATATATATTATTCTAGATTTATAAAATAAATGCTCCCTATTATTTTTTTTTTATGTTATATTTTCCTACTATTATTTCTATAATTGAAGTGGCTTTAGTGCTTATTCCTGCTTTATTAGCTGTAGCTTATGTAACAGTAGCTGAAAGAAAAACTATGGCAAGCATGCAAAGAAGATTAGGTCCTAATGTTGTAGGATATTATGGACTATTACAAGCATTTGCTGATGCTTTAAAACTTTTATTGAAAGAATATGTAGCCCCTACACAAGCTAATATTATTTTATTTTTCTTAGGGCCAGTTATTACTTTAATTTTTGCTTTATTAGGTTATGCTGTTATACCTTATGGTCCTGGTTTAGCGGTTAACGATTTTAATTTAGGTATATTATACATGTTAGCTGTTTCTTCTTTAGCTACATATGGTATATTATTAGCAGGTTGAAGTGCTAATAGTAAATATGCCTTTTTAGGTTCTTTAAGAAGTACGGCTCAATTAATTAGCTATGAACTAATTTTAAGTTCAGCTATTTTAATAGTAATTATGTTAACGGGTAATTTAAATCTTACTGTTAATACAGAATCCCAAAGAGCTGTTTGATTTTTAATTCCTTTATTACCTATATTTATTATATTTTTTATAGGATCTATAGCTGAAACTAATAGAGCTCCCTTTGATCTGGCCGAGGCTGAATCAGAACTTGTTAGTGGGTTTATGACAGAACATGCTGCAGTAGTCTTTGTGTTTTTCTTTTTAGCTGAATACGGTAGTATAGTTTTAATGTGTATATTAACAAGTATTTTATTTTTAGGTGGTTACTTATTAATAGATTGTTCAGATTTATTTAATCTTATTGATTTTATATTTTCAAATATATTATATATAGATTGAGTATTTTATTGAAGATCTTACATAGAAAGTATATTTAATAATCCTACGTTAAATGGATTATTATATGGTTTAAATTTAGGATTAAAAAGTTCAATCATGATATTTACCTTCATTTGAGCAAGAGCCTCTTTCCCTAGAATACGTTTTGATCAATTAATGTCATTTTGTTGAACAGTTTTATTACCTGTAATTTTTGCGTTAATCATTTTAGTACCCTGTATATTATATAGTTATAATATATTCCCAGTTAGTATCAATTTATTTTAGGTTCCAGCATCTAGGTGCGTATTAATTATCATACAGTTATGTATAAGATGAGTTTTTTGTGCAATTTTTAGTAAATAGATAAAGAAATAATTTATGTTATTATCGTTTTTATTATTTATTCCTATCCTAGGTATATTTTTAATATGAGGAACAAGTTCTTATGAATACCATAGTAACCTAGAATCGTCTAAAAATAATACTTTAGATATTCTTCCTTTAGATAGCACAGCCACGGCTCCCTCGTTGCAATCAAATAATCTCTATTATAAGCAAATAGCTATTTTTACTTCTATTGTAAATTTAATTATATCTTTAGTGATATATGTTTTATTTGATTTCAGTGGTAATCAATTTCAATTTGTACAAGAACATTATGATATGAGTTTTTTTGATATTTATTTAGGTATAGATGGATTATCAATATATTTCGTTTTATTAACTACAATAATTATGCCTATAGCTATTTTATCTAATTGAAACTCAATAACGGACAACATAAAATCTTATTTAATAATAATGTTATTGTTAGAAACCTTATTGTTAGCGGTTTTTTTGGTTTTAGATATATTATTATTCTATATTTTTTTTGAAAGTATATTACCTCCCTTATTTTTATTAATAGGTTTGTTTGGATCTAGTAATAAAGTAAGAGCAAGTTATTATATTTTCTTATACACATTATGAGGATCATTATTTTTATTATTATCCATATTAACTATGTCTTCTATAATGGGAACTACTGATTTTGAAGCATTATTTAAGAATAATTTTGATTATACGACTCAAATATTTTTATTTTGTGGTATCTTTATAGCATTTGCAGTAAAAACTCCTACTATTTTTCTAAATAGTTGATTATTAAAAGCTCATGTTGAATCTCCTTTAGGGGGAAGTATTGTTCTTGCAGGTATTGTTTTGAAATTAAGTTTATATGGTATATTTAGATTAATTTTACCGATCTTACCTAAAGCTTCTTTAAATTATACTTACATTGTATATATGATAGGTGTTATAACTATAATATATGCTAGTTTTAGTACATTAAGAACAACAGATATAAAAGAATTAATAGCATATAGCTCAGTATCACATGCTGCTGTTTATTTAATAGGAGTATTTAGTAATACTATCCAAGGAATAGAAGGAGGAATCATTCTAGGATTAGCTCACGGGTTTGTATCTAGCGGTTTATTTATATGTGCAGGAGGTGTACTATACGATCGATCTGGGACTAGATTAATTTATTTTTATAAAGGTATAGCTCAAACAATGCCTTTATTTTCTATTTTATTCTTTATATTGTCTTTAGGTAATTGTGGTGTACCTTTAACTTTAAATTTTGTAGGAGAATTTATGTCTTTATATGGAGTTTTTGAAAGATTACCTCTTTTAGGTGTTATGGCTAGTTCTTCTATTATATTCTCAGCTGCATATACTATTTATATGTTTAACAGAATATCATTTGGAGGTTCATTTAGTAAATTTTTTGTAGAAAATATAATAGATGTTACAAAAAGAGAATTCTTTTTACTATTTATCTTAGTATTTATTACAGTAATATTTGGTATATATCCTTCTTTCATATTAGATGGATTACATTATTCGGTTGCAAATTTAATATATAGCATATAAGATATAAAACATGATTATAATAAAACTAAAAGTTAGTTTTAATATGATCAGTAGTTATATATATATATATATTTTTACTTAATCTTGCTATGTAGTTAGCGTGAATACTAAAAAAAATCAATTATTAAGAAAAAAAAATAAAAAAAAATGCCTCAATTAGTACCTTTTTACTTTGTAAACGAAATTACATTTACTTTTGTTATTATCGTGTTAACAATATACATACTATCTAAGTACATATTACCAAGATTTGTGCGTTTATTTTTATCTCGTAGTTTTATATGAAAACTTCTTGATAGATAATTTTAAGTAAGAGTCATATAAAAATTACCTAGATTTGTCACTATATGACGGTTGAAATATATTTGTTATAGAGTTGGTTTTTAAAGAGTATATGGTAAGAGGCTTAAAGTACATGAGTACTTTAAGTATAGAATCTAATGTTAAAGTAGTTAATTTATACAAGGATATTCTTAGTCCTTTAGAGCAATTTGAGATAAGAGATTTATTAAGTTTAGATGCTTTAGGAAACTTACATCTATCTGTTACTAATATAGGATTTTATTTAACAGTTGGGGCTATTTTTATATTCATGTTAAATATTCTAAGTACAAACTATAATAAATTAGTTAGTAATAGTTGATCTATAGGTCAGGAATCTTTGTATGCTACTATACATTCAATAGTTACAAACCAGATAAACTCTAAGAGCGGTCAAATATATTTTCCTTTTATTTATACTTTATTTATATTTATTTTAATAAATAATTTAATAGGATTGGTTCCATATAGTTTTGCTTCAACAAGCCATTTTGTGTTAACATTTTCTTTAAGTTTTAGTATAATTTTAGGTGCAACTATTTTAGGATTTCAAAAACATGGTTTAGAATTCTTTTCTTTATTAGTTCCTTCAGGTTGTCCTTTAGCTTTATTACCTTTACTAGTACTTATTGAATTTATTTCTTATTTAGCTAGAAATATTTCTTTAGGTTTAAGATTAGCAGCTAACATATTATCAGGTCATATGCTATTAAATATTTTAGCCGGTTTTACTTATAATATTATGACAAGTGGTATAATTTTCTTCTTTTTAGGATTAATACCTTTATCATTTATTATTGCTTTCTCTGGTTTAGAATTAGGTATTGCATTTATACAAGCACAAGTTTTTGTTGTTTTAACTAGTGGTTATATAAAAGATGGATTAGATTTACATTAAATATTAATTTAGAGTTTAACGAATAATCGTTAATCTATTAACCAGGAGTCTTTAATGACTCTCAATATTTAAGGCTCAGCCTTAAATATTAGGCATATTAGTTTAATTGGTAAAACCTAGTGTTTCGGCCACTAAGAGTATAAGTTCAAATCTTATATATGTCTGCCTTTTAAGGTAAAAATATCGTCGCAAAATAATTGGTGATTATATACAAAATAAACAAGGCGCAGCCTTGTTTTGGGAAAGTTATAGTTATTAACATATAAATATATAAATATGAAGCAAAGTTGTAAGTTTCTTTATAGAAAATTTTAATAAGTTACTAAATAATTTAATATTTAATAATATATAACTTGTTATGGAATACCAAGCATATTAGAACTATTATTTAGGAAGATTGAAAAAACAAGAAATAGGTTAAGTTAATTCCAATTAAGGCTACGTTGTATGTAGTTTTTAGGTAAATGCGTGACTCTAAAAGAAAGGGAAAGAGTCTTGTTATGTAGTTATACGAAGTAATCGCCTTTTTAATTAAAAAAATTTGCTGGGTTTTGGTTATCTCGGGATTTTATATTAACCAAGTCCCCTTTTTTCATGACTGCTTATGCGAAGCCAACCAAGCTGCGTAACGCCGCTAGTTAAAAAAAGAGGAGTAGGTTGTTATGAAGCTTTGCGCTAAAAAAATTTTTTTTAGCAAGTTATAAAAGTTATAGTGATGTTATGAAACCCAGATGCAAGATTGAAAAAAAGATCTTGCATATATTGGGTCCTATGACATTAAATATATAGATGAGTTTGGTGATGGCTCTGAATGAACACTGTCCAAATACTTGACACATGCTAATCGAACGTTTAATTTAATTAATTAAAAGTGGTGTACAGGTGAGTATTAGATTTTTGACCTACCTTAAAGAGAAGGCAAGAAATCCTTCATAAAAAAGAAATGGGAAAACCGCTTTAAGAGGAAAATAAATATCGTAGGGATAGGTAGTTGTTAAGGTAATGGCTTAACAAGCCCACAATTCTCTTAGTCGAAGCTGAAACGGTTGATCGACCACATTGGGGATGAAAAAATCCCAAGACAAGTAGGTACAGCAGTGAGGAATTTTGGTCAATGGCCTAACGGCTGAACTGGTAATTTGGATGAACGCTATAGATCGTCTCTGACGAATAAAGTTCTGTATGCATATTTATAATGACAATATGTACATTTGTCTTGACTAATTACGTGCCAGCAGTCGCGGCAATACGTAAGAGACTAGTGTTATTCATCTTAAATAGGTTTAAAGGGTACTTAGGCGGTGAACTTAGCCTGAACAAGGTACAAGTTTTCTAGAGTTTTATGAGAGAAGGTCGTACTCATGAGTGGAGAGATAAAATTTGTTGATACCTAGGGGGACTGGTAACGGCGAAGGCAACCTTTTATGTAAAAACTGACGCTGAAGGACGAAGGCACAGGGCACGAACAGGATTAGATACCCTAATAGTCTATGCAGAGAATTATGAATGCCATAGATTAGATGGACTTTTTAATAAGAAATGCAGATATCTATCCAATATCTTATTAAAAGGTCAGATTATAAATATAATCTTTATATTTGGTCTATAAACGAAAGTGTAAGCATTTCACCTCAAGAGTAATGTGGCAACGCAGGAACTGAAATCACTAGACCGTTTCTGACCCCAGTAGTGAAGTATGTTATTTAATTCGTTTCTCCTCGAAAAACCTTACCACAATTTGTATATTAATAAAGGCGTAGCCTTATTAATACAAGCGTTGCACGGCTGTCTTCAGTTAATGTTGTGAAACTGTGGTTCGGTCCATAAAATTAACGGAAACCCTTGCTTTATTTATAACAATTTTAATTAATAAAGCAGTTCGCGTTTAGAATGTTATATGATAGAAGGGACTAAGACAAGTCATCATGGCCTTTATATTGTGGGCTATAGACGTGCCACATATTCCTAAACAAAGAGATGCAAAAATGTGAATTTGAGCTAACCTCACAAAATAGGATAAAAAAGAAATGAATTGTAGACTGAAACTCGTCTACATGAATAAGAAATTGCTAGTAATCGTGAATCACCATGACACGGTGAATATAACTTCGGATTGGTACTAATTACTCGTCGCATGCTGAAAAAAATTGGCGCAATAAGTTTGCTCTTCTGTTATAAGTAAGTAAAAATCAAAGTTTTAGATGTTATAATGGGATTCTTCCTATGCGCGGTTCTGATTAGTGTTAAGTCGAAATACAGTTCGTGTAGTGGAAGTTGCACGGGACAATTAAAAAATTAACAATAATGTATATGTATTATATAATATTAACCTATACAGATATGATAATTACTTCATTTCTGTATAATTGATATTATATAAAGGAGGGTTCCTTTATTGGTAAGAAGGGCCAAGCTGTAAACTTGGTACTATTGTAGTTCTAAGAGTTCGAATCTCTTGTCTCCTAAAAATAATTAACTCGCATTTTCTATAATTACTGTAAAGTATGCTATTTTTGTATTTGGGTGTAACCTAAAATTAAATACAGCCTGCAATATACATCGTAAGGCAATTCTTAAATTGTGTAATATATATATATATATATATTAGTTCTCTATATCTCAACGGTAGAGCATAATACTGTTAATATTAGGATAGAAGTTCGATTCTTCTTAGGGGCGAAGAATAACTTTAGTTCTAGTTATCTCATGTCTTACGAGTGAGCAATCTTTAGAGCGGTAACTATATATTAAATTTATTGAACAGCTATAGAACCTTATAGTTTAAGGGGCAATATTTCGAACTTTAACCGAAGTTTATAGAGGGGGCTTGACTAATAAGTCGACCAAACTAAAAATTTCTAATACAGGATTGAAGTTGCTATATAGAAAATGAAGAGTGAAATAATTGTTTAATTTTAAATAATAATATATATGACTAACTCAATTAGAAGTAATTTTCAAGATCATCCTTTTCATTTAGTATCTCCATCTCCTTGACCTTTATATACAAGTATTTCTTTATTAAATTTAACAAGTATTGCCGCTTTATCTATGCATAATTTTAATAATAGCCACTATTTATTATATTTATCTTTAATACTTTTAGTATCAAATATGTCATTTTGATTTAGAGATATAATATCTGAAGGTACTTTTTTAGGAGATCATACATTAGCTGTACAAAAAGGATTAAATTTGGGTATTATTTTATTTATAGTGTCCGAAGCTTTATTTTTTATGGCTGTGTTTTGAGCATTTTTCCATAGTGCTTTAACTCCTACAGTAGAATTAGGAGCTCAATGACCTCCTATTGGTATTGAACCAGTTAATCCTTTCGAATTACCTCTTCTTAATACAGTAATTTTATTATCAAGTGGGGCAACTATAACATATGCTCATCATTCATTAATACAGGGAAAAAGAGAAGGAACATTATATGGTTCAATAGCTACAGTATTACTAGCAGTAATTTTTACTATCTTTCAAGGAATTGAATATAGTGTATCTTCTTTTACTATAAGTGATGGTGCTTTTGGTACATGTTTTTTCTTTGGTACAGGATTCCATGGATTCCATGTTATAATAGGTACAATTTTTTTAGCCGTTGGTTTATGAAGAATATATGATTACCAGTTAACAGATAATCATCATTTAGGATATGAAGGTGGTATACTTTATTGACATTTTGTTGATGTTGTTTGACTAGCTTTGTATTTTTTACTTTATTACTGAGGATCTTAGTTTAATTTAAATGACTTCCCTTCTATTTTCAAGCATGGGGAGTTAGTTAAGGCGGGCCTATATTAGAAGGATAGGGGTTCGAGCTCATAGAAATTTTTAAGGATTATGCCAATGTTTATACATTGGTTAATTATGAAAAATTTAATACCTTGACGGGACTCCGCCGGGATTTTAGTATAATGGTAATACATGTGACTTTTAATCACAACGAAATTGGTTCAAATCCGATAAATCTCAAGTGAATAGAGATATATAATATATATAAGGGTATGGATACTGCCCTGCCAGAAATTACAAGTATTGGCTCTAGAAAGTAGATTTTTCAAAGCGGGATGAGACTTCGCAATTTTAAGCCTAGAAGGCTGAGGCCCTATATGAAGCAATTATGATTTAATGGTAAAATGTCCGATTTCCAACCGGAGTATGTTGGTTCAAATCCGACTAGTTGCAACTCTAAAATCCTTCGTAAGGCTCTCCCATAAATATAATCTTTAGAGGGCATAATTTAAAAGTAAAATAATAATTTCCCATGTTATATATTCGGACTCGAATCCTTACTGTTACGAAGCTAGCTTGTGCGTAGTATTATTTATAGCGTTCGGTTATTACTAAATTTAATTGAATATGGCACTGATGTATTTCAGGTGTAACCCCTAATGAGTAGAGATTAGATTTAGAATAACTATAAAGAATTAGTAACTTAATTGGTAAAGGGCTTCCTTGTCACGGGAGCAGATGCCGGTTCGACCCCGGTCTAATTCGCGATAAGGAAAAGTAGTCATTGGTAGGACAAGACATTTGCTAAATGTTGTGTTTTACACTTGGGTGTTCGATTCACCTCTTTTCCGATCAATATATATAACAATTTAAATTAAGGTTGCTATAAACCCCGCCGCTCTGTAAAACCCTGTTATTTGAATATATTATTTAGGCACAAGCTAGATAAGTAGTCATACTCAACACGACGCGTTTAAAGGTTAGCTTTACAGGTGGCTAAGATTATAGATATTCCTTTTTTTTAGTGTAACAAAAGAGTATAGTTTAATGGTAAAACATAAAGCTTCAAC
>Ga0247736_10000341_pt1 | contig 16363 bp, 17 predicted proteins | sample UWRJL193509B2_FD_180935 | JGI IMG/M metagenome (GOLD analysis project Ga0247736, IMG submission 180935) | Plant litter microbial communities from Arlington Agricultural Research Station in Wisconsin, United States - UWRJ-L193-509B-2 | ecosystem: Environmental > Terrestrial > Plant litter >...
TGGACTCTGCGGTGAAGTTGACGACGGCGTAGATGCCTTCGGTCTTCTTGTTGATCTCGTAGGCCAGACGACGGCGACCCCAGATGTCGACGTTGTCGATGGTTCCACCATCGGCACGAATGACATTGAGGAACTTGTCGAGGCTAGGAGCCACGGTGCGCTCATCGATCTCTGGATCGAGGATGACCATGAGTTCATACTGGTGCGTCACAAACCCACCTCCTTCGGACTAGAACGGCTGCAGACGATCTGCAGCAGGAGGGTGTTGACGTGTCGTTCCCTAACCACATGGGCGGGGACAACCTGCCTAGTGTAGTTGACAGGCGGCTTCTTCGCTATTTATCTGAGAGGACCTGATCATGCTTGTCGCATTCTCTGTAGCGCCGAGCGGCGGGTCGGCCGACGATTCCGTTCACGAGGCAGTCGCGGCCGCCGTGCGCATCGTGCGCGAGTCGGGCCTTCCCAACCGCACGGACTCCATGTTCACCACGATCGAGGGGGACTGGGACGAGGTCTTCGATGTCGTCAAGCGCGCAACCGAAGCGGTCGGCGCATTCGGCCCGCGGGTATCGCTCGTGCTCAAGGCGGATATCCGCCCTGGTCACACAGGAGAGTTGACGGGCAAGGTCGAGCGGGTCGAGCAGGCGCTCGATGTTTCACGGGAAACCTAGCGCGCAGCCCACCACGCGCGAAGGCGCTCTTCTGCAATTTCCGGGCCGAGCGGTCCCTCCTCGAGCCGCAGCTCGAGCAGGAAGCGGTAGGCCTCGCCGACCTCGGGCCCTGGGCGCAGGCCCAGCAGGCCCATGATCGCCTCGCCGTCGAGGTCGGGGCGCACGGCGGCCACGCCCTCCGCCTCGGCGATCGCCGCGATCCGGTCCTCGAGGTTGTCGTAGGCGAAGCCCAGCCGGTCGGCCTTGCGCACGTTGCGGGTGGTCACATCCGCTCGCGTCAGAATGTGCAGTCGCTCGAGCAGGGGTCCCGCGTCGCGAACGTAGCGGCGCACAGCGCTGTCGGTCCAGGCACCCTCGGTGTAGCCGAAGAATCGCAGGTGCAACTCGATGAGCCGCGCGACCGAGGTGACGGTCTCCTTGTCGAAGCGCAGGTGCTTGAGGCGTTTCGCCGCGAGCTTGGCGCCCACGACGTCGTGGTGGTGGAAGCTGACGACGCCGCCGCCCTCGACGCGCTTCGTCGACGGCTTGCCGATGTCGTGCAGCAGCGCGGCAATGCGCAGAATGAGGTCAGGCGCGCCGTCGAGCTCGCGCGAGCTCTCGAGCTCGATCGCCTGAGTCAGCACGGTGAGGCTGTGCTCGTACACGTCTTTGTGGTGCGCATGCTCGTCCACCTCGAGCCGCAGGGCCGGCACCTCGGGAAGCACCAGCTGCGCGAGCCCGGTGTCGACAAGCAGACGGATGCCCGGAACCGGATCCGCGGTCAGCAGCAGCTTCGACAGCTCATCACTCACCCGCTCAACGCTGATGATGCCGATACGGTCGGCGAGCGACTCCATCGCGGCCACCGTCGCGGCATCGACCTCGAAGCCCAGCTGCGAGCTGAACCGCGCAGCGCGGAGCATGCGCAACGGGTCGTCGCCGAACGAGATCTCGGGGGAGGAGGGCGTGGTCAGCCGACGCGCGAGCAGATCCTCCATTCCGCCGGAGGGGTCGACGAGCACCTGCGCGGGCAGACGCAGCGCCATCGCGTTGACGGTGAAGTCGCGGCGGGTCAGGTCGGCCTCGAGGGAGTCCCCGAACTCGACCGCGGGCTTGCGGGTCTCTCCGTCGTAGGCATCCGAGCGATAGGTCGTGATCTCGAAGGTCTCGCCGCCGATACGGGCGCCGATCGTGCCGAAGGCGCGGCCGATATCCCACTGGGCATCGGAGATAGGGGTGACGATCTCGAGAATCTGGTCGGGCAGCGCGTCGGTCGTGAAGTCGAGGTCACTGACCGGTCGGCCGAGAAACGCGTCGCGCACCGGACCCCCGACCAGGGCGATCTCACAGCCCGCGGCCTCGAAGGCCGTGGCGAGTCGGGAGACGCCTGGCGATGTCGCCAGCTTCGCCAGTCGCTCAACGGCCGAAGCGACGCTCTCCATGACCAAGAGAATAGACTGCTCGCATGCTGGCCGAGATATTCCCCGGGGCTGGCTCGTGACTGTCTGGCCGGCACGTGCGGCCGCCGCAATCGTGCTTGGCCTCGCCCTCTCACCGATCGCGGCAAGCGCACCGTCGGTTGCAGCGGCGGGCCTGCCTGCTCCGGTATCCGTGACGATGATCGCCGCGTTGACCGTCCCTGAGCGCAAGACCGGCTTCATCGACCCCGCGCTGCTCGAGAGCTACACCTCCGACTTCGGTTTGCTCACCCGCCAGCTCGATCAGGTCATCGACCGGCCCATCGTGCTCGGTATCGACCCGTCGATCATCGCGTCGATTCGGGTGCTCGGCACCGACGCTCCCGCATCCGCGGTCGCCTGGCTGGACCGACTGGATGCGGCCACCAACGAGACCTTCCCCCTCGCCTGGGCTGACGCCGACCTCACCCTCGGGCTGCAGGCCGGCAGCGACGGCGTTCTCGCACCCGAGTCCTTCGCCTTCGCGATCAACCCGTCGCTGTTCTCGGGCGCAGTGGTCGAGCCGACCGAGACACCGACCGCAGAGCCCACAGAGACACCGGCGGATCCGGGCGCGATTCCCCCGCTGCCGACCGACGAGTCCCTTGTCGCCTGGGACTACACGGTCTCCGAGATCTCGTGGCCCGCGATGAACGCCGTGACCAACGCCGACCTCGCGGCGCTGAACGGCACCACGATCCTGTCGTCGGGCAACATCGGCGCGACGGGTGCGAGCAACGCCCACACCGTCATCGGCGAGTCCTCTGCGCTGGTGGCCGACGAAAGCCTCTCGACGCTATTCGGCTCCACCGTCTCCGCGGGATCGGGCCTCGACTGGGAGACCGCGATGGCGAACCTCGCCGCCTCGGTGAGCGCGGTGCCAAGCACCGACGACAAGCCGGCATCCGTGCTTCTCGCCCTTGACCGTTCGGTGGCAACCAGCGACCCTGACCTCGGACTGACGATCGACACGCTCGCGAGCACGCCCAATGTGCAGGTGACCGGCCTCGCCGATCTGCTCACCACCGGTGCCGTCCCGGCCAGCCTGGTCGACATGCCGCACGACGATGAGTCAATCGACTCGGTGCGCAAGCTGCTCAGCCAGGAGACGGCCGACGCGCAGTTCGCCCAAATCGCACAAGACCCGACCCTGATCACCTCTGACCGCCGTCTCGACCTGCTCGCCACCATCGCGAACGGCTGGGCAGACAACGCGGTCGGCTGGCAGGCAGCACTCAACGCCTACTCGGCCGACTCGGTGACTCTGCGCAACTCGGTGAGCATCGTCAAGAGCAGTTCGATCACCCTGTGGGCGGACCGCGCGTCGCTTCCGGTGACGATCTCGAACGATCTCGACCAGCCGGTGACCGTCTACGTCACCGTTCGGCCGCTGACGCCGCTGCTCAAGATCGAGAACAGTTTCGTTGAGGTAGTCGTCGAGCCGAAATCACAGCGCAAGGCCGCCGTGCCAGTGCAGTCGCTGTCCAACGGAATCGTCGAGATCGAGGTGACCCTGCACCGCGCCACGGGCGAGAGCGTTGGCAGTACCAAGTACGTGCGCACCACGGTCCAGGCCGGCTGGGAGACGCCCTTCACCATCACCGTCGGCGCGATCGTTGTTCTCATATTCGCGGCCGGCATTGTGCGCACCATCGTTCGCCGCCGTCGGGCACGCGCGAGCGAGAGCTAGATGGCGGGCGGCATCGCGCGGGCGAGCGCCCTCCTCGCCTCCGGCACCCTGGTGTCGCGCATCCTCGGCTTCATCAGCGGCGTCGTGCTCGCGCAGACCCTCGGCTCGTACGGCACGGGTGCGAACACCTTCGCGCTGGCCAACCAGCTGCCCAACAACATCTATGCGATCATCGCGGGCGGCCTGCTCAGCGCGGTCTTCGTGCCCGCGATCGTTCGGGCCAGCCTGCACGATGACGGCGGACAGCGCTTCGTCAACCGGCTGGTGACTCTCGGCATTGTCGTCTTCGTCGTCGCTGCGGTCATCGCAACGCTCGCCGCTCCGGTGCTCGTCAACCTCTATGCGCAATCTGGCGAACGAGGTTTCAGCGACGACGACCTCGCCCTTGCGGTCGCCTTCGCCTACTGGTGCCTTCCGCAGGTGCTGTTCTACGCGCTGTACAGCCTGCTCGGCGAGGTGCTCAACGCTCGCGGAATCTTCGGCCCCTTCACCTGGGCTCCCGCCCTCAACAATGTGGTCGCCATCGCCGGGCTCGTCACTTTCTCGCTGCTTTTCGGCACGGATGCCGGGCGCGGCCCCGCCGACACCTGGACTCCCAGCATGGTCGCCCTTCTGGCCGGCAGCGCGACCCTCGGCGTGGCGATCCAGGCCTTCGTGCTCTGCTTCTTCTGGCGCAAGGCCGGACTTCGCTATCGTCCCGACTTCCGCTGGCGCGGCGTCGGTCTCGGCGCCGCTGGAAAGGCTGCCGCCTGGACCTTCGGCATGATCCTCGTCACCCAGCTCGCCGGCATCGTGCAGACCAATGTCGCCTCGATTGCCGCCGGCCCGGACTCCGATGACCCTTCGCTCGCGGTGCTGCGCTACACCTGGCTGATCTTCATGCTGCCGCACTCGATTGCCGCCGTCTCGATCGCAACCGCCTACTTCACCCGAATGAGCACCCACGCCCGTGACGGCCAGCTCGATGAGGTGCGCACCGACCTGCGCACGTCACTGCTGACCATCGGCCTCATCATGGTCTTCGCCTCGGTTGGGCTCATCGTTCTCGCGTTTCCTTTCAGCGCGCTGTTCGTCAACAACGGCTTCGACGGCATCGCCGGCATGGCGCCCGTGCTCATCGCTTTCCTCATCGGCCTTGTGCCGTTCAGCATGCTGCACGTGCTTCGGCGCACCTTCTATGCGCTCGAAGACACCCGCACCCCGTTCTTCGTCACCGTCTTTCAGTCGGCTCTGTTCGTGGGCGGGGCGCTGCTGGTGTCGCTCCTGCCTGTGTCGCGCATCGCTCTGGGCATCGCTGCGGTAACCACCGTCGCTGGTGTCGCGCAGACACTGCTGGCCGCCGTTCTCATCCGACGCCGTCTTGGCGGGTTCGGTGGGCGGCTTCTCGCCGTGCGCCACCTCGTGTTCTTCGGCGCCGCCATCGCCGCCGCCGCCATCGGTGCAGCGGTGGTCTGGCTGCTCGGCGGATACACCGACGGGGGTTGGGCGCTGAGCTCGCCGGTGTTTGCCGCCCTGACCATGGCGGTCGCTGGCGCGATCATGGCCGGCTTCTACGTCGCTGGGCTGCTTCTCGTGCGCAACCCCGAGGCTCTCGCCTTCGTTGCGCCCGTGGCCCGTCGCCTTCGCCGCAACCCTCGGTAGCGCGGAATATCCCGCCTCTAGGATGGGTTGAACCGGCTAGAGAACCATTCCAAGGAGATGTTCCACGTGCGTCAGCTCATCATCATCGGCTCCGGGCCAGCCGGCTACACCGCGGCAATCTACGCTGCGCGGGCCAACCTTGCCCCCCTCGTCATCGCGTCGTCCGTCGAGTTCGGCGGCGAGCTGATGAAGACCACCGAGGTCGAGAACTACCCCGGCTTCACCGACGGCATCATGGGTCCTGACCTGATGATGAACATGCAGAAGCAGGCGGAGCGCTTCGGCGCCGAGATCGTCTACGACGACGTCACCTCGCTTGAGCTCGAGGGCGAGGTCAAGAAGGTCACGCTGGGCAACGGCGATGTGCACGAGGCGCTCGCGGTCATCTACGCAACCGGCTCGGCATATCGCAAGCTCGGTCTTGAGGACGAGAACCGCCTCAGCGGCTACGGCGTCTCCTGGTGTGCAACCTGCGACGGTGCCTTCTTCCGCCAGAAGCAGATCGCGGTCGTCGGCGGCGGCGACTCGGCCATGGAGGAGGCGACCTTCCTCACGCGCTTCGCCGACAAGGTCTACGTCATTCACCGCAAGAACGAGCTGCGGGCGTCGAAGGCCATGCAGGATCGCGCCTTCAACGACCCGAAGATCGAGTTCCTCTTCAACAAGGAGGTCGCGCACATCTACGGCGACCAGCTCGTGACCGGCGTCGGCGTTGTCGACACGGTTGACGGCTCCGAGACCACCCTCGATCTCAGCGGCCTGTTCATCGCCATCGGCGCGGACCCCCGCACCCACCTCGTCCACGGACAGCTCGACCTCACCGAGTTCGGCACCATCGCCGTCGACGGACGCTCCTCGCGCACCAACCTCGCCGGTGTCTTCGCCGCGGGCGACGTGATCGACCCCACCTACCGCCAGGCCGTGACGGCCGCGGGCTCCGGCACGGTTGCCGCTCTCGACGCAGAGCACTTCCTCGCCGGCCTGCCCAAGGAAACCCTCGAGAAGGCGACCGCCCAGCCGGTCTCCGCTTAACAAGTGCCCGCTTAGTCAAAGGAAACAAAAATGTCTGTTGCACACGACGTCACCGACGCCACCTTCGCCGACGAGGTCCTCAACTCCGAGGACACGATCATGGTCGACTTCTGGGCCGAGTGGTGCGGCCCGTGTCGCGCCGTCTCCCCGATCCTTGACGCGATCGCGGCAGAGAACCCCGACAAGATCAAGATCGTCAAGCTCAACGTCGACGACAACCCGCAGACCGCGATGCAGTACCAGATCACCAGCATCCCGGCGATGAAGGTCTTCAAGAAGGGCGAGCTCGTCAAGACGATCATCGGCGCCAAGCCGAAGCCGGCCATCGAGGCCGACCTGGCGGAGTTCCTCGCGTAAAACGCTTGACGAGGAGCCCCGCCCACATCACGTGGGCGGGGTTTTTCGCTTTAACCCCCCTATTCTTGAACGATTGACCGAACCGGGAAAGCACCATGAGCACACAGGGCAACAACTTCGACCCGTGGTACCACCACTACGCCGAGCGCACGGCGGGCCTCAGCGCCTCCGAGGTACGAGCCCTGTTCGCCGTCGCATCCCGTCCTGAGGTCGTCTCCCTCGCCGGTGGAATGCCCTTCGTGTCTGCCCTCCCGACCGAGCTCGTCACTGCGGCACTCGAGCGCACCATCCAGAACCAGGGTGCTTCGGCGTTGCAGTACGGCTCTGGTCAGGGCATGCCCGCCCTGCGCGAGCAGATTCTCGACGTAATGGCTCTCGAGGGCATCCGTGCCAGCGCCGACGATGTTGTCGTCACCACGGGCTCACAGCACGCGCTCGAGCTCATCGCCAAGCTCTTCCTCGACCCCGGGGATGTCGTCATTGCCGAGGGTCCGTCCTACGTCACCGCACTCGTCGTCTTCCGCTCGTTCCAGGCCGAGGTCGACCACGTGGCGATGGACGACCACGGAATGATCCCGGAGTCACTGCGGGAGCACATTGCCGCCCTGCGCGCCGCCGGCCGCACGATCAAGTTCCTCTACACGATCCCTACCTTCCAGAACCCCGCGGGCGTCACCCTCAGCTGGGAGCGCCGCATGGAGATCCTCGAGATCTGCCGCGCAAACGAGATCCTCGTCATCGAGGACAACCCCTACGGCCTGCTCTACTTCGACGCGCCGCCGCCACAGGCGATGCGCTCGGTCGAGGAGGACGGCGTCGTGTACCTCGGCACCTTCTCGAAGACCTTCGCCCCAGGCCTGCGCGTCGGATGGGCTCTCGCGCCACACGCAATTCGAGAGAAACTCGTTTTGGCCAATGAGGCCGCCGTGCTCTCACCCTCCTCGTTCACCCAGACCGTCATCAGCGAGTACTTCAACGGTGCCGACTGGCGCGGTCAGATTGACACCTTCCGTGGCGTCTACAAGGAACGCCGGGATGCGATGCTCACCGCCCTCGGCGAGCACCTGCCCAAGATGACCTGGACCGTGCCGCAGGGCGGCTTCTACGTCTGGCTCACGCTGCCCGACCATCTCGACTCGAAGGCGATGCTGCCGCGCGCCGTCAAGGAGCTCGTCGCCTACACGCCCGGCACCGCCTTCTTCTCTGACGGCGATGGACGCAACAAGATCCGTCTCTCGTTCTGCTACCCGACCCCCGAATTCATCGCTGAGGGCATCCGCCGCCTCAGCACCGTCATCAACGGCGAGCTCGACCTGCTCAACACCTTCTCCCAGACCGGACCGCTCGCTACGGTTCGCCAGCAGGAGCGCTACGACAGCCCGCCAGCCAACCTCGCCTAGGACTCATGAACTCCAGCATCCCCTCCCGCGTCCTCATCCTCGCCGGTGGCATCTCCCACGAGCGTGACATCTCCATGCGCTCCGGGCGCCGGGTTGCCGACAGCCTCGCCGAGCACGGCATTGAGGTTGAGCTGCGCGATCCCGACGCGTCGCTCATCGACTACCTCGTCGCATCCACGCCGGATGTTGTGTGGCCGGCACTGCACGGCGCCAGTGGCGAGGACGGGTCGCTGCGAGGCCTGCTGGAGTTCCTCAACGTTTCCTACGTCGGATCCCGGGCCGACGAGTCCCGGCTCGCCTGGGACAAGCCCACCGCGAAGCTGCTCATCGAGCGCGCCGGGCTGACTACCCCGCACTCGATCACCCTCACCCGCGAGGCCTTCCGTGAGCTGGGCGCCGCGAGCGTGCTGCGCACCATCTCGGCCGAGCTGCCCATTCCTGTCGTTGTGAAGCCCACCCAGGGCGGCTCGGCACAGGGTGTGACGATTGTCGAAGACGAAGCCGACCTTCCCAAGGCGATGGTGCACGCGTACACCTACTGCGACGCCGCCCTGGTCGAGCAGAAGATCACCGGTACCGAGATCGCCGTCGGCATCATCGACACCGGCGACGGCCCCGTCGCCCTGCCGGCGGTCGAGATCGAGCCGGTGTCAGGCACCTACGGCTTTGAGGCCCGGTACAACGCGGGGGAGACCAACTTCTACACGCCGGCCCGTATCTCGCCGGAGGCAGCCGCACGGGCCGCGGAACTGGCTCTGGGCGCGCACCGCGCCCTCGGCCTTCGCCACATCAGCCGCATCGACATCATCGTCGACGGCGCGGGCACTCCGTGGTTTCTCGAGGCGTCGACCATGCCGGGCCTCACCGAGACCTCGCTCTTTCCGCTCGCACTCGAGGCCGCTGGTCACGATGTGGGCTGGGTGTACTCAGCACTAGCCGAGTCAGCCATTCGCGAAGGCAGCTAGCGAGATGCCGGACGCGACAGCTGGCTAGTGGGCGCGGCTGAGTCCAGCCAGCTCACGCGCGCTCGATGCGTGTCTCCCGGTGACCGAGAGCCCCGCTGCCGCGTCGACAAAACGCTGCACCGCGGTGAGACTGCGTGCCGCTACTTGAAGCCGGGCTCGCCCAGCTCGCCGAGAATGCGGTTGAGATCACCCACCGACGCGAAGTCGATCGTCACGGTGCCCTTCGAGCTGCCCAGAGCGATCTTGACGCGGGTGTCGAGGCGATCACCCAGACGCTCGGCGATCTCATCCAGCTGTCCCTGGCGGCCGCCTGCGGCCGGCTTGACGGCACGGGGAGCCTTGGTGCTGACCTTGCCAGCCGCCGCCTCTGCAGCGCGCACAGACAGCTCCTCGTTGACGATCTTCGTCGCGAGCGACTGCTGAGCGCTCTCATCGGTCAGCGAGAGGATTGCGCGAGCGTGACCGGCACTGAGCACGCCGGCAGCGACCTTGTTCTGAATCCCGGTGGGCAGGCGCAGAAGGCGCAGCGTGTTGGTGATCTGCGGGCGAGAACGACCGATCTTGGCAGCGAGCTGCTCCTGCGTGATGCCGAAGTCCGAGAGCAGCTGCTGGTAGGCCGACGCCTCTTCCAGCGGGTTGAGGTTGGCACGGTGGAGGTTCTCGAGCAGGGCATCCCGCAGCATGTCCTCATCAGCGGTGTTCTTGATAACCGCCGGGATGCTGGTGAGACCGAGCGACTTCGTCGCACGCAGCCGACGCTCACCCATGATGAGCTCGTACTGGGGACCCCCGGCTACCGCACCCTGGAGCGGACGGACAACGATGGGCTGCAGCACGCCGATCTCACGGATCGAGACAATGAGCTCCTGCAGTTCCTCGTCCCGGAACTCGGAGCGTGGCTGCTGCGCGTTCGGCACGATGTCGTCGGGGGAGAGGTTGGCGAGGCGCGCACCCGGCACGGCGACGAGCGACTGGTTGTCACGGGTGGCCGCGGGAAAGAAGACGTCGACGGGACGCGACTGGTCGTCCTCCTCGCTGCCGGGGATGAGTGCTCCGATGCCGCGGCCGAGGCCGGTGCGCTTGGGTGCTGCCATTAGACGGGTGCTCCTCGTCGTGCGATCTCCGCTGCGGCCTCGAGGTACGAGAGCGAGCCGGGGGAGGTGGGGTCGTAGGTGATGACGCTCTGGCCGTAGCTGGGCGCCTCGGAGATACGCACCGAGCGTGGGATGACGGTGTTGAGCACCTCCTTGGGAAAGTGCTCGCGCACGTCGTCGACGACCTGGTTGGCCAGATTGGTGCGGGAGTCGTACATCGTCATGAGAATGGTCGACACCTTGAGGCGCGGATTGAGGTGCCGCTCGATGAGCCGAATGTTGTTGAGCAGCTGGCTGAGGCCTTCCAGGGCGTAGTACTCGCACTGGATCGGGATGAGCACCTCGCCAGCGGCGACGAAGGCGTTGATCGTCAGCAGGCCGAGTGACGGGGGGCAGTCAATGAAGACATAGTGAAAGTCGAGGTCGGACTGGCCAAGGAAATCGTCCAGGGCCGAGCGAAGACGCTGCTCGCGGGCCACGAGCGAGACGAGCTCGATCTCGGCACCGGCGAGATGGATGGTGGCGGGCACGCCGTAGAGCCCCTCGAACTCGGGGCTCTTCTGCACCACCTGCGACATGGGCTCGTCGTTGATGATGACGTCGTACACGCTGACGGTCTCGGCGCGGTGCTCGATGCCAAGGGCAGTGGATGCGTTGCCCTGTGGGTCGAGGTCGATAACGAGAACCGTCGCACCGGCACGCGCGAGCGCTGCGGCGAGGTTGACGGTCGAGGTGGTCTTGCCGACGCCGCCCTTCTGGTTGGCCACCGTGAAGATGCGCGGGGCAGCCGGAAGGGGCAGATCGGAGGCGGCCAGCGCGTTCCGGCGGCGGTTGATGTCAGCGAGCTCGCGGGCCAACGGGGTCGAGTTGTCAAACGACGTCTCGATTCCCGGGGCAACGGGTGCCGCAGCGGCAGTCTCGTCGTCAGGATGTTTCACGTGAAACCTTCTTGGATTGGTGGCCTCAGGCGGTGGGCGCTGAGGGCGTTGCTCTAACGCTCCGTGGAGCGGGGCAAATGATCAGTCAACTGTAGCCCGAAAGACCCGGGTGACTTCTGGGGTGATTCCCTCACCGAGTACAAGAACCTCGCTGTTGAGGAGATGAGCCTTGCGAATGGCCTTCTGCGCCGCCTCCATCTCAGCGTGCACCCGCTCGCCCTTCATGAAGATCATCTCGCCGCCGTAGCGAAGCAGCGGGAGGGTCACCGGGATGAGCTTGACCAGCGCAGTAACAGCGCGGGCCGTCACCTGATCAAGCGGAGCATCGAGACGCGCCTCCTCCGCACGGGCGCGCACGACGGTGACGTTGTCCAATCCCAGTGAGGCGGACTCGGAGCGCAGCCAGTCAACGCGCCGCTCCATGGGCTCGATCAGCATGAGGTGCACGTCCGGCCGGGCAATAGCCAGAACCAGCCCGGGAAGGCCAGCGCCGCTGCCGACATCGCCGACGAGGCCCGGCCGCAGCAGGGGAGCGAGGAGGGCACAGTTGATGATGTGGCGCGTCCAGAGGCGGGGGAGTTCCATGGGGCCGATCAGCCCCAGCTCCTCACCGCGGTTGGCGAGATCACCGGTGTACTGGCGGGCGAGATCGAGTCGCTCGCCAAACAGTGCGAGCGCGGCATCCGGCTCATTCTCAAGGTCAGGATGTTTCACGTGAAACCTTCCGGGGAAACAGCAGTGGCGCCGGGCTAACCCGACGCCACTGCAAAGCTACAACTTAGGCGCGCGTGATGACGGTGTGACGGTCACGGCCTTCGCCTTCGGACTGCGAGACGAAGCCACGCTCGGCAACGACATCGTGCACGAGCTTGCGCTCGTACGACGACATCGCGGGCAACGCAGCGGACTCGGCGCCCGCGTCGATGCGCTCAACGGCCTTGTCGACGAGGACGGTCAGCTCGGCAACCCGGGCCTCACGCGATCCGCCGACGTCGAGGATGAGGCGTGAGAACGCGCCGGTCTTGGTCTGAACCGCAATGCGGGTCAGCTCCTGAAGGGCACTGACGGTGTCCGGCTTGGCGAGGATGCGCAGGTTCGCGTTCTCGCTCGACGTCACCGACACGTAGGCCCGGCCGCCACGGGTATCGATCTCGATGTCCCCGTCCAGGTCGGCGATGTCGAGCAACTCCTCGATGTAGTCGGCGGCGATCTCGCCCTCTTCTTCGAGCTGGCCGGTGGAGCGGGCTTCCGTCTCCTCGGTCTCGGCTACGGGCTCTGCGGTCGCGATATCGGTCTCGGTCACGTCACTCACTTTCGGTTTCCGCCCGACTTCTTCTTCGAACGGTTCTTGTTGACTGGCTGCTGTCGCTGAGTCGTCTTGGGCTCCTCAACGACGACGGTCTCCGGGGAGTCCTCGACCAGGGTGATTCCACGGCGCTGACGACGGCGTGCGAGGCGAGCTTCGCGCGCGAACGCGGCCTCGGATCCAGGGGTGGGCATGTTGCGGATCACCAGGAACTGCTGGCCCATGGTCCACAGGTTGGATGCGAGCCAGTAGAACATGACGCCGATGGCGAAGGTGAATCCGGAGAACAGGAAGACGAAGGGAAGCAGGTAGAGCAGGATGCGCTGCTGGCGGTACATCGGGCTCGCCTTGACCTCGGGCGACTGGTTCTTCGACATGATCTGCAGCTGGGTGATGAACTGCGATCCGGTCATGACCACAACCATGATCGCGGCAATCACGATGACAGCGACGTTGCCTTCGGCAGTGCTGATGGCCAGGTGCAGGGGAGCGATGTCGAAGAGCTCCGAGGTGCCGAACGACTTCGACAGCTCGGCGTTGAGCAGGCCGACGCCGGCCGGGTGTCCCTTCGACTGCGCGTGGTTGAGTGTGGTGAAAAGTCCGAAGAAGATCGGCATCTGCAGCAGCAGGGGAAGGCAGGAGCTGAGCGGGTTGGTACCGGTCTTCTTGTAGAGCTCCATCGTCTCGCGCGACATGGCCTCGCGAGAGAACTGGTCCTTCTTGCCCTTGTACTTGTCCTGGATCTTCTTGAGCTGGGGGGCGACCTCCATCATGCGTCGCTGGCTCTTGATCTGCCGTACGAAGATCGGGATGAGGGCTGCGCGCACCACGACGGTGAGGCCCACGATGGCGAGCACCCAGGTGAGGCCAGCGTCGGGGTCCAGCCCGAGGGAACTGAAGACCCAGTGCCACGCGACGAGAATTGCCTCAATCACCCACTTGATGGGCCAGAGGACGAAGTCAATGGGGTTAGTAGGCAAGATCAGCCCTTTCCGTGGCCATGTGCAACAACAAATCCGAAGCCCGTCACCGCGATGTGCTCGTGCTCGCGAACGGGTACGTCGTCAATTCCGCCCTCAGCCCACGGGTGGCAGCGGGCCAGACGCAGGCTGCCCATCCAGATTCCACGGAGAACTCCGTAGTGCTGAATCGACTGCATCGCGTAGGAAGAGCACGACGGGTAGTAGCGACAGACGTCGCCGTAGAGGGGGGAGATCACGGCGCGATACCCACGAAGGATGACCACGCACACGTTGCGTGGAAGCAGCCAGACGAACTCCAGTGCCCGCCTCATCGCTTGGTGCCTCTCTGAATACCGGTGGTGATCTCCTCGTGGAGGCTACTCCACGACAGCTTCTCGCTACCTGGAAGTGCTCGCACGACGACATCGGTGCCAGTCAGACCACCCACGACGAGCTCGTGACCGATAGATCGAAGGCGGCGGCGCATCAGGTTGCGGGTCACCGAACCGCCCACCGTCTTCGCCACGACAAACCCAAAACGCGCCGGCTCAGAGCCAGCGCGTTGGGCGAAGTAGACGATCGCGTGGTCCGTGGTCACACGCTTGCCCCGACGCATGGTGGCGCGAAAATCTTCGGCGCGCACGACGCGGTTCGGTTGAGCAAGCACAGCTAAGACCGGGACCGGTGTGACGGGGTGCTACGCGGAGAGCTTGGTGCGACCCTTGCCACGACGTGCAGCGAGGATGGCACGACCGGCGCGGGTGCGCATGCGGAGACGGAAACCGTGCACCTTGGCGCGCTTGCGGTTGTTCGGCTGGAAGGTTCTCTTGCTCATAGCTGTATCTCCAAATGCCAGCCATAAGAAGCCGGAAAGATGCGGGATGCCCGAAGGCGGAAGTCAACTGGTTAAAAATACGGGGTTAAACCGCCGCGGTCAAACCATTCACCCACAGTCGCACATTATCCACATGTTGATAAATGGGGGTTGGTAACGACACGAGGTCACGAACTAAGGTAAAGCGACGCCGTTGCACCCGTGCGAATGAGCGACATCTACTTCTAGTCACGAGTTATCCCATGGTGGATAAGTCTGTGAATAACTCCTGTTGTGAAAGGGCATGATGAGCGATCCGGTTGACCCGACTCAGGGCATCTGGCAGTCGATCCTCACCCAATTGACGGCAGACGATCGAATCACACCCCAGCTGCACGGGTTCATCAGCCTGGTCGAGCCCCGCGGCGTCATGGCCGGCACCCTCTACCTCGAAGTGCCCAATGAACTCACCCGCGGCATGCTCGAGCAGCGCATCCGCCTTCCCCTTCTCAATGCCATTGCCAGCCTTGGCGAGGACCAAGAGGTCACGAACTTCGCGATCGTCGTCAATCCCGAGATTCAGCACGACGCGCTCGACGAGCCCACCGAGATCACCGATCAGTCCTACATCGAGCCGACCGTCGTCTCCGCAACGATGGAGACGCCGAGCCGTCGATCCGACTCGCGCCTCAACCCCAAGTACAACTTCGACAACTTCGTCATCGGCGGATCCAACCGCTTCGCTCACGCCGCAGCGGTCGCCGTGGCCGAGGCGCCAGCCAAGGCCTACAACCCCCTCTTCATCTACGGTGACTCCGGGCTCGGCAAGACCCACCTCCTGCACGCGATCGGCCACTACGCCGAGAGCCTGTACCCGGGCATCCGCGTGCGGTACGTCAGCTCCGAGGAGTTCACGAACGACTTCATCAACTCGATCGCCAACAACCGGGCCAGTGTCTTTCAGTCCCGGTATCGCGAGATCGACATCCTGCTTATCGATGACATCCAGTTCCTCCAGGGAAAGGACTCGACGCAGGAGGCCTTCTTCCACACCTTCAACACGCTGCACGACCACAACAAGCAGGTGGTTATCACCAGCGACCTGCCGCCCAAGCACCTGACCGGATTCGAAGACCGGATGCGGTCGCGCTTCGAGTGGGGACTGATCACCGACGTGCAGGCTCCCGACCTGGAGACCCGCATTGCGATTCTGCGCAAGAAGGCGCAGAGCGAGAAGTTCCAGGTCGGCAACGAGATCCTCGAGTACATGGCGTCGAAGGTGTCATCGAACATCCGCGAGCTGGAGGGCACGCTCATTCGCGTCACGGCCTTCGCCAGCCTCAACCGCCAGCCCGTCGACCTCGCCCTTGTGCAGACGGTACTGAAGGACTTGATCACCCTCGACGACGACAATGTGATCGCGCCGGTGGACATCATCAATCACACCGCCGACTACTTCAAGCTCTCGGTCGACGACCTCTATGGCTCGAGCCGCTCGCAGCAGGTCGCGACCGCCCGCCAGATCGCCATGTACCTCTGCCGCGAGATGACCAACCTCTCACTGCCGAAGATCGGCCAGCTCTTCGGCAATCGCGACCACACGACGGTGATGTACGCCAACAAGAAGATCACCGAGCTGATGAAGGAACGCCGCTCCATCTACAACCAGGTGACCGAGCTGACCAGCCGCATCAAGCAGAACCACCGCTTCAGCAAGTAGTCGAGAGTTTTCACACGGTGTGGAAACCCTGTGGATAACTGTGGAGACGCGCCGGTCGCCCTGTTGACGGAATGACAAGATCTGTGGAATCGGCTTTGTGCAGGGTCGTGTCATTCACATCCATTCGGATTCCAGCCCACAGCTCCTCAACAACTCACACGGTTGTAGTTCCCAGTGTCTGAATCACACAAATCGAGTTATTCACAGTTCACACAGCGGTTAATGTCTTTATCTCTTTTAAACCCTTGATTGGTCGAGAGATAACCTTGGGGTCCAGTCTTCAAACCGCTGTGCCAGTATTAACCGGCCAAGCACCACTCACCGCGACAGGGGATCC
>Ga0247736_10000342_pt1 | contig 16314 bp, 15 predicted proteins | sample UWRJL193509B2_FD_180935 | JGI IMG/M metagenome (GOLD analysis project Ga0247736, IMG submission 180935) | Plant litter microbial communities from Arlington Agricultural Research Station in Wisconsin, United States - UWRJ-L193-509B-2 | ecosystem: Environmental > Terrestrial > Plant litter >...
GAGATAAAGATTATGTCGTCGTTGGCAGCACGGCTGAGCAAATGATAGCCGCAGGTTACAGGCCAGTTGGTAAAGATTTTCCCGTTTTTTTACATCCCGCTACGCATGAAGAATATGCGTTAGCACGCACAGAACGCAAAACGGCAGCCGGCTATAAAGGCTTTACCGTGCATGCTTCGCCAGAGGTGACACTAGAAGAAGATTTAGCCCGCCGCGACTTAACTATTAATGCCATCGCAAAAGATGTGAATGCCAAAGCTGTAAATATTAAAGATGTGAATACTAAAAATTCACATCTGGAGCTAATCGATCCATTCAATGGTTTGGCCGATATCCAATCCAAAATGCTGCGTCATGTAAGCGATGCGTTTGCAGAAGACCCTGTACGTATTTTGCGTGCTGCCCGTTTTGCCGCTCGCTTTGCCGATTTCACTGTTGCGCCAGAAACTAATCAACTCATGCAACAAATGGTCGCCGCTGGCGAAGTAGATGCGCTGGTGCCAGAACGCGTTTGGCAAGAGTTAGCCAAAGGCTTGATGGAGCAAAAACCAAGTCGCATGTTTGAAGTGCTGCGTGACTGCGGCGCGCTACAAAAAATTCTGCCAGAGTTGGATAGATTGTGGGGCGTACCGCAACCGCCACAACACCATCCGGAGATTGATACTGGCGTGCATGTGATGATGGTGATTGATTACGCTGCAAAGCAAAATTTTAACTTACCCGTTCGCTTTGCTGCGCTCACACACGATCTGGGCAAAGGGACAACTCCTGTTGACATATTGCCACGTCATATCGGCCATGAGATTCGCAGTGTAGATTTATTGAAAGACGTGAGTAAACGTCTACGCGTGCCGAATGATTGCAAAGAGCTGGCGCATATCGTTGCTAAGTTTCACGGTAAATTACATCAAGCCAGCAAAATGCGTCCAGATACTTTGCTTGAGTTTTTAATGGAGTTGGATGCGATTCGGCAGCCGGAAAGATTTAACGATTTTTTAAAAGCCTGCGAGGCTGATTCACGTGGAAGAACGGGCTTAGAAAATTGTGATTTGCTCGAAGCTGAACTGCTTAAAAAAGCGCTAAAAGCGGTTTTAAGTGTGGATGCTGGTGCGATTGCCCAAGGTTTTAATGAGCCTGAAAAGATTAAGGCAGCGTTGTTTGCAGCAAGGTTAGTTGAAGTTAAGCGGATAATTGGTGATTAAATATTCGTGTATCAACTGCATTAACAGGCATTTATCAAAATAGATTGATGATGCTATTTAATAACTTCGGTGTCGAGTACAGAATAATCGCTACACAATTAATCAACACAGTTAACTTATAGGTAAACATAAAAGATTGCTTTTTGTGTTTATGCTTAAATATTTTCTGTGCAATATAAGCGCCACCCCAGCCGCCAATTAAACTAAACCAGTGCAAAGTATTCTCTGATGTGCGCCACTCGTTTTTAAGTGCTGACGTTTTGTCTTGATAGTAATACAAGAAAACAATTAAATTTGCACTTAAAAATACAAGTGGAAACCAAAGTGGTAAAAAGCCTTTCAAGCTTCGCTCGATAACAAAAACAAGAAATAGAAGTATGAAAATTAAAAAGCTTTTACTAAATGAAATTGAGTTGCTACGTTTAGTAAGATTAGCTTGATTAAATAGATAGCTAACATTCTCGGCACGAAAGCGACCTTTTTCATCTTTATTTATCTCATAGCTAACTAACTCGTTAATTTCAGGTCTTTTTTTTAGTCGATGGATTTGCGAAATATGTAAAAATACATCTTTGCTGTCTTGTGTCGCTCGAATAAAACCAAATCCCTTATCGTCGTACCACTTAACTATTTTCCCTTCGTAACGCATTCTAAATTTTAGCTAACCAATGTGTTAATTTGTTGCTGCACAAACTCCGTAGGTTTACGCTTAAAGCCGCTTTTCGCATATTGATGCCAACGCCCAATCACATAGCACACCATTAAGTTTGCCTGTGCTTCGGCATCACCTTTTACGCCTGTAGTAGTTTCTGCGATGCGGATGCTTTGTTTTAGACTGGCTTCGATTCTGTCGTAAAGTTGATTAATGCGCGTTTGTAGCCATTCTTCTTCATTCACTAACGCATCGCCAGTTAACACGCGTGTCATGCCTGGGTTTTTTTCGGCGAATTTTAATAGCATCGTGATGATTAACTGTACTTGTTTAGCGCCGTCCGTTTCGTCGGTTGTGATTTTATTGATCACGCCAAAAATGGACGCTTCGATAAATTCAATCAAGCCTTCGAACATTTGTGCTTTATTGGCAAAGTGTCGGTAAAGCGCGGCTTCGCTAACATCAAGTTTTGCTGCTAAACTGGCGGTCGTGATTTTTTCGCGTTTAGGATTTTCCAGTATTTTGGCGAGTGTTTCTAATATCTGCTGCTTGCGATTTGTCGTACGGTCTAATGCCATATTGTTCCCCTGATTATTATTTTATATTAGGCGCTGATTATAGCTTAACGTGAGTGAGCGCTAACACTGAGTTGATCCGATAATCAACAAAATTCGGTTTTTGTGGTTTTTTTGTCACCCAAATCGTTTTCATACCTAAACGTTTGGCGGTCATTAATGCAGGCAAATTATCTTCTAACATGATGCAGTTTTTGGGGTGGGTTTTTAAGGTTTTAAGCAGCAGTTGAAAGCCACGTATGGACGGTTTGGCATGAAATTTTGTCGATTCCACGCTAAAGACTAATTCGAAACAATCGGCAATGCCCATCAATGTGAGCACGCGCTTGGCATATTCGCGCGGTGCATTCGTGAACACACATTTGCGTCCTTGCAGATTTTGTAGTAAATGGCGTAGCTGTTTGACTTGGACTACCATATTTGGCAGATCCATAAACGCGTGTGTGGTTTTTAAAAAGTGCTGTGCATTAACACCATGATGGCGCATCAAGCCTTTGAGTGTCGCGCCATAAATCTGCCAATAATGCTGGCGTAATTGATGTGCTGCGATTTCATCCAATTCCAATTCATCCATGATGTACTGCGTCATGGCGCGATTCATTACAGGAAAAATGTTTGCGGAAGCGTTATGCAGGGTATCGTCTAAATCAAAAATCCAGATTTTATTCGTCATGATTAACCGTTTAAAAGTCTGGATTAAAAGGATTCGTCATTGCCACTTCTGCGGGAAATAACGAGCAATAAATTACTTGGCTTTAATCAGCGTACCCACACCTTCATCGGTCAACACTTCCAGTAACAGTGCGTGTTCTACGCGGCCGTCAATAATATGCACAGCTTTTACACCGCTTCTGGCAGCATCCAAAGCGGAGCTGATTTTAGGTAGCATGCCACCAGATAATGTGCCATCTGCGACTAAATCATCAATTTGTTTTGGTGTTAAACCAGTTAATAAATTGCCAGATTTATCCAGCACGCCGGGTGTATTAGTTAGCAAGATTAACTTTTCTGCGCCCAAAATTTCGGCCAATTTTCCTGCAACTACATCAGCGTTAATATTGAATGTGTCGCCATTTTCGCCTACGCCAATTGGCGCAACTACGGGGATAAAATCGCCGGAATCTAAAAAGTTAATGATGCTTGGATCAATCGCGGTGATTTCGCCCACTTGGCCGATATCGATCATTTTGCTGGCATCATCTTTATCTGCCATCAACAATTTTTGCGCATGGATAAAATTACCATCTTGCCCAGTTAATCCAACCGCTTTGCCGCCGTGACGATTAATCAGATTGACGATCTCTTTATTCACTTGGCCGCCCAACACCATTTCCACTACATCCATGGTTTCTGCATCGGTCACGCGCATGCCTTGAATAAACTCGCCTTTTTTGCCGAGTTTATCTAACATTTCATTGATCTGCGGGCCACCGCCATGTACCACAACTGGATTCATGCCAACCAATTTAAGCAGCACGACATCTTGCGCGAAACATTCTTTTAGATGTTCGTCTGTCATCGCGTTTCCGCCGTATTTGATGACAATGGTTTTATCAAAAAAACGCTTAATGTAAGGCAACGCCTCTGCCAGAATTGTGGCTTTTAAAGCGGGTGCAGTGGTATTTGCGATGTTATCTAGCATCTTATTTCTCTGTAATTAAATTTTGTTTCATTGTATCTAAAAAATGCGTTTTAAATATTAAGATTACTTAACAAATCATCAGTTAACCAAAAAAATTGGTTAACTTATAGGTGATTTAATCGATTCAGTTTTGGCTGAATTAAAGCGACTTAACAAACACTTTAGATTTACGCTGAAAATTGTAGAGTTGCTGTTTTTGCTGCGGTAACTTTTCGATACTTTTTTCAATAAATCCACGCTCTAAAAACCAATGTTCTGTGCGCGTAGTTAAACAAAATAGTTGTTTAAAACCATTTTCTTTTGCCTGCGCTTGGCAATAATTAAACAGTCTATCACCGCGACCATTGCCACGATAAGCATTATCAATCGCCAGGCAAGCGAATTCTGCCATTCGCTCATCTGCAAATGGATAAAGTGCCGCACAGCCAATAGTGCGATTATCGTGTTCCATAACATAAAAATGCTCAATTTCCATTTCGATACGTTCGCGTCCACGACGTACTAAAATACCGTCGTTTTCTAGGGGCTCAATCAGTTTCAATATGCCGCCAACATCGTCGATATTAGCTTGGCGCATGGTTTCTAAGCCTTCTTCTGTGACCATTGTGCCAATGCCGCTATGTGTAAAAAGTTCTTGAATAATCGCGCCATCAATATGCCGAGAGATTAAATGCGTACGCGCCACGCCATGTTCGCAAGCGCGTACTGCGGCGGGCAAGTAGTAATCCATATCTTCAGAAAAGTGAATTGGCGCTTCGTTATTGTGTGCATTATTTTGCGCACTGTTTTGAACGTTACGCAGTAAGTTTTTGGCTTTTTGTGCCGTCATTTCGCGCAATAAATCGCCGCGCAAATTACGTACGCCATCGCTGTCCATCAAAAAAATCAACTTATCGGCATCCAGCGCAATTGCCGCGCTTACCGCAACATCTTCTAAACTCAAGTTAAAAGCTTCGCCTGTTGGCGAATAACCAAGCGGCGATAACAATACTAATTCGTTGTCATCCAAGCGTTTTTGTATGCCAACCGCATCCACTTTGCGCACTTCGCCCGTGTGTTGCAAATCAACGCCATCACGCACACCAAGCGGTTTTGCCGTCACAAAATTGCCGCTCGCCACACGGATATCTGCACCAGCCATTGGTGAATTGGCAATACCCATCGAAAGCAATGCTTCGATTTCCACCCGCACTGCGCCATTGGCTTCTTTAACTGCTTCCATCGCCGCATCGTCGGTTACGCGCAAGCCATTATGAAAAGCGGGCGTGAGTTTATCGCGTTTTAAACGCTGTTCAATTTGCGGACGTGCGCCGTGCACTAATACCAGCCTTACTTCCAAGCTGGCTAGCAAGTTTAAATCGTGCGATAACGCAATAAATTGTGCTTCGCTCACCACTTCACCACCAAAGGCAATCACAAATGTTCGTCCACCAAACGCGTGAATATAAGGCGTGACAGAGCGAAACCAGTTAACAAAGTTTTGGTGCACAAAATCTTCAGCAGATGCGCTAAAAGTCGATTGATTTAAATCAGATGAATACGATTGACGCTGTTCTTCTACTCGCAGCGGAAAAGTAGTTTCTTCTTCACTCAAAGCATAAAGGCTGGCAGGAGTTGTCTCTAACGCGGCAGCGATTTTGCGCAATAGCGTTTCTGATACCCCTAATTCGCCACGTTCTATTCGCGACAAATTACCCGCGTCTGCACCGACTTCGCTAGCCAGTTGCTGCAAAGTTAAATTCTTTGATTGACGTTTCTGCCGAATAAATTTGCCAAGAGAGGCCATTTAAAATCCATTAATTGTAATATTTACAATATTTTAATTATATTTTGTAATTAATACAATTAAATTTTAATATTTAAGTCTTAGTAATCGCCCCACAAAATTTGCATGCTGGCAATTGCAGTGAGCGCCGCAGTTTCTGTGCGCAAAACACGCGGGCCTAAAATAATGGATTGAAAGCCTCGCGAGGTGGCAGCATCGATTTCGTTTTGGCTTAAGCCGCCTTCTGCACCTATTAATAATTGAATTTCGCCAGCAGGTTTAGTTAGTGCAGCGATTTTTAATGCGCCAATAGGATTCAATAAAATGCGCGTTGTATTTGCTGGCAGATTTTCTGCCAACCAATTCGATAAACTAATGGGCGGAAAAATCTGCGGTACAAATGCGCGACCAGATTGTTCACAGGCAGAAGTCACGATGTTTTGCCAATGATCAAGTCGTTTTTGTGCGCGCTCTTGGTTGAGTTTTACCACGCTGCGTTCAGTGGATATTGGCTGAATCGCCTTAACGCCTAACTCAACCGCTTTTTGAATGGTGTAGTCCATGCGGTCGCCACTGGATATGCCTTGTAGTAGCGTGATGTTTAGCGGTGATTCATTTTCAATCACTTGACTAGCCAATACTTTAGCAATCACTTCACTTTTTTTAATGCTGATTAACTCGCAGCTATAGTCGATTCCATCACCATTAAATAACTTGAGCTTATCGCCGATATTCAGTCGCAAAGCGCGCGTAGCATGAGTTGCGGCGCTAATGGATAAGGGAATCAACGTACCGATGCTGAGTTTTTCTGCGCTATAAAAACGGGTATTAGACATGATTGCGTTTAATGAAAGTGTTAAGATTAATTATAGTTTAATTAAGGAGTAAAACATGGCAAGTTTAAACCCGCCCGTGTGCGATTTTGGTTGGAAAGCGCCTGATTTTAGTTTGCCCGCTGTGAATTTCAGAAGTACTGAAGGCAATTTGGTCTCGCGCGATATGATCATGGGCAAAAATGGTTTACTGGTGATGTTCATTTGCAACCATTGCCCTTATGTGAAAGCTATTAAAACCAGGCTAGTTGTTACGTGCCTTGAGCTGGAACAATACGGTATCAACAGCATCGCCATACAAAGTAATGATACGGTGAAATATCCAGACGATAATTTTGAGCGCATGGAAGAAGAAGCGACGCAAAATCATTTTAGTTTTCCGTACGTGTTAGATGAAACGCAAGAAGTGGCCAAAGCTTACGGTGCAGTTTGCACGCCTGACTTTTTTGGTTTTAATGCAAAGGGTGAGTTGCAATACCGCGGCCGATTTGATGCTGCAGGCCGAAACCCAGAACCGCCCGCAGACAACACACGCGATCTGTTCGATGCGATGAAATTAATTGCAGAAACAGGAAAGGGTCCAACTGAACAAATTGCCAGTATTGGTTGCAGTATTAAATGGTTTGAATAAAGGAATTATTGTGAGTAATGAAACAAAAGTAACATCAAAAAAATTAAAATGGGGAATTCTAGGCGCGGCGCGGGTTAATGAACGTTTATTGCCAGCGATTATTGAGGCGCAGAATTCAGAGTTAGTTGCAATTGCCAGTCGCCGTGCAGGTGCTGCCAAAGAGGTTTTAGAGAAGTATGCGCCACCAGGTTTTATGGAAACGCATCCAAATGCGCAGTGTTATGACGACATGAATGCGTTAATTAACGATCCAAATGTGGAAGCGATTTACTGCCCGATGGCGAATGAAGAGCACTCAAAATGGGCGATTAAGGCCATTAATGCGGGCAAACATATATTGATCGAAAAACCGATGGCAACCACGTTGAAAGACGTTGAGGCGATTGAAGCGGCCGCGATTAAAAATAATGTCAAAGTGATGGAAGGTTTTATGTATCGCTTTCATCCGCAACACAAGCGTGTGCAAGAGATTATCGATTCTGGGCTAATCGGCGATGTGTTATCCGCACGCGCTAGTTTTTCATTTTTGATGAAACAAGCGCGCATGTATCGCATTGACCGCAGTATGGCGAATGGCGGCGGTGCGATGTGGGATATTGGCCCTTATGCGATTCATAGTTTGCGCTGGTGCTTTGAAAAAAATGGCAAGCCTGCAGAGCCAGTTTCAATCACTGCACATGCCAAATTAAATGAACATGGTGCAGATATTGTCACCAGCGGCATATTAGATTTTGGACCAGACAGTGAAGGTCGCGCATGCTTTGGTCATTTTGATGTGAGTTTTGAACGTAGCCGAAAATCAGAATACGAAATCATCGGCACCAAAGGCTGGGTAAAATGCCATGCAGCTTGGGTGTTTCAGAACGATGTGCCAGTGATTAGTTGGGCGCTGGAAGATGGCAAATATGCCGAAGAGCGTTTTGCGCCAAGCAATCACTTTAATTTAGAAATTGAGCATTTTAGTGATTGTGTATTAAATGACAAAGCGCCGCATTTGACGTTCGAAGACGCAAAAGCCAATTGTCGGGCGATTGAGATGGTTATTAAGCAATGTGAAAAGTAAGTGATTTTGGGCATTAACTCAATCACACGGTTATGCTCTGTATGAAAAAATCCTGATGTTCATATCAAAGCCAATCAGGGGGAACCTCATGTTGGCGTTGCAGTCGTAAAGTAATCTAGAATATTCAAGCAGATTAGAAATAGGTGATGAATCAGCGCATTGCAGTGTTTATGCTATTTACTTTAAATGCATTGCCTACTTTTGCCGCTAATTTAACGGTTAACTTTTTGCAGCCAGAAAAGTTCACCGATGCGGTATATAACAGTTCTTTTCCAAATGCATCACAGCGAAATGCATCAGAACGAAATATAGTACAGCAAGATATTGAAGCGCATTTGCAAAAGCTGGCGGCACAAAATTTACCCGCAGACTACGTGCTTAAAATTGATGTGCTCGATATAGATTTAGCAGGCAGAGTCGAACCATTAGCTTTTCCAATGCAACCTGATTTGCGCATCGTGCATGATATTGCTTGGCCGCGCATGAAGTTGCGTTATACCTTGCAAAATGGCGAACAGGTCGTGAAAAGCGGTGAAGAAAAAGTATCGGATATGAATTTTATGTTCACGCATAATCGTTACTGGAATAGCGACCGATTACGTTATGAAAAAGCCATGCTGGATAATTGGTTTAAGAAAAACTTGGCGATAGATGGGCGCATTATTGAAAGCAAAAAAGAAAATTAATCTGTAAAGCCGCGTTATATATTAGCTTTTCCAATTTTAATATTGCTAACTTATTTAACATTATTATCTTGCCATCATTCAAAGACTTAACCCAATTAATGGACTCATTTTTTTCTCATTATTTAAATAGGAATTTTTGTATGAATACATCTTTTCGTCATAACTCAGCTATAACGCTTTCAGCCGGTTTATTGTTGTTATTGTCGGCTTGTCAGCATCTACCAAATCAAAAACACACGGCAAGCGCAATCATTGAGGCAACTACTGCAGCAGGAAATTTTAAACCGCACGGTGTAGTGAGCTTTACCCAAAATGGCGATAAAATTTTAGTGAATGCCAATATCAATGGTCTTGAGCCGAATTCTGAACATGGTTTTCATGTGCATGCGGTAGCGGATTGCTCTGGTGATGGTACTAAAGCGGGTGATCATTTTAATCCTGATCATCATGCGCATGGTTATCCAGGACAAGATCAGCGTCATGCAGGTGCGATGTTTAATCTTAAAGCTGATGCAAATGGCGTAGCTAAGCTACAGCAAACGCTAGATACAGTAACTTTAACAGAAGGTAAATATAATATTGTTGGTTTGCCAGTGGTGATTCATCGCGATGCGGATGATTACAAATCACAACCTGTTGGCAATGCCGGACCGCGTATTGGTTGCGGTATTATTAAATAGGTCAGTTTGGAATTTGAATGAATCTAAATATATAAAGTTAACCCATAAAAATGGCAATAAAAAAACGAGGCACGAAGCCTCGTTTTTTGTTATCTAAACAATACGCGTTGTGGACGTCGATTGATTAGTTAGCGAAGATAATTATCTAAGCCATTAAATGTATTTCTACAAAATTATTAGTGCGCTGGAGCAACAACGATATCGTTTTTAACGCCAGTTACACCTTTAACATTTTTGGCCAATACAACTGCTTTATCAGCTTCAGCTTGAGATTTTGCTGTACCTGTCAATTGCACTAAACCATTGCTGTCAGTTTCAACTTTAATATCAGTTGCACTAACTGCTTTATCTTTAGCTAATTCTGCTTTTACTTTAGTAGTAATAACTGCATCACCCACTTTAGTTTTAACTGTATCGCCTTCTGCAGCAAATGCAGCCATAGGCAATGCTAAAGCACCGACAACCAATAAAGCTTTAAGATTTGCTTTCATCTTATATTCCCTTTTCATAATAATTAGATATGTGCATAACACAGAAGCCATTTTAGGCATTTGGAAATAATAGCGAATAGGTGCTTGCTGATATTGTTGTAGGACATTTCTGGCTACGCTCAAATAACTTACAAAAATATAGAGCTCATATTTTTCGTGATATTTACAAGGTTAAGTAAGATTTGCTGCGTTCTCAACAGCAAAACTGACAGTAATGTCAAAATCACAACATTTAATCAATTTTGGATTAAATTAAGCGTCTGATTATTAAGGATAATTTTTATAATTTAACTGGCATCCAATTTGCAAAGACTTAATTACTTTAAGTTTGTTGTTTAATTGGATATCAAAATGTTTAAAAAACTAGTGACATTTATGTTGTTAAGTGTGATTTCGACTGCATCAATGAAGGTTCTGGCTAATGTAAATAATGTGGCAAAAATTACTGTTACAAGCAAAATTAGCAACAATGTGAAAATAAATGATGCCGCGCCAGTAATTAGGCTTGCAGTGAATGACGTGACGCAATTGCAAGACATTGGCACCGGAAATTTGAGTCCTAGAAATATTGCAGATAAAAATGCTGATTCTGATCAACCAATTGTTGGGCTATCAAAGTTTGAGCTAAATAAAATGCCAGCACAAGTTTGGTTAGTATTGATAGGATTATTTTGCTTTGTGATGCGCTCTAGTCGCCGTTCGGTTTAATTTAATATGCGAATTGAGTTAAAAAATACTTTATTCAATATATTTGTAACTAAATAGATAATTAGTTATATGTAGTTTTTATGCTAAGTGCAGTTGTTTTGCACTTAGCTTTTTTTCTTTAATTTATAGGCTGATTAATTTAATTTTTATCGTGATTGATGAAATAAGCTTAAAGTTGAAACCAAAACAATATTAATACACTCGTAGCAGTTACCGATTCGCTAAAAAATAATCAGTAATTGTGGTGTATTAACGCCAAATTATCCTCGCTTGAAACTTGCCGAAAATGCCTAATTAGGGAATAATTACCACTTTACAAAAAGTGTCTTACTAAAAAGCTTTAAAACAGGTTAGCAGGTTTTAAAACAAGCTTTTTTGCAATTTCTATTAGGTTTATCGTTAGTTTAAATATTAATAATAACCTGTTCAGTTTAGCTAAAATTTTGGGAGAGAATAATGGCAACGCGTAAAGATTTAGCCAACGCAATTCGTGCGTTATCGATGGATGCAGTGCAAAAAGCCAATTCTGGCCACCCAGGTGCGCCTATGGGCATGGCAGAAATTGCCGAAGAACTTTGGAACAATCATTTAAGCCATAACCCAAAAAATCCATCATGGGCTAATCGCGATCGCTTTGTGCTTTCTAACGGTCATGGCTCAATGTTGATTTATTCATTGCTACACCTGACAGGTTATGCACTGCCAATGGACGAAATCAAAACATTCCGTCAATTGCATTCAAAATGTGCCGGTCACCCGGAATACGGCTACGCACCAGGCGTTGAAACAACCACTGGCCCATTAGGCCAAGGTATTGCAAACGGTGTTGGTTTCGCAATGGCTGAAAAATTATTGGCTAACCAATTCAACAAACCAGGCCACGACATCGTTGACCATAGCACTTACGTGTTCTTAGGTGACGGCTGTATGATGGAAGGCGTTTCTCACGAAGCTTGTGCGCTTGCTGGTACTTGGGGTTTGGGCAAGTTAACAGCATTCTGGGATGACAACGGTATCTCTATCGATGGACATATCGAAGGCTGGTACACAGACGACACAGCTAAACGTTTTGAATCTTACGGCTGGCATGTTCAGTCAGTTGATGGTCATGACGTTGCAGCAATCGGCGCGGCTATCGAAGCGGCTAAAAAAGTAACAGACAAACCTTCATTGATCTGCTGTAAAACAGTAATCGGTATGGGTTCACCAAACAAATCAGGTTCACACGATTGCCACGGTTCAGCATTAGGTTTAGACGAAGTTGCAGCAACTCGTGCAAACATCGGTTGGGCGCATGAGCCATTCGTGATTCCAGAAGATGTTTATGCTGGTTGGGATGCAACTGCTAAAGGCGCTGCTGCTGAATCTTCATGGAACGCTAAATTTGATGCGTATTCAATAGCATATCCAGCTGAAGCGGCAGAATTCACACGCCGTATGTCAGGCACTTTGCCAGCAAACTGGAAAGAAGCGACTGATGCAATCATCGCAGCAACAAACGAAAAAGCAGAAGGCGTTGCAACACGTAAAGCATCACAAAATGTAATTGGCGCTTTAGCTCCATTATTGCCTGAGTTCCTAGGCGGTTCTGCCGATTTGACTGGTTCAAACTTAACTTCAACAAGCAGCTTTGTGCACGTTGATGCGAAAAAACCAGGTAACTATATTTCATACGGCGTACGCGAATTCGGTATGTTCGCGATAATGAACGGTATGGCATTGCACGGTGGTTTGATTCCATTCGGCGGCACATTCCACATGTTCTCTGACTATGCAAAAAGCGCATTGCGTATGGCTGCATTGATGAAACAACGCGTGATTGCTGTGTTGACACATGACTCTATCGGTCAAGGTGAAGATGGTCCAACACACCAACCAATTGAAAATACGGCTGGTTTACGTTTAATTCCTAATATGGATGTATGGCGTCCAGGTAACTCAACTGAAACTGCAGTTGCTTGGGTTGCTGCGGTTGAGCGTTTGACTGGTCCTTCAAGCTTGGTGTTAAGTCGTCAAAACGTAGCAGGCTTTAAGCATGATGCAGCACAATTCGCTTTAATGCGTAAAGGTGCTTATGTGTTGTCTGATGTTGCTGACGCACAAGTGATCATTATCGCTAACGGCTCTGAACTTGAGTTAGCGGTTAAAGCGGCGGCTGAATTAAATGCAGCAGGTACTAAAGTACGTGTGGTTTCAATGCCATCAACAAACGTATTCGATCGTCAAGATCAAGCTTACAAAGACAGTGTGTTAACACCAGGCGTTAAACGCGTGGCGGTTGAAGCTGGTGTAACAGACTTCTGGCGTAAATATGTTGGTTTGGAAGGCGCTGTTGTTGGTATCGATACATTCGGTGAATCAGCTCCTGGTGGCGCATTAATGAAACACTTCGGCTTTACAGTAGAGAACGTTGTTGCTGTTGTTAAGTCTGTGTTGTAATCATTGATTAGATAGTCTTGAAAAGAGCCTCTGATTGTTGAGGCTCTTTTTATTTGTAAACCTTTAACTCTTGGAACAAGCATGGCGATTAAAGTAGGCATTAACGGTTTTGGGCGAATTGGGTGTATGGCGTTACGCGCTGCCATACAGGAAAGCGAATTCGCAGATATTGAAGTCGTTGCAATCAACGGAATGCAAGACATTGATTACATGGCATATATGCTGCAATACGATTCTGTGCATGGGCGTTTTAATGGCACTGTTACTACTAAAGCAGGCGCTTTAATTGTCAATGGCAAAAAAATTGTGGTCAGTAAAGAGCGTGATCCATTCCATATTCAGTGGGGCGCAAGTGGCGTTGATGTGGTAGTCGATGCGACCGGCGTATTTTTAACCACTGAAGGTTGCAAAGGCCATCTGGCAGAAGGCGCAAAAAAAGTCGTGCAATCTGCGCCCGCAAAAGATGACACACCGATGTTTGTGTATGGCGTAAACCATGAAAGTTATGCAGGGCAGTCAATCGTTTCTGCCGCTTCTTGCACGACTAATGCACTCGCTCCTATTGCTAAAGTGCTCAACGATAACTTTGAAATTAAGCGCGGTTTGATGACGACAGTACACGCGGCAACTGCGTCACAAATGGTCGTGGATAGTGCGAGTAATAAAGATTGGCGCGGTGGTCGCAGCGTGTTTGAAAATATCATTCCATCGACTACTGGTGCGGCTAAAGCGGTTGGTATGGTTATTCCAGCCTTGAATAAAAAACTGACTGGTATGGCGCTACGTGTTCCTACTGCGAATGTTTCAGTGGTCGATTTGACAGTCGAATTAGTCAAGCCTACCAGCTATGCGGATATCTGCGCCGCAATGCAAGCAGCATCAAAAAGTTCGCTCAAAAATGTGCTGGCTTACACTAACGATAAAGTGGTTTCGACCGATTTCAGAGGTGCACCAGCAGCTAGCGTTTTTGATGCAGAAGCAGGCATTATGTTGGATCCGACATTTGTAAAAGTCGTTGCTTGGTATGATAACGAGTATGGATATACCTGTAATTTGATGCGCTTAGTGCAATATATTGCTGATAAATAAGCACAATATGGGCGAATTGCGGCGTTGCGCGCCGAGTGCCTTGCACTTCATCCCATGTTGAGCTTATTAAACATAACTTGTATAGAATTGTGTTAAACCGAGATTAAAAATGAAATTTATTAAAATCACTGACTTAGATTTATCTGGCAAACGCGTATTCATCCGCTCCGATTTAAATGTGCCTGTTACAGATGGAAAAGTGACTTCAGACGCGCGTATAACGGCCAGCATGGCGACCATTGAATACGCGCTCAATGCGGGCGCAAAAGTGATGGTGACCTCACATTTAGGCCGCCCAGAAGAAGGCATATACTCAGAAGAAAATTCCTTACAACCAGTGGCTGATGTGATGGCTGCTAAACTGGGAAAACCAGTGCGCTTAGTCAAAAACTGGTTGAGTGACGCGGCACCAGCAGGCAGCATGACCATACAAAATGGCGAGCTGATTTTGCTAGAAAACTGCCGGTTTAATGTGGGTGAAAAGAAAAACAACGATGAGTTAGCTAAAAAATATGCCGTCTTGTGCGATGTGTTTGTAATGGATGCGTTTGGCACCGCGCACCGCGCCGAAGCTAGCACGCACGGCATTGCCAAGTATGCACCAGTGGCCTGTGCAGGCTTGTTATTAAGTAAAGAATTAGAAGCGTTAACTAAAGCATTGTTAAATCCAGCGCGCCCAATGGTGGCGATTGTGGGCGGCAGCAAAGTATCAACCAAATTAACAGTACTTGAGAGTTTGTCAGAAAAAGTAGATCAAATGGTCGTCGGCGGCGGTATTGCCAATACATTTCTAAAAGCCGCAGGGTTTGAAGTGGGTAAATCATTATGCGAAGATGATTTAGTGCCAGTAGCACGCACCTTAATGGACAAAATGAGCAAAAGAGGCGCAGCAGTGCCGATTGCAATAGATGTTGTTTGCGGCAAAAAATTTGGTGCAGATGAGCCAGCAGTCAAAAAAGACGCCGATGCTGTTGAATCTGACGACATGATTTTTGACATTGGCGCGAAATCTGCTAAAGAATTAGTAGAGATTATTAATAATGCTGGAACGGTGGTATGGAACGGTCCAGTTGGCGTGTTCGAGTTCGATCAATTTGGTGAAGGTACAAAAACGATCGCGCACGCAATCGCCAACACCAAAGCGTTTACATTAGCAGGTGGCGGCGACACGATTGCAGCCATTCAAAAGTATGATATTTACGACAAGATTTCATATATATCCACTGCAGGTGGTGCATTTTTGGAGTTTTTAGAAGGCAAAACATTGCCAGCGGTTGAGATTTTAGAAAGCCGAGCGCAAGACGACTCAAATAAAAAAGACAAGCCACATCAGTAAATATTAGTCTTACTTTTTGCGTTAAAAAAAGGGGCTGATGGCTCCTTTTTTTATTGCTGATTATTTGTCATCAATTTGATTAAATAATATTTTAAGGTGATGATGTTGAAAAAAGATTGGTTTAAAGCAACTACTTTTGACAACTGATGACAGCATTTAAAAAGTAATTACTTAGGTAAAGCGAATGATATTACGCAAAACTAAAATCGTTGCAACACTAGGCCCAGCAAGCACTTCAGAAGAAATGATTGCGCGTTTGATTACGGCCGGTGTAAATGTAGTGCGTTTGAATTTTTCACACGGTACCGCTGAAGAACATATTTTACGTGCAGAAATTGTGCGCAAAATTGCTTTAAAACTTGGTCGACCGGTTGGCGTGTTGTGCGATTTACAAGGTCCCAAAATCAGGATTGGCAAATTTGAACTGGGTAAAGTTACTTTAAAAACGGGTGATTTGTTTATATTGGATGCCGATTGCCTGTTAGGCGATCAATATAAAGTGGGCTTGGATTATAAAACCTT
>Ga0247736_10000343_pt1 | contig 16290 bp, 17 predicted proteins | sample UWRJL193509B2_FD_180935 | JGI IMG/M metagenome (GOLD analysis project Ga0247736, IMG submission 180935) | Plant litter microbial communities from Arlington Agricultural Research Station in Wisconsin, United States - UWRJ-L193-509B-2 | ecosystem: Environmental > Terrestrial > Plant litter >...
TAACCTCAAATGGAGTTTGTATGAAAAATCTTTTATCCGCTTTTGTTTTCGCTGCTGTTACTTTGTCCTCTTCTGTTTTTGCTGCTGATTCGCCAGCTACTACAAAACCTGTTGCTGCAGCCACTGTCGCTAAACCTGCTGCAACTGCGTCGCAAGAGTCTATCAATATTAATAGTGCTGATGTTCAAGCTTTAACAAAATTGAAAGGCGTAGGCGCAAAAAAGGCGGAAGCGATTGTGGCTTGGCGTAAAGCTAATGGTGGTTTTAAAAATGTTGATCAATTAGCTGAGGTTAAAGGTATTGGTGCTAAAACTGTGGAAGCAAATCGAAAAATTATTCATATCTAAAAGAAAATTGCACAATAGCTAGGGATTGATTGTTCTAGTGTGTGTTTTTTGATCGTCAAAAAGGATATTGAACTTGAACTAGATAACAAACGGACGTGTTATCTCTTTCTACTTGTAGCACCAAGCATTAAGGTGCTGCGAATTTGCCTGAAGTTTGTTTTAATGGGAGCCTGGATTAATGATCTGGGCTTTTCCATTTTAAGCGAGGCACTCCATGGTAGATATTCAAGGCCCACGTATTATTGTGGCAATGGATTTTGATAACGCTGACGATTGTTTTTACATGGCAAAACGCCTGTCTCCACAATACTGTCGTTTAAAAGTCGGTAAGGAACTTTTCACCGCTTGTGGCCCGCGCGTTGTAGAGTATTTGATGCGACTGGGTTTTGAAGTATTCCTCGATTTAAAATTTCACGATATTCCAAACACGGTTGCCAAAGCCGTTAAAGCTGCAGCGCAATTAGGCGTGTGGATGGTGAATGTTCATGCATCAGGCGGACAGCGAATGATGATCGCTGCGCGCGATATTCTTGAGCAACATGCTCATCATCACAACGGTCATAAACCACTTTTAATTGCCGTGACTGTACTTACCAGTTTGGAAGCAAATGACCTTCACGCTGTAGGTATAAGCGAAGAGCCGGAAGAGCATGTACTTAGGCTCACCAAATTAGCGCAACATTGCGGGCTAGACGGTGTAGTGTGTTCAGCGCGTGAAGCCAATATTCTGCGTACTCATTTCGGTAAAGATTTATGTTTAGTAACGCCAGGCATTCGATTAGAGTCCAGCCCGGTCGATGACCAGAAGCGCACTCTAACTCCTCATGCAGCCATAGTGGCGGGAAGTAACTATTTAGTTATTGGTCGCCCAATAACTAAAGCTCATGATCCAGTTGCTACCTGCAAAGCCATTATTCAATCCATCGCCTAAGGTTTTCTTTCTTGAATATTGATACCAGTAAAGTTGTAATCATAACGATTGATGGTCCAAGCGGCGCTGGAAAAGGCACCATGAGTCAATTGGTTGCCCGTCATTTGAAATATCATTTATTAGATAGCGGTGCGCTTTATCGATTAGTGGCTTTATCGGCACACAAATTGAATAGTAATCTTAAGGACGAGGATGCAATCGCCGATATAGCGAGTAGTTTACAAGTTAAGTTCGATGTTGATGGAGAATCCACGCGCATCTTGTTAGCAGGCGAAGATGTCACTCAAGCGATTCGGGATGAAAGTGTAAGCATGAGTGCTTCGGTTGTTGCTACTTATCCTAACGTTAGAACTGCTCTTTTACAGCGTCAACGAGATTTTGCTCAAGCTCCTGGTTTGGTAGCTGATGGTCGCGATATGGGCACAACTGTATTCCCCAATGCCCACGTAAAAATCTTTTTGACCGCGAGTGCAGAAGCTCGGGCAGAGCGTCGTTACAAACAACTTGTACAAAAAGGTATTGAAGTTGATATGGCTGAATTGGTCCGTGACATTAAAGCTCGTGATGATCGTGATACTCAAAGAGAAACGTCACCCCTTAAACCAGCCGCAGACGCTTTAGTGCTTGACAGCACACTAATGACGATTGATCAGGTGCTAAACGCTATTTTAAATACCGTCCGTTAATTAGCGCACGATAAATTGACATTAAAATAGGTTATAAATAGTTGGAATAAACAGCGACGCTTTCAGTTTAATATTTTTTAAATATACGGATGACTTAAATGAATTTAACATGCTTCAAAGCTTATGATATTCGAGGAAAATTGGGTAACGAGCTGAATGTAGATATCGTTTATCGTATTGGCCGCGCTTACGCGGTTTTTTTAAAGCCAAAATCAGTCGTAGTAGGGGGAGATGTTCGCTTAACCAGTAGCGAGTTAAAAAATGCATTTAGTGATGGCCTGCGCGATGAAGGTGTTGATGTTATTGACATAGGCATGTGCGGTACTGAGGAAATCTATTTCGCAACAAGCTATTTGAAAACTGATGGCGGTTGCGTGGTAACTGCAAGCCATAATCCAATTGATTACAACGGATTGAAAATGGTTCGTGCGGGCTCCCAGCCAATTAGTGGTGACACTGGTTTAAATGACATTAAACGTCTGGCTGAAGAAAATAAATTTGCGCCAGTTGATGCTGCAAAACGTGGTTCATATCGTGAGCAAAGCACCTTGGATGCTTACATTCAACATTTGCTAAGCTACGTTGATGTGAGTCAATTAAAGCCGCTCAAGCTTGTAGTTAACGCGGGTAATGGCGCAGCAGGCCATGTAATTGATGCGATCGAAAAATATTTGCCGTTTGAATTTATTAAAATTCATCATGAGCCGGACGGCACTTTCCCTAACGGAATTCCCAATCCTTTATTGCATGAAAATCAGCCGGTAACCAGCAAAGCGGTATTGGAACACGGTGCTGATATGGGCATCGCATGGGATGGCGATTTTGATCGTTGCTTCCTCTTTGATGAGTTGGGCCAATTCACTGAAGGTTATTATATTGTTGGTTTGTTGGCAGAATCTTTCTTAATCAAGAACCCAGGTTCAAATATTATTCACGATCCACGTTTAACCTGGAACACGCAGGATATCGCCAGCAAAAATAACGGCAATGCAATTCAGTCGAAAACGGGGCACGCGTTTATTAAAGAGCGTATGCGTTTGGAGGATGCAGTGTACGGCGGTGAAATGAGCGCGCATCATTACTTCCGCGATTTTTTCTATTGCGACAGCGGTATGATTCCGTGGTTATTGGTTGCTGAATTGTTGTGTCGAAAAAGCAAACCTTTGTCATCAATGCTGGAAGATCGTATTGCTAAGTTTCCATCACCCGGTGAGATCAATCGCACTGTTGCCGACGCGAAATCCGCGATTGAAAATGTATTTAATATTTACAGCGGTGATGCACTTGTCATCGATAAAACTGATGGCATTAGTCTTGAGTTTGAACAGTGGCGATTTAATTTGCGCATGTCAAATACCGAGCCCGTTGTGCGTTTAAATGTAGAAAGTCGCGGTGATAAAAAATTGGTAGATGAAAAAACTAAAGAAATTTTAGCGTTGTTAAAGTAACTCAATATTCATATATCCAAACTATTTTGGGCGATGTGAGTTTTATAGAATCATGATCAATATCCAAGGAAACAAAAATGCAAATTAAGAAAGCGGTTATCCCTGTTGCTGGTTTGGGTACGCGTATGCTGCCTGCAACAAAAGCCATCCCCAAAGAAATGTTGCCGGTGGTTGATAAGCCGCTAATTCAATATGTTATTGAAGAAGCTGCAGCAGCGGGTATCAAAGAAATTGTTTTGGTAACCCACGCGAGTAAAAATGCCATCGAAAATCATTTTGATACCAGCTTTGAATTGGAAGCACAACTGGAGTCACGCTTGAAGCGTTCTTTGCTTGAAGAAGTGCGCTCTATTACACCAAAAGGTTTAACGGTAATTTCTGTTCGTCAGGCTGAAGCTAAAGGTCTCGGCCATGCAATATTGGCCGCACGGTCAGTTGTGGGTGATGAACCCTTCGCAGTATTGTTGCCGGATGTTCTCATTGATAACGCTGAGTCAAATCTTAAACAAGACAATTTGGCAGGCATGAATAGACGTTTTCACGAAACAGGTTTTAGCCAAATTTTGGTTGAAGAAGTTCCGCAAAACCAAGTGCAAAATTACGGTGTTGTGGATTGTTCTGGCGTACAAATTGCACCAGGAAAGACAGCCCCGATTAAAGGAATGGTTGAAAAGCCTGCAGCAGATGAAGCTCCGTCAAATATGGCAATTGTTGGTCGCTACGTGTTGTCCAAAAAGGTGTGGGAACTTCTCGCAACGACTCAACCTGGTGCAGGCGGTGAAATTCAATTAACAGATGCGTTAGACGCGTTGTTAAGTATAGAAACGCTTGAGGCTTATCAATTAGTAGGTCGCAGTCACGACTGCGGTACTAAATTGGGTTATTTGAAGGCTAATGTGGTTTACGGTATTCGTCACAAAAGCATCGGAGCGGACTTTGAAGCGTTCTTAAAATATCATTATGCGAAATAACTGTGTTTAATTTCCGCTAAAACGACCTGCCCGCAAAAGGACTAGCGTACAGAAATTTTTCAAGACTCGGAGAAAAACATGATTATTCCCGTCATTCTTGCCGGTGGGTCCGGCTCCCGCTTGTGGCCTTTGTCACGGCAACATTATCCCAAACAATTGTTGAAATTATTTGGTGATAAAACAATGTTACAGCAAACTATTTTACGTTTAACAGGGTTGCCCGAATTGGGTGCTCCTATAGTTGTTTGTAATGTAGAACATCGTTTTATGGTTGCAGAACAATTAAGTGAAATTGGTTTTGCGAAAGCCGCAATTATTCTAGAGCCTCTAGCGCGTAATACTGCACCGGCATTAGCACTTGCAGCGCTTCATGCTAAAGAATCATATCCAAACTCCACGTTGCTTGTGCTCTCTGCAGATCACATGATTAACAATGTAGATGAGTTTCAACGCGTAGTTAAAATAGCAGCCGACGCTGCGTCTAAAAATTATTTAGTAACCTTTGGTGTTCATCCAACTCATCCCGAAACCGGGTACGGATACATCAAAACTAATAAAGGCGCACAAGACACCGCTGAAGTTTATCCAGTCGAGCAGTTTGTTGAAAAACCTGATTTGCAAACAGCACAAAGTTATTTGGATGCTGGTTGCTATTATTGGAACAGCGGAATGTTTGTCTTTAAGACGGATATCTTTTTGACAGAGTTACAAGCTCACAGCCCGGAGGTTGTAGCCACTGCTGATCAAGCTCGTAGCTTGGCCGTAAAAGATTTGGATTTTATTCGCGTCGATAAAGAATCTTTTGCTGTTGCTCCAAATATTTCGATTGATTATGCATTGATGGAAAAAAGCAGCAATGTAGTATGTGTTCCATTAAATGCGGGTTGGAGCGATGTAGGCGATTGGAAATCTTTCTCAGATGTTTCGCAAAAAGATTCAACGGGTAATAGTTTTATCGGTGACAGTATTGACGTTGGCTCGACAAACACCTTGGTATTTTCTCAACATAAACTTGTTGCTACGTTGGGCGTAAATAATTTGATGATTATCAACACGCCTGATGCAGTTTTGATTGCTGACAAATCGCAAGCACAACAAGTTAAGGCCATCATTTCTCGTATTGAAAAGCAAACTCGCACTGAGCATCTTCAGCATCGCGAAGTTTATCGTCCGTGGGGCTGCTACGATGCAATTGATGATGGCGACCGCTATCAAGTTAATCGAATTCGCGTTAAGCCAGGCGCAAGTTTGTCTTTGCAAGTGCATCATCATCGCGCCGAACACTGGATTGTTGTTAAAGGTACTGCGCTCGTACAAAAAGGTGATGAAACTATTTTATTGTCAGAAAATGAATCTACTTATATTCCTGTGGGTACAAAGCACAGGTTATCTAATCCTGGAAAAATTCCCTTGGAAATTGTTGAGGTTCAATCAGGGCCTTATTTGGAAGACGACGACGTGATTCGTTATGAAGACAGCTATGGGCGCTCTTAATTTTCGGCTTTATTTTTTATTTATTTTGCGTAGGGAGTGATCTATGAAAGTTACCGTATTCGGTACAGGTTATGTGGGTTTGGTAACAGGCACATGTTTAGCGGATGTTGGGCACGATGTGCTTTGTGTTGATATCGATCAGAAAAAAGTCGATAACTTAAAAAGTGGGATAGTTCCTATTTTTGAACCGGGCCTGGATTCGATTGTTAAACAATCGGTACAAAACGGTCTGCTTAATTTTACAACTGATATGGATGAAGCCGTTGCTCATGGTGAGCTTCAATTTATCGCAGTTGGTACTCCTTCCGGTGAAGATGGCTCTGCTGATTTGCAATACGTTGTTGCTGTGGCTAAAACCATTGGTCAGCGCATGAAAGGCTACAAAGTTGTCGTTAATAAATCTACAGTACCTATCGGTACCGCAGAAAAAGTTAATGAAGCGCTTGCTTTGGAGCTTGGTGCTCGTGGTGTAAATATTCCTTACGATGTTGTTTCAAATCCCGAGTTCTTGAAAGAGGGCGCAGCGATAAATGATTTTATGAAGCCCGATCGTATTATTGTGGGCACCAATAGCGAAAGAGCAGAAAAATTATTGCGCGAACTTTATGCTCCTTTTAATCGCAGTCATGATCGTATGATTTTCATGGATATAAGATCTGCAGAGTTAACTAAATACGCTGCTAACGCCATGCTTGCTACTAAGATCAGTTTTATTAACGAGATGGCAAACCTCGCTGAAAAGTTGGGTGCTGATATCGAGCAAGTCCGTAACGGTATAGGGGCAGATCCTCGTATAGGTTATCAATTTATTTATCCGGGTTGTGGCTACGGTGGTTCATGTTTCCCTAAAGATGTAAAAGCGCTTATCAACATTGCCAAGAACGTTGACTATCAAGCGAACCTTATGGAAGCGGTGGACAAGGTTAATCAGGTACAAAAGAGCAAGCTGTTTAATTATGTTACTAAACATTTTGGCGGCAATCTCAAAGGCAAAACTTTTGCGATTTGGGGTTTGGCTTTTAAACCTAATACTGATGACATGAGAGAGGCTCCAAGCCGCGTTTTGATCGAAGCTTTATGGGCCGCTGGCGCTAAAGTACAAGCATATGATCCAGTAGCAATGGATGAGACCCAACATATTTACGGCTTGCGTGAAGATTTGAAATTGGTAGGTACAAAAGAGGCAGCACTTGAAAAAGCTGATGCACTAATTATTTGCACCGAGTGGAAAACCTTCCGCGCACCCAATTTCGATTTAATTAAAAGCACTCTCATTAATCCGGTAGTGTTCGACGGCCGCAATCTCTACGAACCAGAGCGTATGCTTGATTACGGTTTTGAGTATTACGGTGTTGGGCGTGGTAAAAGTGTTGTTCAATATTAATACCCGTTTCGTTTTGCTTCACTATTCTTCAATCCCTGCGACGCAGGGATTTTTGTTTTACGTTGCGGCAATTAAGGTGCATGCATGAAAGTGCTTATTACAGGATGCGAAGGGCAGCTCGGATTACATCTAAGGTATAAATTTAAAAATATAAAATGGATAGAACCGCTAATCACTAACAAAAAGACATTAGATATCTCTGATACCGATCAAGTCGATAGCTATTTTGAAAAATATCTGCCAGATATTGTTATTAATGCAGCGGCTTTTACGTTAGTCGATGCTGCAGAAGAGTCGCCTTCAAAGGCTTTTAAAGTGAATCACATCGGCGCCGCTAACCTTGCGAAAGCTTCAGCAAAATATAATGGTGTAATAATTCAAATATCTACAGATTATATTTTTGATGGCAATTCCAACAGAGCCTACATTGAAAATGATTCTCCAAATCCATTAAATATTTATGGGCTTAGTAAGTTGAACGGTGAGAAAGCTGTTATTCAATTTAATCCGAAACATATTATATTAAGAACATCTTGGTTATTTAGTGGGGTTGGGAAAAACTTTTATTTAACTATATCGAATATGCTCAATACGAAAAAATCAATCTCCGTTGTTAATGATCAGATTGGCGCCCCAACTGTCGCCTCAGATTTTGTAGATTTAATAAGTAAAATTCTTGAAAAATTACATAAAGAAAAGGTGCTGCAGTGGGGTGTTTATCATTACGCTGGATTTCCCTTCATTTCTTGGTTTGGCTTTGCAAAGCACATCCAAAAAGTAATTTATCCCAAAGGAATGGAGTGTGAAATTCTTGAAAATAGCGCGCAGCTTTATAATTCGCCAGCAAAAAGGCCGCTTAATTCAAGTCTTAACTCATCCAAAGCCTGTAGCTATTTCGGCGTCGAGCCATCAGATTGGATTTCCGGTCTAAATAAACTTTAACTGCTGTAGGTCCGTCGATGGATGTCATAGAAACAAGCCTGCCCGATGTTAAAATTATCGTTCCTCAGAGGTTTGAGGACAAGCGAGGGTTTTTTTTTGAAAGTTACAATTGTCGGGATTTTAACCTCAGGATGAATTCAAATATTCATTTCGTGCAAGACAATCACTCTCGTTCTCTGAAAGGAACTTTACGAGGTCTGCATTACCAAATTGCACCCAAGCAACAGGCTAAATTAATAAGGGTTGCTTTAGGAGAGGTATTTGATGTGGTTGTAGACATGAGAAAAGATTCGCCGACCTTTGGCTCTTGGATTTCCGTTTTGCTATCAGATAAAAATGGGTATCAGCTTTGGGTGCCAGAGGGTTTTGCTCACGGCTTTTATGTGATCTCAGATGTTGTGGATTATTTATACAAAACAACAGAATACTATTCAGTTGAACATGAGCGTAGTCTCATATGGAGTGATCCTGATTTAGCAATTGATTGGCCGTTAATTGAAACTCCTATCCTATCTCACAAAGACTCTACAGCTGGTCTATTTAAAAGCGCAGAGTACTTATAACTTCTTGAAAAATAAGGCTGATTCTGTTAGTGTGCCGCACCTCTTCAAATGTGCTATGGTTTTTGAAGAGTAGAGGGCTAGCATCCTGCCAGAGGAAGCCTTCGCTCCCATTAATTGACCCGCTTTACTGGCCAGCGGTATGGCATGGAGTTGTTTCTGTGTCGCAGATAAAGGTATCACGATGAGTAATATTGAAAGTTTTGCTGATTTATTTGAAGAGAGTTTAAAGACCGTTGATATGGTGCCGGGCACTATTATCACTGGCGTAGTTATCGATATCGATAAAGACTGGGTGACTGTTCACGCCGGCCTGAAATCCGAGGGTGTAATCCCTGCAGAACAATTCCGTAACGAATTGGGTGAGTTGACTCTCCAAATCGGCGACGAAGTACAAGTAGCGCTAGAAAGCGTGGAAGACGGTTTCGGTGAAACCAAGCTGTCTCGTGAAAAAGCCAAGCGTTCTGAAGCTTGGAAAGTTCTTGAAGCTGCTCATTTGGCAGAAGAAGTTATCAAAGGTGTTATAAACGGCAAAGTTAAAGGTGGTTTCACTGTTGACGTTGCTAGCATCCGTGCCTTCCTTCCAGGTTCATTAGTAGATGTTCGCCCGGTTCGCGACACAGCTCACCTTGAAGGCAAAGAGCTTGAATTCAAAGTTATCAAGTTAGACCAAAAGCGTAACAACGTAGTTGTTTCTCGTCGTGCCGTATTGGAACAAACCAATTCTGCTGAGCGCGATGAATTGTTGGCTACCTTGCAAGAAGGTCAAGCTGTTAAAGGTATCGTTAAAAATCTTACCGACTACGGCGCATTCGTTGATTTGGGCGGTGTAGATGGCTTGCTTCACATCACCGATATGGCTTGGAAGCGTATTAAGCACCCAGGTGAAATCGTAGAAGTTGGTCAAGAAATCGATGTTAAAGTATTGAAGTTTGATCGTGAACGTAATCGTGTATCACTTGGTTTGAAACAACTCGGTGAAGATCCATGGATACAAATCACCAAGCGTTACCCAGAAGGTGCTCGTGTTAAGGCGAAAGTTACCAACCTTACTGACTACGGCTGTTTCGCTGAGTTGGAAGAGGGCGTAGAAGGCTTGATTCACGTTTCTGAAATGGATTGGACCAACAAAAATATTCATCCTTCAAAAGTTGTTCAATTGGGCGACGAAATTGAAGTTATGGTTTTGGATATCGACGAAGAGCGTCGTCGTATCTCTCTCGGCCTGAAACAATGCCAAGAAAACCCATGGGATGCATTTGCTCGTACTTGTGCTAAAGGTGACAAGATCAGCGGTAAAATCAAATCAATCACCGACTTCGGTATCTTTATTGGTCTGGACGGTGGTATTGATGGTTTGGTTCACTTGTCTGATATTTCTTGGCACGAAGCTGGCGAAGAAGCCGTTCGTAAATACAAGAAAGGCGATGAGTTGGAAACCGTTGTATTGGCAATCGACCCTGAGCGTGAGCGTATTTCTTTAGGTATCAAACAACTTGAAGCTGATCCATTCTCAGAATATGTTTCTGTAAATGATAAAGGCGCTGTTGTTAAAGGTATCGTTAAAGAAGTAGAAGCCAAAGCTGCAACTATTACCTTGGCTCCAGATGTAGAAGCAGTATTGAAAGCGTCTGAATTGAGTCGTGAGAAAGTTGAAGATGCACGCAACTTGTTGAAAGTTGGTGATGAAGTTGAAGCCAAGATTATTGCTGTAGATCGCAAAAATCGTGGTATCAGCTTATCTGTGAAATCAAAAGATGTTGAAGAAGAAAAATCAGCCTTGAAAGATCACAGCACCAAGCAAACTGAACAAGCAGCTCCAGCAACAACTCTGGGCGACTTGATCAAAGCACAAATGCAAAATAAAGAATAATTTTGCGAAACAACGGTTAGAGTTTATCTAACCGTTGTTTTTTATTTTAGTAACAGGTTTTAAATCAGTATAAATTCTCACGAGTTTATAGCGCTTTAAATACTGTATCTTGAGTTCTACTGTTTTTCTACAGATTTAAAAAGGACTGCGGAAAATTTTGCTTGCCACTAACTAACCAGAGTATGGGTCATGACAAAATCTGAACTTATTGAATATATTTCTGAAAAGCAAAATCAATTACCGGTAAAAGATGTGGAGCTTGCAGTTAAGCTTCTGCTTGAGTATATGTCTGATATTCTTGCTGCTGGCGAACGTATTGAAATCCGCGGTTTTGGAAGCTTCTCTCTTCATTATCGCGCACCGCGCACAGGCCGTAACCCAAAAACTGGTGAGTCGGTTGTTCTTGAAGGAAAATACGTCCCACATTTTAAACCCGGCAAAGAAATGCGCGACAGAGTGAACGAAAGTATTCAATCAATTTAAAAAATTATTGTAATTGCGAAGCCACAATCTACTTCATCCCCTCTACTTATTTGCCGCAGTTGTTTGCTCTGTTTGAAGGATGTTTATGAAAATTTTAGTTACTGGTGGTGCAGGCTTTATCGGTTCTGCAGTGGTGCGCCATATTGTTAACAATACGCAAGATACAGTAATTAATCTCGATAAATTAACTTACGCGGGCAATCTCGAATCGCTTAAATCAATTTCTACTAGTAGCCGATATCATTTTGAGCAGGTAGATATATGTGACCCTAAGGGGGTTGCTGATGTGTTTGAAAAATATCAACCGGATGCGATAATGCATCTTGCTGCAGAGAGTCACGTAGATCGTTCCATTGATGGTCCAGCCGCTTTCATCGAGACTAACATTATTGGCACTTATGTTCTTTTAGAGGCTGCTAGAAGTTATTGGAAATCTCTGGATGATATTAGACAAAACAAGTTTCGCTTTCATCATATATCCACTGATGAAGTTTATGGTGATCTTGAAAGTCCAGAGGATTTATTTACTGAAGATACGCCTTACGCTCCTAGCTCTCCGTATTCTGCCAGTAAAGCCAGTTCAGATCATTTAGTACGAGCTTGGCTTCGTACTTATGGGCTACCAACGATTGTCACTAACTGTTCTAATAATTATGGTCCGTTCCATTTTCCCGAAAAGTTAATTCCTTTAATCATTTTAAATGCTCTCGAAGGAAAGCCTTTGCCTGTCTATGGCAAGGGTAATCAAATTCGTGATTGGCTTTACGTTGAAGATCATGCAAGAGCGCTTTACAAAGTTGTAACAGAAGGTATTGTTGGCGAAACATATAATATCGGCGGGCACAACGAGAAACAAAACATTGATGTTGTAAGTACAATATGTAATCTATTAGACGAATTAAGACCAGTGGCGTCAACGAATCTTCAAATAGCTAGTTACAAAGAATTAATCACTTTTGTTAAAGATCGCCCCGGCCACGATATGCGCTATGCAATAGATGCATCAAAAATTGACCGTGAGTTAGGTTGGATTCCACAAGAAACTTTTCAAAGCGGTATTCGTAAAACAGTAATTTGGTATCTCGAAAATTTGAATTGGGCTCATAGCGTTCAAGATGGAAGTTATCAGCGCGAGCGTCTGGGTATCGATAAGTAGGAAAAAATATGAAAGGTATTATTCTTGCGGGTGGTAGCGGCACTCGGCTCTATCCGATCACTAAAGGCATATCAAAGCAGCTATTACCTGTTTACGACAAGCCAATGATTTACTACCCACTGTCCGTGCTGATGCTAGCAGGCATAAAAGATATTCTTGTAATCACCACTCCTGAAGACTCAAGTAGTTTTATTCGTTTGCTTGGAGATGGAGCGCAATTTGGCATTAATTTAAGTTATGCAATTCAACCAAATCCCGACGGTTTAGCTCAAGCATTTATTATTGGAGAAGAATTTATCGGTGAGGATGCTGTTTGCCTAGCTCTTGGCGATAATATTTTTTACGGCCAGGGATTTACCCCTAAATTACGTGAAGCCGCAAGTCGAACCAACGGTGCAACTGTATTCGGCTATCAGGTAAAAGATCCAGAGCGCTTCGGAGTTGTAGAATTTAATTCTAACTACCAAGCAATTTCAATTGAGGAAAAACCTGTAAATCCAAAATCAAATTTTGCCGTTACAGGTCTTTATTTTTACGACAATAAAGTTATAGATATTGCAAAAAATGTTAAACCCTCATTACGTGGTGAACTAGAAATTACCACCATCAATCAAGCCTATCTTGAGCAAGAAAGTTTGCACGTGGAGCTACTAGGGCGTGGTTTTGCATGGTTAGATACCGGCACGCATGAAAGTTTGCTTGAGGCGAGCATGTTTGTACAAACTATAGAGCATCGTCAGGGTTACAAAATTGCCTGTTTGGAGGAGATTGCTTTCAATAATGGCTGGCTGAGCGAAAAACATATAGCCGAAGCAGCTAAATCCTTAAATAAAAATGGGTATGGGCAATATTTAGCAGCACTTTTAAATAAAAGATGAGTGCGTGTCATACAAACAATTTGTTGGAGCTTAGTTGTGCACCCTGATAAAAATGTTTTGGTATTGATTACTGGCTCCAATCGAGGATTGGGGAGAGAGCTATATTTAAAGTTTTCTGAATCATTTGAGGTTTTAGGTTTAAATCGAAGTCAGTCTGAAGCAGCTGATATCCGTATCAATTTGGCGGAACAAGAGATAGATCTCCAAAAAATATCAGCGCTTTTACCTCTCTATAAAAAAACTATATTTATCAACAATGCGTCAACAATAAATCCGATCAAGCCAATTGCAGAAATTACTTTTTCGGAAATTGATGAAGCTATACGAGTAAATTTTACCAATCCTGCAAAAATAATTAAAACAATTGTATCTGACAGTAATTGTTTTTCAATTATTAACATAACGTCAGGCGCTGCATTTACTAAAAACGAAGCGTTAGCATTATATAGTGCCTCAAAGGCAGCGATGCACAGATTTATAGATGTTTTGGAAAAAGAAAATGAAAAAAATTCCAACTGTATGATGGTAGTGAATTACGATCCGGGAAGAATGCAAACAGATATGCAAGCAAATTTGCTTAGGGAAAAAAATATAGCATTAGACATTGTTTCAGGTTTCACGCCGCCAAAAGATGTTGCTAACGAAATTTTTAATTTGGTAAATAGAAAGATATGAAAAGAATCAGAGTATTAGTAGATGGTGTCGGTGGTGACGTCGGACAAGGCGTAGTTAAATGCCTGCAATGCTCATTGTTAGATGTTGAGTTATTTGTATCTTGTATATCGGAGCAAAGTAGCTGGCTCTACAAAATACAAAACTCCTTTATTTTTCCTTATGTCAGCGACGATAATTATATTGATTACCTAATTGGTTTTTTAAATAAATATAACATTGATGTTTTTTTCCCTACGGTTGATTCTTCCCTAATTAAATTATCGACATTTAAAGACCATATAGAAAGCAATACCAATGCTATTATATTCATTGATAATTTTAATAAAATCGACATTTGCGATGACAAATTGAAAACGAGTGACTTTCTGGAAAAAAACAATTTTCCGTCACCCATAACTGTAAGTTTGAGCGAAAAAAATTCTGTCGCTCGCCTTGTTGCACAATGCGACTTTCCTTTAATAGTGAAACCAAAATCTGGCAACGGGTCAAAAAATATATTTATAGTTGAAACAGCCGCAGAACTTGAGTCGCATTTTGGCAAAGAAGATTTGATTGCGCAGCAATACCTTGATATTTCTAAAGGAGAAATTACAGCAGGTATATATATTGGCGATGATGGCTTGGTAAAAGCTTTGTATATCTTAAAAAGAGAATTGAAAGGTGGTTCCACCTATAAAGCAGAACGAATTCTTGATGAAAATCTTGAACTAAAAATAGCAGAAATCGCTTTAAAAATGGGAATGAAGTACATAAATATACAAGCAGTATATCAGGACAACATCTTACTCCCTTTTGAGTTTAATGGGCGGTTATCAGGTACAACGGGTGTAATGCGTTCGGTGTTTAACGCACCAGAGATGTTTATTCGTGAACGCATATTGAATGAGATCCTTGCGCCTTCCGACAATAAGAAAAAGATATTTTTTTCCAGATACGCTGAAGAGATTATATATACAGAAGATGATATTGCAGAACTGAAGCGTCGGAGCAGCAACTATGAAAGATAAATTGGTTATTTTTGATTTTGCGGACACGATTGCATACCTTGGCCCGAGCAAAGAAAATTTGATACAAAAATTTGTATTGGATGAATCGGGCTTTTTACTTGGTGATGCGAGCATTACTAACGCATATCATTATTTAAACAACTCCTTATTTTACAGTTCAGTCAATATAACAAATGCAGCAGGCAAGGAAGATTTCTATAAAGAATTCAATCGCTGCTTGCTAGGTCTATTAGGTGTAAGTCATCTAGTCGACTTCACTTTGTTATATCACTTTTTCAAAGCAAACAAGCAACATTGGCATCTCAAAAAAGAGACTCTGGAAGTACTTAATGCACTGAAAGCGAGAGGCCACACAATTAGTCTGGTTTCAAATTTTGATGCATCTTTAGATACGTTACTTGAGCATCTACAGGTTAAAAAATTATTTGATTCCATATTCATCTCCCAATGCCATGGCTGTGAAAAACCCCAGCCAAAATTTTTAAGCCTCCCCCTTGAGGCCCACAAGGCGTCACCTTCGGAAACCTATTTTATTGGCGACAATTACAATTTGGATTTTTTACCTGCACATAAACTTGGTATGAATGCCATTTTGTTAGATGAGGGACAGCGCTATAAAAACATTCCTTTGCTCAGCAGAATTAATACATTAAGTGACGCACTCACTTTATTACCTTAAAGCCTGATTGATGACCTATGAATTTAATCATATATGGGATGGGAGACTTGGGGCGACTGATGAGACATTATTTTGATAGTGACTCGTCTTACACTGTTGTCGCATTCTGTGGCGATAAAAAATGGATTACAGAAGAAACGCTGGATGGCCTTCCCGTAGTGCCATTCGAAGACATTGAACAAATTTACCCGATCAGAGAGTATGCAATTTTTGTTGCAGCCGGATACAGAAATATGCGCGCAAGAAAGCAGATGTTTTTTTCCGCTGAAAAAAAAGGCTATGAATTTGCAAGTTTCATAAGTTCAAACGCCAAGTATGACAGCTCAAATAAAATTGGCAAAAATGTAGTACTTTTATCCAATGTTATTCTGGAGCCTTTTGCAGAAGTATCATCCAATACCATTGTCAATTCCGGCGCAATAGTTTGTCATCACGCCAAAATCGAGAGCCATTGTTTTATTGCGGCAAGAGCATTGGTTGGTGGCTTCACCCAAATCGGCGAAAATTCATTTATTGGTTTTTCTGCAACCGTACTTCAAAAATTGACATTAGCCAATGAAACATTGATTGCCGCTAGTTCATTAGTGACCAAAAACACAGACGAAAGTACAAGCTATCTCGGTACTCCTGCAAAACTTAAATCCACCCACGCCAAAGATGGTATTTGTATCCTTGACTAAATATTTTGAGGCTTCCAGTGATTCCTTTCAATAAACCCCCATACACCGGCGCTGAAGACCAATATGTACTTGACGCTATGCGCAGTAACAAAATGT
>Ga0247736_10000345_pt1 | contig 16166 bp, 14 predicted proteins | sample UWRJL193509B2_FD_180935 | JGI IMG/M metagenome (GOLD analysis project Ga0247736, IMG submission 180935) | Plant litter microbial communities from Arlington Agricultural Research Station in Wisconsin, United States - UWRJ-L193-509B-2 | ecosystem: Environmental > Terrestrial > Plant litter >...
GGCGAGTGAACCCGGCGGATGTCGCCCCGCTGCTTCCCGAGGGAACCCGCCCCGACCTCGACGCCAATGGCGACACCTGGGTTGGACTTATCCCCTTCGTGCTCTCGCACAGTCAGTTCTTTCCGCCGCTGCCAGCAGTGCCGTACTTCGGCACCTTCGTCGAGTGCAATGTGCGGCTCTACTCGACCGACGAGGCGGGCAACCGCGGGGTCGTCTTCCGGTCGCTCGATGCACAGCGGCTCATCCCGGTTCTCACGGCCCGCGCGCTGTTCGGACTGCCCTACGAGTGGGCACGCATGAGGCTGCAGCGATCGCAGCTGCTGGACTACCGGTCCACGCGGGTGGGCGGACCATCGACGCATGTCGTGGCGCGGCCAGGATCGACACCGGTCGACACCGAGCTCTCACGGTTTCTCACGGCGCGCTGGGGCTTTCATGAGCGCGTGCGCGGTCACACGATCTGGGCGCGCAACCACCACGAATCGTGGGAGCTGTTCGACGCGACGCTTGAGCACCTCGACGATCAGCTGCTCGCCGCCGCGGGGTTTCCCGGGCTCGCCGAGAGGGCACCGGATTCGGTGCTCTACTCCCGCGGAGTCACGACGGTGTTTGGCAGGCCGACGCGGCTTTAGGTGCTTCTCCCGCCCTCGGCCCAGAGGGCCTCGGCGCGTTCGCGGCGAAGGCCAGAAATGGCCTTCGCGACAGCGCCTAAGTGCGGCGCTGTCTCTTTTCGCGAACACGCATATTGACGTTAATCGGTGTGCCCTCGAAGCCGAAGATCTCGCGCAGACGACGCTGGATGAAGCGGCGGTACTGCGGGTCGAGGAATCCGGTCGTGAACAGCACGAAGGTCGGCGGACGCGAGGCGGCCTGCGTTCCGAAGAGGATGCGCGGCTGCTTTCCACCCCGCAGCGGGTGCGGGTGCTCCGCGACGAGCTCGGCCAGCAGGGCGTTGAACTTGCCGGTCGGAATGCGGGTGTCCCACGACTCCAGCGCGGTCTCGAGCGCAGGAACTAGCTTCTCCATGTGCCGGCCAGTCTTGGCCGAGATGTTGACGCGCGGCGCCCACGTGACGTGCGAGAGATCCTGCTCGATCTCGCGCTCGAGCATCACGCGGCGCTCGTCGTCAAGCAGGTCCCACTTGTTGTACGCGATGACGAGCGCACGGCCCGACTCAAGCACGAGGTCGACGATCTTGAGGTCCTGCACGGAGATCGGCTCGGTCACGTCGAGAATCACGACGGCAACCTCCGCCTTCTCGAGTGCGGCGGTCGTGCGCAAAGTTGCGTAGAAGTCGGCGCCCTGCGCGAGGTGCACGCGACGGCGGATTCCCGCGGTGTCAACGAAGCGCCAGAACTTGCCGCCGAGCTCGATCTGCTCGTCGACCGGATCGCGGGTGGTGCCGGCGAGCTCGTTGACGACAACGCGCTCCTCGCCGGCGGTCTTGTTGAGCAGCGACGACTTGCCGACGTTCGGGCGACCGAGGATGGCAACACGGCGGGGTCCGCCGACCTCCTCCTTCGCTACCGCCGAGATCTCGGGCAGCACGGTGAGAACGTGGTCGAGAAGGTCCGCGACACCACGACCGTGCAGGGCGCTGACCGGCCACGGGTTGCCGAGGCCGAGCGACCACAGCGAAGCGGCATCCGCCTCCTGGCGCACGTCATCCACCTTGTTGCCGACGAGGATGACGGGCTTCTTCGTCGAGCGCAGCAGGCGCACGACATGCTCGTCTGTCGATGTCGCGCCGACGGTCGCGTCGACCACGAAGAGCACCGCGTCGGCGAGGTCGATCGCGATCTCTGCCTGGGCGGCAACGGAGGCGTTGATGCCCTTGGCATCCGGCTCCCATCCGCCGGTGTCGACGATGGTGAAGCCGCGGTTGTTCCACTCGCCCTTGTAGTTGACGCGGTCGCGGGTGACACCGGGAGTGTCCTCGACGACCGCCTCACGGCGTCCGATGATGCGGTTGACGAGCGCGGACTTGCCGACGTTCGGTCGTCCGACAATCGCCAGCACGGGCAGCGCCGGCAGGTAGGTGATCTGGTTCGGGTCCTCGGTGACGGTCTCGAGAATGTCGAGGTCGTCAGAGTCGAGGTCGTAGTCGGCGAGGCCGGCGCGCAGCGATGCCGCCCGCTGAGCCGCCAGTTCCTCGTCGAGCGAGGAGATGCGCTCAACCAGCCCACTATCGATGTCGGGGTAGTCGTCGTCGGCGTCAGCCATGGTGGTGTCCTTAGGTTTCGACAGGCTCAACCAGCGTGTCGTACGAGATCGACGACCGCCTGCACGGTCTGCTCGAAGTCAAGTTCAGTGGAATCGATGGTGTCAACACCATCGGCGGCGTTCATGAAGTCGACGACCTTGGAGTCCTGGGCATCGCGCGAGCTGAGCTGCTGCGCGGTCTTCGCGGCCGACTCTGTGGAGAGTTCGGCAGAACGCCTAGCCATTCTAGCTTCTTCGGTGGCGGTGAGCAGAATCCGCACCCGCGCATCGGGTGCGACGACGGTCGTGATGTCACGCCCCTCAACCACAATGCCTTCTTTCGAGGATGCCGCGATCACCGTTCGAAAGAGCCCCACCATGAAGGTGCGAACCTCCGGCACACGCGCAACGGCACTGACGACCGCGGTCACCCGTGGCTCGCGAATGGCGTCCGTGACGTCGGTCTCGCCGACCCGCACGAAGTAGTCGGTGGGGTCGATGCCGATCGCGTAGTCGAAGTCGTCGAGGGCTGCCACGACGTTGGCGGCCTCATCCGTGTCGATGCCGCGGTCGAGGCAGCTCCACGCGAGGGCGCGGTAGGCGGCCCCGGTGTCCTGGTAGTCAAAGCCCAGCTGCGTAGCGGCGGCCTTGCTCACACTCGACTTGCCCGAACCGGCCGGTCCGTCAACGGCTACAACGATCATGCTTGCTCTCCCGCGATCTTCCAGCCGCGAGCCTCGAGCTCGGCGACCAGTCTCTTCTCCACCTCGGGCAGCACGGCGATCTCGGCGAGGCCGAACTGCGCGCCGGGCGAGTGCTCTAGGCGAAGGTCTTCCATGTTGACGCCGAGCTCGCCGATCTCGGTGAGCAGGCGGGCCAGCTCGCCGGGTCGGTCGTTGACCATGACCACGAGCGTGCTGAAGTGCTTGGTGGAGCCGTGCTTGCCCGGAATGCGGGCGACCCCTTCATTGCCGGCGGCGATCGCCTCGGCCACGGCACGACGCGCTCCCGGTGCCACCGGGTCGGCGAGCGCGGCAATAACCGTTTCGAGGTCGCTGCGAAAGTCGGTGAGGATCGCCGAGACGGGAGCCGCGTTCGCGCCGAGAATCTGCACCCACAGCTCGGGCGAGCTGGAGGCGATGCGGGTGGTGTCGCGCAGTCCCTGACCGGCCAAGCCGACCGCGGCATCCGCGGCCCCGGTGAGGCGCGCGGCCAGCAGGGACGCGACGAGCTGCGGAACGTGGCTGACGAGGGCGACGCTGGCATCGTGGTCGTGCGCCGTCATCTCGATCGGAACGGCGCCGAGGTCGAGAGCGAGTCGCTCCACGGCGGCGGCGCGACCGTAGGTGATTCCATCGTGACCGGCGATCACCCAGGGACGCCCGATGAAGAGGTCGGCGCGGGCAGAGACGGCTCCGCCGCGTTCGCGACCGGCCATCGGGTGCGACCCGATGTAGCGGCTGAGATCAGCGCCAAGCTCGCGCAACTCGGTGAGCGGCAGGCTCTTCACGCTGGCGACGTCGGTGACGAGTGCGCCCGGATACGCGGTCAGCTCAGCGGCAACCACACGGGCGGTGACATCCGGCGGGACGCAGACAACGACGAGCTCTGGCTCGTCCCCGGGCTGCGCGGTGCGGCCGGCGCCGTAGTCGACCGCAAGCCGAAGAGTCGAGGGCGAGCTGTCATCGAGGATGACGTCGACGCCCTTCTCGCGCAGCGCGAGTCCGATGCTCGCACCCAGCAGCCCGGCGCCCACGACGCGCACCGGTCCCTGCAGCCGGCGGTCGCTCACTCCTCGCCCCGCCCCGCGGCGCGGCTAATGGTGAGCAGCTCACCGAGCTCCTCCCGCGACAGGTCACGGATGCCGCCCATCGGCAGCGAGCCGAGGTGCAGCGGCCCGAACTGACGGCGCACCAGCTCGACGACCGGGTGACCGACCTCGTCGAGCATGCGGCGCACGATGCGATTGCGACCGGAGTGCAGCGTCACCTCGACCATGCTCGATCCGCCCTGCGGCGATCCGAGCAGGCGGGCCTTGTCGGCCTGGATGAAGCCGTCGTCGAGGTCGAAGCCCTTCGTGAGCTTCGCGACCGTCTGCGGGGTCACCGCTCCGCGCACCTTCGCGATGTATGTCTTCATCACTCCGAAGGACGGATGCGCGAGAACGTGGGCCAACTCGCCATCGTTCGTGAGAATGAGCAGGCCCGAGGTTTCGGCATCCAGTCGTCCGACATTGAACAGACGCTCGTCATAGCGGTCCGTGAACTCCCGCAGGTCGGGACGACCGCGCTCGTCGAGCAGCGACGAGTAGATGCCGACCGGCTTGTTGAGCATCAGGTAGCGCTTGCTCGTGTCTGTCTGAATCGCCTTGCCGTCGACCGTGATCTGATCGGTCGGCAGAACGCGGCGGCCCGCCTCGTCGACCCGAACGCCGTTCACAGCGACCCGGCCGGCGGTGATGAGGTCTTCGCAGACCCGGCGGGAGGCGACACCGGATGCCGCCATCACCTTCTGCAGGCGCTCCCCCTCGGGATTCGGAGCGCCCGTGCTCGTCTGCTCAGTCATCGAAGCCAGCCGATCCATCGTCAAGCAGGGGCGAGATCAGTGGGAGCTCCTCGATCGAGTTGATGCCCATCGATGTGAGCAGCAGGTCGGTGGTGGCGTAGTGGATGGCGCCGGTCTCGCTGTCGGTGAAGGCCTCGGTGATGAGACCGCGCCCCAGCAGCGTTCGCACGACGGAGTCCACGTTGACGGCGCGAATCGACGCGATCGCCCCGCGGCTGATCGGCTGCTTGTAGGCGATGACCGCGAGGGTCTCGAGGGCTGCCTGGCTGAGGCGCGACGGGTTCTGGGTGAGCACGAAGCTCTTGACGACCTCGTCGTACTGCTCGCGCACGTAGATGCGCCAGCCACCAGCGACCTCGCGCAGCTCGAAGCCGCGCTGCACCGCCCCATTCTCACCGTCGTAGTCGGCGACGAGGCGCTCGATCGACTGGCGCACGGCGGGCACGGGCGCACCGAGCCCGGTCGCGAGCGAAACGAGGGCCTGCGGCTCGTCGGCGACCATGAGGATCGCCTCGAGGGTGCGCTCGAGATCACCGAGGGCGACGGGCGTGACCTCGTCGGGCTCCGGCTCGGGCGTCTCGACAGGCTCGACGACCGGTGACTCTTCCACTGCTGATTCCTCTTCCACTTCTGGCTTATCCATAGTCGGCTCCGAGATTGGCGAGACCGTCGTCAGACCAGTGCTCGGCCGTCCAGCGGATGCTGAGCTCGCCGAGCGGCTCGATCTGCTCGAACGAAACCGCCGCGTGACGATAGAGCTCAAGAACCGCCAGAAAGCGCGCAATAACTACTCCCTTGATGGCGGCACCGGCGATGAGCTGCCGGAAAGTGAGCGTCTCGCCGCTGCGCAGCAGCGCGACGACATGCGCCGCCTGCTCGCGGATACTGACGAGGGGCGCGTGCAGATGGTCGAGCCCCACGACGGGGATCTCCCGTGGCGCGAGCGCGAGCATGGCGAGCGCGGCGAAGTCGTCGGCGCTGAGCGTCCAGACGAGCTCTGGCGTCTGCCGGCGGTACTTCTCCTCAAGGCGCACCGAGCGAAAGTTGCGGGTCGACTCCGCGTCGAGCTGCGTCTGGAACCACTGCGCAGCCTGTTTGAACGCGCGGTACTGCAGCAGTCGGGCGAAGAGCAGGTCGCGCGCCTCGAGAAGGGCGACGTCTTCGGCATCCACCAGTTCGCCCTGCGGCAGCAGCCCCGCGACCTTGAGGTCGAGCAGCGTCGCGGCGACCACGAGAAACTCGCTCGCCTGATCGAGGTCGGCGTCCGAGTCGAGCGCGCCGAGGTAGGCGATGAACTCGGTCGTGATGACCGAGAGGGCGACATCGGTGATGTCCATGTCGTGCTTCGCGATGAGCGAGAGCAGCAGGTCGAAGGGTCCGTCGAAGTTGCTCAGGCTGACGGTAAAGCCCGACTGCTCCCCTGCAACGACCTCGGACTCAGGCTGCGGCGCCACGGAAGATCAACTCTCTGGCGAGCTGGCGATACGCCTCGGCCGCAGAGTGCTCGGGGGCGAAGGTCGTGATCGGGGCGCCGGCGACGTTCGCATCAGGAAACTTCACCGTGCGGCCGATGACCGTCTCGAGAACAGAGTCGCCAAACGTCTCGACAACGCGCTCGAGAACCTCGCGCGAGTGCAGCGTGCGCGAGTCGTACATCGTCGCGAGAATGCCGTCGAGCTCGATGGCTGGGTTGAGGCGGTCCTTCACCTTCTCGATCGTCTCGACCAGCAGGGCGACACCGCGCAGGGCGAAGAACTCGCACTCCAGCGGGATGAGTACGCCGTGAGCTGCCGTCAGGGCGTTCACGGTAAGGAGGCCCAGAGACGGCTGGCAGTCAATGAGGATGATGTCGTACTGGTCAGAGACCTTTGCGAGCACCCGGGAAAGAATCGTCTCGCGCGCCACCTCGTTGATGAGGTGCACCTCGGCAGCCGACAGGTCGATATTGGCCGGGATGACATCGAGGTTCTCGAAAGCAGTGTGAACGATGACCTCGTTCGGGTTCTTCACCGTGCCGAGCATGAGGTCATAGATGGTCGGCACATCGTGGGTGCGCACGCCAAGACCCGCCGAGAGCGCGCCCTGCGGGTCGAAGTCGACGACGAGCACCTTGCGGCCGTACTCGGCCAGGGCGGCCGACAGGTTGATGGCGGTCGTCGTCTTGCCGACACCGCCCTTCTGGTTCGACAGCGAGATGATGCGGGCCGGACCGTGGCTGCTCAGCGGCTTGGGCTTCGGAAACACCCGCTGCGGACGACCGGTCGGGCCAAGGAGCGCGTCGAAGCCAGGCAGCTGCTGGTCATCGAGCGAAGTCATCCGGCAATTCTACCGGGCACGTGGGTGGGCTGTTGAGTACATATCGCGCAGCGAGTCGGCCGTGACGAGGGTATAGATCTGGGTCGTCGCGACGGAGGCGTGTCCGAGCAGCTCCTGCACGACGCGCACATCGGCTCCTCCGGCAAGCAGATGCGTGGCGAAGGAGTGCCGAAAGGTGTGCGGAGAGATCTGCACCCCGAGGTGCGCGCGCTCCGCGGCGGCGCGAATGATGATCCACGCGTTCTGCCGCGACATCCGCTGTCCCCGTGCGCCGAGGAACAGGGCCGGGGTCGCGGTGCCGCGCGCCGAGAACACGGGGCGGACCCGAACGAGGTATGCCTCGATCGCTGCGCGCGCATAGCTGCCGACAGGCACGACACGCTGCTTGTTGCCCTTGCCGAAAAGCCGCACGACATCGCCCTCGAGTACGTCATCGACGTTGAGCGCCACCGCCTCGCTGATGCGGGCGCCGGTCGCGTAGAGCAGCTCGAGCAGCGCCTTGTCACGCAGCTGCTGGTGCTCGTCGCCGTCGGTGGCCGCGAGCACCGACTCCATCTGCGCGATCGTGATCGCCTTCGGAAGGCTCATCGAGAGCTTGGGCGGCTTGACGTCGGCTGCCACGTCGACGGGCACAACGCCCTCGGCGAGCAGGAATCGGTGAAAGCCGCGAACGCTCGACAGCATCCGCGCGGCGGAGCTCTTGCTCACCGCCTCCTCGCCGTCAAGCAGGGAGGCGAGAAAACGGGTGACCTGTTCGCGGGTGATCTCCGCCGCATCCGTGCCATTCATCGACGTGAGATAGCGACCGAGGTCGCGGCGGTAGGCGTCGATCGTGTTCTCCGACAGCCCGCGCTCGATCGCGAGCTGCCGCAGGTAGGAGTGCACGTACCGGTCGAGCATGTCGGCATCCTACGAGAAACGCCCCGGCCGGTCCGCTCGCGCGGCCGGTCGGGGCGTTTCTGCAGAGATAACTTAGGCGCCGAGACCGTTCAGGGTGCCCTTGTCGTAGTCGATCAGCACGAACTGCTTGCCGACCACCGTGATGCCCTCGCTGTCGTCGAGGTCGAGCGTCCAGACGTCGCCCTTCTCGCCGTAGCTGTAGGCGGCCAGCTCGTCACCGGTGTACGCGTAGTACTGGTTCGCACCCTCGTACACGGTGTAGACGTCGCCCGCCTTCTGGCTGAGCTTCTCTTCGCCGTTGCCCGCGTCGATCACGATGATCTTGGTGCCGCTGACCAGGAGGATGTTGCTGCCCTGCACGCCGACCACGTAGTCGAACTCGTCGTCGTAGGTGTCACCCCACTTCTCCGAGCCGTTGGACGGGTCGATGCGCTGCAGACCGGAGTATGCGTCGCCATCCTCCTCAAAGGTGAGAAGCATGCCGTCGCCGATGAAGTAGCCCTCAGCGTCAACGCTCTTCCAGGTGGAGTCGCCGTTGGTGCCGTAGCCCTCGATCTCATCGTCCTCGATGCGCAGCAGCTGGTCGCCCGCGAAGCGGTAGCCAACCTCGTCATCGATGTCGTCGCCCCACTCGGCGTCCTCACCGGTGTTGGCGTTGACGACGAGGGACTCGTCCTCGGAGTAGGCGACAACGAAGTCGTTGTAGCTGTACAGAACGGCGTAGCCATCAACCGTGGCGTCCCACTTCGGGTCGTCCTCGAGGTTGCCGACGCTGTAGCGACCGAAGGTGGTCTCATCGCCGTCCTCATTGGTGGAACCGAGGATCACGTCGCCGCCGAAGCCGTAGGCGCTGATCGGACCGTCGGCCTCCAGCGTCGAGATGACGTCGCCGTTGCCCTTGTCGAGCGTGGCCGCGGTGTACTTGACGGTGTCCTTGTCGATGACGGATGCGACCACGAGAACCGCGTTCGAGTCCTCGATGTCGAAGGCCGAGATCGAGCTCTGGAAGTCAGCGCCATCGATGGCGTCGGTCAGGTCAACCGTCCACTCCTCGTCGCCGCTCGCGGCGTTGATGAGGGTGATTGACGGGCTGTAGTCGGGGTCGACCGGCTTCTCCTGCTGGCTGTAGCCCTCGCCCTGCTCGTAGCGAGCGTCGTAGAAGCCGTCCTGGAATCCGAGCCACTCCTCGTAGTCGTCGTAGGCGCCTGCCGGGAAGTAGTCCTCTTCGTCCGGCAGATCGAGGGTGTAGGTCTCGTCGTCCCACCAGGCGTCATACGCCTCCAAGAACTCGAGTCCCGCGGCGTAGCCGTCGGAGTACTGCTCGTCGTAGCCCTCGTACCAGCCCTCGGAGTTGCCCTGCGACGACGCGTAGGCGTCGTAGTCGAAGTCGGCCCAGACGAGCGCTGAGCTGTCACCAACGGAGACGACGGAGGGGCTCGATTCGAGGAAGTCCTGGTCGTTGTCGCCGACCCAGTCATACTTCCAGGTGGTGTCGGGCTCATCGCCGATGTCAGCGACGTCGGTCTGGTCGGTCGAGCCACCGCCGAGGATGCCGGGCAGCACAAGGGCGATCACCGCGATGATCGCGACGACCACGAGGGCAGCGCCACCGGCGATGAGGCCGATGAGCAGGCCCTTCGAGACGGGCTTCTTGGGTCCGCCGGGGGCTGCGGCCACTGGTGCGCCGGGCGCGGGATCTACCGGCGCCGAAGGGGCGACGTAGCCCGGAGGGGCGACGGGGGGAACGACCGGCGGAACGACACCGGGGGTCGGCACATCAGGAGTGTCGACTCTCCTCAGGCGATTGCTGGGAATGAACATGGATGGTGCCTCCAAGCACTGTGCGGATTGCTCCGCGCATACGGGGGAAGGCGCAGTCGGCGATGTGAAACGCTGCGTAGCGCCGACCGTGCCTGCTAGGAGACTATCGGTTCCACTTGCCTAATGAGAACTATTGCTCATGGATTGCGTCACGTGTTAAGCGGTCGCAGAGTGCGCCATCCCGAGGCCCGCGCGGCGAGCGCGGCGAACACTCCGGCGATGAGGATGCCATTGCGCAGCCTGCCGGCCGACGCCGCGTGAGCGACGTCGTCGATGGGCACCCAGCGCGCCTCGATATCCGCTTCTTCGCCGTCGCGAACGTAGTCACTCGCGACCTCGACGAGACCCCGCGCAAGAAAGATGGTCACGATCTCGGTGCTGCCACCGGGCGAGGCCGCGAGGTCGACGAGCTGGTGCCACTCCGCGGCCGCCATGCCGGTCTCTTCGACGAGCTCGCGCTGTGCGGCACGAAGGCGGGGCTCGTCGGGCATGTCGAGAAGACCAGCCGGAATCTCCCACTCGCGCGCACGCAGCGGGTGACGATACTGACGGATGAGCAGAACCTGGTCGTCGTCATCGATAGCGAGCACCGCGACAGCGCCCGGGTGCTCGATGAACTCGCGCCCCAGCTCCACATCGCCGTAGGTGAAGGTCTCGCGCACCAGAGTGAGCAGCCGTCCCGCGCCGATCACCTCGCGGCCGGTCACCGCATAGTGCGCCGGCTCGTCAGCCAGCGTGTCAGGCATCGGTCGGCTCGGGCACCTCGAACAGGCGGCTCGCTGCCTGACGGTCGAGCGCCGCGGCCACCAGACCGCGGAACAGCGGGTGCGCGTGGTTGGGGCGCGAGCGCAGCTCGGGGTGCGCCTGGGTGCCAACGTAGAAGGGGTGCACGTCGGCCGGCAGCTCGACGAACTCGACGAGGCCGTGTTCCGCATTGCGGCCGGAGAAGACCAGGCCCGCCGCGGCGATCTGGTCGGTGTAGTGGTTGTTGACCTCGTAGCGGTGACGGTGACGCTCGCTGATCGTCGACGATCCGTAGACGCCTTCGACGATGGAGCCGGCCTGCAGCTGCGCCTCGTAGAGCCCGAGGCGCATAGTGCCGCCCAGGTCACCGCCACTGAGGATGTCCACCTGCTCCGCCATCGTCGCGATAACCGCGAACTCGGTGTCGGGGTCGAACTCGCTCGAGGACGCCCCGGGCAGCCCGGCGACATCGCGGGCGTACTCGATGACCATGCACTGCAGTCCGAGGCACAGGCCAAGCGTCGGGATGCCGTTCTCGCGGGCGAACTTCAGCGCACCGAGCTTGCCCTCGATACCGCGAACGCCGAAGCCACCGGGAACGCAGATGCCGTCGACCTCGGCGAGCTGCTTCGCCGCGCCCTCCGGGGTCTCGCAGGTGTCCGACGCGATCCACTTGACCGTCACCTTCGCCTGGTTGGCGAAACCGCCCGCCTTGAGCGCCTCGGTCACCGAGAGGTAGGCATCGGGCAGGTCGATGTACTTGCCGACCAGGCCGATCGTCACCTCGTGCTTGGGGTCGTGCACCGTCTCGAGCAGCTCGCGCCAGCCGTCCCAGTTGACCTCATCGGTCTCGAGCCCGAGCTTGTCGATGATGTAGGCGTCGAGGCGCTGGTCGTGCAGCATCGTCGGGATGTCGTAGATGCTCGGGACGTCAACCGCGTTAACCACGGCGTCCTCGTCGACATCGCACATGAGGGCGATCTTGCGCTTGTTGGACTCGCTGACCGGGCGGTCGCTGCGCAGCACCAGCGCATCCGGCTGGATTCCGATGGAGCGCAGTGCGGCCACGGAGTGCTGGGTCGGCTTGGTCTTCTGCTCCCCCGAGGCATTCATGTACGGCACGAGGCTGACGTGCACGAAGAACACGTTCTTGCGGCCAAGCTCGTGGCGCACCTGGCGTGCCGACTCGATGAACGGCTGGCTCTCGATGTCGCCCACGGTGCCGCCGATCTCGGTGATGATCACATCGGGCTGCGGGTTCTCGGCGCTGAAGGGGCCGGTCGCCTGCAGGCGCATGCGGCGCTTGATCTCATCGGTGATGTGAGGGATGACCTGCACGGTATCGCCGAGGTACTCGCCGCGGCGCTCCTTCGCGATCACGTCGGAGTAGATCTGGCCTGTGGTCACATTCGCGGCCTGGCTGAGGTTGATGTCGAGGAATCGCTCGTAGTGGCCGATGTCGAGGTCGGTCTCGGCGCCGTCGTCGGTCACGAAGACCTCGCCGTGCTGGAACGGGTTCATGGTTCCTGGATCCACGTTCAGATATGGGTCCAGTTTCTGCATGACCACGTGGAGTCCGCGAGCGGTAAGGAGATTACCGAGACTCGCGGCTGTGAGGCCCTTGCCGAGGGAGGAGACGACGCCACCCGTAACGAAAATATGCTTTGTAATCTGCTCTGCAGAAGTATCCACCACGGGGTTCCATCCTATCTCCACCAGCCGCTGATTCGCTGCCTGTATTGCTGCGGCATGTCCTCGTGGCTAGCAACGGCGCCCTCGCGCTGTCGAGCAATCGCCGTGTCAGGGCTGGTGCGCGAGATCGAGCAGTTCCCTCGCGTGCGCGAGGCCCGACTCCGAGTCGCTCAGCCCAGACAGCAGCCGCGCCATCTCTGACACCCGCTCCTCGCCCGAGAGCTGCTCGACACTGCTCGCGGTCACCTCGCCGTCACTGTTCTTCATCACGCGGAGGTGATTCGTGGCGAAGGCGGCGACCTGGGCGAGGTGAGTGACGACGATCACCTGCGCGGTCTGGCTGAGGCGGGACAGGCGGCGACCGATCTCGATCGCGCTGGCGCCGCCGACACCCGCGTCAACCTCGTCGAAGACGAAGGTGGGGATGGGGTCGTTGGCGGCGATGACCACCTCGATCGCGAGCATCACCCGGGACAGCTCGCCGCCGGAGCCACCCTTGGTGAGCGGCAGCGGCTCGGAGCCGGGGTGCGGTCGCAGCAGGATCGAGACCTGGTCCTTGCCGCTCTGCGAGTAGTCCGGGCGGTCCTCGATCTGCACGACAAGCCGCGCGTCGGCCATGGCGAGCGCCGCCAGCTCCTGGGTCACTCCCTCACCGAGGCGCTCCGCAGCGGACCGACGGATGACGCTCAGCTGCTCCGCGAGCGCCACCAATTGCGCCCGGTCGGCGGCAACCTCGTCGCCGAGAGCCGCGATGCGCGTCGAGTCGTTGTCGAGCTCGAGCAGGCGACCGCTGCCGCTCTCGAGGTAGTCGATGACCTCATCGAGTGTGGAGCCGTACTTGCGGGTGAGCTGGTTGAGCTGTGCACGGCGCTCCTGCACCACCTCGAGCTCACGTCCGCCGTCGGTGTCGAGATCACCGAGGTAGCTGGACAGCTGGGCGGAGATCTCGGTGACGGCGATGGTTGCGTTGTGCAGTGCCTCGGTGATCGGCGGCAGCACGGCGTCGTGCGCTGAGACCTTCTCCAGCGAGCGGCGCGCGGCGTCGAGCAGTGCGAGCACGTCTCCCCCGTCATCGACGGTCTGTGCGGAGAGCAGCTCGTGCGCCTGGCTGGCCGCGAGTCGAAGGTCTTCGAGGTTGGTGAGTCGATCGGCCGTCTCGCCGAGCTCGACGTCCTCACCGCGCCGCGGGTTGGCCTGCTCGATCTCTGTCATCGCAGCGCGCAGCTCATCTGCCTCGCGCGAGCGGCGGTCCTGCTCGGCAACGAGCACGTCGAGCTCGCCCTGCGCGGACTGCCAGCGACGGTAGATGGCCTGGTAGTCGGCAAGCACGGATGCCAGCTCGGCCCCCGCGAAACGGTCGAGCGCCTCACGCTGCGCGGTCGCCGATCGCAGCCGCACCTGGTCGGACTGCCCGTGCACCACGACCAGCTGCTGCCCGATCTCGTTGAGCACACCGACCGGGGCCGTGCGCCCGCCAACGATCGCGCGGCTGCGACCCTCGAGCGACACCGAGCGACCGAGGATGAGCTCGTCACCGTCGAGGTCGCCGCCGGCGTCGCGCGCACGCTCCGCTACCGCGCCCGCGGGGTCGACGAACCAGCGGCCCTCGACGACCGCCTGGCTGCTGCCGGAGCGGATGACGGACGCATCCGATCGCTCCCCCAGCAGCAGGCCGAGAGCGGTGACCACCATGGTCTTGCCCGCGCCGGTCTCGCCGGTGATCGCAGTGAAGCCCGGGCCAAGGGGCAGTCGGGCGTCGCCGATCACACCGAGCGAGCGGATCCAGATCTCTTCAATCACGGGCGCAGCGCCTCTTCGCCTTCTGGCCCGCGCCACCCAGACACCGACAGGTTGAACTTGTTGACGAGCCGGTCGACGAAGGGGCCCTGCGAGAGGCGGGCCAGTCGCACCGGGGTCGGCGAACGGCGCACGACCACGCGCGCGCCACGGGGAAGGTCGAAGGTGCGGCGGCCGTCGCAGTTGAGCACTCCGGTGCCCTGCGTGCGGTCGAGCAGCTCAACGGCGAGAGCGGAGTTGGGGCCGACAACGAGCGGCTTGGCGAACAGCGCGTGCGCGCTGAGCGGCACGAGCAGCAGCGCGTCGACGCTCGGCCACACCACGGGGCCGCCAGCGGAGAACGCGTACGCTGTGGATCCCGTCGGGGTCGCCATGACCACGCCGTCGCACCCGAACGAGCTGAGCGGGCGACCGTCGATCTCGATGACAACCTCGAGCATGCGCTCACGGCTCGCCTTCTCGACGCTGGCCTCGTTGAGTGCCCACGTCTCGAAGACCACCTCAGCGTCGACCTTCACCCGCACGTTGAGCGTCATGCGCTCTTCGACGAGGTAGTCGCGGGCGAGAACGCGGGCGACGGTCTCGGTGAGGCCATCGCGCTCGCTCTCGGCGAGGAATCCAACGTGTCCAAGGTTGACGCCAAGGAGGGGTGCAGAGCAGCCGCGGCTGATCTCGGCCGCGCGCAGAATGGTGCCGTCGCCGCCGAGCACGATGACGATCTCGATCTCGCCGATAGTGACCGTCTCGCCGAGCACACTCAGTGTGAGCGAGCCGTCGGCAGCGAGGATGTCGTCGACGTCGCTGGGCGCAGCGACCGGGGTGAGCCCCGCCGCCCGAAGCTGACGGCAGACTTCGACAGCCGCCGTGAGCGACTCGTCGCGACCGGTGTGGGCGACGACGAGGATGTGCCGTTCGGACGTCACTCTCGCACCACCTTCTCGCTGGATCGCAGAAACCTGCGCTACCCATTCTGTCGGATCGGCACCGTCACTCGCGTGCCCGACGGGGAGATAGTCGGGCTTCTCTCGGCTGTGGAGGTCTAGTGCGCGTCGCTGACGAGCTTGAGGCCGACAATGCAGCCGACCAACCCGAGCAGAAGCAGCACCTTGAGAATCGAGGCGGACTCCGCGCCGGTCGCCATCGCATAGCCGACGGTGAGGGAAGCGCCGATCCCCACCCAGATTGCATAGCCCGTTCCCGTGGGAATCTCGCGCAACGCGAAGGCCAGCCCGCCCATACTCGCGACGAGTCCGACGCCGAAGACGATGGTCGGCACGAGCTTCGTGAAGCCCTCGCTCTTGCCAAGGGCGGTGGCCCACACGGCCTCGAGCGCTCCAGAGATGATGAGAATGATCCACGACATGACGACTCCGATGGCCAGTCCTGTCGCGTTCCGGGTACTGATCCGTCGTCCGGGAGCAGGTCGCTGCTCTGCTGCAAGGCTATCGACCGAGGCTGGTCACCGTCTGTGCAGTCAGGCGAGCGACGCGACCGTCGACTGCCAGTCGGTCGGGTTGCTGCCCGAGAGGCTCAGCCAGGCGAGGTACTCCTGATTGCCTCCCGTGCCGGCGATCGGGGACGCGATGACCCCGGCGGTGCCGAGCCCGAGATCCCAGGCCGCCCAGAGCACATTCATGACGGCGTCATCGCGCAGCGCGGCGGAGCGCACGACCCCCTCGCGGATCCCGCCACGACCGACCTCGAACTGCGGTTTGACCAGCACCACGAAATCCGCGCCTGTGCCGAGCGTCTCGACGAGCGCGGGAAGCACCATGGGAAGGGAGATAAAGGAGAGGTCGGCTACCAGCAGCGTCGGCCTCTCTGCCAGGCCCGACGCCGCCGCCAGCGACTCCGCCGTCATCGCACGCGCGTTGAACCCCTCCACCACCACTACCCGAGAGTCCGCCCGCAGCGCGGGCACGAGCTGGCCATGCCCGACATCGAGGGCGATGACCTGCCGCGCGCCTCGCTCGAGCAGCACCTGCGTGAAACCGCCGGTCGACGCTCCGACATCGAGAACGAGCCGGTCAGCGGCACTGACGGCGAACGCGTCCAGAGCACCGATGAGCTTGTGGGCCGCGCGGCTCACATAGTGGTCGAGCTCGGCGATCTCGATGTACTGACCGTCG
>Ga0247736_10000346_pt1 | contig 16125 bp, 11 predicted proteins | sample UWRJL193509B2_FD_180935 | JGI IMG/M metagenome (GOLD analysis project Ga0247736, IMG submission 180935) | Plant litter microbial communities from Arlington Agricultural Research Station in Wisconsin, United States - UWRJ-L193-509B-2 | ecosystem: Environmental > Terrestrial > Plant litter >...
CGAAATGGTGATGCCAGGTGACAACGTATCGATCACAGTCGCTTTAATCGCACCAATCGCGATGGAAGATGGCCTCAGATTTGCTATCCGTGAAGGTGGTCGTACTGTTGGTGCTGGTGTTGTGGCTAAGATTATTGAGTAATTAAGTTTTAATACAAAAACTACGCTAACAACTCAGCGTAGTTTTTGTGGTTTTAGTAAGAGTAAAAGTTAAATAGGCCAATAGCTCAATTGGTAGAGTATCGGTCTCCAAAACCGAGGGTTGGGGGTTCGACACCCTCTTGGCCTGCCATATTTAATAAGCCGCATGTTAATGCGGATGTTTAGCGTAAAAGCCTAGTGAATAAAGCTAGTAAGTAAGCTCATTAAAGTTAAGACTATAAAAACATGATAGACAAAATTAAGCTGGTGTTATCTGCATTGCTGTTAGCGGCTGGTATCGCTGGCTTTTATTTGCTTGCAGATAAGGCGCTTGTGCTGCGAATTCTTGCTGTTCTAGCAGGTTTTGCCGCAGCTATTGCTGTTTTATGGACGACGGCTCAAGGTCAGAATTCGCTGGGATTTATTGGTGATTCGATTGCCGAAGCTAAAAAAGTAGTATGGCCAACGAGAAAAGAAACCATACAAACGACTGTTGCAGTGTTTTTATTGGTGCTAGTAATGGCGGCTTTCTTGGCTGTGGTTGATATTGGATTTGCTTATATGGTGCAATGGTTAATGGGACGGAGTGCTTAATGAGTATGCGTTGGTATGCAGTCCAAGCTTTTTCCGGTATGGAAAAATCAGTAAAAGCAGGCATTGAAGAACGTATTACACGTTCCGGCTTGCAAGATCAATTTGGCGATATTTTGGTGCCAGTTGAAGAAGTCATTGAAATGAAGTCCGGCGTTAAAAAGATTACAGAGCGTCGCTTGTATCCAGGTTATGTGTTGGTGCAAATGAGCATGTCTGACGAAAGTTGGCATTTAATTAAAAGTACGCCACGCGTAACTGCCTTTATTGGCGGTAGCGCCCAACGCCCAACGCCAATTAAAGATAAAGAAGTTGAAATTATCTTGCAGCGTATGGATGACAGTAAGTCTAATCCAACACAAAAATTAACCTTTGAAAAAGGTGAGATTGTGCGCGTGATTGATGGTCCGTTTAAAGACTTCTCTGGAGCTGTTGAAGATATCAATTACGAGAAAAGTAAGTTGCGTGTTTCAGTGGTGATTTTTGGTCGCGCTACACCAGTTGAATTAGATTTCAGCCAAATTGAAAAAGAAGTTTAAGTAACTAGACTTAGATATTGAGTATTAAGTTTGTTGTAAAAGTAGTATTTATCAACGGGGAGCTTTGTAAATCCCCAAGTAAAAAGTGCTAAATCAGGCAAGGCGCTTATTGAAAATTACAGCGCAGCATACGATTTGTATGTAAGCGAAAATTTTAAATAAGCCACGCCGCATGATGACGCAGTTTTTGCTTGGCAAGCGTTTGTACCCACATTAGGAGTAATACCATGGCAAAGAAAGTCATTGGCTACATTAAGCTGCAAATTCCTGCAGGTAAAGCCAACCCAAGTCCTCCAGTTGGTCCAGCATTGGGTCAACGCGGTTTGAATATTATGGAATTCTGTAAAGCGTTTAACGCTGCAACACAAGGTGTAGAGCCTGGTTTGCCAATTCCTGTTGTGATTACAGCGTTTGCGGATAAGAGCTTCACGTTTGTGATGAAAACTCCGCCAGCAACGATTTTAATCAAAAAAGCGGCGAATATCACTAAAGGTTCACCAAAACCACATACCGACAAAGTTGGCAAAATCACACGCAAACAAGCGGAAGAAATTGCAACAACTAAAATGCCTGACTTAACAGCGTCAGATATGGATGCTGCAGTGCGTACTATCGCAGGCAGTGCGCGTAGTATGGGTATTGAAGTGGAGGGTGTATAACATGGCTAAACGTATAAATGCGCTTCGCGCAAAGATTGATCGCAATAAACTTTATCCAGCAACTGAAGCGTTAACTTTGGTTAAAGAAAATGCGACAGCAAAATTCAATGAATCAATTGATACTGTGGTGAATTTAGGTATTGATGCACGTAAATCAGACCAATTGGTTCGTGGTGCCTTAGTGTTGCCAAATGGTACAGGTAAAGTAACGCGCGTAGCTGTGTTTGCACAAGGTGCACAAGCTGAAGCGGCTAAAGCTGCTGGTGCTGATATCGTTGGTTTTGAAGATTTAGCTGAGAAAGTTAAAGCGGGTTTTCTAGATTTTGACGTTGCAATCGCAACGCCAGATGCAATGCGTATCGTTGGTACTTTGGGTCAAGTGTTAGGCCCACGTGGTTTAATGCCAAACCCAAAAGTAGGTACGGTAACGCCTGATGCAGCGACCGCAGTTAAAAACGCAAAAGCTGGTCAAGTGCAATATCGTACAGACAAAGGCGGCATCATTCATTGCACAATCGGCCGCGCTTCATTCACGGTTGATCAATTACAAGGCAACTTAGCTGCTTTATTAGACGCATTAACTAAAGCTAAACCAGCTGCAAGTAAAGGCGTGTTTTTAAAGAAAGTTTCTGTATCTAGCACCATGGGTGCTGGCGTACGTGTAGACCAAGCAACTGTTGCATAAGAAATAATTAAGTAGCTTAAGCTGCTTAATGAAAGAACTTTGGGCTTGTTATTTAACTGTTTTATTGGGTTAACTCTTTAATTAAGTTAAGTAACAAGAACATCAAAGACCGTTGGTATCCGAATAGGATTTAATTGTAATAAATACTAATGGGCGACTTGCAAGTGTTTTCGATGCTTCGGTCCTCTGTTTTTGATTTATGAATACCAACGCAGATGGCGTAACCCGAGACAGGATTAACATAAAACCTGATTAAGGCCGCCGTAAAATGGTTTTTAAACTATTGTTTAGAAGCTCATTCTGGTTCAGAAATGAAGCAGAGATTTTAACGGAAAGGAGAAAAGACTTTGAGTCTGAATCTTACAGAGAAAAAAGCAGTTGTAGCTGAAGTTAGCGAACAAGTAGCTAATGCACAAGTAATCGTGATCGCAGAATACCGCGGCACAGGTGTGGCTAACATGACGACGCTACGTGCAAGTGCAAGAAAATCTGATGTTTATCTGCGCGTACTAAAAAATACTTTAGTGCGTCGTGCAGTTGAAAACACAGCGTTTTCGAGTCTTGCTGACGGCATGGTTGGTCCATTGATTTTTGGTATTAGTAAAGATCCAGTGGCCGCCGCTAAAGTGTTAAACGACTTCGCTAAAACAAACGATAAGTTTGTGATCAAAGCAGGTGCAGTGCCAAATCAGTTGCTAGATGTTGCAGGCGTTCAAGCCTTAGCATCAATGCTAAGTCGTGAAGAGTTGCTTGCTAAATTTGCACGCACGCTTAACGAAGTGCCAACTAAATTTGCACGCGCAATCGCAGCGGTTCGTGACGCTAAAGCAGCTTAAGCGATACACAAAACTTAGCCTGTTTCAAATAGCTTAACTTAATCAGATACATAATTTAATTTTAGGAAATAAAAATGGCAATTTCAAATGCAGACATTTTAGATGCAGTAGGTAGCATGACAGTATTAGAGCTAACTGCTTTAATTACAGAAATCGAAGAAAAATTCGGCGTATCAGCAGCTGCAGTTGCAGTAGCTGGCCCAGCAGGCGGTGCAGCTCCAGCTGCAGCGGCTGAGCAAACTGAATTCAACGTTATCTTGTTAACAGCTGGCGACCAAAAAGTAAGCGTTATTAAAGCAGTTCGCGAATTAACAGCGCTTGGCTTGAAAGAAGCAAAAGACTTAGTTGATGGCGCACCAAAAGCTATTAAAGAAGGCGTTAACAAAGCTGATGCTGATGCAGCATTGAAAAAATTGATCGAAGCTGGCGCAACTGGCGAAATCAAGTAATAACAAGTTTTGAACGTACTTGGGCTGACGGGAAACCGTCAGCCTTAGCCGTTTTTAAGGCAGTTGCAGTTGTAACGAAATATTACAACTCAAAAATGTAAGCGCGCAACAAAATATGACGATTTTTGTCTCAACTTAATCGTTAACTCTATCTAAAATCATTGAACATAATGATGTTAGAAATCAAAACATTGCAGTGGATGAAAAGTGTTTTGTCTTCTACCCTCAAAATATCAGGAGACGCTATGAGCTATTCCTTTACCGAAAAAAAACGCATTCGCAAAAGCTTCGCTAAACGTGAAAGTGTGCAAGAGATTCCTTACTTGCTCGCGATGCAATTAGAATCATATAAAGCATTTTTACAAGCTGAAATTCCAGCAGACAAACGTACAAGTAGTGGATTAGAGTCTACTTTTAGCTCTGTATTCCCTATTGTCAGCCATTCTGGCAACGCACGTCTGGATTATGTGAGCTATCAATTAGGCGCTGAGCCTTTTGATGTTAAAGAATGTCAACAACGTGGTTTAACTTACGCCGCGCCTTTGCGCGTTAAAGTGCGTTTAACCATTATGGACAAAGAGGCTTCAAAGCCAACCGTTAAAGAAGTGAAAGAGCAAGAAGTGTACATGGGCGAATTGCCTTTGATGACTGAAAATGGCTCGTTCGTGATTAACGGTACAGAGCGTGTGATTGTTTCACAATTACATCGCAGCCCAGGTGTGTTCTTTGAACATGACCGCGGTAAAACACATAGCTCAGGTAAGTTGCTGTTTTCAGCACGTATCATTCCTTACCGTGGCTCATGGTTAGACTTTGAGTTCGATCCAAAAGATTATTTATATTTCCGCGTCGATCGTCGCCGTAAAATGCCTGTGACTATTTTGCTTAAAGCATTGGGTTACACACCGGAACAAATTTTACAAACATTCAACGATACTGATACGTTTAATATCGGTCCAAAAGGTGTTGAGTTCACATTAGTTGCTGACCGCTTGCGCGGTGAAGTAGCGAAATTCGATATTACCGATAAATCAGGTGAGGTGTTGGTCGCTAAAGATAAGCGTATCACTGTTAAACATATCCGTGATATTGAAAAAGCTGGCGTGACAAAAATCACAGTGCCAACTGATTTCATTTTGGGTCGCGCCATAGCTAATAACATCATTGATACTGAAACAGGCGAGTTAGTTGCGCATGCGAATGATGAAGTGACTGAAGATTTGATCGAAAAATTGATCGAAGCAAAAGTTAGCGAGATTAAAACTTTATATACCAATGATTTAGATCATGGCGACTTTATTTCGCAAACATTGCGTATCGATGAAATCCCTGATCAATACAGTGCAAAAGTAGCGATTTATCGCATGATGCGTCCAGGCGAACCGCCAACAGAAGATGCAGTTGAAGCATTGTTTAAAGGCTTATTCTTTAATGAAGATCGCTACGATTTATCTGTAGTTGGCCGTATGAAATTTAACCGTCGTGCTTATCCAAACAAACAAGAAGAACGCAGTGCAAACTGGATGCGTGCTTTTTACGAACGTGTTGGCCCGCAAATCGATCAAGGCGCAAATATCTTATCTAACGATGATATTTTAGCTGTTGTTGGTGTATTGCTAGAGTTGCGCAATGGTCGCGGTGAGATTGATGATATCGATCATTTAGGTAATCGTCGTATTCGTTCAGTCGGTGAGTTGGCAGAAAATCAATTCCGTGCTGGTTTGGTACGTGTTGAGCGCGCTGTAAAAGAGCGTTTAAGCCAAGCAGAATCTGATAACTTAATGCCGCATGATTTAATCAATGCAAAACCAGTTTCAAGCGCGATTCGTGAATTTTTTGGCTCAAGCCAACTCTCACAGTTTATGGATCAAACCAATCCATTATCAGAGATCACGCATAAACGCCGTATTTCAGCATTAGGCCCAGGCGGTTTAACGCGTGAACGCGCAGGTTTTGAAGTGCGTGACGTTCACTCAACGCATTACGGTCGTGTATGTCCGATTGAAACGCCAGAAGGTCCGAACATTGGTTTGATTAACTCGCTGGCTTTGTATGCGCGTACTAACCAATATGGTTTCCTAGAAACGCCTTATCGCCGTGTTGAAGGTAATAAAGTATCTGACACGATCGATTATTTATCAGCGATTGAAGAAAGCCAGTTCATGATTGCGCAAGCAAACACTGAAATGGATGGCAAAAATGTATTTACCGATGATTTGATTTCATCACGTTATCACAATGAATTTACGATGACACAACCTGATCGCGTTCAATATATGGACGTGGCGCCTGGTCAAATTGTATCGGTTGCTGCTTCATTGATTCCATTCCTGGAACACGATGATGCGAACCGCGCATTGATGGGTGCAAACATGCAACGTCAAGCTGTGCCTTGTTTACGTGCTGAAAAAGCCGTGGTTGGTACTGGCATTGAACGTACAGTGGCGATTGACTCTGGCACAACAGTGCAAGCACGTCGTGGCGGTATTGTGGATTACGTAGATTCTGGTCGTATTGTGATTCGTGTAAACGATGATGAAGCAAAATCTGGTGAAGTGGGTGTAGATATTTACAACTTAACTAAATATACGCGTTCAAATCAAAACACTAATATTAACCAACGTCCGCTTGTCAGAATTGGTGACAAATTAGCGCGTGGCGATATCATTGCCGATGGCGCATCGACCGATATGGGTGAGTTGGCTTTAGGTCAAAACATGCTGGTTGGTTTTATGCCATGGAATGGCTATAACTACGAAGACTCGATTTTAATTTCTGAGCGCGTTGTAGCGGATGATCGTTACACTTCAATTCATATTGAAGAGTTATCAGTGGTTGCTCGTGATACCAAGTTAGGCGCAGAAGAAATTACGCAGGATATTTCTAACCTAAGCGAGCGCATGTTAGGTCGTTTGGATGAGTCTGGCATTATTTACATTGGTGCTGAGGTGGAGTCTGGTGATGTATTAGTCGGTAAAGTAACGCCAAAAGGTGAAACGCAACTGACGCCAGAAGAGAAATTATTACGTGCGATTTTCGGTGAAAAAGCGTCTGATGTAAAAGATACTTCATTGCGCGTGCCTTCAGGCATGAGCGGTACAGTGATTGACGTACAAGTGTTTACACGCGAAGGTATTGATAGAGATTCTCGTGCGCAACAGATTATTGATGATCAATTGAATCATTACAAAACGGATTTAGCTGACCAAATGCGTATTGTAGAAGATGATGCGTTTGGTCGTATTCGTCGTTTACTTGAAGGAAAAGCTGCTACTGGCGGACCTAATAAGTTGAAAAAAGGCGAAACACTTTCTGCTGAGTATTTAGAGTCTGTTGGTCGTTATGACTGGTTTGATATTCGTCTAAGCGATGAAGAAGCAGCGCGTCAACTAGAGCAGTTGAAAGACAGCTTAAGCCAAGCGCGTATTGAGTTTGATAATCGCTTTAATGAGAAAAAACGTAAATTGACGCAAGGCGATGAATTGCCACCTGGCGTACAAAAAATGGTCAAAGTGTATTTGGCTGTTAAACGTCGCATTCAACCAGGCGATAAAATGGCTGGTCGTCACGGTAACAAAGGTGTTATTTCAAAAATCGTACCAGTAGAAGATATGCCGCACATGGCAGACGGTACGCCATGTGACATTGTGTTGAACCCACTTGGCGTTCCATCACGGATGAACATTGGTCAGATTTTAGAAGTGCATTTGGGTTGGGCTGCTAAAGGCTTAGGTTTGCGTATTCAGGAAATGTTGGAATCAGAAGTGAAAGTGGCTGAGATTCGCAAATTCTTAGAGCAAATCTACAACGATAGCACTGGCAAAAAAGAGGATATCAAATCATATACTGATACGGAAATCTTAGAGCTTGCACGTAACTTACAATCAGGCGTTCCGTTTGCGACACCAGTATTCGATGGTGCTGCAGAATCAGATATTAAAGCGATGTTGGACTTAGCTTTCCCAGATGATGATGCACGTACAAAACAATTGCAATTCTCTGCTGGTAAAACACAGGTGAAATTGTTTGATGGTCGTACAGGTGATGCATTTGAGCGTCCGGTGACTGTGGGTTATATGCATGTATTGAAATTACATCACTTGGTAGATGACAAAATGCATGCGCGTTCAACAGGTCCATATTCATTGGTGACACAGCAGCCATTGGGCGGTAAAGCACAATTCGGTGGTCAGCGTTTTGGTGAGATGGAGGTTTGGGCGCTTGAAGCTTATGGCGCATCTTACACATTGCAAGAAATGTTGACAGTGAAATCAGATGACGTGAATGGTCGTACCAAAGTCTACGAAAATATCGTTAAAGGCGAACACAAAATCGATGCTGGCATGCCGGAATCATTTAACGTGTTAGTGAAAGAAATTCGTTCACTTGCTATCGACATTGACCTAGACAGAAACTAAGGAGAACAGACTTGAAAGCTCTATTAGACTTATTTAAACAGGTAACCAAAGAAGAAGAGTTCGACGCGATTAAGATCGCGTTGGCTTCACCTGAAAAAATCCGTTCATGGTCCTATGGCGAAGTAAAAAAACCAGAAACCATTAACTATCGTACGTTTAAACCAGAACGTGATGGCTTATTCTGCTCAAAAATCTTTGGCCCTATTAAAGATTACGAGTGTTTATGCGGTAAATACAAACGCTTAAAACATCGCGGTGTAATCTGCGAAAAATGTGGTGTTGAAGTAACGTTAAGTAAGGTACGTCGCGAACGTATGGGCCATATTGAATTGGCTTCACCAGTTGCGCATATCTGGTTCTTGAAATCATTACCAAGCCGTTTGGGTATGGTATTAGATATCGCTTTGCGTGATATCGAACGCGTATTGTATTTTGAAGCATTCATTGTTGTTGATCCTGGCATGACACCGTTAACACGTGGTCAGTTGCTAACAGAAGATGACTATGTTGCCAAAGTAGAAGAATATGGCGATGAATTTAATGCGGTAATGGGTGCTGAAGCGGTGCGTGAATTATTACGCACGATGAACATTCATAACGAAATCGAAACATTACGTGTTGATTTAGGCGCGACAGGTTCAGAAGCGAAAATCAAGAAAATCGCTAAACGCTTGAAAGTATTAGAAGCCTTCCAAAAATCTGGCATTAAGCCAGAGTGGATGATTCTTGAAATCTTGCCAGTACTACCGCCAGAATTGCGTCCATTAGTACCATTGGATGGCGGCCGTTTTGCGACTTCTGATTTGAACGATTTGTATCGTCGTGTGATTAACCGTAACAACCGTTTAAAACGTTTGCTAGAGTTAAAAGCACCAGAAATCATCGTACGTAACGAAAAACGTATGCTGCAAGAAGCGGTTGATTCTCTGTTAGACAATGGTCGTCGCGGTAAAGTGATGACAGGCGCTAACAAACGTCCGTTGAAATCTCTTGCTGACATGATTAAAGGTAAAGGCGGTCGTTTCCGTCAAAACTTGCTGGGTAAACGTGTGGATTACTCAGGTCGTTCAGTGATCGTGGTTGGTCCGACATTGAAACTACATCAGTGCGGTTTGCCGAAAAAAATGGCGTTGGAATTGTTTAAACCATTTATTTTCCATAAATTGGAAGTATTAGGTTTAGCGACAACGATTAAAGCAGCGAAGAAAAAAGTTGAAGAAGAAGGACCAGAAGTTTGGGATATCTTGGAAGATGTGATTCGCGAGCATCCGGTTCTACTAAATCGTGCGCCTACATTACATCGTTTGGGTATTCAAGCGTTTGAGCCTATCTTAATCGAAGGTAAAGCCATTCAATTGCATCCATTAGTTTGTGCGGCATTCAACGCTGACTTCGATGGTGACCAAATGGCTGTTCACGTTCCGTTGAGCTTAGAAGCGCAAATGGAAGCACGTACTTTAATGTTGGCTTCAAATAACGTGTTATCACCAGCAAACGGTGAGCCGATTATTGTGCCTTCACAAGATATCGTGTTGGGTCTTTACTACATGACGCGCGACAAAGTAGCTGCGCGTGGTGAAGGTATGCGTTTTGCAGATATTAAAGAAGTGCAACGCGTATTCGATCAAAACTTAATCGATTTGCACGCCAAAATTACCGTGCGTATTAAAGAGTTTGATGTTGATTTAGATGGCGTTAAAACTGAAAAAACCACACGTTACGAAACAACTGTTGGTCGTGCCTTGTTGTCAGAAATTCTGCCAGCTGGCTTGCCGTTCAGTTTCATTGATAAAGCCTTGAAAAAGAAAGAAATTTCAAAACTAATCAATGCATCGTTCCGTAAAGTAGGTATTCGCGATACGGTGATTTTCGCTGATAAACTGATGTATACAGGTTACACATACGCAACTAAAGCGGGTATTTCAATTTCGATTAACGACATGCTGGTTCCACCAGAAAAAGCACAGCTAATTGCAGCTGCTGAAAATGAAGTGAAAGAAATTGAAGATCAATACGTTTCAGGTTTGGTTACGCAAGGTGAGCGCTACAATAAAGTAGTGGATATCTGGGGTCGTGCCGGTGACAAAGTGGCGGATGCCATGATGAAACAATTGCGTGAAGAGCCAGTTTTAGATGCAAACGGCAAACAAGCAAAAGATAAAGACGGTAAAGCGCTTAAGCAAGAATCGTTTAACGCGATTTATATGATGGCTGACTCTGGTGCACGTGGTTCTGCGGCGCAAGTTCGTCAATTAGCTGGTATGCGCGGTTTGATGGCGAAACCAGATGGTTCTATCATTGAAACGCCGATTAAAGCGAATTTCCGTGATGGACTTAACGTATTGCAGTACTTTATTTCTACGCATGGTGCACGTAAAGGTTTGGCTGATACGGCATTGAAAACAGCTAACTCTGGTTACTTGACACGTCGTTTGGTTGATGTAACACAAGATTTGGTGGTAACAGAGCATGATTGCGGTACAACTGAAGGTTTGGTAACAAAAGCTTTAGTTAAAGGCGGTGAAGTGGTTGAGCCATTGCATGATCGTATTTTGGGTCGTACAACCGTATTTGACATTCTGCATCCTGAGACACAAGCCGTGGTTTACACCGCTGGTACTGTACTAGGTGAAGATGAAGTTGAGAAAATCGACGCACTTGGTATTGATGAAGTAAAAGTGCGTACAGCATTAACTTGCGATACACGCTATGGTATTTGTGCAAAATGTTATGGTCGTGACTTAGGTCGCGGTAAATTGATTAGCATGGGTGAGGCAGTTGGTGTAATCGCTGCGCAATCTATTGGTGAACCTGGTACACAGTTGACCATGCGTACGTTCCACATCGGTGGTGCGGTATCACGTGCGGCATCTGTATCGTCTGTTGAAAGTAAATCAAACGGCGTATTAAGCTTTACCTCAACAATGCGTTACGTAACTAACAACCGTAATGAGCAAATTGTGATTTCACGTAATGGTGAGGTGCTTATTGCGGATGAAAATGGCCGCGAGCGTGAGCGTCATAAAGTGCCATACGGCGCAACATTAACCGTGACAGATGGTAAAACGGTTAAAGCTGGTCAAGTGTTAGCAACGTGGGATCCACATACCCGTCCTATTATTACGGAATATGCAGGTTTCATTAAATTTGAAAACGTTGAAGAAGGTATCACGGTAGCGAAACAAATTGATGATGTAACAGGTTTGTCATCATTAGTAGTTATCGATCCTAAGCAACGTGCGGGCCAAACCAAAGGTATGCGTCCTCAAGTTAAGTTGCTAGATGCTAATGGTGTTGAAGTGAAAATCGCCGGTAGTGATTTACCAGTTAACGTTACTTTCCAATTAAGTTGCATTATTACGGTTAAAGATGGTCAAGAAGTAGGCGTTGGTGAAGTGATCGCGCGTATTCCGCAAGAGTCATCTAAAACACGTGATATTACTGGTGGTTTGCCACGCGTAGCTGAGTTGTTTGAAGCACGTTCACCAAAAGACGCCGGTATGTTGGCTGAAGTGACTGGTACCGTTTCATTCGGTAAAGATACTAAAGGTAAACAACGTTTAGTGATTACTGATCTTGATGGCATTGCACATGAGTTCTTGATTCTTAAGGATAAACATGTGACAGCGCATGATGGTCAAGTGGTCACTAAAGGTGAAAGTATTGTTGACGGCCCAGCTGATCCACAGGATATTTTACGTTTACAAGGCCGCGAAGCATTGGCGCGTTATGTGATTGACGAAGTGCAAGATGTTTATCGTTTGCAAGGCGTTAAGATCAATGACAAACATATTGAAGTGATTGTGCGTCAAATGTTGCGTCGTGTACGTGTTTCAGATGCGGGCGATACAAGCTTTATCCTTGGTGAGCAAGTAGAGCGTGCGGATTTGTTGGCTGAAAATGAAAGAATCGTTGCGCAAGACAAACGTCCTGCAACATTTGATTACGTGTTGCTTGGTATTACTAAAGCGTCACTTTCAACGGATTCATTTATTTCTGCGGCATCATTTCAGGAAACAACACGTGTACTAACAGAAGCGGCAATTTTAGGTAAACGTGACGAGTTACGTGGCTTGAAAGAAAACGTGATTGTTGGTCGCTTGATTCCAGCAGGTACTGGCTTGGCTTATCATGAAGCACGTAAACGTGCAGCAATTGCAGCTTTAACGCCAGCAACACCATCTGCACAAATTGCAGCAGCAGAAGCATTATTTGCAGATGCAACCGCAGTAGAAACAGCTGATGCGACAGTAGTAGAAACACCCGCTGAGTAAAAACGTTTTAAATTAAATAAATTTTAAATAAAACATGTTTTAAATTGAGTGAGATAAAAATGTGTCAAGGTAAAGTTTACCTTGACACATTCCCTCGCGCTAAATAGAATACTCGGTTTTCTAGATTAGCCATGTTCTAACTGACTTAAGTCAAGATTAGAGCTAATTAGTTGGCTAAATTTTATGAACAAGCATTTTTAGATGCAGTTAAGAAATTTTTTATAGAGGTTATAGGCAATGCCAACCATCAATCAGTTAATACGTAAGCCACGCGCTAAAGTGGTTACAAAAAGTAAAGTGCCTGCACTTGAATCTTGTCCACAAAAACGCGGTGTATGTACACGCGTTTATACGACGACACCTAAAAAGCCAAACTCTGCTTTACGTAAAGTGGCTAAAGTGCGCTTAACCAATGGCTACGAAGTGATTAGCTATATCGGTGGTGAAGGCCATAACCTGCAAGAGCATAGTGTTGTGCTATTGCGCGGCGGTCGTGTAAAGGATTTGCCAGGTGTGCGTTACCATATGGTGCGCGGTAGCTTGGATACTGCAGGTGTTAAAGATCGTAAACAATCACGTTCTAAATACGGTGCTAAACGTCCTAAAGAGGGTAAAGCTGCTAAATAATTAGCAGTAAATTTAAGGCGGCTTGAAATAGCCTTGTCAGCGCTGTTGCCGACTAAAATATATACAAAGAGAATTGAGAAAAGTATGCCAAGACGTAGAGAAGTCCCCAAACGCCACATTTTGCCAGATCCAAAATTTGGAAGCACTGAAGTGTCTAAATTCGTCAACGTATTAATGACGGGTGGTAAAAAATCTGTTGCTGAGCGTATTTTGTACGGTGCATTTGATCAAGTAACAACTAAAACAGGTAAAGATGCGCTTGAAGTGTTTACACTCGCGTTAACAAATCTACGCCCATTAGTTGAAGTTAAAAGCCGCCGTGTCGGTGGTGCTAACTATCAGGTTCCAGTTGAAGTGCGTCCGAGCCGTCGCAGTGCTTTAGCAATGCGTTGGTTGCGTGATGCTGCACGTAAGCGTGGTGAAAAATCAATGGGCTTGCGTTTAGCTGCTGAATTAGCTGAAGCTTCTGAAGGCCGTGGGTCAGCAATGAAAAAACGTGAAGAAGTTCACCGTATGGCAGAAGCGAATAAAGCGTTCTCACATTTTAGATTCTAATTGTTTTAATAAGTTAGTTGTTTGTAATATTGCCTAAACAAAGTTTAGGCAATATTAATGTGGTGAGAATTAAACCGCTCTTTAAGAATTTAAGATTGAATTGAAAAGCAAAGGTAAAGTATCGTGGCTCGTATAACCCCTATTGAACGCTATCGTAATATTGGTATTTCTGCGCATATTGACGCGGGTAAAACAACAACGACAGAGCGTATTCTGTTCTACACTGGCGTAAACCATAAAATTGGTGAAGTGCATAACGGCGCTGCAACAATGGACTGGATGGAGCAAGAGCAAGAGCGCGGTATTACTATTACTTCTGCTGCTACTACCTGTTTCTGGAAAGGTATGGCTGGTCAATTCGATCAACATCGTATTAATATTATTGATACGCCAGGCCACGTTGACTTTACGATTGAAGTAGAGCGTTCAATGCGTGTGCTTGATGGCGCCTGCATGGTGTACTGTGCGGTAGGTGGGGTACAGCCACAATCTGAAACTGTTTGGCGTCAAGCCAACAAATACAAAGTGCCACGTTTAGCGTTCGTTAATAAAATGGACCGCGCTGGTGCTAACTTCTTCAAAGTGTACGATCAAATGCGTGCACGTCTAAAAGCCAATCCAATTCCTTTGCAAGTGCCAATCGGTGCTGAAGAGAAATTCGAAGGCGTTATTGACTTAATCAAAATGAAAGCTGTGTATTGGGATGATGCATCTCAAGGCATGAAATTTGATTATCGTGAGATTCCAGCCGATTTAAAAGCAGAGTGCGATAAATGGCGTGAAAACATGGTTGAAGCCGCTGCTGAAGCCACTGAAGAGTTAATGAATAAATACCTTGAAGAAGGTGATTTGTCAGAAGAAGACATCTTAAAAGGTCTACGTATCCGTACGATTGCCTTTGAAATCGTGCCGATGGTATGTGGTTCAGCATTCAAAAACAAAGGCGTTCAAGCCATGTTGGATAAAGTGGTTGAGTTAATGCCTGCTCCAACTGATATTCCACCAACACGTGCTGAAGATGAAGATGGTAACGAGATTTTCTTAAAAGCTTCTGATGATGAAAAATTCTCAGCTTTAGCTTTCAAAATCATGACCGATCCATTTGTGGGTCAGTTGATTTTCTTCCGCGTTTACTCTGGTGTAATTAACGCTGGTGATACAGTCTACAACCCAATTAAAGGTAAAAAAGAGCGTATTGGTCGTATCGTACAGATGCATGCTAATACTCGCGAGCCTTTAACTGAAGTGCGTGCCGGCGATATTGCTGCTGCGATTGGTTTAAAAGAAGCCACTACCGGTGATACATTATGTTCAGTGAATGATGAAATCATTCTTGAGCGTATGATTTTCCCTGAGCCAGTGATTCACGTTGCAGTTGAGCCGAAAACTAAAGCCGACCAAGAAAAAATGGGCGTTGCTTTAAACCGTTTAGCACAAGAAGATCCTTCTTTCCGCGTGAAAACAGATGAAGAAACCAACCAAACCATTATTTCTGGTATGGGTGAGTTGCATCTGGAGATTCTGGTTGATCGTATGCGTCGCGAATTTAACGTTGAAGCCAACGTTGGTGCGCCACAAGTGGCGTATCGTGAAGCGATCAAGAAGAAGGTCGAAGTTGAAGGTAAATTCGTTAAGCAATCTGGCGGTAAAGGTCAATATGGTCACGTATGGCTTATTATGGAGCCGAACGAAGCTGGTAAAGGCTTCGAATTTATTGACGCGATTAAAGGCGGTACAGTGCCACGCGAATTTATTCCCGCGGTTGAAAAAGGTTTGCGCGAAACGATTCCTTCAGGTGTGTTAGCTGGCTTCCCAGTCGTTGATGTAAAAGTAACGTTGTTTGATGGTTCATACCATGACGTTGACTCGAACGAAAACGCTTTCAAAATGGCTGCTTCAATGGGCTTTAAAGATGGTATGCGTAAAGCAGATCCAATCTTGCTTGAACCGATGATGGCAGTTGAAATTGAAACGCCAGAAGATTACATGGGCGACATTATGGGTGACTTGTCATCACGTCGCGGCATGATTCAAGGTATGGAAGACAATGCAACCGGTAAAGTGATTCGTGCAGAAGTGCCATTGGCAGAGATGTTCGGTTACTCAACGACTGTGCGTTCGTTATCACAAGGTCGTGCAAGTTACAGTATGGAATTTAAGCATTACACAGAAGCACCTAGAAACGTGGCGGAAGCCATTATGAATAAGAAATAATTGTTCTTAAATATATAAAACATAAAGGAAACTAAGTCATGGCAAAAGGCAAATTTGAACGGACCAAGCCACACGTCAACGTCGGCACGATTGGCCACGTGGATCATGGTAAAACAACATTAACAGCAGCGATCACG
>Ga0247736_10000348_pt1 | contig 16030 bp, 14 predicted proteins | sample UWRJL193509B2_FD_180935 | JGI IMG/M metagenome (GOLD analysis project Ga0247736, IMG submission 180935) | Plant litter microbial communities from Arlington Agricultural Research Station in Wisconsin, United States - UWRJ-L193-509B-2 | ecosystem: Environmental > Terrestrial > Plant litter >...
GATAAAAGTAACCTCTGATGTGAAGCGTGATATGGAAAAGCCACATCCTATGGATAGACTGGTGTGTGGAGATGTGGGTTTCGGCAAAACAGAAATTGCCATACGCGCGGCATTTAAAGCAGTATGTGATAGTAAGCAGGTGGCTATATTAGTACCAACCACTATCCTGGCATATCAGCATTACAAAACATTTAAAGAGCGCTTAAAAGACCTTCCCTGCAATGTCAATTTTGTAAACCGGTTTAAATCGGCAAAAGAAACCAAAGAAGTCATAAAAGGAATTGAAGAAGGAAAAATAGATATTCTGATCGGTACCCATAAAATTGTGGGAAAAGATATGAAGTTTAAAAACCTTGGTTTATTGATCATTGATGAAGAACAAAAATTTGGCGTAGGTGTAAAAGATAAATTAAAAACGTTTAAAACAACAGTAGATACTTTAACCTTAACCGCCACGCCCATCCCAAGAACCCTGCAATTCAGCTTAATGGGTGCGCGTGATCTTTCGGTTATCAGTACGCCACCCCCCAACCGTTACCCTGTACAAACCGAACTTATTTCGTTTAGCGAAGAAGCCATCAGGGATGCTATTTCTTATGAGTTGAATCGTGGTGGACAGGTTTACTTTGTGCATAATAAGGTTCAGAATATCCAGGAAGTTGCAGGGATTTTGCAACGCCTTATCCCTGAAGCACGCATTGCTGTAGGACATGGTCAAATGGAAGGCGATAAACTCGAAGACATTATGCTGGGCTTTATAGAGGGAGAGTATGATGTACTGGTTGCTACTACAATTATAGAATCAGGACTCGACATCAGTAATGCTAACACTATTATTATAAATGATTCTCAAAATTTTGGCCTGAGTGATCTGCACCAGATGCGCGGCAGGGTAGGGCGGAGTAATAAAAAAGCATTTTGTTACCTGCTAACACCACCGTTTATTAACCTGACAACAGAAGCGCGTAAAAGGCTAAAAGCCATTGTTGAATTCAGTGACCTGGGAAGTGGTTTCCAGATAGCCATGCGGGATCTTGACATACGCGGTGCCGGAAATTTACTGGGCGGTGAGCAAAGTGGTTTTATCAACGATATGGGGTTTGACACCTATATGAAAATTTTGAATGAAGCCATTGAAGAATTAAAACAGGAAGACTGGTACAGACAAACGATTGATGATGGCGAATCGGCCAATACGGATAAATCCGTTTTCTCACGCCAGTTTGTTAAAGAAACAACAGTGGATACCGATCTGCAGTTATTGATTCCTGACACCTATGTAAGCAATTTAACGGAGCGTTTATTATTGTACAGGGAACTCGACAATATCTCTAAAACAGAAGATCTTGCGGTGTTTGAATCAAAACTGAGAGACCGCTTTGGCCCATTGCCTGTGGAAGCAATAGAATTGATCAACGTGGTGCGCATGCGTTGGGCAGCCATGAAACTTGGTTTCGAAAAAATCACCCTTAAAAACAATAAGATGCTCTCGTACTTCCTGAGCAAACAGGATAGTGATTATTATAACTCCCCTATGTTTAAGGCGGTTTTACTTTATGCCCAAAAAACACCTAAACAAACAGCCTTAAAGGAGCAAAACAATAAGTTGTGGCTTACCATCGAAAACGTAAAGAGCGTTAACGAGGCAATTACTGTGCTTGAAAAAATAAGCACCTTAATTGTCCATCCGTCCGTTTAGTTTTTCCTCATTTCCTGAAATAACGGTTGAGAAACTAGAAGTTTTTAAGCTATGAATTTCCTTAAATTTAAAAACCCTCTCTGATACAATCAGAGAGGGTTTTTATTAAGTGGTTTATGGATAATGATTATTGAGCAATCATTTTTTTAGTTGTTACGTTACCATCTACATTTAAAGAATAGTAATAAACACCTGAAGCATAAGAACCTAAGTTAACTGTGTGAGATCCTTTAGTTGCATCAACTTTTTGAGTTGAAATAACGCGACCCATTACATCAGTAACAGAGAAAGTTGCTGAAGAAGCTTCTTTATCTAATAAGTAAGTAACTTTAGATTCTCCGTTGAAAGGATTAGGAGTATTTTGTCCTAATAAGAAACCTTTTTTGTCTAATTCGTTAACACTTACAGAAGAGTTACCTTTGATGTTATAGTAAATAACTGGTGCAGAAGTTAAATCTCCGATAGTATTGTTATTGTAAGTTGCGCTGTAAAGACCATGTCTTTGTTTTTTATCATAGTTAATACCCATGTTCCATGAAGAAGCATCTACTAAATAATCAACATAATCAGAAGCTGCAGTAACTGCAGGGCTTGATTGATTCCAAACAATACCACAGTAACCGTTGATAGTTGGAACTACAGTAGTAGTAAAGCTATACATTGGTTGGTTTAATGTGTGAGTTCCACCCGGTACAAATGTATACATACAAGAAACGATGTTTCCTGCAGGAATAGTAACACCTGTTGGTGAGCTTTGAATTAAAGGAACAGTGATGAATTTAGAGTATCCGTAACCTCTTGCTGTAGAATCAGATGGTTGTAATACGTATTTCACTAATTTCATGTTTGAAGCTGGAGCAGCAGGACTTACTTTATTTCCGTAAGCACCAACAGAACCCATTACTTTTGGTCCGATTACAGATTTTCTCCAGGTAGAGATAGGAGAAACCCAAACAGAAGAGTTAGCAAATTTGTTGTAAACAGTAGTGTTTGTTGAATCACCCCAAACTAACCATACATATAATGTATCAGTATCAGCTGTTTTTTTGATGTATGATCCCTGGATAAATACAGAGTCAATGTTGTAAGAATCACCCATTGATACGATAGGGTCAAAAGACGCTTGTAAGTAGTTTGATTTAGGATCAAGAGTTGTTCCTAAAAAGATATCATTGTTTGGTCTGATAGTAGCACCACTTGCAACGCTCACAGTAGAATCCATGAAAACGCTTGCTAAATAAGTGTCAACCTGAGGTGAAGCAGAAGTAATATCCACGTTTTTTTGTGTCATGATTTCAGCAATCGGATCAATTTGAAAGTAAAAAGGTCCGCCCTGAACTTTAAAACCTGCTTTTTTAACAGCAGTAGGAATTTTAGCATTAGGGTCTAATAATGCCTTTTGTGAATGCTGCGTTGGAGCTTTAGCTCCACTTTGTGCCGTTGCGCCAATGCACAATGCCAAAGCAGCAAGAGATAAGTAAATTTTTTTCATTGTAATAGAGTTTAGTTAAATTATAATAACAAAAATAACGATTCAATAATTCAAATCCAATTTATTTAACAATATTTTAATGTATGATATAGTGCAATATTTATTTAATCTGTTTTTATCATTATAAACAATCTTATATTTGGATGTGCTAAAACAAACCACTCATCAGCTAATAAAATTCAGTGAGGTAGATTCTCTTCGTGTAGTATGGCATGGCCACTACGTCAGGTATTTCGAAGATGGAAGAGAAGCATTTGGAAGAGAATATAATTTAGGATACCTGGATATCTATGAACACGATTTAGCAGTTCCCTTAATCGATTTACAAATCAATTTCAAACGTATTTTAGAATATGGTGATACTGCAATTATTGATACAATATTTGTTGATTCTCCCGCTGCAAAACTGATATTCGATTATAAGATCACCAGCTTAAAGCATGGCTACGTAGCCTGTACAGGAAGAAGTACCCAGGTGTTTATAAATCCCATTACTAAAGAACTGCACATTACCACGCCCGCCTTTTTCGAAAAATGGAAGCAAAAATGGAATCTTAAAAACTCATAATGTTTCTTAATCCTGTAAAATTTCTGTAAAGTATACTTACTTTTGACTTATGTATAAATTATTATGTTTAGTATTGTTGCCGGTGGCATGCCTTTCTCAAACGTTTAAAAACGTAAAAGATACAACAGCCCTTAAACTCAGAATTGAAAATATGAGTAAGGCCACAAGCTCTATAGAATCTGACTTTGTACAGGAAAAAAACCTGAGCGTGTTGTCAGAAACAATCATTAGCAAAGGCCATTTCGTTTTTAAAAAAGATAACTTACTGCGCTGGGAATACCTCACGCCATCAAAATATTTAATCGTGATCAACAAAGAAAAGATCATGATTAAAGATGAGAAAAAAACAAGTAAGTATGATATGAACAGCAATAAGGTGTTTAAGGAAATCAATGACATCATGTTATCATGCGTGCAGGGAACCATATTTAAATCCAATAAATTTAAATCCAGTTATTACGAAAGCGATAAATACTATAAAATAGAACTGATACCACAGGTTAAAAACATGAAAGAAACCTTTAAAAAAATCAATTTGTATTTTGATAAAAACGTAACTTCGGTGGCTAAAATGGAAATGGTTGAGGTTAACGAAGATCTTACTTCCATTGAATTTTCAAACAAAAAACTGAATGCCCCCATTTCCGAAAATAATTTTATGGTTAAGTAGTCTTTTAATGCTAAATAGTTGTGCTATTTCAAAGTACAAACATTTATCATGTGAAAACAATGCCACAACATCCGTGGCTCCGGTCATTAATCCTAAAACAGCGGAAAAATACAAAGTATCCATTGATGTTTTAAAAAACCACCTCACCGGTTTACTTATTGTGAAACAAACAGATTCCATTACCAAGCATTTGGTATTTGTGACGGAGCTGGGCATGAAAATGTTTGATCTGGAGGCAAAGAACAAAGAGTTAAAAGCGGTATACGTATTTGAGCCATTGAACAAGCCTTTACTGATTGACGCATTGGTTCGCAACTTTTCCAATATATTTCTTTTAAATATTGATGGACTGATGGTTAGTGAATGCCATAATAAAAAACTGTCAAGAGTAATTAAAGTAAAGAACGGAAAAGAAACATGGTATTATTCAAGTCCTACTGAGGATTCTCATAGTATTTATCCTAGGCTCCAGGAAACGTTTCATAAAAACAAACGCAATTCAAAAATAGAATACCTGGTTGAAAAGTCAGGCTCCTGGCATTATTCAAAGATCACCTGCAAACAATATGGCCTTGTAAAATTTTATTTCGAATTAAATGCTATCCTACCAACCAATGATTAATATGTTTTTACTAAACGATTTTTATACTGTCGATTCTTTCGAAAAAACAGAAGAAAACAGGTTTTCTGCCATCATCTCCTTAAATACCACTCACCCCGTATTTAAAGGCCATTTTGAGCAAATGCCTGTAGTGCCCGGAGTGTTTCAAACACAGATTATAAAAGAACTGTTGCAGCATCAACTAAACAAAGAGATTCGGCAACTAACGGGTGATAATATTAAGTTTACGGGAATGATTTTGCCGGATAAACACCCAAAAGTTCAACTCGAAATAAGTTACAAAACCGACGAAAATAAATACACCGCAGAAGCAAAACTGTTTTACGAAAACACTACATTTACAAAGTTTAAAGGAACCTTTATTTCTCAATAAATATATCATGGAAACACAATCTCTGCTGAATAAACAAAATGATAAAACCGTTTTTAGAATTGTTTTACTGGTAAGCATTGCAATCTGCCTTGTGGTAGTGGTTTTAAATCAAAAACTGATTCCTGTGCCTGATACATTTCCTTCCTTTATTTATAAATTACCAATGGTAAACGCCATATTAAACGGTAGCTGCAGCATTTTATTATTACTCTCGCTATGGGCCATAAAAAAACGAAACATTAAATTGCATAAACGCTTAAACCTTACTGCCTTTTTATTATCGGCATTATTTATAGTATGTTATGTTACCGCTCATTACTTTATTCCTGATACTATTTTTGGTGATGCAGATCACTCACATTACCTGGATGATGCCGAACGCGCCAATGTTGGTGGTATACGACCTGTATATTTAGTGATCCTGCTGTCTCATATATTTTTAGCCGTTATAGTGTTGCCTTTAGTGCTGTTGTCTTTTTATTACGGTTTAAAGGATGACAGGGTAAAGCACAGAAAGATCACACGCTTCAGTTATCCTGTATGGCTGTATGTAACTATTACAGGAGTGGTAGTATACGCTATGATCTCGCCATATTACAATTATTAAAAATTTACGGGTAAGGCGCTTCACCAAAAACTAAGCCAATTATTAGAATTGGTTATGGTTTTGTATATTTGCTGCGATAGTTATGGCACTTAAACAAACGCAGCAGTTAAAACTTTTACAAAAGCTTTCGCCTCAGCAAATTCAGTTAATGAAATTGCTGCAGCTGCCTACTGTTGCCCTTGAACAGCGTATTAAAGAAGAGCTCGAAATAAACCCGGCATTAGAAGAAGGAGATAGTGAGTATGAAAGCGAAATCGAAAATGAATATGAGGAAGTGGATAATTCTTCTACTGAAGAAATCAATGACTATGAAGAAAAAGAAATAGATAAAATTGACGACGGCTTTGAGTTTGAAGACTATATGGATGCGGGAGAACTCGATTCTTATAAGTATGAAATATCCAACAGGAGCTCAGATGACGAAACATTTCAGTCTGTTGTAGTAGAAGGCCCTGATTTCCATTCACAGCTCGAAGAACAACTCGGTCTCAGGGATTTGACTGGCGACCAGTATAATATCGGATTGTATTTAATAGGTTGCATTGATGAGGATGGTTATATACGAAGAGACCTGGAGTTGATTGTGGATGACCTGGCCTTTTCACAAAACATGCAGGTAAGCAAAGAAGAGCTTGAGTTTGTATTAAAGAAAATACAGGAATTTGATCCCATAGGGGTTGGCGCCAGGAGTTTACAGGAATGCCTCCTGATACAACTTGAAAGAAAGCCGGTAAAGGCCCGCGAAACCCAGCTTGCCATTGAAGTTGTGAAAACCATGATGGATGAGTTCTCTAAAAAACATTACGATAAAATTATCCGTAAACTGAATATTGAAGACGAAGACCTGAAAGAAATAATCGCAGAAATTACCAATTTAAATCCACGTCCGGGTAATTCGGAAGGAGATAATAAAGGACAGATCTCCGAAGTGGTTCCCGATTTTAATATCAGCGTAAACGATGGCATCCCTGAACTAAGCATTAACCAGCGGAATATGCCGGAGCTAAAGATCAGTGATGATTATGCGGAGATGCTGAAAGAGTATTCCCGTAAAAAAGATAAAACCGGAAAAGAAGCAACCTCCTTTGTAAGGGGCAAAATAGAATCGGCACAGTGGTTTATTGAAGCACTTCAGCAAAGGCACCAAACCATGCTCATTTGTATGCATACCATTATGCAATACCAGAATGAATACTTTGCAAGCGGCGATGAGTCGAAGCTAAAACCCATGATATTAAAGGACATTGCGGACAAAGTAGGATTGGATATTTCTACTGTATCACGTGTGGCTAATAGTAAATATGTGCAAACACCTTACGGTACATTTTTACTGAAAACATTTTTCTCCGAATCGTTAAGCACAGAAAGTGGCGAAGAAGTAAGTACCAGGGAAGTAAAGAAAATTTTGCAGGACTGTATTGCAAATGAAGAAAAAAAGAAACCACTAACGGATGATGCCCTTTGTATTATCCTGAAAGAAAAAGGGTATAACATTGCAAGAAGAACAGTGGCTAAATACCGCGAACAGCTCGATATACCTGTTGCCAGGATGCGTAAAGAAATCTGATGCTTAAGCAAACAAACCACTAACCCGGTTTTGAGCCATTTTCAATAAAAAAAGCCTTCTTTTAAGCGAAAATAATACGGTTTTTAACCAAAACCGTTCATTTTGTTATGCATTATTTTAAAAAGACACTCAGATTATTAACATCTATAGTGTATCTTTGCAGACTTATTTATTATAGATGAAAAACATACGTAACTTTTGTATTATTGCTCATATCGATCATGGTAAATCTACTTTGGCAGACAGGTTATTGGAATACACCAATACAGTTTCCAAACGCGAAATGGAGGCACAGGTGCTTGATGATATGGACCTGGAAAAAGAACGTGGAATTACCATTAAGAGCCATGCTATACAAATGGAATACACCTATAAAGGTGAAAAATTCGTACTTAATTTAATTGATACTCCCGGCCATGTTGATTTCAGTTATGAAGTATCTCGGTCTATAGCTGCCTGCGAAGGCGCTTTGTTAATTGTAGATGCAGCACAGGGCATACAGGCACAAACTATTTCTAATTTATATTTAGCATTAGAACACGATTTAACGATTATCCCGATTCTTAATAAAATGGATTTGCCAAGTGCAGAACCTGAAATGGTTACCGATCAGATTGTTGATTTAATTGGTTGCGAACGCACAGATGTGATACCCGCAAGTGGTAAAACAGGTATGGGTATCGAAGAGATTTTAGCAGCTATTATTGAGCGGGTAAAAGCGCCTGTTGGAGACCCAACCGCACCATTACAAGCATTGATTTTTGACAGTGTTTTTAATAGCTTCAGAGGAATTATTGCCTACTATAAAATTTTAAATGGCACCATTAAAAAAGGAGATAAAGTAAAGTTTTTTAATACAGGATCTGTATATAATGCCGACGAAATTGGCGTACTAAAATTGAAGCCCGAAGCCCGAAGCACCATGAGTACAGGCGATGTGGGTTATATCATTTCGGGTATTAAAGAAGCAAAAGAAGTAAAAGTAGGCGACACCATTACTCATTTTGATAGACCTTGTAACGAAGCCATACATGGTTTTGAAGAAGTAAAACCAATGGTATTTGCCGGAATTTACCCTGTGGATACGGAAGATTTTGAAGAGTTGCGTTATAGCATGGAAAAACTTCAGCTAAACGACGCGTCTTTAACCTGGGAGCCTGAATCATCCCTGGCACTGGGCTTTGGCTTCAGGTGCGGGTTTTTAGGAATGCTGCACATGGAAATTGTTCAGGAGCGTTTAGAGCGTGAGTTCAATATGACCGTTATTACAACGGTTCCTAACGTGTCGTATATTGCTTACCAAACTAACGGTGATGTGGTAACAGTAAATAATCCAAGCGATTTACCTGATCCTGCAAGGATCAATTATATTGAGGAACCTTATATCAAAGCTAACATCATTACTAAATCTGATTTTATAGGTCCGGTAATGAGCCTGTGTATTGAAAAGCGCGGGATCATTGTCACCCAAAACTATTTAACAGCAGACAGGGTAGAACTTGTTTTTGAAATGCCATTGGGAGAAGTGGTGTTTGATTTCTTCGATCGTTTAAAATCCATTTCAAAAGGATATGCCTCCTTCGATTACCATCCTATTGGCATGAGAGAGTCAGACCTTGTAAAACTGGACATCCTCTTAAAAGGCGAACCCGTAGATGCCTTATCCTGCCTGATTCACAGAAGTAACTCTTATCATTTCGGTAAAAAGATCTGTGAAAAATTAAAAGAACTGATCCCGAAACAACAATTCGAAATTCCTATCCAGGCAGCTATTGGTGCTAAAATTATTTCGCGTGAAACCATCAGTGCCATTCGTAAAGATGTAACCGCTAAATGTTATGGCGGTGATATCAGCCGTAAACGTAAATTACTGGAAAAACAAAAAGAAGGTAAAAAACGGATGAAACAAGTTGGTAATGTGGAGATCCCGCAAAGTGCCTTTATGGCGGTGTTGAAATTGAATGATTAGTTGTAAATTATTCTCATTCAATAAAACAACTTATAGTTTACTATTAGAACACGCTCTTTTACGATAGTTGAGAATATAATATAGGGTTTATCTGGGCGTTGCCTGCCAGCTGGCAGGCCCGGGCTGTCGCTTCTCCCGATACTATCGGGACTTTTTCGTTCCTCAAAAAGATTTTCGCTTGCATCCCTCAATGCAAGCATCTCTACTTAAAGTAGTATGGCGTAAAGGGTTGAGTCAGCCAGCTAACGAGATTTGAGCTCTTTGTATTTACCCTTGTTACATTTAAAGCTCCTTATTATTTTCAAAATTATTGCCTTCCTTATAACTGGCCAGCCACAGAAATAATGTCTGGAAGAAAATAAAAAACGTCACACCCGATTGTGTTTCCAAAGTGTCTTCCGTAAGGAAAGAGAGTAGGGCAATGAAGAAGAAAGGCCAGTAAAGCCCATGTAGTCTTTTTCTTAAAGCAATTGCCGGATAAAATAAATACACCATAAAAAACAATAAGCCACTTATGCCAAATGCCACACCCACCGCAAGGTATTGGTTATGGCAACGCAGCCACCATTCCTGCTCCAGTTTAGAATGCGTTTCTTCATAGGCTTTATCAAAAGAAAGTTGAATATCGCCTGTACCAACTCCAAACAAAGCATGATGCTTTATAATATAACAAGCGGTTTTCCAGAATTCCAGCCTCATGGTTAACGTGTGGCCCGATGGATTTTCTCCGCGTTTATATTTTGTGTATTCCCATACCAACTCTCTCCAGCGTGCAACAAGGCCTGTATGGTTGGCATACCTGTAATTGGAAATACCTTTTTCAATATTCTCAATATCTGATGCATTCAACAAATGGATCCCTACAGAATCTTTAGTATAGGCTTTGCTCGATAAATAGCGCAGAATAGTAAAACGCACCGGGTTGCCCTTTTTGTCTTTTCCCGAATAAGGAATAGGGCTTTTAGTCTGCCATTCTTTTTCCAACTCAATATCATTGATGTTGATCCCTATTAACGTACCGTTTTCTGCCAGTTTAAAAACAGTATCCTGCAGGTAAGGGCGTTTATTTGCGGTGTGGCTTAAGAGCGTGTTCGAAGGGTTTTCAAGAGTAACCATGTACATATTTAAGCTGCTATAGGCCTTCATAACGGAGAAAATAACTCCTGCACAAAGCACTATCAACACAACCGAAGCCACCTTTTTATTAAAACAGGTAATGCTGTAAAAGGCACAAAGCAAGCCACCCACAATCAGCAGACATATAAAACCGGTTGCCATCTCAAGCCTGTACATAAAAAACAAAAGCCATCCGCAGCAAAGCACACAGGCTACTTTTACAACAGCCTTAGGTTCACGTATGGCATAATAAAGCATGCCGGCAATAGCAAAGGCTATAAATAATGAAAAGCGAATGTGAGACATAAATATGGAGGCACTTCTTACATCAACAATTATTCTTTTGGTGTAGCCCGCATATACCAGGTAGCAACAACATGAACTTACGACAACACCCGCGAAAAAAAAGAAAAACACGGCTTTAAATTCGGCTGTACTTAATGGTTTAGTAGAAAAGAAGAGCAGCGGTAAAACCAGTAATGGCAGTTTATTTCTAAGGTCATCAAAGCCCTGTTGTGTTTGCTGTGTATACACCATACCCGCTACATGCAACAAATAAAAAGCAATCAGTAACCAGAAAATCCTGTTTGATTTGAGACGAAGCCATTTCTCCCTAAACCCGGCCTCTAAAACCCAGTTGGCGGCCAGTATGATTTGAGGGATACTTGTGGGCACAGTGCCAAACAACATTCCTGTTGCTAATCCAATTACGCCGATTAAAAAAATATAACGATGCCAGATGTTTGGTAACACAATGGTTTAAAGATAATTGTTTTGCCACGTAAATGAGCATGTTTCAGCCATTTTATTGAACGTAAAAAAGGACCCTTACAATTTTACAGAGCCGTTTTATTTTAATGATTATGTAATAATATTTATATAAAATATTAATTATTTATATGTTTTAGGTATTATATGATAATTTGAATAGGTAATATAATTTGAAATTTATTTAATTGAAGTAAATAATTTTTCAATTTTGATGTATTATTCATTAAATCATCTTATTATGAAAACAACTCTTTACAAACAACTCTTTATCCTTGCTATAAGCTTTTATAGCTATACAGGATTTGCCCAATGCCCTGGCGTTAGCGGCCTAAGCGTTACACAGGGCACTAATGGAACAGCTGTGGTGCAGGCTATTGTTACTAACAGCACTATTCCTGCGCAGCCGCATTTTTACTGGAGTGTTTCTCCTTCGGCTACCCAAACCAATGCCGGAGGCATGAATTACGCCTCTTACCAGTTTTATGCAAACGGAACTTATACGGTTTGTGTAAGCTTTATGGATTCTCTGAGCAGTTGTAGTTCTTCAAGCTGCACAGTTATTTCTGTTACCAACACGCCAACCCTTACCTGTAATGCTGCATTCACATTTTATAACGACTCTTCCTGCGCAACCCATTTTGTGAACTCATCTGTTGGTTCAGGTTTAACATACCAATGGTATGATATGAGCAATTTTAGCTTGTTAAGTACACAGCAAAATCCGGTACTGATGCTTGGTAACGGAACACACCTGATAGGCCTTTACACCTCGGCATCGGGCCAGTTTTGCGATTCAAGTACGGCGTATGTGAATGTAGCCTGCAATACAGGTTGCTCTGCCAATTCGCAATTTACTGTTTTTGCCGACTCATCCAATGCCGGTAGTTATTTTGCTTATAATACTTCTTCAGGAACAGGTACTCTTACCTATTTATGGAATTTTGGTGATGGAACAAATTCAACCCAGGCATACCCTTTTCATCATTATGTTGTACCGGGTCAGTATATCATATGCTTAACGGTAACCGCAACCACCGGTTCCGTTAGCTGTACGGACACCTACTGTGATTCTTCTGCGGTACACAGGATGTCATCCGCATTCTTTATGAGCGATTTAACGGTTATGTCTGCGCCCACAGCTCTTCATGAAAACGATGTATTGAAAAACCTGAAAGCTTATCCTAATCCGGTGGAAAATGAACTAATCCTTGAAACAGGAGAAGGCCAGGGCAATGAAGCATTAACGTATGCCATAACAGACGCATTAGGTAAAATAGTTTTGAAAGGCAATTTTAACGGATCAAAAACGATTATTAATACAAGCAGTCTCGAAAGAGGGTTTTATGTGGTGTCTATTACAGGCAGTCAACAAAAAGCACTCAAAACAATAAGGATTGTAAAATAAAAAGAGATTACCACTTCTGCTGCGCCCGGCAGAAGTGGTTTTTTAAAGGGCGTCTAAATGATCCGCAGATACCTGTACATATTAATTTTAAAGATAGCCAGTTCCATTTTGCCATCAAGGTTATATATCACTGTTATGTGTCAATGTTGACGAGAACCGAGAAACTTAACTAAATACATAAATCGACCTATATGAAAACATTAATTTTAATATTACTAGTAGCTTTTACACTTGGAAGTTGTAAGAAAAATTATACTTGTTTCTGTACTCAAGATAATTTTTCAGACAAAACATTAACAATAAAAGACACTAAGAAAAAAGCGAAAATAAAATGTGACAATGAATCAACTATTTTTGACAATTCTTATCCGCCAGAGCCTACTGTAATTGGACATTATAATTGTACCTTAAAATAGCTATAGTCAAAAATCATATCGACCTAATCATAGAAAATAGCTGCGTGCAGACCAAAGTATAGTTTTGTGGCGACATCAAACCAAGTATTATTAAGACAAGCATAATTTGTTTCTGGGTATGCGGACACGTAACCTAACTGAAAACCACCGAACACAAAACACATAAGCAAACAGTTTGGCAAATACCAAAGCTTTTGTGAAAGCGGTCGCTCCGCGAAAGACAATTATTTTCGCTCCGCAAAAGTCCATTAAACATTTATTTTTGTTAGTAACGTTTCGGCAGACACAGTTTCAAATCAAACCGTTGTTTAGCGCGAAAACATTTGTATATACTATTAAGAAACTGCACGCACCAGGTTAAATCTTACCCGCCAGCCAATCGTGGTAATTAATGATGGTTTGCTGCTCCTCCGAAGACGGAAATTTTTTAAGAAACAACACAATTTTTTCTTTCATGTTTCGCCATGCTGTAGATTCCTTGGTTAAGTAATACTGCATTAGGTGTAATACGGCAATATCAACGGCAAGCGTTTCTTTGTTTTTAATTTCGGATAGTTTTTTAAAGAGCAATGCGATCAGTTTTTCTGCCAGTTCTGTTTCGCCACTTTCAATTTTATTACAGAGTTCAAACACGGCAATTTTTAACTGGAAGGCCTCATCGTAATTTTTAAACGCTTCGCTCACATAGAGCTGTACAAGATACTTCCCGGCTGTTTTATAGTTGTGAATATCAAAATGCGTAATGGAAAGGTTAAGCAAAACAAAACCAATATAGCCGGGGTTTTCTTTTATTACTGTTTGTTTTTTAGCTTCTTCAAGGGTTTCAATGGCTTTTTCAGGATCGGTTTTGCTGTAATTATTAACAAGGATATTATAATAATAGAAGATGTATGTTTCGTACCACAGCTTATTGTATTCCAATAAAGCCTGTTGCAATTGCTTTGCATAGGAGAGTGCCTGTTGATGTTTCTTTAACACAAAGGACGCGTTACAGAGGTAAATATAGAGTTGGACCTTGATCTCGTGAGTATCTTTACTAAATAGCCTGTCCTCTTCAAAATCTTCTTTTGACCTGGTAAGGTAAGCCTCCAAAGAAGTATAATCCTGGCTAAGAAGTAATAAGCGGCAATTGTTTTGAAACACCTTAAAGCGCAGCGTGGCGCTGTTCTTTACATAAGGCAGGTTCTGGGTTTTTTCCAGTGTGGAATGCATCCATGCCTTAAAGGCTTTTGTGATGGAGAAATTCTGCGTGGTTTTTAATTTATAGGAAAGTAATGAAAAATTATTTTCAAGGTCCTGCAGTAGAGCCAACCGTTTGGAATTTTCTTCCCGCTTTTTAATGTAGTGTTCCGGTGACTCTTTAATATTTTGCAGACTTAACTGAATAAACAATTCATAAATTACTTCCAGTACTGAATAATCTTCGTGTGCGATGGCTTTTTTTTCACTGAGCTTTAAGTAATGCTGTGCTAATTGCAACTGGTCTTTTTTAAAAAAGAGCTTGGCAATAATGAGTAAATGCAGGGGCTCAATTTCCTTTTCATTGCGGTTTAAATTGGAAAGAACGACTCCAAGATCATCACTTATTTTATGTTTAAGCCTGTAATATCTGCTATCTGCTTTATCGGTTTTATAAATACTTTTAAAATGCTGTGCATCACTCCAGTCCGGATTTAACTTAATACTGTTAAATAGCTCAATGTCTATTCTGTCAACAAAATCATGCGTTCTTTTGGAGTATAACTTATAACTTTTTATTTCTTCTTTTTCTAAAGATTTAATAATATTTTGAAGAATATCCATATTTGAGTGTGTAATAAAAATTAAAGTTATTTAAAATCAGGATAAAAAATAAGTAAATTAGATATATATTATTAAAACCCATATAATGAAAACAATTGCTTTTGTTTTTTTGATCATGCTATCGGCCATAGGCTTTTCGCAAGCTACGCTTGGAATAGGCAGTGGATATACGTTAACTCCTTCAACTGTATCAACTCCTTCGGTTGGAGGAAACTATAACGATACCATAACCATCAGCTGTTATGTGAAAAATACTGGTAGTACTGTGTTTACCGGAACCGTATCCTTGTTTCGGCGCGTTACGGCTCTTCCGTTTCAAAGTACAGATCAAAAAATGATCATATTTAACACTGCTTTAAATCCCAACGATTCCATTTATATTACGTTTATAGATTCTCTTTTGCCAAATACATATAAGCAAAATGGCAATGGCAATACCGTAGTAGTGTGGCCAATATCAACATCAGCTATTCCTTCCGATACTTTATATACGGCACCGGTTTACGTGACCAACCTTACCGGTATTAAAGAACTGGACAAATATGCCTTATATATTTATCCGAACCCGGTAAGCCAAAAGCTTTTTATTAAGCCAGATCCTTCCGTGCATTATGAGCAAATACGGATTTATGATATGGAAATGAAACTCATCACACAATCCTCCTTCACAGAAAACATAGATATTCGTGCGCTATCAGCAGGAACCTATATCATACAGGTTTCCACAGATAAGGGCATTAACTTCAGTTCACGTTTTGTGAAAACGGATTAGGCTTATGCAAGTACTTCATTAGGATAAAACCACATTTTGGCTACATCCTGTATCACATGGTCATTGGGCTCAATGCCATTCATATGCTCTGCCTCGTTATGCGGCACTTTTAAATTGATCTTGTAAGGATCAACCTTTACCGATAAAGAAGTTCCATAAACCTGGTTGCTGATGAGGCGG
>Ga0247736_10000349_pt1 | contig 15950 bp, 13 predicted proteins | sample UWRJL193509B2_FD_180935 | JGI IMG/M metagenome (GOLD analysis project Ga0247736, IMG submission 180935) | Plant litter microbial communities from Arlington Agricultural Research Station in Wisconsin, United States - UWRJ-L193-509B-2 | ecosystem: Environmental > Terrestrial > Plant litter >...
ATCAGCCAGTGACGGCCCCACGGGATGACGAACAGCACACTCTTCTCGGTGCGCAGCAGCAGGCCGAGCTTCGACTGGAAGCGGTCGCGCGGCACCACCAGGTGCACACCCTTCGAGGCCCGCACCTTGAACTGGCCGCGCTCGCCCACCATGGACTGGGTGTCGTCGGTCCAGACACCCGTCGCGTTGACGACCTGTCGCGCGCGGATCTCGAACCGCTCACCCGTCTCGAGGTCGTGCGCGTTCACGCCCACGACGCGCTGGCCGACCTTGATGAACCCTTCGACGCGGACCCGGGATGCCACGTGGGCGCCGTAGAAGGACGCCGTGCGCGCGAGAGACGCGACGTAGCGGGCGTCATCCACCTGGGCGTCGTAGTAGGTCAGGCCGCCGATGAAGGCGTCATTGTGCAGGCTGGGTGCCGCACGCAGCATCTGTCGCTTGGAGAGGTGGCGGTGGTGCGGAACACCGGGCGGGCGGCCGCCGGTGTAGGAGAAGAGGTCGTAGAGCAGCATGCCCGCGCCGATGTACATGCGCTCGTACACGGGCTTGGTGAGCGGGTAGAGGAACTTGACCGGCTTCACGAGGTGCGGGGCGATGCGCTGCAGCAGGAGACCGCGCTCGATGAGAGCCTCGCGCACGAGGCGGAAGTCGAGCTGCTCGAGGTAGCGGATGCCGCCGTGCACGAGCTTCGAGGAGCGGCTCGAGGTGCCCGAGGCCCAGTCCCGTGCCTCGACCATGCCGACGGACAGGCCGCGGGTCACCGCGTCGAGGGCGGAGCCGGTGCCGACGATGCCGCCACCGACCACCAGGATGTCGAGCTCCTTGACCTTGAGGGCCTCGATGGCGGCTGACCGCTCATCGGGCCCGAGCTTGGAGGAACGGGTGACTGTCTTGAGCGTGGCCATAAGAGCTTCCTTAGCTATTAGCTGCCGTTGTACGGTGCGACCACCACTTCGACCCGCTGGAATTCCTTGAGGTCGGAGTATCCGGTTGTCGCCATCGACCGGCGGAGTGCGCCGATGAGGTTAACTCTGCCATCCGCAACTGTGGACGGGCCGAAAAGAATCTGCTCGAGGGGAGCCAGGGTGCCGACCTCGACGCGGTTGCCACGGGGCAGTTCGGCGTGGTGTGCCTCCGCACCCCAGTGCCAGCCGCCGCCGGGCGCCTCGTCGGCGCGGGCGAGGGTCGAGCCGAGCATCACGGCGTCGGCGCCCATGGAGATGGCCTTGACGATGTCCCCGCTGGTTCCGAGGCCGCCGTCGGCGATCACGTGCACGTAGCGTCCACCCGACTCGTCGAGGTAGTCGCGGCGAGCGCCGGCGACGTCGGCCACGGCCGTCGCCATCGGGGCGTGGATGCCGAGCGAGGCGCGGGTCGTCGATGCCGCACCGCCGCCGAAGCCGACGAGCACGCCGGCCGCGCCGGTGCGCATGAGGTGGAGGGCCGCGGTGTACGTGGATGCGCCGCCCACGATCACGGGCACGTCGAGTTCGTAGATGAACTCCTTGAGGTTGAGCGGTTCCACGTTCTTGCTCACGTGCTCGGCACTCACGGTGGTGCCACGGATGACGAAGAGATCGACACCGGCGTCGACGACCGTCTGGTAGAGCTCCTGGGTGCGCTGCGGGCTGAGAGCGCCGGCCACCGGCACACCGGAAGCGCGGATCTCGGCGAGGCGCGCCGTCACGAGTTCCGGCTTGATCGGCTCGGAGTAGATCTGCTGCATGCGCTTCGTGGCGGCTTCGGGGGCGAGTCCGCGGATCTCGGCGAGCAGCGGTTCGGGGTCGTCGTAGCGCGTCCAGAGGCCCTCGAGGTCGAGCACACCGAGGCCGCCGTGGCGTCCGATCGCGATCGCCGTCGCGGGGCTCACCACGGAGTCCATGGGGGCGGCGAGCACGGGGATGTCGAACGTGTACGCGTCGATGGTCCAGCTCACGGAGACGTCGTGCGGGTCGCGGGTGCGCCGGCTCGGCACAATCGCGATGTCGTCGAAGGCGTAGGCGCGGCGGGCCCGTTTTGAGCGGCCGATCTCGATATCACTCACTGCTCAACTCTATCGGGCGCAATCACCCGTGCGGGTTCGGGATGAGCCAAGCTGGACGCATGTCCGACGTAACCGCCGACCCCCTCGCCCGACTGCGCGCCCGCACGAGCGAGAAGTGGACGAGCTTCCCGCCCGAGGTGCTCCCGCTCTTCGTCGCCGAGATGGACTACCCGCTCGCGCCGGTGGTCGCGGAGGCGATGATCGACCGCATCCGTGCCTCCGACACGGGGTACGTCGGTTCCCCGCTGCCCGTCGGCGAGGCCTTCGCGGGCTTCGCCGCCCGGCGCTGGTCGTGGCAGCTCGACGCGTCCACGGTGCAGACCACCACCGATGTCAGCGTCGCGATCGTCGAGTCCCTGCGCCAGGCGATCCGTCCCGGCGAGGGCGTGGTGATCAACTCCCCCGTCTACCCGCCGTTCTTCGAGCTGCCGGTCGAGGCGGGCGGCGTCGTCGTCGACGTTCCCCTGCGCGGCGGCGTGATCGACCTGGCCGGCCTCGAGCGGGCGTTCGCCGCCGGCGCGACCGCCTACCTGCTCTGCAACCCGCACAACCCGATCGGCCTGGTGCACTCCCGCGAGACCCTCGCCGCGATTGCGGAGCTCGCCGCACGCTATGGCGTGGTCGTGGTGAGCGACGAGATCCACGCCCCGCTCACCCATTCGGCGGCGACCTTCACGCCCTACCTGGGCGTCTCGGACGCCGCGAGGTCGACCGGCATCTGCGTGACGAGCGCGAGCAAGGCGTTCAACCTGGCCGGCGTGAAGTGCGCCGTCATGGTGGCGGATGGCGGGCGGCCCCTCGAGCTGTTGCGCACCATGAGCGAGGAGGTGCTCTGGCGCACGAGCCTGCTCGGCCTGCACGCCTCGGTCGCCGCCTTCACCGACGGCGACGACTGGCTCGACGGCACGATCACGGCCCTCGAGCGCAGCAGCCTGCTGTTGTCGACGCTGCTCGCCGAGCAGTTGCCGGATGCCACGTTCCGCCCGCCCGCCGCCGGCTACCTGGCCTGGCTCGACTTCCCGGCCTCGTGGGGCGCGGACCCCGCGCGGCTCGCCCTGGACCGGGGTGTCGCCCTCTCCTCCGGCGCCGACTTCGGAGCACCCGGCTTCGCGCGCCTCAACTTCGCCTGCTCGCCCGAGGTGCTCACGGAGGCCGTGCGGCGACTCGCGGGGAGCTGACCGCGCGGCCCGTTAAGCTGAGCGAAACACCGTCACTGACTCGGGGGCAGACCTTGGCTGATATCCGCAGATTTCCGTTCGCGAGGCACTTGCGATCCATTCCCACCAGCCACATCGTGCACGCGCGCCGCGGCAGGGTCGTGCACAGCGGTCCCGGAATCTCGTTCTGGTTCCGTGCGCTGAACGCGGCGATCAGCGAGGTCCCCGTCGCCGAATCCGAACTGTCCGTGGTCTTCGGCGCTCGCACCCTCGACTTCCAGGAGGTGAGCGTCCAGGCCACGGTCACCTACCGCTTCGCCGACCCGACGGTCGCGGCCGGTCGCATCGACTTCTCGATCGACCCGTACAACGGACGCTGGCTGGGCAAGCCGCTCGAGCAGGTCGGCACCCGCATCACCGAACTCGCCCAGCAGTACGCGGTCGAGCACATCTCCACCGTCAACCTCGTCGACCTGCTCGGCCAGGGCGTGCCCGCTGTTCGCTCGGTCACCACCGCCGGACTCGCGGGCGACGCCCGCCTCGCTGAGACGTCGATCATCGTGATCGGCGTGCGCATCGTCTCGATCCGCCCCCAGGCCGATCTCGAGCGCGCCCTCGAGGTGCCGGTGCGCGAGCGCGTGCAGCAGGATGCCGACAAGGCGACCTACGAGCGCCGCGCGATCGCCGTCGAACGCGAGCGCGCCATCGCCGAGAACGAGCTGCAGAGCAAGATCGAGCTGGCGACCCGCGAGGAGCTGCTGGTGCGCCAGGAGGGAGCGAACGCCCAGAAGCGCGCACAGGAGGAAGCGGCGACCCGTCTGATCACCGTGACGTCGCAGGCCGAAGAGCAGTCCGTGCAGGCGAAGGCCGCGGCATCCCGGGTTCAGATCGAATCGGCGGTTCGCGCCGAATCGACGCGCACGCTCGGAGCAGCCAACGCCGAGGCGGAGACCGCGAGACTCGCGTCGTACGCGGGCATCGACCCCGCGGTGCTCACCGCGCTGGCGATGCAGAGCCTGGCCGAGAACCTTCCGAGCATCGGGACGCTGAACCTCACCCCCGACATCCTCACGGAGGCGCTCACCCGCATCGCGGCACCGTCGCCTGCGGTCGTCGCGGCACCGGCGCCCAGCTCCGACCCGGAGTAGCGCGTGGCCCTCGCCGCACGCGTGGTGATCGTGCACCGCCGGTCCGAGTACACCGAGTTGCTCGAGCGACACGCGACCTACGGGCAGGCCGAGTACTTCCTGCGGGAGCGCGGCCGGTCGATCGATGACGTGCGCGAGCGCCACGATGTACTCGATCGCGCCATCCACGAGGTCTCCACGCGGCTTCCGGATGACGTTCGGCAGGCGCGACTCGAGCGGTCGGAACTCGACCGCTACCTGTTCGGCCCCGAGGACATCGTGATGGCGATCGGCCAGGACGGCCTCGTGGCCAATGTCGCCAAGTACCTCGGCGGCCAGCCGGTCATCGGGGTGAACCCGGAACCCGAGCGGAATCCGGGGGTGCTCGTCGCGCACCGCCCCTCCGACGCCCCGGGTATGGTGGCGAGGCTGCGCGCCGGCCGGGCCCGGATCGAGTCACGGGCGATGGTGCAGGCGACCCTCGACGACGGACAGTCGCTCGAAGCGCTCAACGACCTCTACATCGGCGACAGCGGTCACCAATCGGCGCGCTACACGGTGACGGTGCCGGATCGGGGCTCGGAGCGGCACTCCTCCTCGGGGATCATCGTCGGCACCGGAACCGGCAGCACCGGCTGGACCTCGTCGATCGTGCACGACCGCAGCATCGACCCGCAGTGGCTGCCACCGGCGGAGTCGACCGGCATCTCCTGGTTCACGCGCGAGGCGTGGCCGTCGATCAGCACCGGCACGGAACTCACCGGCGGGGTGCTCCTCGACGGAGCGCGGCTCGAGCTCGTCGTGGAGAGCGACCGCCTGGTCGTCTTCGGCGACGGGATCGAGCGCGACTACCTGACCGCCTCGTGGGGACAGCGGCTCAGCGTGGGGCTGAGCGAGCGCCGCCTCAACCTCGTGGTACCCGGCTAGCGCGAGTAGTTCGGTGCCGCGACGGTCATCTGGATGTCGTGGGGGTGCGACTCCTTGAGACCCGCGGCGGTGATGCGCACGAACTTGCCCTTGTTCTTGAGCTCGGTGATCGTGCGGGCTCCGGTGTAGAACATCGACTGGCGCAGGCCGCCGAGCAGCTGGTAGGCGACGGCCGAGAGCGGACCGCGGTATGGCACCTGGCCCTCGATGCCCTCGGCGATGAGCTGCTCGTCGGAGGGGACGTCGGCCTGGAAGTAGCGGTCGCGCGAGTACGAGGTCTTCTTGCCACGGGTCTGCAGTGCGCCGAGCGATCCCATGCCGCGGTAGTTCTTGAACTGCTTGCCGTTGACGAAGACGAGGTCGCCGGGGCTCTCGTCGCAGCCGGCGAGGAGCGATCCGAGCATCACGGTGTCGGCGCCTGCGACGAGCGCCTTCGCGATGTCACCGGAGTACTGCAGGCCGCCGTCGGCGATGACCGGCACACCGACCTCACGGGCGGCGAGCGACGCTTCGTACACGGCCGTGACCTGGGGAACGCCTACGCCTGCGACGACGCGCGTGGTGCAGATCGAGCCCGGTCCGACGCCCACCTTGATGGCGTCGGCTCCCGCCTCGATGAGCGCCTGCGCGCCCGAGCGGGTCGCGACGTTTCCGCCGATCACGTCGATGTGGGCGAACGACGGCTCCGACTTCATGCGACGGATCATGTCGAGCACACCGGCGGAGTCGCCGTTGGCCGTGTCGACGACGATCGCGTCGACGCCGGCCTCGTTGAGGGCGACTGCGCGATCCCAGGCGTCTCCGAAGAAGCCGATGGCGGCCGCGACACGCAGGCGCCCTTCGCTGTCCTTCGTCGCGTTCGGGTACTTCTCGCTCTTGTCGAAGTCCTTCACGGTGATGAGGCCGCGCAGGATGCCGGCCTCGTCGACGAGCGGCAGCTTCTCGATCTTGTGCTGCGCGAACAGGGAGATCGCGACATCCGACCCCACACCGACCGGAGCGGTGATGAGACCCTTCGTCGTCATGACGTCGCGCACGAGAGTGGTGTGCTTCTCGAAGTCGGAGACGAAGCGCATGTCGCGGTTCGTGATGATGCCGACGAGGCGGCCGTCGCCCTCGACGACGGGAAGTCCGGAGACGCGGAACTGGCCGCAGAGCGCGTCCACCTCGGCGACGGTGGCGTCGGGGGTCGTGGTGACCGGGTTGGTGATCATGCCGGACTCGCTGCGCTTGACCTTGTCGACGTGCGCGGCCTGGTCCTCGATGGAGAGATTGCGGTGCAGCACTCCGATGCCGCCGTTGCGGGCCATCGCGATCGCCATGCGCGACTCGGTCACCGTGTCCATCGCCGCGGAGAGCAACGGGGACGCGACGGTGATGCGGCGGGTGAGACGGGAGGTCGTGTCGGCCTCGCTGGGAATCACGTCAGTGTGTCCCGGAAGGAGCATCACGTCATCGTAGGTAAGTCCGATGAAACCGAAAGGGTCAGGCTGGTCCATGAGTCTCCTGGGCAAAAGAAGTGTCTATTTAACCCGGATGCGCCACTGGATACCGGTACACCATCTTAACGCGTTAGACCTTCTCGTATTCCGCACGCATAATTAGCGATACCGGATTTGTGCCACTGGAAACATGGGTGACACAAATCACCAGTATCGTCAATGCCGACGCTGCGCCAGAACCCGCGAGATAGCAAGTCTCGGCTGGTCTCGTCTTGGAGGTTCCGTGGAAGTCGCTCGAAAGACCCACCAGCGCAGGTCTCGCCTGCTCGTGGTCCTATTCGCTGCCCTGTTTGGCGTATTCGCCCTGACGTCGATCGGCAATGCTGCGCATGCCGACGAGGTAGGCACAGACGAATACGACTACATATTCGCCGGCAACGTGAAGTACGACAGTGAACCTGTCGGCGACGTGCTGATCAAGGTGTCGGGCGGAGGATACAACGCAGAAGTCGTGACCGACGAAGACGGCAAATGGCGCATCGGCGTTCCCGAGAAGGGCAAGTACGAAGTCACTCTCGTCGAGGACAGCCTGCCCAAGAACGTCGTCGTCGTCGAAGGCGAAGCCAGCGTCGACGCAGAGTTCGGACTGACCAAGAACAAGACGGTCAACTTCTTCCTCGGGCAGGGAGTTCGTGTCACTGTCAGCTTCTTCGACCAGTTCGTCGATCGCGCTGTCAACGGCCTCAACTTCGGACTGATGCTCGCCCTCGCGGCGATCGGCGCATCCCTCGTCTTCGGCACAACGGGCCTCTCGAACTTCGCACACGCGGAGCTCGTGACGTTCGGCGCCGTGATGGCGCTGGTGTTCAGCGTGTTCCTCAAGCTGGACATCTTCCTCGCCATCCCGCTCGCCGTCATCCTCAGTGCCGTGTTCGGTTACGTGCTCGATGCGGGGCTGTGGAGACCTCTGCGCAAGAAGGGTGTCGGAATCGTCCAGCTCATGATCGTGAGCATCGGACTCTCCCTCGCCCTGCGCTACGTGTTCCAGTACTTCATCGGTGGCGGCACCTACCAGCTGCCCGGTGCGGGAGCCGCGGAGATCAAGCTCTTCGGAAGCGTTGCGCTGACCGTCACCGACATGGTGAGCATGGTCGTGAGCGTCGTGGTGCTGCTCGCCGTAGCCTGGTGGCTGCTCAAGACCCGTATCGGCAAGGCGACCCGCGCTATCTCTGACAACTCTTCGCTCGCCGCCGCCAGCGGTATCGACGTCGACAGGGTCATCCGCATCGTCTGGATCCTCGGATCGGCGCTCGCCGGTCTCTCGGGAGTGCTCTGGGCCTACTTCCGTCCGGGTATCAAGTGGGACATGGGCGCGGGAATCCTGCTGCTCATCTTCGCTGCGATCACCCTCGGTGGACTCGGCACGGCGTTCGGCGCACTCGTCGGATCCCTCGTCGTCGGAATGCTCGTCGAGGTATCGACGCTCTGGATTCCGTCCGACCTCAAGTACGTGGGCGCACTCGTTGTGCTCATCCTCGTGTTGCTGGTGCGTCCGCAGGGAATCCTCGGCCGCCGCGAGAGAATAGGTTAGGCACATCATGGACTGGGGATCAATCCTCTCGAACACCGCGGCATACCTGATCTCCCCGGAGACCCTCGCGTATGCCCTCGCGGCAATCGGACTCGCGGTGCACTTCGGCTACACCGGACTGCTCAACTTCGGCCAGGCCGGATTCATGGCGCTCGGTGCGTACGGCTACGCGATCTCGATCCTGAGCTTCGACCTGCCCTGGTGGGTCGGAATCATCGTCGGCATGCTCGCGGCGGTGGTGTTCGCCTTCATTCTCGGTATTCCGACGCTGCGCCTGCGAGCCGACTACCTCGCCATCGTGACGATCGCGGCCGCGGAGATCGTGCGGCTACTGTTCACGACGCAGGCCTTCGACGAGTACACCAACTCGGCCGACGGACTCGGTAACTACCACGCGGGTTTCCGCGCGGCGAACCCGATCCCCGACGGCACGTACGGCTTCGGCCCGTGGATCTATAACGAGAACCAGTGGTGGGTACGCATCTTCGGATTCGCTCTCGTGGTGCTCGCCGCACTCATCGTCTGGGCCCTGATGCGCAGCCCGTGGGGTCGCGTCATCAAGGGAATCCGTGAAGACGAGGACGCCGTCCGCGCTCTCGGCAAGAACGTGTTCGCGTACAAGATGCAGTCGCTCATCATCGGCGGTATCTTCGGCGCCCTCGGAGGCGTGGTGCTCGCGCTTCCCTCCGCGGTGGTTCCGAGCGTCTACGTGACGAGTCTCACCTTCTTCCTCTACACGATCCTCCTGCTGGGTGGTGCTGCAACGGTCTTCGGTCCGATCGCGGGTTCCATCATCTTCTGGGTGATCATGGCGTTCCTCTCGAACGTGCTGCCGGCACTCGTGCAGGTCGGTGCGCTGCCGTTCATGACCACCATCCAGTCGCAGGTACTGCGCTTCATCCTCGTGGGAGTCGCGCTCATGCTCATCGTGATATTCAGGCCCCAGGGCATCTTCGGAAACAAGAAGGAGCTGACCTTTGTCAAGTAATTCGCTCCCCAGCGGTGGCGCGCCGGTCAAGACGACCGGGCTCCACTCCGGCGACATCAAGCCCGGCGTGGCGAAGGTCGACCCGATCATCGTCGCCGACAACATCACCCGCACCTTCGGAGGCCTCACGGCCGTCGATGTCGAGCACCTCGAGATCCCGCGCGGCGCCATCACCGCGCTCATCGGGCCGAACGGTGCCGGCAAGACGACCCTGTTCAACCTGTTGACCGGATTCGACAAGCCCAACACCGGCTCGTGGACCTTCAACGGCAAGTCGCTCTCCGGTGTGCCGGCGTTCAAGGTCGCTCGAATGGGCCAGGTTCGCACGTTCCAGCTCACCAAGGCGCTCGGTCTGCTCACTGTTCTCGAGAACATGAAGCTCGGCGCCAAGGGCCAGATCGGCGAAGGCCTGTTCCGCAGCCTGTTCCCGTTCCTGTGGCGCAAGCAGGACGAGGAGTTCGAAGTTCGCGCTCACGACCTGCTGCGACGCTTCAAGCTCGACGAGAAGAGCGAGGACTACGCCGCGAGCCTCTCCGGCGGACAGCGCAAGCTGCTCGAGATGGCACGCGCCCTCATGAGCGAGCCGGCCCTCGTGATGCTCGACGAGCCGATGGCAGGCGTGAACCCCGCGCTCACCCAGTCGCTGCTCGACCACATCCTCGACCTGAAGACGCAGGGGATGACGGTGCTCTTCGTCGAGCACGACATGGCCATGGTCAGCCACATCGCTGACTGGGTCATCGTCATGGCGGAGGGTCGTGTCGTCTCCGAGGGCCCGCCCGACATCGTGATGAAGGACCCGGCCGTCATCGACGCCTACCTCGGCGCCCACATCGACACCGACCTCGGCGTCGTGACCGGTCGGTACGCGGCGGAGGGTGGCGCTCCCGCCATCACCGCCGAAGAGATCACCGCAGAGGGCATCGCCGAGGCGGACGAGGTCGAGCCCGCTCCGAAGAAGACCCCGAAGCGCACAGCCAAGAAGGAGGCCTCCGAGTGAGCGAGTCCACAGCACCCCTCGTCGTCGAGGTGAAGAACATCACCGCGGGATACCTGCCGGGGATCAACATCCTGAACGGATGCTCCCTCACGGCTTCCCAGGGCGAGCTCATCGGCATCATCGGCCCGAACGGTGCCGGAAAGTCCACTCTCCTGAAGTCGATCTTCGGCCAGGTCAAGGTGCGCGACGGCGCCATCCTGCTGAACGGCGACGACATCACCGGCCTGCCGGCGAACAAGCTCGTCGCCAAGGGCGTGGGCTTCGTGCCCCAGAACAACAACGTGTTCCCGAGCCTGTCGATCGAAGAGAACCTGCAGATGGGTCTCTACCAGAACCCGAAGATCTACGCGGAGCGCCTCGAGTTCGTCACGGGGATCTTCGCGGAGCTCGGCAAGCGCCTCAAGCAGCGTGCCGGCTCGCTCTCCGGTGGTGAGCGCCAGATGGTCGCCATGTCACGCGCCCTCATGATGGACCCGAAGGTGCTGCTGCTCGACGAGCCGTCCGCAGGGCTGTCCCCGGTGCGCCAGGACGAGGCGTTCATCCGCGTCTCCGAGATCAACAAGGCCGGCGTGACAACGATCATGGTGGAGCAGAACGCCCGCCGCTGCCTGCAGATCTGCGACCGCGGCTACGTGCTCGACCAGGGCAAGGACGCGTACACCGGACCCGGCCGCGACCTGCTCAACGACCCGAAGGTGATCTCGCTGTACCTCGGCACGCTCGGCGAGGACGCCGCCTAAGCGGTTTTCGCACCACTGAACGGCCTCGGGTTCGCCCGGGGCCGTTCTGCTGTCTCCGGGGGCGGCGTACGGCTGCTGTGGGTTCGGGATGTCGCGGCTCTCTCCCGCGTCACTCGCGAGTTCGAGGGCTCACGTCGGCGGCTCGCGCTCTCCGAACTCGCGAGTCAGCGCAGCGTCATCCCGCTCCGGCGTCCGGCACCCACCTCCCGCCGCCGCGGCCCGCCGCCCGCGACGAGTTTTCGGACGAATGAGCCGCCCCGTTGTGGGTCATTCGTCCGAAACCGGCTCATTCGCCGGCCCGGCGGCGCCGGACGCGGGATGCCACGGCGCGCCCACGACGGAGCACACCCCGGGCACGCAGAAAGCCCCCGACCTCACGGCCGGGGGCTTCCTGAACGGATCAGCTAGGAGCTAGTTGATGCGCTTGTACTTGTTGTCTGCACCGTACTGGTAGATGCCGATCGTGGCCTCGGTCGGGTCGCCGTTCTCGTCGAACGTGATCGGACCGGAGTTGCCGTCGAAGTCGACGGTTCCACCATCGAGGATGATCTGGGCGGCCGACGCGAAGTCGGTTGCCTTCGTACCCTTGCCAGCTCCGCCGGAGACTTCCTGCAGCTTGGCAGCGATGTCGACGCCCTCGACCGAGTTGGCCTCGAGTGCGGCAAGCGCCAGCAGGATGACTGCGTCGTAGGACTCGGCAGCGTAGCTGTAGTCCTTCAGCTCGTCTTCACCCTCGCCCTTGACGAACGCCTGGAGACGGTCGGTGAAGTCACCCAGGTCGCCGGTGTCGAGACCCGGAAGGGTTCCCTTTGCACCGGTGAGGGTTCCCTCAGCGAAGTCAGCCGAGTAGTCCGAGAGGTTTCCGTCGACGAAGTAGAGCTTGTCGGCCGGGAAGCCCGAGAGGGCGGGAACGATGGTCTTCGTCTCTTCGAACGCGATGAGCGCGATGGCGTCGGGGTCAGCCGCCGTCACTGCACTGATCTGAGCGTCGAACGACGTGTCACCGGTGTTGTAGGACGCCTCTGCGACAACTTCGCCGTCAGCTGCGGTGAAGGCCTTCGAGGTGAAGTCCTTCAGGCCGGTGCCGTAGGAGTCGTTGAGGTAGATGATTCCGAGGGTCTCGTTGCCGTCTTCGGCGATGAGGTTACCGAGGACTTCACCCTGCAGCACGTCGGAGGGGGCGGTACGCCAGTAGAGGCCGTTGTCGTCCCACGTCGTGAAGTCAGCCGAGGTGTTGGCCGGGGAGAACTGGATGACGCCAGCGCCGGTCACGTCGTCGATGAAGAGCTTCGAGGTTCCCGACGATGCCGCACCGATGATGGCGGAGACGCCAGCGCTCAGGAGGCGGGGAACTTCAGTCGCGTACGCCTTGTTGTCGGCGTCGCCGGAGTCACCATAGGTGACCTCGATCTTGATGCCGACGTTGGCGTCGTTGATCTCCTGGGCGGCAAGGCCGACACCAGCGATCTCGGGCGGGCCGAGGAACGCGAGGTTACCGGTGACGGGGAGTGCCGTACCGATCTTCAGCGTCAGGTCGCGGGGACCCTCCGGAGTGGTCGTCTCTTCGGGAGTCGAGGCGCAGCCACTCAGAACGAGTGCGCTGACGCCGACGACGGCGATGCCGCCGAGGACTGCCTTAAGGGTGCGTGAGCGGGAGGCCGGGGCCTTCGCGAATGCGCTCATGTTGCTCCTTGCATTTCTATTGAATGTGTTGGGACACGGCAGTGCTTGGCGCACGGCCGTTATGTCAAGCTACGGCTCAAAGCGCTCGGGCACAATACGTTCGTGTTACAGCCCTGTAACGCGCCCTAATCGTTACCTTGTGCGTCACTGTCTGCCCCCTGAACGGGGGTGTCGTTCGGGCACGAATCGAACTATTCGACCGTCGCGACCGGGATATTCGTGGCGTTGTACTCGAACCGAGTCCAGCTTCCGGCCCCCACTCCGCCGCTCTCGGTGATGCCGACCCGCCCGGAGACGCCGTCGTAGTCCACGTCGTCACGGGAGGCGAGGGTGTCGACGCACTGCCCGAAACTCGTGCACGGGATGCCCGCGCTCGACACGTCGCGTAGTCCCCTCGCTATGGCGGGCCCACCGTCATCCCCCGCCACAACGGCGGAGAGCGCGGCGAGCACGGTGGCGTCGTAGGCCTCTGCGGCGAAGCCCACCGAGCCGAGACCCGGGTCGGACTGCCGGAGGGCGGCGGCGAACTCCGGATCGGGAGTCGCGCCGCCGACGATCGCGTGCGCGCCGGTGAGCGCTCCCGCGGGGAGGAGTGTGGCGTAGGAACCGGCGGAGTCCCGGGCGAACCAGAGCCGGTCGGGCGCGATGCCGGAGTCGAGGAGGGCGGGCACGAGCACAGCGACGTCGGCGACCGCGCCCGAGAGCACCACGGCGTCGGCACCCCCGGCGTCGCGCGCGACGGCCTCGGGGTCGGGTGCGCCCGCGGTGAAGGTGACGTCGGTCGGCTTCTTGAGGGAGGGGGCGTCGACACCCTCCGGGTGCACGACGGCGACCGTCTTCGCCGCCTTGAGGGCCGCCGCGAGCGCCCTGGCCTCGCCGGCGTCGGTCGGCGCGACGCTGAACAGGCCGGCGGTCGCCACCTGGGCCGACGCCGAGATGAGGGGAATGTCCCCCGCGGCGGGCAGCAGGGACGTGGCGACCGCGGCGGTCGAGGGCCCGATGATCACGTCGGCGCCGCGCTCGAGAAGGGCAGCGAGCGACACCGAGGCGACGCCCGCGGGATCGCCCGACGCGTCGTCCGCCGAGTTGCGATGGAACACCTCGACCGGGGAGCCGTTCACACCCCCGGCGAGGTTGATGTCGCGCACCGCGAGTTCCACACCCGCCACCTGCGCAGCGCCGGTCGCCGCGCTCGCGCCGGTCAGGCCGAAGAGGGTGCCGATGCGCAGCACCCCATCCCCGGTGACCGCGAACGTCTCGACGGGTGTTGGTGCGGGATCCGGAGCGATCAGCGAGCAGCCGCCCAGGCCGAGGGTGAGCACCATACCGAGAGCCAGGGAACGCCGCATACCGGGCACCCTACCGGCGCGTCAGACCCGCTCGAGGGAGGCGCGACGGGGCGGGCGTGCCCCGCGGAACATGTCGATGGTGAGGATCACGAGGGCGAGCCAGACCAGCCCGAAGCCGAGCCAGCGCGCGAAGGGCATGTCCTCGTGCAGCACGAACACCCCGATGATGAGCTGCAGCACGGGAGCGAGGTACTGGGTGAGGCCCATGTAGCTGAGCGGAAGGCGTCGAGCGCCGGCCGCGAACAGCAGCAGCGGCACCGCGGTGATGACCCCGGCGCTCATCATGAGCAGCAGGTGTGGGACGCCCGCGCTGCCCGTGGTGAGGGACCCGTTGGCGGCGAGCACCAGCAGCGCGACCGACGCGAAGGGGGCGAGCCAGGCGGTCTCGATGGTGAGGCCGCTGATCGCGTCCACTCGCCCACCGACCTGCTTCTTGACGAGCCCGTAAATACCGAACGAGAAGGCGAGGATGAGGGCGATCCACGGGAACTTGCCGTAGTTGACGGCGAGCACGAGCACGGCGATCACGCTGATGCCGATCGATACCCACTGCAGCGGGCGCAGGCGCTCGCGCAGAACGAACACGCCGAGCAGCACCGTCACGATCGGGTTGGTGAAGTAGCCGAGCGCGGCCTCGACCACGTGGCCGGTCAGGGTCGCGAAGACGTAGACACCCCAGTTGACGAGGATGAGCAGACCGGCTCCGCCCAGGATGAGGGTGGTGCGGGTGTCCCGGGCCACGGCCACGAGGGCCGGCCAGCCGCGCGTCACGGTCAACAGGACGGCGCAGAACACCACGGAGAGAACGATGCGCCAGGCGACGATCTCCGGGGCAGACGACGGCGAGAGCAGCACGAAGAACACGGGGAGGAAGCCCCAGAGACCGTAGGCGCTGATCGCGAACGCGAGGCCTGTCCCCGTCGAGGAGGAGGCGGGTTTCTCGGGCATTGGTTCAGACTATGCCCGGCGGGAACGGCAGAACGCCCGGTGGCCGAGGCCGCCGGGCGTTCTGGCAGTAATTCGTTGCTGTTCTGGCTGCTTAGCGAACTACAACGGCGAGCACGTCACGCGCGGAGAGCACGAGGAGGTCTTCTCCGCCGTACTTCACCTCGGTTCCGCCGTACTTGGAGTAGATGACCTTGTCGCCCACGACGATGTCGAGGGGGATGCGGTTGCCGTTGTCGTCGATGCGGCCGGGGCCGACGGCGACGACTTCACCCTCCTGGGGCTTTTCCTTCGCGGTGTCGGGAATGACGAGCCCGGAAGCAGTAGTTGTTTCTGCCTCGACCTGCTTGATGACGATGCGATCCTCGAGCGGCTTGATGGAGACCGACACGGTCCACCTCTTTCTGAAACTAGAAATCTTTGGTTGGCACACTCGGTACGAGAGTGCCAGATCAACTGTACCGGGCCGTTAGCACTCGTGCAATCCGAGTGCCAGAGAGCTTGTCATCGCGAAACACGGGAGAATGAGGGCATGGACGCATCGGAGCTACGCGAACTGCTGTCGGTCGAGGGGCTCCGGTTGCTGGATGCACTGCCGCCGTACGAATCCAAGGCCGACGTGGTGCGCACGGTGGCCGACCTGCGCAAAGCCGGGCACTCCCCCGCGCTCGTTGCCGCCGTGCTCAGCCAGGCGCGGCTCCGGTCGCGCGCCGCGGCGAAGTTCGGTCCGTTCGCGGAGAGGATGCTGTTCACCGAGGCGGGTCTCGAGCAGGCGACGCGGTTGCGGGTTGCCGCCATGCACGCCGGCCGCTTCCGTGATGCCGGGCTCGGCCGCATCGCCGACCTCGGCAGCGGCATCGGCGCCGACGCCCTCGCCCTCGCCGCCATCGACCTCGAGGTGACCGCGGTCGAGCGCGACGAGGTCACCGCCGCGATAGCCGCCTACAACCTGGC
>Ga0247736_10000351_pt1 | contig 15936 bp, 19 predicted proteins | sample UWRJL193509B2_FD_180935 | JGI IMG/M metagenome (GOLD analysis project Ga0247736, IMG submission 180935) | Plant litter microbial communities from Arlington Agricultural Research Station in Wisconsin, United States - UWRJ-L193-509B-2 | ecosystem: Environmental > Terrestrial > Plant litter >...
GTTTCTTTTTTTCAGGTGTGTTTACAGATTTAGTTGATGCCGCACTGGCTGCATTATCGGAATCAATATTTTTTGATTCATTTTTTGTGTTAACTTTTGTGTCGACTTCAAAAAACATGCCCTGACCGTTTTCTCTGGCAAAAATACCCTTAACTGCTTGCATCGGCACATAAATATTTTGCGATACACCACTGAAACGTGCAGAAAACACAATTGCCTCATTATCCATGTGCAAATCTTTGGTCGCTGAATAGTTGAGATTAAGTACGATCTCACCATCTTTTACAAACGCCACTGGCACCCGCGTTTGTGGGTTAACAGCAACCAACAAATGCGGGGTTAAATTATTATCAACGCACCACTCATGAAGGGCGCGAATCATATAAGGTTTAGTGGAAATTAGCTCGCTCATCGTTATTTAACTTAACAAAATTAAACTATTTACGCATCGCTTTTTCTGATGGCGTCATCGCATCTGCATACAATGGACGCGAGAATAAACGCTCCGCATATTTAAGCAAAGGTGCAGCTTGGTTTGGCAGATCGATACCATAATGACCTAAACGCCATAATAAAGGCGTAACAGCCACATCCAACATGGAATAATCATCACCTAACAAGTAATTTTGCTTGCTAAAAATAGGCACAATTTGCGTTAGATTATCGCGAATCGTTTTGCGTGCTTTATCTGCAATTTCTTGATTATCCGATTCCACATCTTTGATATGATCGAATAAATCTTTTTCAAAATTATACAAAAACAATCTTGCACGTGCACGCATGACTGGATCGGCTGGCATTAATTGTGGGTGCGGAAAACGCTCATCAATGTATTCATTGATAATATTCGCTTCACTTAACACTAAGTCGCGCTCAACCAATACTGGCACTGCGTTATACGGATTCAATACAGCCAAATCTTCTGGCTTATTGGCTAAATCGACGTCAATCACTTCAAAATCCATGCCTTTTTCAAACAGCACAATGCGGCAGCGATGGCTAAATGGATCGACCGTGCCTGAGTATAATTTCATCATAATCTTGTTTCTCTCTTAAATTAGAAATGCGTTCTAATCGCTCATTTTGCGATACTGATTAACAGCATCGCTGTATTTCTATTTAACGCTTACTTTGCTAATAAACCAGCTATTACTTAACTACTTTTTTAGTTAATGTTTTTTTATTTAATATCTTTCCAGTATTCAGCTTTGAGTTTTTTTGCCAAGACCAAAAGCACACCTAAAAACAACAATACCCACCAGCCCATATGCTGACGGCTCTGCTTACCAGGTTCAGCCATAAAAGCCATGTAGTTGGTTAAATCCGCCACAAATGCATTGTATTCGGCTGGATTCAATTTGCCTGGCTTAACCAGTTCCAACTGATGCGTTTCATGATTTAACACTTGCTCGCCTTGTAGCTCATACAACACGTGTGGCATCGCTACTTTTGGATACACAGTGTTATTCCAGCCAGTTGGTGTTGTGCTGTCGCGATAAAATCCACGCATATACGCGTAAACCCAATCCGCGCCACGCGCACGCACCTCAACCGACAAATCTGGCGGCGTTACGCCAAACCATTTTTTTGCTTCTGCTGGATCTATCGATACATGCATCGTGTCACCCACTTTGTCACCAGCAAACAACAAATTATCTTTAATTTGTTTTTCGCTTAAGCCAATATCTATCAAGCGGTTATAGCGCATGTATTTTGCACTATGACAATTAAGGCAATAATTTACAAAAGTATGCGCACCACGTTGCAACGAAGCTTTGTCGCTAGGATTAATCGGCGCAGTAATGTTAATTTCCGATTCATTTGCCAGTGCGACAAGTGGCAAAAATGCCAATAAAGTTAATAGTTTTCTCATTTTATTTTAGTCAATCTTTCTGGCACAGGTTTGATTTTATCTCTTGCGGTATACCAAGGCATTAAAATAAAGAATGCAAAGTAGATCACAGTGAAAACACGCGCAACTACTGTTGCACGATCTGCACCGCTTAGCCAGCTGCCAAATTGACCCCAAATATTAGATGGAACCGTACCCAAATAACCTAACACCAAAAAACTCACCACAAACGCAGCTAACCATTTTTTATACAATCCACCACGATAGCGAATGGATTTAACCGGACTTTTATCCAGCCAAGGCAACAATGCAAATATCATCACTGATAAACCCATCGCAGCTACGCCAGGAAACTGTGAGTTAAATATTGGCGGAACTGCGCGCAATATTGAGTAATAAGGCGTGAAGTACCAAACAGGCGCAATGTGTGCAGGCGTTTTAAGCGGATCTGCTGGAACAAAGTTATTGGCCTCAATAAAATAGCCGCCCATTTCTGGCGAAAAGAACAAGATGCTGGCAAACACAATCAAAAACACCACCACGCCGACTAAATCTTTAACCGTGTAATAAGGATGAAATGGAATGCCATCCAACGGAATACCGGTTTTTTTGTCTTTGTTAGCCTTTATTTCAATACCATCAGGATTATTCGAGCCGACTTCATGTAAAGCCACTAAATGCACAGCCACCAAACCAGCTAATACGAACGGTAACGCGATCACATGAAAGGCAAAAAAGCGGTTTAATGTGGCATCAGATATCAAGTAATCGCCGCGTAGCCATTCTGACAAATCAGGGCCAATAAAAGGAATAGTCGCGAACAAATTCACAATCACCTGTGCGCCCCAATACGACATTTGGCCCCAAGGTAACAGGTAACCAAAGAACGCTTCGCCCATCAACACCAAGAAAATACCAACTCCAAACAACCAAATCAGTTCTCTTGGATTTCTGTATGAGCCATATATCAAGCCACGGAACATATGCAGGTAAACCACCACAAAAAACATGGAAGCGCCAGTTGAATGCATGTAACGGATGATATTGCCGCCAAATACGTCTCGCATGATGTATTCAACTGAGGCAAAGGCTAGTTGCGCATCTGGCTTGTAATGCATAGTTAAGAAAATGCCAGTAACAATCTGCAATACTAAAATCAACAATGCAAGCGAACCAAAAAAATACCAAAAATTGAAGTTTTTTGGTGCGTAATATTCGGTTAAGTGCGCTTTGACAAAGCTGGTAACAGGCAACCTTGCATCAACCCAACCCATCAGCCCTTTAGGATCGTTAGCCTCTGTTTTAACTGATTCTATTTTAGACAGCGCCATGATTATGCCTCCGCTTTCGTGTCAACACCAATCACTAGAGTTGTGTCAGTTAAGTATTGATAAGGCGGAACTACCAAATTGATAGGCGCAGGAGAACCTTTGAAAACGCGACCGGCTAATCGAATTTTGAGCCATGACAAGGGCAGAAAAAACCACCTGTCCAGTTTTCGCCCATATCGCCGCCTGCCTGTAATTTTTCACTTGGCGAACAACCGAGATGCGTACAAATACCGACGACAACCGCCAGATTTGGCTTGATAGAACGATTAGCATTTTTGCAATAAACTGGCTGTTGTGGCACTTCGGAATTAGGATCAGAAAGCTGGTCATTGTGCTTCGCAAGTTCTGACGTCATTTGATCAGTACGATTGATAATCCATACTGGTTTACCGCGCCATTCAGCGGTGATCATCGCACCAGGGGCAATCTTACTGATATCCACTTCAACTGGCGCACCAGCGGCTTTTGCGCGCTCACTTGGCAACATGCTACCCACAAATGGAACCGCTACAGCCGCCGCGCCTAATGCGCCAACACCTGCAGTTGCTGCAATTAGAAAGTTGCGTTTTTCTTGATTAACTTTAGAGGGAGGGGAAAATGATAAACCTTGATCGTTGCTTAAATCTTGATTTGTTGAATCTTTACTAGATGCGTCTTTGTCAATTTTGTTGTCTGACATTGTTTTCCTTTAACTTGCCTTTTTGGGGCAACGCTATTAATGATGGCGCTGAATTAATATTAATTTGCCTAACCAATTAATATTAATAAATGTGCTTAATTGCAAAGCGCACGATTATACAATTTTTTGCAAAATAAGCCAAATATATTTGCATAAGTAATTGAAAATTAACAATTAATATGACTTGTTAAAATTTAGCTAAACCGGATTATCGCAATCTATAAAGGTATGGTTTAAGCCAAACTTCTGAGCCAAATGTTCGCCCAACGCTTGCACGCCATAACGCTCAGTTGCGTGATGCCCGGCTGAAATATAAGCAATTCCCGCTTCACGCGCGATGTGTACGGTCGGCTCAGAAATCTCACCGCTAATATAAACGTCCGCGCCTGCTTCAACGGCTTGCTCAATATATCCTTGCGCAGCGCCTGTACATAAGGCAATTTTCTGAATCGGCCGCTCTAAATCACCAATCACCTGTGCAGTACGATTAAGCGATAGATTTAAATTTTCAACAAAAACTTTGAGTGATTGCGGCTGACTTAATTCCGCCAAGGCGATCAAATTTGGCTCATTTTTATGCTTCTGACCAATCCAATTTGTGATGGTTAATCCTAACTTTTTAGCCAGCATCACGTTATTACCGAATTCTAAATGCGCATCCAATGGCAAATGATAAGCAAGCAGACTAATATCATGCTGCAGCAAAAACTGTATACGGCGTTTTTTAATGCCAATGATTGGCATGGATTCACCTCGCCAGAAATAACCGTGATGCACTAATATCGCATCTGCATTGGCCTCAAAGGCCGCTTCGAGCAAGTTATAGCTGGCAGTAACGCCTGTCACAATATGTCTGACTTCAGATTTACCTTCCACCTGCAAACCATTTGGGCAGTAATCATTGAAGCGTTCAGGTTGAAGTAATTGATTTAAATAGTTGTTCAGGTCAGTTAATTTCATGCGTTTTCGCCCTTATTTCACCTATACTAATAGTGATAACATTTTAGCAGTTTAAAACATGCAAAGAATCTGGCTTATTTTTGCGCAATCGGTCACCGCCTGCCTAGGTATTTTATTTGTATTGCGCCTGTTTTACCCGCAATTACTTAATACAGCACAAGAACCTATCACCATTAAACAGGTTCAGCCCAATCTTAAAGCTGTCACCATTAACCCTAAAGTAATTTCTAAAGGCAGTTACAGCGAGGCCGCAAGAAAAGCCATGCCAGCAGTGGTTAACATCTTTACATCCAGCCAAAAAGTGGCCGTTAATCCGCATCAGCAATATAAAGACGACCCATTATTCAAACATTTTTTTGGTGATCAGTTAGATAATAATGAAGATGAACAGCCAGAGAGTAGTTTAGGTAGTGGCGTTATTGTTAGCGAACAGGGTCTAATTTTAACCAATGATCACGTTGTGGCCAGTGCAGATGAAATTGAGATTCTATTATCTGATGGCAGAAAATTACCCGCGAAAGTGGTAGGAACTGACCCAGAAACAGATTTAGCCGTGATTAAAGTGGATGCAGATAAATTACCTTCCATCACCTTTGCGGCGACAGATAAATTAGATGTCGGCGATGTGGTATTAGCGATTGGCAACCCGTTTGGCGTTGGACAAACAGTCACGCAAGGCATCGTGAGCGCACTTGGTCGCAACCATTTAGGCATCAATACTTTCGAAAACTTCATTCAAACTGATGCTTCAATTAATCCAGGCAATTCTGGCGGCGCGTTAATCGACACCGAGGGAAATCTGGTCGGCATTAACAGCGCTATCTATTCGCGCAGTGGCGGCTCAATGGGCATTGGTTTTGCTATACCAGCTAGCTTAGCCAAGCAAGTGATGGAACAAATTGCATTAAGTGGCAGCGTAACTCGCGGTTGGATTGGTATTGAAGCACAGGATATTACGCCAGAATTGGCCGAATCATTTAAGCTAGATAAAGTGCAAGGTTCGCTGATTGCGGGTGTATTGCGCAACAGCCCAGCGGACATAGCAGGAGTGAAAGCAGGCGATGTATTGCTGGCGATCAATAATCACGAAGTGACTGATAGTAGCAGCATGTTGAACATTATTGCGGTGCTAAAACCAAATGAAAAAGCCGTGTTAACACTTGCCAGGAATCAAAAAAATATCAAAGTTGATGTGGTAATTGGCAAACGACCTAAGCCAGCTATAGTAAGAAGGCTAGAATAAATTATTGGAAAAATGTGTTAATTTTTCAATAATTCTCACTAAGCTTTTATAGAATTAACTTTGGGCGTTGTATATAACGCCACCAAAATCCCCACTTCATATAAAAGCCACAACGGTACTGCTAACATAAATTGCGAAATAATATCCGGCGGCGTAAAAATTGCGCCCAAGATAAAAGCACCGACAATCACATAACAACGCACTTCTTTCAACTGTGCAATGCTCACCCAGCCAAAGCGTGCAATCAGCACCACAGCAATCGGCACTTCAAATGCTAAGCCAAATGCCATAAAAAGCGTTAATACAAAATCTAAATATTCCCCAATATCTGTCATCACCGCAACGCCTGCTGGCGCGCTATGCACGATAAATCCAAACACTGTGGGGAAAACGGCAAAGTATGCAAAGGCCATTCCAGCCACAAATAGCAAACTGCTGGCCACAATGACCGGCACCATCAATTTTTTTTCATGATTGTACAAACCAGGCGAAATAAATGCCCAAATTTGATACAAAGTATGCGGAAGCGAGATAACAAAAGCGGTCATCAAGGCCACTTTCATCGGCACAAAAAATGGCGTAGTCACTGCGGTCGCAATCATCTGACCACCAGCAGGCAATTTTGATAACATAGGTTCTGCCAGTAAGGCATAGATTTTATTGGCAAAAGGAAATAAGCCAATAAATATGATGACAAAACCCAATACGATTCTAAGCAATCGATTACGCAACTCAATTAAATGGGAGATGAACGATTCGGTAGGCGTAGGCATTGGCGCTAAACTTCCACTTTTTTAGGTTTTTTTACGGGTTTAGTTTTAACGATTTTTTCTGAATCTTCAACGATGGCTTTAGGTGATTTCGCCCGAGGTTTTCGAACTGTTGCTTGCTTTTTAATCGGCGATTCATTTTGAACAGTGGATTCATTTTGAGTAATTGTTGAGACTTCATTAAGATTTGGATTTGGATTAGCTTCAGCTTTGCTACTGCCTAAATCCGCAATCGAGCTTTCAACTTGATTCACTTGCTGATGAATATTTTGCTCTGCGCTAACCACTGCTTGTTGGATTTCTTGCTGTAGTTTTTGCAGCTCTTCAAAACGAAATTCGCGATTGACCTCTTCTTTTACTTGTGTGGCATAACGCTGCATGCGCCCAGTCAATGCGCCTATCGTTCGCGCTACTTTTGGTAATTTTTCTGGTCCAATAACCAACAAAGCCACGATTGCAATGACAAATAATTCCGAAAAGGAAATACCGAACATTACAATTAGCTCTTAGTCTTGTGAGTGACTTCACCTTCAATAGTTGTGCCAGATTGATGTGGCGGAGTATCAACTTTAGCGTCAGTTACCTGCTCTTCTTTCATGGCCTTTTTAAATTCGTTAACTGCACCACCAACATCACTACCCATGTTCTTTAATTTTTTAGTGCCAAATATTAAGACCACAATCACTAAAACGATTAACCAATGCCACAAACTGAATGAACCCATCATGCTCTCCTAAACTTAATTTATTAGCTAATTTGCTTTTACAGGCAATTAATTGCCGCCAAAAACGTGAATATGAATATGAAATACTTCCTGGCCGCCTTCGCGGCCCGTATTAATAAGCGTTTTAAATCCTACCAAGCCTTGGTCTTGTGCCAATTTTGGTGCTAACAATAACGCTTTACCTAATAATGATTCTTGTGCTTCTGTACAATCTTTTAAGGTCTCAATATGCTGTTTGGGCACAATTAAGAAATGTATCTTTGCCATAGGCTTAATGTCATGAAACGCAATAAAACTGTCATCTTCATAGATTTTTTTGGCAGGAATATCGCCAGCAATAATCTTACAAAAAATGCAGTCAGCGCTCATTATTTACTACGACTTTCTTTTTCGGCAATCCCAGATAAGCCTTCACGCCGCGCTAGTTCATCCAGCACATCTTGCGGTTTTAAACCTGCGTGGCTCAGCATAATCAAGGTATGAAACCACAAATCGGCAGTTTCATAAATAATCTCTTCTTTGTTACCGCCTTTGGCTGCAATAACCGTTTCGGTCGCTTCTTCACCGATTTTTTTCAGTATGCTGTCCATTCCTTTAGCATAAAGTTTCGCCACGTATGACGAAGTCGGATCAGCGGTTTTACGCTGTTCCAACAACTCTGCTAATCGATTTAATACATCATTCATGCGCTTTAATCTTAAAAATAATCAATCGTGATAAATCGTTTTAGGGTCTTTTATGACAGGCTGGTCAATTAACCATCGCGCTTGCGCATCTTTTTCTTGCTCAAGCTTCTTAAAAAAACAATTATGTCGTCCAGTATGGCAAGCGATTCCGCCAATTTGTTCCACTTTAATCAACACAACGTCCTCATCACAATCCAGACGAATCTCATGCACTTTTTGCGTATGGCCGGATTCTTCACCTTTGCGCCATAATTTATGACGTGAACGTGACCAATAAACGGCTTGCTTTGACTCATTGGTCAACTGTAATGCTTCGCGATTCATCCATGCAAACATTAACACACGCCCAGTATCAAATTCCTGCGCAATCACTGGCACCAAGCCATTTGCATCCCAATTTACTTCATCTAGCCAATTCATATTAATCGACTCAAAGTCTAACTTCAATTTTGTGGTTGCGCATATATTCTTTTGCCTGCTGAACGGTATATTCGCCGTAGTGAAAAATACTCGCTGCTAACACCGCATCCGCACCGCCAACAGTCACACCGTCTACCAAATGCTGTAAATTACCCACGCCGCCAGAAGCGATTAGCGGCACATCTACCGCATCTGAAATCGCGCGATTTAATGGATTATTAAAACCAATTTTCGTACCGTCTCTATCCATGCTGGTCACCAATAATTCACCTGCGCCCAAATTGACCATATATTCCGCCCATTTGACCGCATCTAGGCCCGTCGCCTTACGACCGCCATGCGTAAAAACCTCCCACTCGAACGGTTGATTGTCTACTTTTTTAGCATCAATGGCTACTACAATACATTGCGAACCGAATCGCGCAGCAGCATCTTTTACCATTTGTGGATTCAATACGGCGGTGGTATTAATGCTGACTTTATCAGCGCCTGCGTTTAGTAAGCGACGTACATCTTCTACCTCGCGTACGCCACCACCAACCGTTAAAGGGATAAATACTTGGCTTGCCACTTGCTCAATAATATGTAGAATCAAGCCGCGATTATCGGAACTGGCTGTAATATCTAAAAAAGTGAGCTCGTCTGCGCCTTGGTCATCATAGCGCTTGGCAATTTCAACAGGGTCACCCGCATCGCGCAATTCTAAAAAGTTGATACCTTTTACTACACGACCATTGGTCACATCTAGGCAAGGAATAATACGTTTTGCCAATGCCATTAGATTAAACCTACTTGAATCAGATACATTAGCTTAGCGAGTCTGCAAGGTTTTGTGCGGCCGCAAAGTCTAGTGTACCCTCATAAATTGCACGTCCTGTAATTGTGCCAATAATGCCTTCACTTGCAACAGCGCACAATTTGCGCACATCGTCTAAATTGGTTACACCGCCAGATGCAATCACAGGAATAGTTAAAGCTTGCGCCAAAGCAACTGTCGCCTCAATATTCACACCAGTTAACATGCCATCGCGGCCAATATCTGTGTAAACGATGGCATTAACGCCATAATCTTCAAACTTTTTAGCCAAATCAATCACATCATGCCCAGTGAGTTTTGACCAACCATCAATCGCTACTTTGCCATCTTTGGCATCTAAACCAACGATAATCTGACCAGGAAAAGCATAACAAGCTTCATGCAAAAAGCCCGGCGTTTTAACGGCCGCTGTACCAATAATCACGTAATCAATTCCATCATCCAGATAACGTTCGATGGTTTCCAGATCACGAATACCACCGCCTAATTGAATAGGGATTTCGCCTTTAACGGCATTTACAATCGACTTAATGGCATTTTCATTGACAGGTTTACCCGCAAATGCGCCGTTCAAATCAACCAAATGTAAACGCTTGCCGCCTTGGTCAACCCAGTGACGCGCCATGGCGCCTGGATCTTCTGAAAATACGGTGGATTCTTCCATAAGGCCTTGTTTTAAACGTACACAATGGCCATCTTTGAGATCAATTGCAGGAATAATAAGCATGATTGTTATTGACTAAAAATTACAAAAAATTAGTTTAAAGATTTTATTTATCAAGTTTCCACTTGTAAAATTCGGGTTAAGGTTTCCAATATACAAAATTGCGCAGCAATTGCAAGCCAGCTTGCGCACTTTTTTCCACGTGGAATTGTGTTGCGAATATATTGTTTTGCGCGACAACACTACAAAAACGTTCAGGATATTCCGTTTCGCCAACAGTTAAAGCAGCATTCAAAGGCGCGGCATAATAGCTGTGCACATGGTAAAAGCGCGTGGCATCTTCAATATCTTGCCATAAGGCGTGCGGCTTATCTTGGTCATTTTTTAATTGATAAACTTGATTCCAGCCCATGTGTGGAATTTTCAGTTTTTCGTCATTGACTATTTGATGTGCAGCAAAACGTTTTACATCGCCTTTGAATATGGCTAATCCAGCAGTATCACCCTCTTCAGAATGCTCGAACAGCAATTGCATACCGATACATATACCTAAAAAAGGTTTATTCGCTGCCGCATGCAGAATAGCTTCACGTAAGTTTCTGCTATCTAATTCGCGCATGCAATCTGGCATTGCACCTTGGCCAGGAAAAACGACGCGCCCTGCATGCTGAATCACAGAAGCATCACTAGTGATAACAACCGACTTACCTTGTGCGACATGCTCGACCGCTTTTGAAACGGATCGCAAATTTCCCATACCGTAATCAACGACGGCGATATCTACTTTACTCATCTATGTAAACCGTAAACGATTATAAACTGCCTTTAGTAGACGGCATGATTCCCGCCATACGCGCATCGGGCGTAACGGCCATGCGTAAAGCACGGCCAAAAGCTTTAAATATTGTTTCAGCTTGATGGTGCGAATTGTGGCCTTTTAAATTGTCAATATGCAAAGTGACATTGGCGTGGTTCACAAAGCCTTGAAAAAACTCGTGCACCAAGTCGACATCAAATTCGCCAATCGCTGCGCGTGTAAATTGACAATTAAATTCCAAACCTGGGCGACCTGATAAATCTAATACCACGCGACTTAAAGCCTCATCAAGCGGCACATATGCGTGACCATAACGATTAATACCTTTTTTATCACCCACTGCTTTTGAAAATGCCTGGCCTAAAGTTATACCGATATCTTCTACTGTGTGATGTGCATCAATATGCAAATCACCTTTTGCTTGAACATTAATATCCATCATGCCATGACGTGAAATCTGATCTAACATGTGATCTAAAAAACCGAGACCAGTATTAAATTGTGAGGTGCCGTTACCATCAATATTGATGGAGACAGTAATTTGCGTTTCTAAGGTATTGCGGATGACTTCAGCTTGGCGCATGGGTAACTTAAATGAAAACAATCAATAATTTAACCGTATTTTAACTCAAACTAAGCGCTAGGCGCAAAGTCGCCTTAAATAAACACAGCAAATAAAAAAGCCGACTAAATAGTCGGCTTTTATCATGCTAAATAATCTTAGCTTGAAAACTATTACTGAGCTGCTGGTGCCGCTTCTGCTGGAGCAGCTTCAGTTGCTGGTGCTGGCTCTGCTGGAGCCGCTTCAACTGGTGCAGCTTCTGCTGGAGCTTCAACTGCAGCTGGTGCCTCAACCGCTGGCGCTGTTTCTTCAACAACTGGCGCGTCAACTGGTGCTTCTTCAGCTGGTTTGTTACCTGTTAATAAATACAAACCTAACAATACTGCACCTGCGATTAATGCCCAAGGTAAATATTTACCAAGGCCACCCGCTGCTGCTGAGTTGCCACGTGCCAAGCCTGAAATTTCAGCTGCTGAAGCTGCTGGATCTGCTGCGCCGTAGATTGCTGCACCAGCAACCACAATGTCAGCACCTGCATCAACTACTTGACGCACTGTTGCAGCTTTAACACCGCCAGCAACAGAAACTTTAGCACCGGTATTTAAACCAGTGATCAAAGCTAAGTCAGCAAAAGGAGTTTGACCCGCTGCTTGTTGATCTAAACCAGTATGAACACCGATAATATGCGCGCCTAATTTTGCGACTTCTTTAGTACGTGCTACTTTGTCAGTTACGTTAATCAAGTCAACTTGAGCTTGTTTACCGTATTTATTAGCAACGTCAATTACACCTTTGATTGTACCAAGATCAGCAGTACCAAGTACAGTAACGATGTCTGCACCAGCTTTGTAGAACGGCTCAGCTTCGTAGAAGCCAGCATCCATAGTTTTCAAATCAACTAAGATTTTGTTATTTGGAAATTTTGCACGTAAAGTTTTCAACAATTCAATACCATTGTGTTTGATGCAAGGTGTACCGATTTCTAAAATGTCTACGTGTGGTGCTACTTTAGTTGCCAATGCAACTGTTGCGTCAAAATCTAATGAATCTAATGCCATTTGGGTTTGTGCCATGGTGTCTATTCCTCCGAGCTCGCTAATAATTTATAAAGAATTAATAAAATTATTTGATTAAAAAATTAATATTCTGCAGTTATGTTGTTTTAATTCAAACTAATTTTACAAAATACTATTTGCACATTTTGTACATTTTCACATCATAACCGCAATTGATTCAAAATTTCAACATTTGGTCATAATTTGATTACAAAACAAGTACTTTAGTTACAAATTCTATTTACATGCTAGTTGTAAATTCTATTGGTTAGATTTTAAAATTGCGTTAAGCGCATTTATAAGACTGTTTGACTGGACATCTGTACCAATGGTTATACGTATATATGGTGCAACTCGCGATGGTTTTTTAAAGTGCCGCACAATAATATTGTGTTCACGTAACTTTGCTGCCAACTCTGCGCCATCCATTGATTTATGTTTGGTAAAGATGAAATTAGCGCCTGATGGCAGGCTTTCAAAATTGAGCGCATGCAGATTTTTGATCAATTGCTGCCTAGTGGCGATTACTTTTGCACATGTTTCATCAAAATAAACACTATCTTGCATGGCGGCAATTCCGCCCGCCTCAGCAAATCGATCGATTGGGTAGGAATTGAAACTATCTTTAACTCGCGTCAATGCTTGTATTAAATCTTTATTCCCTAACGCGTACCCAACCCGCAAACCCGCTAATGAGCGCGCTTTTGAGAGTGTATGGGTGACCAGTAAATTAGGATAAGTATTAATTAACTTAACCGCAGATTCAGTGCCAAAATCCACATATGCTTCATCAATCACCACAACTGAATGCGTATTTTGGCGTAGCAACTGCTCTATTTCTGCAAGTGCTAATGGAATGCCAGTTGGCGCGTTAGGATTAGGAAAAATAATGCCACCGTTTGGTCGTGCATAATCATGAATATCGATTCTGAATTGTTTATTTAAAGCGATGGTTTCATATTGAATGCCGTACAAACCACAATAAACTGGATAAAAGCTATAAGTAATATCAGGAAATAACAGCGGTTTATCATGTTTTAATAAGGCCTGAAAAACATGTGCTAGCACTTCATCGGAGCCATTTCCAACAAAAACTTGATTAGATTGTAGGCCAAAGTTTTCTGCTATAGCTGCTTTTAACTTATCAGAATTCGGGTCTGGATAAAGCCTTAAACTATCGGCCGCTTCTAGCTTCAATGCCTCAATCACTTTTGGGCTTGGGCCATAAGGATTTTCGTTGGTGTTTAACTTAACCAGGTTATCCAGCTTTGGCTGCTCGCCTGGTACGTAAGGGGTAAGCTTATGTACAACATCGCTCCAGAATTTACTCATAAAACTTACTCCGCAACAAAATTGCGGCGTTGCAATTTGCAAAAGCACACATTGCTCGCTTCCTCGCCGTACTATTTGTACTGGCTCGTTTCTGCGCTCCGTGCGCGTTGCACTTTTGCTGCTCGTAACGGTTTTGAATCTGTCTCATTATTTCAAGCGATATTCAGCTGATCTTGCGTGCGCGGTTAAGCCTTCACCGTGCGCAAGTGTAGAAGCGATTTTGCCTAGTTTTTGTGCGCCATCTGCCGAGACCATAATCAAGCTGGAGCGTTTTTGGAAGTCGTATACGCCAAGCGGGCTTGAAAAACGTGCAGTGCGCGAAGTTGGCAACACGTGATTTGGCCCAGCACAGTAATCACCTAATGCTTCACAAGTGTCACGCCCCATAAAAATAGCGCCGGCGTGTTTGATTTTCTTGCTCATTTCCAGCGGATTTTCGACAGACAATTCCAAATGTTCTGGCGCGATGTAATTACTAATCTCAATCGCCTCATCTAAATCTTTAGTCAGGATTAAGGCACCACGATCTGAAATCGAAGTATTGATAATCTCTTTGCGCGGCATAGTTTCTACCAACTTTTGCATGCTTTCAGCCACTGCATCTAAAAACGTCGCATCTGGGCTTAACAATATGGATTGCGCCAGTTCGTCATGTTCCGCTTGGCTGAATAGATCCATCGCAATCCAATCAGGGTTGGTATTGCCATCACAAATCACTAAAATTTCTGACGGCCCAGCAACCATATCAATGCCCACCACACCAAATACACGGCGTTTCGCAGCTGCCACATAAGCATTACCTGGTCCAACAATTTTATCCACTTGCGGCACCGTTTGCGTACCATAAGCCATTGCGCCAACAGCTTGCGCGCCGCCGATGCAAAATACACGATCAACGCCTGCAATAGCCGCTGCAGCTAAAACCAACGCATTCTTTTCACCATTCGGCGTTGGTACGACCATGATCAACTCTTGAACGCCCGCTACTTTTGCCGGGATTGCATTCATTAATACTGAAGACGGATAAGCGGCTTTTCCCCCTGGCACATATAAGCCAACACGATCTAATGCAGTCACTTGCTGGCCGAGTAAAGTGCCGTCTGCTTCAGTGTAGCTCCATGATTGTGTGATTTGCTTTTCATGGTAACTTTTGACTCTGTCAGCAGCTGCCTGCAAAGCGGCTCGTTGATCCGATGGCAATCCATTTAATGCCGCATGCAAATCGGCTTGGCTAATTTCTAACTCAGTTAATTGAGTCGCATTAGTTTTATCAAAACGATTGGTATACTCTAAAACCGCAGCATCGCCGCGGACTTTTACATCTTTTAATATATTGGTGACAACCACGTCAATACTGTCATCCTGCGCAGTTTCAAACGCCAATAAGGCTTTTAAATCCGCGTCAAATGTCGATTCTTTTGTGGATAAACGTCTAATCTTCATGACTCAAATACTTTCACATTCTTTTGAATACTTAACACTAAAAATAGGCCAATTTTTAAGCTGGCAAAGTGATTGCGCTAGCAAAACTATCAATAATCGGCTGCAATTGCGTACGGTTCAATTTTAACGATGCCTGATTCACGACTAAACGTGAGCTGATGTCGCCGACAAATTCCACTGCTTTGAGGTTATTGGCGCGTAAAGTGCCGCCTGTGCTGACCAAATCGACAATCACATCCGCCAAGCCAACCAACGGGCCAAGCTCCATTGAGCCATATAATTTGATCAAATCCACATGCATGCCTTTAGCAGCAAAATGTTCGCGCGCGGTTTTCACGTATTTAGTCACCACTTTTAGCCGCGCACCTTGGCGAATACTGGCTTCGTAATCGAAACCCTCACGCACCGCGACCATCATTTTACATTTAGCGATTTGCAAATCCAGCGGCTGATACAAACCTTCACCGCCATGTTCATCCAGCACATCCTTACCCGCAATACCTAAATCTGCTGCACCATATTGTACGTAAGTGGGTACATCAGTCGCACGCACAATAATCAGGCGCACATCATCGCGATTG
>Ga0247736_10000354_pt1 | contig 15874 bp, 15 predicted proteins | sample UWRJL193509B2_FD_180935 | JGI IMG/M metagenome (GOLD analysis project Ga0247736, IMG submission 180935) | Plant litter microbial communities from Arlington Agricultural Research Station in Wisconsin, United States - UWRJ-L193-509B-2 | ecosystem: Environmental > Terrestrial > Plant litter >...
CATGCCCGACGATCTCGCGCGCTCGGCCGTGCGCGGAGAGGCGCACAGGCCCGGATTCCTGCGCGGGCTCTTCGCGAAGCCCGGAGTCGCCGGGGCCGCCGGTGCGGTGGCGGGCGCCGGAGTCGGTGCCGTCGCGGGCGGGCTTCTCGTGGCGGTCGCCGGGGGAGCGGTGCTCAGCAGCGTCGCCGGCCCCCTGCTCGAGCAGGCCTCGGGCATGGGCGTCGACTTCGAGGCTCTCGCAGGATTCGAGGGGCTCGACGGACTCGAGGGCGGTCTCGGCGACGTGGCCTCCGGTGCGGGCGACTACGCGAGCGGAGTCGGCGACCATCTCTCCGAGCTGGGCTCGAACTTCGAGATCCCCGGACTGGGCGGCCTAGGGAGCCTCTTCGGCCGCGACTAGCTTCTCGGCGCACCGCCGCAACTCAGGAAAAACCGGGCCGCCGCGTTCGAAAACCGCCGGAATCGCTCGTTCTTCCTGAGTTGCGGCACGTCGTCCGTGGCACTCTGGAGTCGTGACTGAACTTCTCGTCGTTCTGGTGGCCGCGTTCGCGGTGATCGCGGCGTCGACCCTGCTGGGCCCGCGGCTCGGCATCGCGTCGCCGCTGATCCTCGTCGCGATCGGCGTCGGGGCCAGCTTCCTTCCCCTCTTCGACACGATCGAGATCGAACCCGAGTGGATCCTGGCGGGCGTGCTTCCGCCGCTGCTCTATTCGTCGGCCGTATCGATGCCCGCAATGAACTTCCGGCGCGAGTTCGGCGCGATCAGTGGCCTGTCCGTCGCCCTGGTGATCGCGAGCTCGCTCGTGCTGGGCGTGTTCTTCATGCTGGTGATCCCCGACCTCGGCTTCGCCTGGGGCGTGGCGCTCGGGGCGATCGTCAGTCCGACCGATGCCGTTGCAACGTCGATCGTCAAGCAGACCTCGGTGTCGAAGCGAGTCGTGGCGATGCTCGAGGGCGAGAGCCTGCTCAACGATGCGACCGCGCTTGTTCTTCTGCGCACCGCCATCGTGGCCACCGCCGCGTCATTCTCGTTCTGGGCTGCGGCGGGCACCTTCGCGTACTCCGTCGTGATCGCCATCATCATCGGCGTGCTGGTCGGCTGGGGCAACCTGGTGGTACGCAAGCGGGTCACGGATCCCACGGTGAACACCGTCATCTCGTTCGTCGTTCCGTTCGCCGCGGCCGTGCCCGCCGAGCTGCTCGGCGCATCCGGCCTGGTGGCGGCCGTGGTGGCCGGGCTCGTCACGGGCATCCGGGCCCCGCGGTACCTCTCGGCGCAGAACCGGTTGTCGGACTCCCAGAACTGGCGCACGGTCGAGCTCGTGCTCGAGGGCGCCGTCTTCCTGACGATGGGAGTTCAGGTCTCGTCGATCGTCGCCAACGTCGAGCGCGATCACGCCGGAGTCGGGCCTGCGGTACTCATCGCGGCCGGCGCCCTGGTGCTCACGATCGTCGTGCGCGCGGCCTACGTGGCTCCGCTGCTGTGGTGGCTCTCGACCCTGCGCAACCGCAACGCGAAGATGCAGGACAGGCTGCTCGAGATGCGCGAGAAGATGAGCACCCCCGAGGGAGCCGAGCAGATGTTCGGCGAGGCTAACGGGCGACGCCGCCGCGCATCCGACAACCAGATCGAGCGGCTGGGTCGTCGCATCGTGCAGTCGCTCGCCGACATCACGTACTTCCGCAACGCGCCGCTCGGGTGGCGGGATGGCACGGCCGTCGTGTGGGCGGGCATGCGCGGGGCCGTCACGGTGGCCGCGGCGCAGACTCTGCCGGAGGACACCCCTCAGCGGTCGGTGCTCGTGCTCATCGCGTTCGCTGTGGCTGTGATGTCTCTCCTCGTTCAGGGCGGAACGATCGGGCCGCTCCTGCGCGCGATCGCGCCGGTGGTCGACCAGGCGGCGGTCGATGCGAAGACGAACGCCGAGCGGACGCGGCTCATGCAGCTGATGAGAACGAGCGCCGATGCCGTGCCGCCCGCGCCACCCGTGGAACCGACGGCGCAGGGCTTCATCTCGGCGAAGGAGCACGAACTGAGTGTGATCGCTGCGCAGAGGGCGGCGCTGCTCGAGGCCAGAGACCACGGCACGTTCGACGCCGACGTCTTGGCCTACGCACTGCAGATCCTCGACGCATCGCAGATCGCGCTCGAGATGCGTGGAGGCCCGAAGGGCTGAGGCCGGCCGGGCCGTTCAACATGATGAGTGGGCGACACGCCGTCTGCGGCAGCGCGAAACGCCGCGGTCTCCTCAATTCATCCTGTTGAACGGAATCGGAACCTAGCTCAGCTGCTTCAGCGCATCGATGGTGCCGCCCCAGTTGTGGCTCGAGATGGCGTCGGCGAAAGTGGAGTCTCCTCGACCGGTGCCCAGCTTCTCTCCGGATGCGTCGTCGACGACGTCGACACGGTGGCCCTTCTCGGGGCCGTCGCCGCTGCCCTCTTCGACGAATTCGATGCGCAGAACGCGTCCGTCGAGGCGGCCGGTGACCACCGCTCCGGTCTCGGTGTCCTTCGAGCTGTCGGTCATGAACGGCCCCGCTCCGAGGGTTGCGAGGGACTCGTTGACCTGGTTGATGAGTGACGACGTGTTCATGGTGCTCCTTCGTGTTTGTGTCTCCACGCTAACGAGGTGCCCGGCCGGATCCCTAGGCCTTGACGGCGGCCCGGACGGCCTCGGCTATTCGACCAGTCGCGAGGAACGCTCGCTCACCGCGCGGCTCCGGGAACCCCGGGTGCGGATCTCATCGCTCCAGGCCAGGGCGATTCCCAGCGTGTCCGACAGGAGCCTCTGGAAGTCCTCCACAAGCCTCCGGTTCGCATGCACCTCTGCCGGTCGCACCGAACCAGTGGTGCAGAACGCGGCCAGTGCGCCGACGGCCTCGCCCACCGACCACTCCACGGGGTGGAGTCGGTATGCGCCGTTGGTGATGTGTGTGCTGCCGATGTTCTTATTCGCCGCCAGAAGATTGTCGACGTCGCGGGGGATCAGCGCGCCGAGGGGGATCTGGAAGGGGTAGCAGTCGATGTCGACGTAGCTTCGAGCAGCAGTCGATGGATGCAGGTCTATTCGGTAGAAGCCGATTCCGACGCTGTCGTCGAAGATGGCAGAGCCCGCGCCCTCCCCTCGCATCTCACGACCGATATGGCCCTCGGTCACCGTGAAAAGGGCCCGGATGCGGCGGGACTCGCGCACGTACACGCGTTTCGCGAGGCCGTCACCGGTTCCGAGAACGTCGCCGCGGGGCCTCAGCTCCGGATAGCCCTCGCCGCCGTCGGTGCGGGGCGCCTCTGTTTGAAGCCAGTAGATGAATGACGAGGTCAACTCGCGAGACTCCTGCAGCGCTCGGGACCGTTCTTCCGCTGACACTCCGACGATCGGGCTGTCCCAATAGTCGACCTGCGGCCAGTTCACCAGGGTCACGTCGTGCCCGCTCCAGTCGGGCTGCATCGCAGCACGGGAGAGGATTCGGCGATAGTGCCATAGATCGAGGTCGCTGCTCTCGATCGCGGCGTCGGGACTGCCGAAGAACATGGGACGGGTGCGCGTTTCGAGGCTGATCGGTTCGATGTCCGTCCACGACAACTGCGGACCGGGCCAGAAGGAGGGGACGGTGTCACGCCACCGCTCGTACCCCGCCGGGCGATCGATGAGATGTGTTTCTCCCGGGCGAAGCTCGAGCGCGGCGCACCAGGTGACTGCCTGCTGGTCGAGCGGGTTCGCCTGGTCGGGGGCATGGAGCTCGCCCGTCGCCAGACCCGACTCCGCTCCGATCACGTGGTCGATCCCGCCGAGCTCCAACAGGTCGCCGAGCTCGGTGGCGTCGACGATCAGGTCGCCGTGCAGCATGATCTCGTCGCCGCTTCGCCGGTCGAGCAGGCGCACGGCGTCGATACGATCGCCGTTCCGGATCACCTCCACGGGCTCGTGCTCGATCAGAACGGTGAGCAGACCGGAAGCCTCGAGAGGGGAGAGCATCTCTCGCAGCGCGTGATGCGCGACGCGGGGCTCGTGACAGAGTCTCGACACGAAACCGGCTCCGGGATTGAGGGCGGCGGTTGCCATCGCCGTGTCGGTGAGAGGGTAATTGCGGCGGTAGTGCTCCCGGATGCGTTCCCGCAGTTCCGTGTAGCTGGGGGATATGCGGTGGGTTTCGATCCACTCGTGCTCGTCGGGGGGAACTCCCTGGCTGGTGAGCTGGCCGCCGATCCAGTCGCTCTCTTCGGTGAGTACGACGGGGAGGCCGAGGCGGGCCGCGGTCAGGGCGGCGGCGACCCCGCCGAGTCCGCCTCCGATGACGACGAGGGGTGAGTGAAGGGTGCGAGTGGGCATGGTGATGGTGACCTTTCTGGTCTGCGATGGGCCGTGCGAGCGACGCGACCGGGATGTCAGCCCTTGACGCCGCCGTCGGAGAGTCCGGAGATGAAACTGCGTTGGTTCAGCAGGAACACGATGAGCACGGGCACTGTGGCGATGACCGTGCCGGCCATCAGCGGTCCGTACTGAACGTTGCCGCTGCCGAGGAATCGGGCGAGGGCGAGCTGAACGGTCTGCACCTCCTGCGAACTCGTCACCACCAGCGGCCAGAGGAAGTCGTCCCAGACTCCGGTGAACGAGAAGATCGCGACGACGGCGATGAGCGGCTTCGCGAGAGGCAGGTAGACGCCTGCGAAGATGCGCAGCTCGCTTGCGCCGTCCATGCGCGCCGCCTCTCCGAGTTCGAGGGGTGCCGAACTGAAGAACTGGCGGGCGAGGAAGATGTTCATCGGCATCACGATGTAGGGCAGGATGACGCCGGCGAGGGTGTCGAGAAGGCCGCTGCCGCCCTGGCCCAGGATGTCGTTTCCTCCCACGAGCGGAATGCCTCGCGCCATGAGGAACAGAGGAATGAGGGTCACCGAGATGGGGATCGCCGCCGTGGAGATGAGCGTGTAGAACAGGGCCCGGTTCCCCGGGAACGGCAGCATTGCGAAGGCATACCCGGCGAGAACGGCGAACGTGCAGTTCGTCGCGACGGTCACGACTCCGACGACGGCGGAATTGAAGAGCGAACGGGCGAGGTCGGCGTCGATGAATGCGGTTGCATAGTTCTCGAGGGTCGGATTGGCGGGGATCAGCGAGACGGATCCGAAGGCCTCCGTCTGCGGAGTGAACGACAGTGATATCACCCACACGAACGGTGTGAGCACGGCCACGGTGACAAGCACCAGAATGACGATCGAACCGACGCGACCCTCCCCGCGGGCCCGGGCCCGGCGCATCCGACGAACCATGCTGCTCTGTCGGGTTTCGAATGAGGCGGTCATTTCTGTCTCCCGGAGACGCCCCGCACGGCGAGCACGGAGAATCCCACGATCAGGGCGAACAGCACGAAGGCCATGGCCGACGCCGAGCCCATCTGGTTGTACTGGAACGCCTCGGTGTAGATGAGGTAGTTGACGGTGGTCGTGCTCGCAAGCGGCCCGCCCTGGGTGAGCACGTAGATCTCTGCGAATCCCTGGGCCAGGTAGATGATGTCCATCGCCACGACGTAGACGAGCATGGGTCGGAGGCCCGGCAGCGTCACATAACGGAAGGTGCTCCAGCGGCCGGCGCCGTCGACTCGTGCTGCCTCGTAGAGATCTTTGGGAATGGATTGCAGGCCGGCGAGCAGGAGCACCATGTTGCTGCCCAGCGCCTTCCAGATGCGCATCGCAGACACGGCGTTGAGTGCGGAGTCCGAGTCGAGCAGCCAGCTCTGCGGCCCCAGCCCGATGCTCGCGAAGACCTCGTTGATGAGGCCCGTCTGCGAATACATCCAGAGCCACACCATGCTGACCGCGGTCAACGACACGATATGCGGGACGTACAGCGCTGAGCGGAAGAGTCCGACGCCCTTGAAAGGCCGGTTCACGAGGAGCGCTAGCGCGAGCGCGATGACGACCGTGATCGGAAGCACCTGCAGCACATAGCGACCGGTCACGAGCAGCGCGTTGCCGAACTCGGCGTCGCCGAGTAGATCGGTGTAGTTGTCGACGCCGGTGAATTCGGGGCCGGAGCGGCTGAGAGGGCTGTACGTCGTGAACGAGAGCACGAGCCCGTAGATCACGGGAATCAACTGGAAGACGATGATGTAGACGGCCGCGGGAAGCACGAAGACGAGGCCGAAGACGGATGTCCGACTCCAGCGCCGGCGTCGGCGCGCGGGGGACGGTGCAGGCGGGGCGGCCCCGGCGGGCGTGAGAGTCACGCCCGCCGGAGGAAGAGTGGCAGTCATGCGTTCCGCCGCTCCTAGCCGTTCGCTTCGAGGAGCTTGTCGGCCTCGACCGCGGCCTGGTCCAGGGCGTCCTGCGACGACGTGACATCGTTGAGCGCCTGTTCGAGCTGCTTGTCGAGCGAGTCGCGGATCTGGGTCCACCCGACGACGTTCGGGTTGGCGACGAGATAGTCGGTCTGCGACAGGAACATCGAGATGACGGGGCTGTTCTTCGCATAGTCGGAATCGGCTGCCGAGGCGCGGACGGGGATGGATCCGGTTCCCTCGGTGTACTCGGTGCTGACGTCGGCGGAGAGCATGTACTCGATGAACTTCCACGAGAGATCGGCATTCTTCGTGTCGGCGTTGATCATCAGTCCGGGGCCGGCCCCGCCGAACGCCGCGGGATCGTGGCCTTCGAATGAGAGGGCGGGCATCACGCGCAGGTCTTTGTCGGGGGCGGCGGCCAGGATCTGCACCATGCCCTGCGCGCTCTGCACGGTCATCGCTGCGGTACCCTGCACCAGGGGCTGCTGCGCGGCCGGAGCGTTCGAGTAGTCCTCGCCGAGGTTGGCCGAGACCGCGTCGTCGCCGGAGTAGAGGCTCGTGAAGAAGTCGAGTGCCTCTGCGCCCTCCGTCGAATCGAATGCGGCCTCAGAGCCTGTGTCGTCGACCAAGGCACCCCCGTTTCCGAAGAGGAAGGTCGCGAACGACTGCTGTCGGGAAATGGCCTGGCTGGGTGTGAGGAATCCGGAGCGCGTGATTGCTCCGGAGTCGTCGCGAACGGTGAGCTTCTCTGCCGCGGCCCTCAGGTCCTCCCACGTGGTCGGAGGGTTGTCGGGGTCGAGCCCGGCTGCGGTGAAGGCGTCAGCGTCGTACATCACCAGGTTTCCCTGGAGCGAGAGCGGCATCAGGTATTGCACGCCGCCGACCTGGCCGCCGGGAAGAGCGGCCGCGAGGTCTGCCTGGTCGTCGTCGCTGAGGCCCGAGACGTAGTCGTCGAGATCGAGGATGCGGTCGTTGGCCACGAAGTCGGCTGCTGCGGCCGGTCCGTGTCCGAAGACGTCGGGGGCCGTGCCGCCCGCGAACGACGAGTTCAGTTTCGTCGAGATGTCCGCCCAGTCGACATAGGTCACGTCGACCTTCGCGCCGGTCTCCTTCTCGAACGCGGGCACGATGGTGTCAGTGACGAGGTCGATCTCGGTCTGGTTCGTGCCGGGAAACCAGACGGTCAGCGTCTTGGCGGTGTCGTCGTCGGATGCGGCTTCGCCCGCGGAGCATCCGCTGAGGGCAAGCCCGGTGACGGCCAATGCGGCGACCACGGCGAGTGCTCGTCGAGTTCCGGGTCGGTGGAACCTCGTAGCGAGGGGGTGAGTAACGTCCATGTTATTCTCCTTATTCGTATTAGCAGGGTGTGATGGTGCGGTGGGTATTCATGCGTAGGGTCAGGCGATTCCGGTGGTGCGGAGTGACGTGACGGCCGGGGGTGCGACGCTTTCTCCGTCGGGAGGCGTGCACAGCGAGGGTGTGCTGCGGAGAACCACCTCATGAGGATTGCTCGAGGACTCGATGACCGAGAGCAGCAGGGTGACGGCGCGACGGCCCATCTCTCGTCGAGGGACATTGACGTGGCTGAATCGCCCGCCGCCGCGCGGGTCGGAGTCGAGGCTGATGACAGACAGCTCCGCCGGAGTCAGGATGCCGAGCTCGTCGAGCGTCAGGGCGAGAGCGCGTGCGAGTTCGTAGGTTTCGACGACGATCGCCGTCGCGCCCGACAGCATGACGTCGCGGAGCCATTCCGAGGAGACGTCGTCGACGGATCGGACATGCGTGGCGAAATCGTGGATGGGTGTGCCTGCTGCCGAACGAGTGAAGCCGTGCAGTCGTTCGGCCTGTGGCAGTCCGCGAACAGGGGCGGCCAGATACGCGACGGAGCGGTGGCCGGCATCGACCAAGGTGCGCACGACGGGTGCCATGGCCTCGGCGTAGTCGGCGGTGACATAGGCGATCTCGACGCCCTCCACCTCTCGGTGGCCGATGAAGACGAAGGGGAACCCCTCATTGTCGAGGCGTCGGATCTCGTCGTCGTTCTTCTCGAAACCGAGGATGATGGCCCCGTCTGCCAGGCGCATCCGATTGCTGCCGTTGCCGTAGATCGTGCGCGTTCCGTCGGCGCGTTGTGTGGATGCGAACAGGACGAGGTCGAGGCCTTCCTCGACCGCCTGCTCCTCGATCCCGTTCAAGAACTCGTGGTAATAGTCCTCGGGAGACACGGGGAACACGCGCTCGAAGGTGTGGACTCCGATCAGTCCGTTCCGGCCCCCGCGAAGGGACTGCGCGGCGATATTGGGCACGTAGCCGAGCTCTGCCATCGCTTCGCGGATGCGGGCCTGAGTGGTCTCGGGGATGCGATTCGTGCCGGCGCGATCGTTGAGCACCATCGACACCGTCGCCTGGGACACTCCGGCGAGTCGAGCGATGTCGCTCTGGCGGGTGATTCTCGGGCGGGTCACGGTGTCTCCTTCGACGGCGGCTGAAGCGAGCATAAATGCTGATACGTATAAGTGTCTACACCCGGACGAAAGAATCTTTCTGGCGCGGAAAGCTTGTTGTTATACGAATAAGCAGTTAGGAACGGAGTCATCCATCACCCGGTTCAAGGAGGAACTCGTGAGAATGACGACGTATGCAGTGATCGCGGCCAGCGCGATCGCGGTGCTGGCGGGAGCACTTGCCGGCCCACCCGTCGCTGCTCCCGTGGCGGCGGCGGCGACAACGATCTACGTCGACCCCGTCACGGGAAATGACAGCGGCGCCGGTACCAGCGAGAATGCGCCCTGGAGGTCGCTTGCGAAAGTGAACGCGACCGTATGGGGGCCGGGCACGAGCATCCTGCTCAAAGCGGGAACCACTTTCGTTGATCAGTACCTCGATTTGAGGGGCTCGGGGGCGGCCGGTGCGCCGATCTCGGTCGGCAAGTACGGCGCCGGCGCCCGTCCCATCATCAACTTCGGCAACACCTCGGTGGGAGGCGAAGGCTTCGGGGTCAGAGTCACCAACGGCTCGCACTGGAGCATCTCGGACCTCGAGATCACCAGTGGTCAGTTCGCCACGTCGATGCGGCGCAATGGCATCCTGATCGTCGGATCGGGTAGCGGGGGCGGGGCATTCAGCGACATCTCGATCGTCAACAATGTCGTGCACGATGTCTTCGGCAAGGACAGGCGCACGGGAGGGATCAACATCCACGCTCGCCAGTCGGCGCCCGGCGATCCCGAGAGCACGTGGGACAACGTGCTTATCCAGGGAAACACGGTGACGAATGTGGCCGACACGGGCATCCAGACCATGACGGATGCCTACACGACAGGCTCGAGTTGGACCCACACGACCGACGCGTTCACGCATCTCGTCGTCCGGCGCAACACGGTGAGCCAGATCCATCGAGACGGCATCCTCGTGCGGGCGGGCGTGAACCCGCTCGTCGAGTACAACACCACCGATCGGATCGGCAAGTACACCACGGCCGACACCGCGACGGTGACCTACCTGCCGGCGGTCAGCGTGGTCGCGGCGCAGTGGGCTTATTACACGAGCGGCGCAGTGTTCCAGTACAACGAAGCATCCAGAACCCGGCGCATCGACGGCGACGGTCAGCCGTGGGACTTCGACGTCAGGGTCACAAACAGCGTCTACCAGTACAACTTCAGTCATGACAACGAGGGAGGTGTGCTTCTGACCATGAACGAGACATCGGGCAACACCTTCAGATACAACGTCTCCCAGAACGACTTCGACCTGTCGCACGGCGCATTCAGCATTCCGCTCGGAGCGGGCAGCCTCGCGGTCTACAACAACGTGATCTACCGGTCGCAGGGTCAGACGGGTCTGCTGACGACGTCGAACTCGTCAGGCCTGGCGACATATACGAACAATGTCTTCTTCAACGGGGCTTCGGGAACCTACGCCATCGGAGGGGGTGCGAGCTACTCGAACAATACGTTCTACGGCGCCAACGCGACCGTCGCCCCCGACCCGGCCCGGATCACGAGCGACCCCCTGTTCGCGGCGCCCGGCTCGGCGACGTCGCTGAGCACGGTGGCCACCGCGTATGCGCTGGGATCAGGTTCGACGTCGCGTGACTCGGGTGTTGCCATCGCATCGAACGGCGGGCTCGACCTGGCAGGGCGAGGTCTCTATTCCGGCGTACCGGACCGTGGCGCGCTCGAGGGCGGCGCGGCCGCGGTGCTCGTCGGTGACACGTTCGAGAACGGGTTGCTCGGGGGCTGGGCCGCCATCTCGGGGAGCTGGGTCGTGGGCGGCAGTCCTGGGGCGCTGACGCAGGGCTCCGTAGGCGGTGAGGCGATCGCCTCGGCGGGATCGATGTCCTGGACCGACTACACGATCACCGCCCGTGTCGCCATCACGACGGCCGGAGGAAATGCAGGGATACTCTTCCGTTATTCGGACGTCGACAACTTCATGATGCTTCGGATCAACGCCGGATCCTCGTCGGTGGATCTGTACAAGAAGGTCGGCGGGGTGCTCACGCTCGTCGCGTCGCAGCCGTACTCCGCGACACCGGGACGGCTCGCCAGCCTGCGCGCCGACGTGCGGGGCAGCGCGGTCGACGGCTGGATCGACGGTGCCAAGGTGATCTCGTGGTCCGATCCGACAACGCAGCTCACGACAGGCAAAGTCGGTGTTCGCACGGCCGCCTCCGCCGCGATGTTCGACGAGGTCGTCGTGCGTGGCTGAGGATCAGCCGGCGTCGCGCTTCTCGTAGGCGTCGAAGATGCCCTTCGCGCTCTGCATGTCGAGAGGCATCGAGGTGTGCTCGTGCGTGATCTTCCACTCGCCGTCTCGTTTCTCGAGCGTGACGGTGATGCGGTTCATCATCGAGTCGACCTGCTCGCCATCGGCCGTGACCTCGGCGTATCGCACCGCAGCGTGGGCGAAGGCCACATCGTCGCGCACCGTGGCTACGACCTCGGTGAACCGCGCCTCGCACAGCTTGTCGCCCAGGCTCTCGAACCACATCGTCACCATCGGGCGCCACGCGTCGACGCCGGCGAGTTCCCAGAACCCCCAAGCGTCGAAGACGAGGGTGTCATGCGCGTAGAGCTCGAGAAAACCCTCGACGTCTTTGGAGAGCACCCGGGAGGTGTAGTTCTCGAACAACGTCGTGACGGGATTGGATTCGAGGGGCATCTGCGCAGCCTGCTTCCGAGTCGACGGGAATCTTCCTAGTAGGAATATGCCTACCAGCAACCCCGCCCTCTGTCCATGGGCAGTCCGCGCGCGGCATGATGGCCTCGTGACGTCCATCCCGCATTTCGCACACAGCCTCCGCCGCATGACCGGTCGGGATCCGCAGCAGGCCCACCGCGCGGCGACTCCTCTCGAGCTGCTCTTCGATCTGACCTTCGTCGTGGCCTTCGGTGTCGCCAGCTCGCAGACGGCTCATCTGCTCTCCGAAGGACATGTCGGCCCCGCGCTGCTCGGATTCGGCTTCGCTCTGTTTGCGATCTCGTGGGCGTGGATCAACTTCTCCTGGTTCGCGTCGGCCTATGACACCGACGACTGGTTGTTCCGGGTGCTGACGATGGTGCAGATGGTCGGCGTCATCGTGCTCGCGCTGGGCCTCCCCGTGCTGTTCGAGTCGTTGGATCACGGGGGCCACCTCGACAACACCATCGTCGTGCTGGGCTACGTGATCATGCGCGTGGCGCTCGTGCTGCAGTGGCTTCGCGCCGCCGCCCAGGATCCGGCGCGCAAGGTCGTCGCGCTCTCCTACGCGAAGAACATCGCTCTGATACAGATCGGATGGGTGGTCGTCGCCGTCCTGCAGATTCCGATCGCCGTGGCCATTCCGATCTCGCTCGTGCTGTTCGCGGCCGAGATGGCGGCGCCCGTCTTCGCCGAGGGCAAGGGTATGCGATCGGGGGTGGGTTCCACTCCATGGCACGCGCACCACATCGCCGAGCGCTACGGCCTGTTGGCGATCATCACGCTCGGCGAAGTGGTGTTCGGCACGGTGACGGCAGCGACCGCCGTCATGGAGGAGTCGGGGTGGAACGGCGAGACCGCCATCCTCGTGATCACCGGCGTCGGCCTGGCGTTCGGTCTCTGGTGGACCTACTTCATCCTCGACGCCGGCGCTGTTCTGAAGAGATTCAGGTCGCGCGCGTTCGTGTGGGGCTACGGGCACGTGCTGATCTTCGCCTCGATCACCGCGACCGGCACCGGGCTGCACCTGGTGGAGTACCTGATCGAACACCATACGGAGATCGGCGTTGTCGGCACGGTGCTCTCCGTCGCGATTCCGGTCTTCGTGTTCATGATCACCTCGTTCGCCCTGTATGCCTGGCTGATGCGTTCTCTCGACCCGCTCCACGTCCTCCTGGTCGCCATCAGCGCGGCGTTCCTGGTCGGCGGTGTCATCGCGGCGACGGCCGGTGCCTCGATCGGTGTGTGCCTCATGCTCGTCACCCTCAGCCCCTATGTCGTGGTCGTCGGCTACGAGACGATCGGTCATCGGCACCAGGCGGCGCAGCTTGCACGCGTGCTCGCCTGAACCGACGCGACCGTTCCTCACTCAGCCGATTATTCCTAGTAGGAATGGCCGTGTCGGGAATCTAAGGTTGCATCCATGGTGAACCCCGCTCTGTCGCCCACGGCGTACGCGCTGCTGGGACTGCTCGTCTTCGATCGCGAGAACCCCGAGGGAATGACGGGTTACGAGCTCAAGCAGCGAGCCGACTTCACCCTGCGCTACTACTGGGTGAGTCCCGCGATGAGCCAGATCTACACCGAGTTGCGCAAGCTCTCCGAGGCGGAGTTCGTCGAGACGGCCCCGTCCGAGGGGCCGACCCGCTACCGCGTGACCGAGCTCGGCGAGGAACAGCTGCAGACCTGGCTCTTCCACGGCGAGGTCGGATTCCCCATTCTCAAGCACCCCGTGGCGCTGCGCCTGCTCATGGGCCGGCTGTCGACGCCCGATCAGTTGGGCTCCATGCTCGAGACGCACCTGGATGACCTGGCCGCCCGCCGGGCAGACCTGCAGGGTGTGCGGGACATGCTCGGCGACGAGCATCGGGTTCGCTACGCCGCGATGGTGGCCGACTGGGGCCTCGCCTACTACGACAGCGAGGCGCAGATCGTGGCCGGACTGCGCGAACGCCTCGAGGGCATGGACTGACCGCTACTCCGCCAGAGCGGCGAGCTCCGCCATCACACGCGGGTGGGCGAGCACGCGAAAGTGCCCGCCTGTGTCGAGCCGCACGTTCTTGGCACCGACCAATTCGCTGCCCGCGGGCACATGCGGGTCGAATTCTCCGTACACAGACACGATGCGGGCGTTCACCGACTCGTCATGCGCCAGCGCCACGATCGTGGCATTCGTGGGCGAGAAGATCCGCAGGCTCGGCAGCACCATGAAACGGGCGTAGGACGATCCGCCGAAGGGTGCGGCGACGGCGAGCATCGACTCGATTCGCGCGGCCTCCCGACCCGCAGTCATGGCATATTTGCCGATGAGCCCGCCTTTGCTGTGCGAGACGAGGACGACGCCGCGCAGGTCGTGGGTGGCCAGAAATGACGAAACGAGATCGGCAGCCTCGACGACGGGCCGGTTGTTCCAGTTGAGCGCGTCGACCACGTACACCGGATGCCCGCGGTCGTGCATCGCGCGGATCGTCGGCTGCATAAAACGCCAGGTCTCGTACACGCCGGGGATGACGACGATCGGCTTCGCCTCTCCCGAGCGGAACGATGCGGGATCGGTTCTGCCGAGGATCGCCCGCGCCTGCCAGTAGAGGGCATAGGCGTAATCGAGCGCCCACCATCCGGCGATGCGCAGCGGCCTCACGATCGTGGCCCATCTGCGGCGGGCGTCGATGACGCGAGCCTGTCCGCGACGACACTGCGGAGCGCGCCCGCCACGGCCCGGGGAGCCGTGAACTGCACGACGTGCCTGTTATGAGGAACCGTCACGAGGCATCCGATCGGCGCTCGCGCGACGAGCCGACGGCACCAGTCTTCGCTCGCGATCGGGTCGTTGCCGCCGCGCAGCACCAGCAGGGGCTGGGTGAGCGACGCGACGCGCTCGTCGATCGGGTAGCTGAGCATGGGTGTCGACTGCGCGAGAAAATACGCGGGACCGCAGCGCAGATAATCGAGAAAGACCACGGCATTGGTCAGCGGTGGTTCGCCAAGGATGTCGACGGCCAGCGCCCGGGACTGCGCGAGCAGCGAGCGGTGCTTCGAATCGGAGACCGGTCCGATGAGCACGACGTGAGACGCGAGGTCGGGCCGGAGGAGAGCCAGTTCGACCACCCACTGCGCGCCCATCGAGTGACCGACGAGCACGACGTCGCGCAGTGCGAGCTCGTCGAGTGAGCGTGCCAGCAGCAACGCCATCTCGCGCACGGTCGGCGAGAAGCTCGGCTTGAGCGTACCGCCGAATCCGGGCAGGTCGAGCGAGTAGACCGGGCCGTCGCTCTCGAGCTCTCGATGCAGCCGGGAGAAGTAGCGGTGCGAGGTGCCGATGCCGTGCACGAGCACGATCGCTGGCCGCGCTCCGGATGCTGCCACCGCGCCGCTCGCGTGGGTGTCACCGCCGAATGCCCGGATGCCGGTGGTCAGGGTGCGAGCGGAGGGCATTCCCACACGGTAGGCCGTCGCGATGGATGCGCGGGGTGGCGTTGACCGCGGGGGAGTGGGTCGGGTAGGCGGCATGCCAGGGTGAAACCTGCCGAGTAGGCAAGAATTCTTACTTTGCCGTGCGCGTCGACCACCATGCCCACGCGATCAGCAGGGGCTGGCCGAACAGGCGCCCGACGCGCTTGCCGTCGGAATCGAGGCCGAACGCATCCCGATGGTGGATCGCCTGAGCGATGTTGCCGGGGAAGATCGCGGTGAAGAAGGCCGCGGCCAGACCGCCGACCCGCTCGCGCTGCGAGCGCGGAGCGAAGAGCAGCGCCGCGCCGAGCGTGATCTCGGCCACGCCGCTCAACAGCACCGTCGTATCCTCCTTCAGGGGTACGAACTCGGGCACCTGCGCGCGGAAGTCGTCGCGAGCGAAGGTGAGGTGGCTCGTGCCGGCGAGAACGAGGATGGCGCCGAGCGCCACGCGGGCTGCGGTGCGGCCCTTCGAGGCGGGCTTGTCGAGCTGTTTCGTCATGGGGCTCCTCGGGTGAATCGGATGGTCTCACTCGACGATACGCCTCGCATCCTGGCCACGGTCGGCGGGCCGTCAGGCGCGACGGCCGGATGCGTCGGGTCGGCTACCACCGCTTCGCCCGTATATCTATGGGTCGGCGACGATCGGTTGCTTCTCCGTAGATTGGCGGAATGAAGAAGTTCATCGCTCACTCTCTCGCCGCGACCGCCGCTCTGCTCCTGCTCGCCGGATGCACGGGCGAGGCTCAGGACACCGACTTCATCGGCACGGCCACTCCGACCCCGTCGGTGTCGGAGACGCCCACCCCTACGCCCACGCCGACGGAGACGCCGACTCCGACTCCCACTGAGACTCCGGCGGAGCCGGACAACATCTGACCCGGGCGCGACCCTGCCGTCGGTGCAGCGCGATAGCCTGCGAAGCATGAAATACGTGCGCCTCGGAACAACCGACCTG
>Ga0247736_10000355_pt1 | contig 15862 bp, 16 predicted proteins | sample UWRJL193509B2_FD_180935 | JGI IMG/M metagenome (GOLD analysis project Ga0247736, IMG submission 180935) | Plant litter microbial communities from Arlington Agricultural Research Station in Wisconsin, United States - UWRJ-L193-509B-2 | ecosystem: Environmental > Terrestrial > Plant litter >...
GCCAGTTCGGAGTGATGAGCTCGACGTCGTCGTTGAGCAGCATGACAAACTCACCGCGGGCGTGCAGCACGCCGAGGTTCATCTTTCCCGAGAAGGTGAAGGGCTGGTCCCACTCGACGAAGCGCATTCGTTCACCGCCAAGGCGAACGAGCTCCGCCCGCACGTCCGCCGAGGCGACGTCGTCGATGACGATGACGAACTCGACGTTCGCATAGGTCGAGTTCTCGACAATGCCGCGCACCGCCTCGACGACCATGCACCGCTCGACACCGTTCACCACGGCACTCGTGCCCCGGGTGGGAATGACGATCGAGACGAGAGGGTTGCCGCGCACAGTGCGGTGCGTCACGTTGACGCTGGAAAGACTGACGGACTCGACCTCGCCACCGCCGGTGGCGGCGAGGTGCTCCTCGAGAACGGAGCGAGTGGACGCCAGAGCCGTCTCGTCAACCGTTCCCCACGCAGACGCGAGCGCCACATCCGCGCTGGTCACCAGCACCGAGTCGACGTGAGCGACAGACTCCGCCGCAGTCAGCGCGCGCAGCGCAAGATCATAGAGCTCGGCACCCTCAACCCCCTCGCGCACACCGCCGACGCGTTCGATCAGCTCGCGGCGGTAGGCGGTGAGATTGCCGGTGTAGAACTGGCTGCGCAGACGCTCGGGCGAGAACGCGGGCTTGAAGAAGATGGAGCCGTTGACGTGCTCATCGGTGTAGACGGCATCCACCCCGGTTTCGAACACGGCGGCGAGTGCCTCTGCAGCCGCGGGGTCGAGCCGATCAGCAGCGCCGAGCACGGCGATGTAGCTGCCGGTCGCCCTGGCAATGCCCTCGGCAATCGCGGTGGCGAGGGTCTGACCCGACTGCTCGACAACGATGACCTCGACGCCGTCGGCGGCCACGCTCGACGACTGCCCAGCAGCGACTGGGACGATGACGGACAGCACTAGCGCCGCCGCGGACGGATAACGCGGATCATGGCAGACCCGAGCCTCCAGGTGCGCGATGCGTACACCGCGCGCAGCTCGGCCTGCAGGCGCTCGACCTCGTCGCGCGCCCCGTTGGCGTTGGGTGAGGTCGTCGACAGTCGTGCGACCTCGGCCTCGAGCCCGAGAACGCGGTCAACGAGGGCCAGCTGCCGAAGTTGAAGAGCTATCTCTTCGGGGGTTGGATCGGCGATTGCGTCAGTGTTTGCCACGCCGGTAGCCTACCAATCCACCTCACGGGCTACTTGTCGGCCAGCAGGCCCATCAGGTAGGTGCCGTAGCCGCTCTTCACCAGCGGCGCTGCGAGCGCCGCGAATTTTGCGTCATCGATCCAGCCCGCGCGCCACGCGAGCTCTTCGATGCATCCGATCTTGAAGCCCTGACGGTCCTCGACCACGCGAACGAACTCCGTTGCCTGCAGCATCGACTCGAAGGTTCCCGTGTCGAGCCACGCGGTGCCGCGGTCGAGAACATTCACCTGCAGCGAGTGGCGCTGCAGGTAGACCTCGTTGACGGTCGAGATCTCGAGCTCACCGCGCGCGCTCGGGGTGATCGACTTGGCAATCTCGACGACCGAGTTGTCGTAGAAGTACAGGCCCGGAACCGCGTAGTTGCTCTTCGGGCTCTCGGGCTTCTCCTCGATCGAGATGGCGTTGAAGTTCTCGTCGAAGTCGACGACGCCATAGGCCCGCGGGTTGGAGACGTGGTACGCGAAGATGAGGGCACCGTCGACATCGGTGTTGTTGGCGAGGTTGGAGCCGAGCCCGACGCCGTGAAAGATGTTGTCGCCGAGAACGAGGGCGACCTTCTCGTCGCCGATGAACTCCTCGCCGATGATGAAGGCCTGTGCAAGTCCATCGGGCGAGGGCTGCGCCGCGTAGGTGAGCGAGATGCCGAGCTCAGAGCCGTCTCCGAGGAGGCGCTGAAACTGCGGCTGGTCGTCCGGAGTCGTGATGATGAGGATCTCGTTGATTCCCGCGCTCATCAGCGTCGAGAGGGGGTAGTAGATCATCGGCTTGTCATAGATGGGCATGAGCTGCTTCGAGATGCCCTTGGTGATGGGCCAGAGCCGCGTGCCGGATCCGCCGGCGAGGATGATTCCGCGCATTGCTACTTCCTTGTGGTCGAGAGCGAGTCGTAGAAGGCCCGAGCGTCGCCCCAGGTGGGAAGAAGACCGGATGCTGCCGCCTCGCTGAGAGACGGCGCCTCGGTGTCTTTCGGCGAGAGCAGCAGCTCACCTGCCTCCTCGGGAAAGACGAGGGCGAGTTCGGGGTCGAGCGGGTTGATGCCGTGCTCCCGCGATGGGTTGTACACGTCGCTCACGAGGTAGCTGACGGTCGCTCCGTCGCTGAGCGCGACGAACATGTGCCCGAGACCCTCGGAGAGGTAGATGGCGCGACGGTCGACATCATCGAGGCGCACCGTGTCCCACTGGCCGAAGGTCGGCGATCCAACGCGAATGTCGACCACGTAGTCGAGCACGGCGCCGTGGGTGGCAGTGACGTACTTGGCCTGTCCGATCGGAATGTCGGCGAAGTGGATGCCTCGCACGACGCCCTTGCTCGACACCGAGGTGTTGGCCTGACGAAGGTCGATCGCGTGCCCGATCGTCTCTTCGAGCCGGTCGAACCGATACCACTCGAGAAAGACGCCCCGATCGTCTGCGCGTTGCACAGGCGTGATCTCATAGGCGTCCGGAATAGACAGTTCTCGAATTTGCACGCTTTGAATCCTAACGGGCCGCGCTCAGCGATCCGGCTGGACCAGGTCGCGCACGGCATCAGCTCGCCCGCGACCGTATCTCGCATAGTCCCCGGCCCGCAGCGCGCCGACAACCGGGGCAACCCGCCGCAGGTGCGACGCCGGCAGCGCTGAGCGATGCTGCTCATGCACGAGCTTTCGACGGGCCTCGGTGAGAAACGGTTCGTGCTCCAGCCGACCCGCGAGTGCCTCGGCGCGCGCGAGCAGGCGCGCGTTGCGCGCCACCCGGGGCTCGCGCAGGCGACGCAGCTTGTCGATGATCGAGAGCCTGCGCGCACCGATCTGGTTGCCGCCGTGCTGACGGTAGTCGATGAGCTGGTCGTCAATGAGACGGATGCCCCCCATCGAGGCCGCAATGGCCGCGATCCACTCGTCGTGCACCCACGACCGCGGAAACGGAACGGCGCGCTCGAGCACCTCGCGACGAACAGCCATGGTCGCTCCGGTGAGCAGGTTGCGTCGAAGCAGGGCGGCGAACGCCGAGTCGCTGTTGATATCGGCCCGCTCCGCCGACGAGACCTCGATCGCCCCGAGCAGAGTCTGGCCGAGGGGCGCTCCGTCTCCGTCGATGAGCGCCGCATCGGACGCCACCACGAGAATGTCGGGGTTCGAGTCGAAGACCGCGAGCAGGGTGGCAACGCGCCCGGGGTGCCACCGATCATCCTGGTCGCTGAGGGCGATGACGTCGCCCGTGGTGGCGCGCATCGCCTGCTCGAAGTTGGCGGTCACTCCGAGGGCGGTGGGGTTGCGCAGCAGGCGGAGATGAGTGTCGGGGTAGCCGCGGGCCACCGTCTCGGCGATAGCGACCGTCGCATCCGTCGATGCATCGTCAGACAGGATCAGCTCGAACGGCGGGGGCTGCTGGCCGAGGATGCTGTGCAGCTGCTCCTCGATGTAGCTCGCGCCGTTGTGCGCGCCGAGGGCGACCGAGACCGAGGTCATCGTTATCCGGCGGGGCGCTCGAGCGAGTCGAGGTACGACTTGATGGTCGTCTCCGCAGGCCCCGTCTCGATGAGCTCGCCATGGCTCAGCCAGGCAGCGTGATCGCACATCGTCTGGATGGCGCCCATGTCGTGGCTGACGAGGATCACGGTGCGACCGGCCTTCTTGAAGTCCTTGAACTTCTGCACGCACTTCTCCTGGAACTCGGCGTCGCCAACGGCGAGCACCTCGTCGACCACGAGGATGTCGGGTTCGACGTTGATGGCCACCGCGAATCCGAGTCGCACGAACATACCGGACGAGTAGTTCTTCACCGGCTGGTCGATGAACTGCTCGACTCCGGAGAAGTCGATGATCTCGTCGACCTTTGCCGTTATCTCCTTCTTCGACATGCCGAGGATCGACCCGTTGAGGAAGATGTTCTCTCGCCCCGAGAGCTCAGTGTGGAATCCGGAGCCCACCTCGAGCATGGCGGCGATGCGACCAAAGTGGCTGATCGTGCCCTTGTTCGGGTAGTAGATATTGGCCAGGCACTTGAGCAGTGTCGACTTGCCTGAGCCGTTGCTGCCGATAAGACCGAAGGTGGAGCCTGACGGAACGTCCAGGGTGACGTCTTTCAGCGCCCAGAAGTCATCGTGCACCGAGGTGCGGCCGCGCATGACCGCCGACTTGATGGTCTGATTGCGCTCGTGGTACATGCGGAAGCTCTTGCTGACATGGTCAACGCGTACAGCAATGTCGCTCACAGCGCCTCCGCCAGGTTTCGCTCGTTCTTACGGAAGACGACAAGGCCGAGACCGAAGACGACGGCTGCCCAGCCGGCACAGATGCCCCACTCGATCAGGTCGGGCCACCGGTTGTCGTAGAGAAGGTTTCTGAACACCTCGATGAAGTGCACCATCGGGTTGAGCTGGTACAGCCCCTCGAGCGTGATCGGTGATCCGAACAGACCGCCAATCTCGTTGGACACGGTGCGCACCATCGAGATGGGGTAGATCACCGGGCTGAGGTACATCCACATCTGCAGAATCAGCGAGATGAAGTACTGGGTGTCGCGAAAGTAGACGTTCGCCACAGAGAGCATCAGCGCGAGACCGCCGGCGAAGACGGTGAGCAGCACCATGATCACGAGCAGCAGCGGGATCCACGGCAGAACGAAGCCGCCGACGATGCTGAGGGCGACGACGAGTACGCCCATCTCGAACAGCCAGTTGTAGCCGGATGCCGCGGTCAACGACAGGGGCAGCACGATGCGGTTGAACGACACCTTCTGAATGAGACCCGCGTTGGAGACGAGGGAGCCCACGCCCGCGTTGATGACGTTGGCCACGAAGGTCCACGGCAGCAGGCCACAGAGCAGCCAGAGCGCGAACACGTCGAGCCCGCTCGGATCGCCCTCGTCGGGCGTGATGCGAAAGATGAGACCGAAGATGAAGGTGTAGATGATCATCAGGGCGAGCGGGTTCGCCAGCGACCAGAGCTGCCCAAAGACCGTGCGCTTGTACTTGCCCTTGATCTCACGCATGGTGAGGTAGGACAGAAGCTCTCTCGCAGACAAGAGTTCTTTCAGGTAACGCATGCCACCTCGCGGGATGAAGGGCCGATCGGCCGCAGATCAATCTAGCCTAGAACTATGATTGGCCTTTCCATGGCCTCTTCCCCGTCTCCCACGAGCGCTCCGCGAGTCGCCGTTCTCACGGTGAGCTACGGGTCGCGCGCTGTGCTGACGGGGTTCTTCGCCTCGCTGCGCACCGCCGCGTCCATTCCGGTGCTCACGGTGGTCGCCGACAACAAGCCGGATGGCGAATCCAGCGTCGCCGACCTCGCCCTCGCCGAGGGCGCCGACTACGTTCCACTGAGCACGAACCCCGGCTACGGCGGCGCGGTCAACGCAATCGCCGCTCCCCTGCCTCCCACCGTCGAGTGGGTGCTCATCAGCAATCCCGACGTCACCCTCGCGGCCGGCTCCATCGACCAGCTGGTGCGCACCGGAGACAGCGACGAGCGCATCGGCGCCGTCGGTCCACGGGTGCTGACGAGCGAGGGCACCGTGTACCCCTCCGCTCGCGCGGTGCCATCACTGCGCACCGGCGTTGGCCACGCGCTGTTTGTCGGCATCTGGCCGAGCAATCCCTGGACGCGGCGCTACCGTGACGAGCAGACGCAGACGCCGACCAGTCGTGACACCGGCTGGCTCTCCGGATCCTGCCTTCTCGTGCGCAGGAGCGTCTTCGACCAGCTCGACGGATTCGACGACGGCTATTTCATGTACTTCGAGGATGTCGACCTCGGCTACCGCATCGGCAAGGCGGGATTCCGCAATGTCTACGAGCCCGCGGCCGTCGTCACCCACACGGGCGCGCACGCGACGAACTCGGACAGCGCCAGGATGATCCAGGCGCACCACGACAGCGCGCGACGCTTTCTCAACCGCAAGTACGCCCGCCGGGTGCTGTGGCCGATCCGTGCTTCGCTGAGCCTCGGGCTGCGCGCTCGATCCTGGCTCGTGCGACGCCGGCTCGATCACTAACTAGAATCAACGACGGCAATCTCTACAGCCATAGGAGCTGATCTCGTGAAAATTCTGGTCACCGGCGGCGCCGGTTTCATCGGCTCGAACTTCGTTCGCCGCACGCTGGAAGACGCCTACCCCGGGCTGGAGGGCGCCGAGGTCGTCGTTCTCGACGCGATGACCTACAGCGGCAACCTGGCGAACCTCGCCCCGGTCGCCGACTCACCGCGCTACAGCTTCGTGCAGGGCGACATCCGCGATGCCGCGCTGCTCGACCAGCTGTTCCCGACCGTCGACGCGGTGGTGCACTTCGCCGCCGAGTCGCACGTCGACCGCTCGGTGCGCGACTCCGGCATCTTCGTCGAGACGAACGTGCTCGGCACCCAGCGCCTGCTCGACGCGGCCCTGCGCAACAATCTCAAGCGCTTCGTGCACGTGTCGACCGACGAGGTCTACGGCTCGATCGCCGAGGGCTCGTGGGACGAGACGCGGCCGCTCGAGCCGAACTCCCCCTACTCGGCGTCGAAGGCCGGCAGCGACCTGCTCGCCCGCAGCTACTTCCGCACCCACGGCCTCAACCTCTCGATCACGCGCTGCTCGAACAACTACGGCCCGTACCACTTTCCCGAGAAGGTCATCCCGCTGTTCGTCACGAACCTCATCGACGACAAGCACGTTCCGCTCTACGGCGAGGGCAACAACATCCGCGACTGGCTGCACGTCGACGACCACACCCGTGGCATTGCGATGGTTCTGGTCGGCGGCCGCGCTGGCGAGATCTACAACATCGGCGGCGGCACCGAGCTGACCAACAAGGAGCTCACCGAGATGCTGCTTGAGGCAACCGGCAAGGACTGGTCGTACGTCGACCGCGTGCAGGACCGTCTTGGCCACGACCTGCGCTACAGCGTCGACATCTCGAAGATCCAAGCCGAGCTCGGCTACGAGCCTCTCGTGCCCTTCGACAAGGGCCTCGCGGATGTCGTGCAGTGGTACCGCGACCGCCGCGACTGGTGGGAGCCCCTCAAGGAGAAGGCCGCACTCTAGGGCCGCAGGCCTTTTTCGGCGAGTCGCACGAGATCGGCGCCGCTGAGGTCCGGAGCCCACTGCGGGTCGGCCGGTGCGGTCAACGCGCCCGCGTCCGTTGGGTCGGACCGCAGCACATCCAGGGTTTCGGCTATGCGAGCCCGGCTCGCGGCCTCCCGCTGTGCCTGCTCACGCGCCTCGAATCCCAGCGTCACCGCGTTCGTGGCGACCAGCGCGAGCACCAAGCCGAGGACAGCCCAGCGCAGCCGCGGCCGGCGCTGGACGACCGCGTGCAGCAGCAGGCCGATCACGGGGAGCAGCAGCACGATCGTGGCATAGGCGTAGCGCTCCGCAGCAGCGGAGCTCAGCCCGTTGCCGACCCGAGAGAAGGCGGTGAGCCCGACGAAGACCAGAGCGCCGGCGGCGAGCGCCACCGCCGGAGCGACGACCGTGCGCACGCGGTGCCCGCGCACGGTCAGCACGATCCAGACGACAACGCCAACGGCGGGGATGACGCCAAGGCCGATGAACGGCAGCGCACGCCCCAGACCCCCAGCCACCATCGCTGCGCCGTACAGCAGCGCCGGAGCGAGATCGGCGATGCCCTGCACGCCCTGGCCGGAGGCCGGGTACCCGCGCGCGACGAGCAGGTACCACGTCAGGTAGACGGCAGCGGCGGGCGCCAGTAGCAGCGCGGTGCGCCAGAAGCCTCGGCGGATCCAGCCCAGCACTCCGGCGGCAGCGAGGAAGGGAATTGCCGTGCCCGAGAACATGGGAGCCAGCACAGAGAGTGCGACGACGAGCCAGAGCACCGGTCGCGGCCGATCGAGGGCAATGACCGTACCGAGACCGAGCGCAATCGCTCCGATGAAGCCGAACTGGAATGCCCAGAGGATGTTCTCCGCACCACCGCCGAGCAGCAGCAGCATCGCGGCCAGAACGGTGGCCAGCCACGCGTCAACGCCAACGCGACGCAGCACTCGCCACGAGAGGTGCACGACGGTCAGGTGCGCCGCGACGGCGAGAAGCAGAAAGGGCACATAGCTGCCGACGCCCACCAGATCACGCAGGGCGGGAAAGACGAGAGCGGGGATGAGATTCCAATGCCCGACGTGCGGCTGCATGGCGGCGCCGTCGAGACTCGGGGCGAGAATCGCCCAGTCGTCTCCGAAGAACCATTGGTCACGAGCGAGCACGAGGATGACGCCGAGGCCGACCGCGAGCGAGAGAACGTGCGCGGTCGCTGGTGTCCACCATTGGCGGCGAACGTCGGGGCTCATGCGCGCCACTATATTTGCTCCAAGCCCTCCCTGCGGCTCCAGTCACCCGGCGAAAGACCACGAGCTATGTCAGAACGCTTCGAGCACGACGTGGTCGTGGTCGGTGGAGGAGGGCACGTCGGCCTGCCCCTGGCCATCGCACTTGCATCGCGCGGTGCGGATGTGCTCATCTACGACCTCAGCGCACCGACCGTCGATCTCATCAACGCCGGTGTCGTCCCCTTTCTTGAGCCGGGCGCGGAGCCGCTGCTCGCGGAGGCACTCGCGGCGGGGCGCATCCGCGCGACCACCGACGCTTCCGTGGTCGGTGCGGCCGAGAACATCGTCGTCGTCATCGGCACCCCCGTCGACGAGCACCTGAATCCCGACCCCAATGCGATCCCCGCGGCGCTCGCGACGTGCAGCCAGTACTTTCGCGACGGGCAGCTGCTCGTTCTGCGCAGCACCGTGTACCCGGGGGTGACCGCACAGGTTCGACGCATGATCGAAGGGCTCGGTGTCGACATCCCGGTGGCGTTCTGCCCCGAGCGCATCGCGGAGCACAAGGCGATGACCGAGCTGTTCAGCCTTCCGCAGATCGTCTCATCGCACACCGAGGCGGGTCGCACGCGTGCGGCCGCGCTGTTCGGCACACTCACCGAGACGATCGTCGAGCTCGAGCCCGAAGAGGCCGAACTCGCAAAGCTCTTCACCAACACCTGGCGCTACATCAAGTTCGCCGCGGCCAACCAGTTCTACATGATGGCCAACGACCGCGGTCTCGACTTCGAGAAGATCCGCCGCGGTCTCAGCCAGGACTACCCCCGCGCCAGCGACCTGCCTGGCGCTGGCTTTGCCGCCGGCCCATGCCTGTTCAAAGACACCATGCAGCTCGCCGCCTTCAGCGACAACACCTTCAGCCTTGGCCACTCGGCGATGCTCGTGAACGAGGGGCTGCCGCTCTACATCGTGAGCAGGCTCGAGCGGCGGTTCGATCTCGCGAACCTCACGGTCGGCATCCTCGGCATGGCCTTCAAGGCGGAGTCCGACGACATTCGCTCAAGCCTGTCGTACAAGCTGCGCCGCGCCCTCAAGTTCAAGGCGAAGGCGGTGCTGTCCACTGATCCGTACGTCTCCGAAGACACGGATGACACCCTGCTTCCGCTCGAGCTGGTGCTGGAGAAGGCGGACATCCTCGTCATCGCCACGCCGCATCCCGAGTACCGCGGTCTGGCCACCGACAAGCCCGTGGCAGACGTCTGGAACGTCGCTGGCAACGGGGTCGTCATTTGAGCACGCCGCGCGCGACGCTCGTGATTCCGGCCTACAACGAGGGCGAGAACATCCTGCCCGGCCTCGCGCGTATCATCGCCGCAACCCAGACCGACGCCGAGGTACTGGTGGTCGTGGACTCCCCCGACGACACGACCGTCGGTCCCGTCGAAGAGTTCGCGAAGTCCCACCCCGAGGTGCGCGTGATTGTCAACGACTACGGTCGTGGGCCGGCTCACGCGATCCGCTACGGAATTGACGCGGCGACGACGCCGACGGTGGTGGTGACCATGGCCGACGGCTGTGATGACCCGCGGCAGATTGACGAGCTCATCCTGCTCGTCGAACGGGGCGTCGTCGTGGCAGCGGCCTCACGGTACATGGCGGGCGGTCAGCAGGTGGGGGCTCCCGCCTTCAAGAGCCTGCTCTCGCGCGCAGCGGGCCGCTCCCTGCACACTCTGGCCCATGCCGGCACCCGTGACGCCACAAACTCCTTCAAGGCCTACGACACCGCCTTTGTGCGCTCCGTGGGCATCGACAGCCGGGATGGCTTCGAGATCGGCCTCGAGCTGACCGCCAAGGCACGACGGCTGCGGCTGCCGGTCGCTGAGATTCCGACCATCTGGCTCGACCGCACAGCGGGACAGTCGAACTTCAAACTCGCCAAGTGGATACCCAAGTACCTGCGCTGGTACCGCTTCGCCTTCGGGCGACGACTGAGCCTCGACCAGCTCACCACCCTCACGAACAGGAAAGCAGCATCATGAAGAAAGTTGTCGTCACCGGATCTGCCGGATTCATCGGTGGGTACATCGTCGAAGAGCTGCTGCGCGAGGGCTATGAGGTTGTCGGGGTCGACAACTTCAGCAAGTACGGCCGCATCACGAAGTCCTACGACACCAACCCGAACTACACGCTCGTCGAGGGTGACGTCCAAGACGTCGAGCTGATGACGCGGCTGCTCGCCGACGCGGACCACTTCATCGCGGGGGCGGCGCTCATCGGCGGCATCTCGTACTTCCACACCTATGCCTACGACCTGCTCGCGCAGAACGAGCGCATCATCGCCTCCTCGGTGGACGCCGCTATCGCCGCCCACAAGTCCGGTCGCCTGCAGAAGGTCACCTACATGTCGAGCTCAATGGTCTTCGAGTCGACAGATCGCTGGCCGAGCAAGGAGGGTGACGAGCGCCTTGTTCCACCGCCGCTCTCGTCCTACGGCTTCCAGAAGCTCGCCGTCGAGTACTTCGCACGCGCCGCGTGGGACCAGTACAAGCTCCCCTACACGATCGTGCGGCCGTTCAACTGCGTGGGGATCGGCGAGAGTCGAGCCCTCGGCGACGTCGAGATCGAGTCGGGCAACGTCAAGCTCGCGATGAGCCACGTCGTGCCCGACCTCGTGCAGAAGATCCTGCGCGGCCAGGACCCCCTGCACGTTCTGGGCGACGGTGACCAGGTGCGCCACTACACCTACGGCGGCGACCTCGCCAAGGGCATCGTCGCAACACTGGAGCACCCCGCTGCCCTCAACAACGACTTCAACATCTCCACCGCGACCGGCCACACGGTTGCGGAGCTGGCAGAGGTGATCTGGCGCAAGATCAAGGGCGATGACGTGCCGCTGACCCTCACCCACGACGAGGGGTTCGAGCACGATGTCAAGAAGCGCGTGCCCGACGTGGCGAAGGCGCGAGACGTGCTGGGGTTCGAGGCAACCACCTCGCTCGAGGACATGCTCGACGAGGTCATTCCCTGGATCGAGAACGCCATCGCCGACGGAGCCATCTAGGCGGCTGTACCCTAGTCGGACAATGCGCTTTCTTATTACCGGTGCGTCCGGCATGCTCGGCCACGACCTGCAGGCAGTGCTCGCCGGTCGCGATGTTACCGCTCTCGACCGCTCCGACCTCGATATCACCGATCACTCCGCTGTCCTCGCCGCCGTAGAAGGGCACGACGTTGTCATCAACGCCGCGGCCTACACGCGCGTCGATGACGCCGAGACCAACGAGTCCGCTGCGGCGATGGTCAACGCCGTCGGGGTCGGCCATCTCGCCAAGGCAACGGCCGAGGTCGGCGCCCTGCTCGTGCAGGTCTCGACCGACTACGTCTTCGACGGCACCGCCACCACTCCCTACGACGAGGAAGCCCCGACGCGCCCCGCGTCTGCCTATGGTCGCACCAAGGCCGATGGTGAGCGCCGCGCGCTCGACGCGAACCCAGACGGCACCTTCATCGTGCGCACCGCGTGGCTCTACGGCGAACACGGTTCCAACTTCGCGAAGACGATGCTCGCGCTTGGCAGCGCTCGACCCGAGGTCAGCGTCGTCACCGACCAGGTCGGCCAGCCGACGTGGTCGATGGATCTCGCCCGCCAGATCGTCACCCTGGTCGACTCCGACGCCCCCACGGGCATCTACCACGGCACCGCCAGCGGTCAGGCCAGCTGGTTCGAGTTCGCCCAGCTGATCTTCGAGCTCGGCGGTCTCGACCCGGCAAACGTGAAGCCGACGGATGCCGCATCCTTCGTTCGCCCCGCCCCCCGCCCCGCTTACTCCGTGCTCGGCCACGACGCGTGGACTGAGGCGGGACTCGCGCCAATGCGCGACTGGCGAGAGGCACTGCGCGAGGCATTCGACACGGGAGCACTGAGAACCCCGTGACAACGCTGCGAGTCATCGTCGAAGAGCTGCTCTCGCCCGTGCCCAGCGGCACCTCGCGCTACACCGAGGAGCTCACGCGGGCTCTCATCGCCACGGCGCCCCCGAACTGCGTGGTCGAGGGGATCGTCGCGGCGTCAACCGAGGGCCAGTACGCCGATATCCTCGACCGACTCCCGGGACTCTCGGGGCTGCACAAGAGCAGCCTTGCCCGGCCGCAACTGGTCGCCGCGTGGCAGCACGGCTTCACCCGCCTCCCAGGCATGATCCACGCGCCGACGATGCTCGCGCCGTTGGCGAAGCACGATCGCCTCAACACCCGTGGGCAGCAGACCATCGTCACGATGCACGATCTGACGGCCTGGCTCAGCCCCGAGTCTGTCGACTCCCGTGGCGTCGCCTGGCACACGTCCATGGCCAAGCGCGCCGAGCGCTACGCCGACGCCCTTGTGGTGCCAAGCCATGCCGTCGCCGACCAGCTCGGGGAGCTCTACGACTTCGGCGACCGGGTGCGGGTCATCGGCGGAGCGGTGAGTCCCGGGCTGCGTATTCCAGCCGATGCCGACGAGCGCGCTGAGCGCCTCGACCTGCCGGGTGAGTACCTCGTCGCGCTCGGCGGGCTGGAGCAGCGTCGCGGGCTCACCCAGCTGATTGCCGCGCTGGCGCTGCCGGACTCCGGCGACATCCCACTGCTGGTCATCGGCCCCGACGACAACGGGTCGGGTTCGCTCTCTGCCGCCGCGGCGGCCGCGGGGCTCGACGAGGGGCGGGTGCGAGCGCTCGGCTTCCTGCGCGACGCGGAGCTGTCTGTTGTTCTCGACCGCGCGAAGGCCTTCGTGCTGCCGAGTCTGCTCGAGGGCTTTGGGCTGCAGCTGCTGGAGGCCTTCCACTTTGGAACGCCAGTCATCCACTCCGACACCCCCGCTCTCGTGGAGGTGGCCGGGGACGCCGGCTACGTCGTCGCCCTCGACGACGCCGAGAGCTTTCCCGAGCGCATCGCCGCGGCCATCGGATCGGTGCTCACCGACTCGGAGCTCGCCGCGAGCCTCTCCACCGCCGGCCGGGACCGCGCACAGCTCTTTCGCTGGGAGAACTCCGCTGAGAAGGTCTGGCAGCTGCACGCCGACCTCTAGGGCGTTGGCGAGCTGGTTGGCACCACGAGTGCCGCCTGCACGAGCCCGTGGATCATCTCGTAGTCGGGGTGGGCGGTGACCACTCCGCTGGCCGGTGTGAGCTCGAGTGAGGTCACCGGCAGCGCGCGCGCCTTCGCGGCCAGGTCGACGAACTCGCCGAGCATGCCCTGCGGAATGTCGGTCTTGACGACCTGGGCGCCGGCATCCGCCACCGCCTGAAACTTGGTGAGCACGTTGGCCGGCTCGAACTGCGCGAGCATGGCCTCCTGCACCTGTCGCTGGCGCTCCATGCGCGCGTAGTCGGTCGTGTTGTAGCGGGAGCGGGCGTACCAGAGCGCGGTCGCGCCATCCATGTGCTGCGCACCGGCCGCGATGACACCGATCGGCTGGTCGCCGTTCTTGCCGAGGGTAACCGGCTCGGCAACGGTGATGTCGATGCCGCCGAGGGCGTTGATGAGGTCGCTGAAGCCCTGCATGTCGATGAGCGTGTAATACTGCAGGTCGAGCCCGGTCAGACCCTCGACCGCGTCGCGCATCGCCTCGATCCCGGGGTTGCTGCCGTTCTTCTCGGCGTCGGGGTAGAGGTCGGGATGCTCCTCGCCGTAGGTGTAGAGAAAGCTGATGAGGCACTCATCGCCGCAGTCGTAGCCGTCGGGGAACGGACCCCACAGTGGCGAGTCATCGCTGAAGCGCACCTGCTCGATATTGCGCGGCACGCCGATCATGGTGGTCGCCCCGGTTGCCGCGTCGATGCTCGCGACGCTGATGCTGTCGGGGCGAAGGCCGAGGCGGTCCGGTCCGGCATCCCCACCGAGCAGCAGGATGTTGTAGCGGCCGTCGATCGGCGGCTCGATGCTGCCGCCGCTGAACACGGTGTCGAGCAGCCCGCGCGCCGCCCCGGTGACGTTCGCCGCATAGCCGATGCCGCCGGCGGTGATCACCATGGCGACGACCGAGACCGCGACGACCGCGGTGCGCATCAGCCCGGGCAGGCGCACAAGGCGGATGATGCGCAGCGTGTCGAGACCGAGCACAACCCACAGCACGGCGTAGAACACGAGGACGAGCTGGATGACGAACAGTGCGATCACATTCGTCGCGATCGCGAGAAATACCGGGCGGCCGAGCGCGTAGAGCAGCAGCGTGATGACGGCCAGCGCCCAGAAGGCAAAGGTCGAGCCCACCCCGAAGCGGCCGAGGCGGTGGCCCCCCGCGAGCAGCTGCGGTGACCCGGGGATCAGGATGCCGAGCGCGACGAGCCACCAGGCCCGGCGAACCCGTAGCTGCGGCGACCCCTGCTGGTTGGGGTCGCGGATGGTGCTCGAGAGGCTCACAGGCTTCGCTTGAGAGCCGCGTTCTTCTCCGCGACAACGGCCTCGAGGTTCGCGGCGAAGGCGGCGAGCGTGTCGGCGAGCGCGGCGTCGCCGGTCGAGAGAATGCGCGCCGCGAGAATTCCGGCATTGCGCGCACCGCCGATCGAGACCGTTGCGACCGGCACGCCGGCTGGCATCTGCACGATCGACAGCAGCGAGTCGAGGCCATCGAGCTTCGCCAGGGGCACGGGAACGCCGATGACGGGCAGCGTGGTAACGCTGGCCAGCATGCCGGGAAGGTGCGCCGCGCCGCCGGCACCGGCGATGATCACCTGCAGCCCGCGCTCCCGCGCGGTGCGGCCGAAGCTGATCATTGCCTCGGGCGTGCGGTGCGCACTGAGAACCTCGACCTCGTGGGCGATGCCGAACTCGGTGAGGGCGGCAGCGGCATCCGCCATCACCGACCAGTCGGAGTCAGAGCCCATCACTACGGCCACGCGGGGGGAAGTCACGCTGACCATCGTAAGTGTCAGTCTTCGAAGAAGGCGGCCGCGGCACGCGCGCGGAAGACGACCTCGTCGAGCTCGGTGCCGCTGGCGTTGACGTGGCCGACCTTGCGCCCAGGGCGTGGGGTCTTGCCGTAGCTGTGCACCTTGACCGAGGGCTGGTCGGCCATGAGCGCCGGGTAGCGGTCTTCCATGGTGCCGACGGACGGGCCGCCGAGCACGTTGACCATGACGCTCCACGGCTCGCGCGGCGCGGTCGCCCCGAGCGGAAGGTCGAGCACGGCACGAAGGTGCTGCTCGAACTGCCCGGTGATGGCGCCGTCCATCGACCAGTGGCCGGTGTTGTGCGGGCGCATGGCCAACTCGTTGACGAGCAGTCTCTCGTCGGTGGTCTCGAACAGCTCGACCGCGAGGACGCCCGTGACACCCAGCTCCTCGGCAACCCGAACAGCGATGGCGGATGCCACCTCGGCAACCTTGCCAGCTGACCGCG
>Ga0247736_10000357_pt1 | contig 15824 bp, 12 predicted proteins | sample UWRJL193509B2_FD_180935 | JGI IMG/M metagenome (GOLD analysis project Ga0247736, IMG submission 180935) | Plant litter microbial communities from Arlington Agricultural Research Station in Wisconsin, United States - UWRJ-L193-509B-2 | ecosystem: Environmental > Terrestrial > Plant litter >...
GATGCGGCCGAAACCGTTGATGGCGATGCGGGTCATGGGTGATTCCTTTCGTTTCATCGTCAACGTTAGGAAGGCGGGCAACTCCGAGACAGTGGCTCTAACGCCGATGTGAGCAAGCATCGCGCCAGTCTCCTCGCCACGATCCGCGAGGATCCCGCCACGGGGTCACGCCGAGAACGTATGCCGGTATTCGGTCGGCGACGTGTCGAGGATCCGCTGGAAGTGCAGTCGCAGGTTGGCCCCGGTGCCGAGGCCGGCACGGTCGGCGATCTGCTCTACGCCGAGCTCGGTTCGCTCGAGCAGCTCGCGAGCCAGGTCGACCCGGGCCCGCAGCACCCACTGCATCGGCGTGTATCCGGTATCGTCGGCGAACCGCCGCGAGAAAGTGCGCTCCGAGACGCGTGCGTTGCGCGCGAGCGTCGCGAGCGAGAGCGGTTCAGAGAGGTGTGCGAGCGCCCATTCGCGGGTCTCGGCGAACACCTCACCGAGCGGCTCGGGCATGCTGCGCGGAACATACTGCGCCTGCCCGCCGCTGCGGTACGGCGCGGCGACCAGGCGCCGGGCGACATGGTTCGAGAGCCCCACTCCGTGGTCGCGCCGCACGAGGTGCAGGCAGAGGTCGATCCCGGATGCCGCCCCGGCCGACGTGAGCACAGACCCCTCGTCGACGAACAGCACGTTCTCGTCGACCTGCACCAGCGGGTGCTGCCGGGCCAGGGCCTTCGTGTAGTGCCAGTGTGTGGTTGCTCGCTTGCCGTCGAGCAGCCCGGTCGCGGCGAGGGTGAAGGCGCCGGTCGAGATCGCGGCGAGTCGTGCGCCCCGGGTGTGGGCCGTGGTGAGAGCCCGCAGCACCTCGGCCGACGGCTGGCGCTGGGTCGGCTCGCGGTATCCGGGAATGAAGATCGTGTCTGCGGTCGCCAGCGCTTCGAGCCCGGAGGCCACGTGATACGACAGCCCGTCCCCGCCGGTGACCAGGCCCGGTGTCGCGCCGCACACGCGAACGTCGTAGGGCATGCTCGGCCGGTTCGAGAAGACTTGCGCGGGAATGCCGACGTCGAGGGGCTTGGCGCCGTCGAGTACCAGCACCGCGACGCGATGATTTCGCTTGGTCATGACTCCAGCCTGCTGGTGCACAGCCACGGCGTCCACTGTCTGCGATGACAGCATCCGCAAGTTTTCCGCCAAACTAGACGCGGACTACTGCTTTAGCGACCCCGCGTGGTCCGGTACGTACCGGTTCTGCGACTTCGGGGCTCGGTCGGAGTTGTCGGGCTTCGGGCGCTCGGGAATCTCGACCTTCTCCGGGTCGAGGTGCTCGTACGGAACCTGCGACAGCAGGTGCTTGATCGTGTTGATGCGTGATCTCTTCTTGTCGTCGCTCTCGATCGTCCACCAGGGTGCGACGTCGATGTCGGTGTGCTCGAACATGGCGTCTTTGGCCGACGAGTATTCCTCCCAGCGGGTGAGCGACGCGACGTCTGTGTCCGACAGTTTCCACCGGCGCATCGGATCGTGCAGGCGCTTGCGAAAACGGCGTTCCTGCTCTTTGTCCGACACCGAGAACCAGTACTTGATCAGGATGATGCCGTCGTCGACCAGCATCCGTTCGAATCCCGGGGTCTGCTCGAGAAAACGCTCGTACTGCGCATCGGTGCAGTACCCCATCACGCGCTCGACGCCGGCCCGGTTGTACCAGGAGCGGTCCATCAGCACGATCTCACCGTCGGACGGCAGGTGCTGGATGTAGCGCTGGTAATACCACTGGCCCTTTTCGCGCTCCGATGGCGTGGGCAGGGCGACAACGCGCACGATGCGCGGGTTGAGGTACTGCACGATCCGCTTGATCGCCCCGCCCTTGCCGGCGGCGTCGCGACCCTCGAAGATCACGACAATGCGCGCCCCGGTGGTCGCGATCCACTGCTGCATACTCACGAGCTCGATCTGCAGGCGCTCCAGCTCGGCTTCGTAGACCTTCTTCGACATCTTCTTGGACACAGTGGTCACTTCTCTAGTCGGTGCTGCGGGGGTTAGTGCAGGGTGGCGAATGCCACGATCACGGCGCCAGTGGCGTCGGCGTCGGAGTGCACGACGTTGTGGTGGCGCATCGGAATCGTCGCAAGCCGGCCGCGTTCCGCTTGTTGGCTAAGCCAGAGCGACCAGGGGCCGCGGGCGATCGGATCCCATTCGCCGCGCACGACGAGCACCGGATGCCGCACGCCAGCTATGCGCAGGTGCGTCGGGTAGTCGAGCATGGCGTTCGCCTCGGTGAGAAACCAGCGGAATCCGCAGGTGACATAGCCCATGACTGCCATCAGCTGGGTAGCCGGCCTCTCGAGCACGGCGTTGAGCGCGAGGGCTGCGCCCTGGGCGGTGAGCGAGCGGCGCGCCGGTTCGACGACGGGTGCGACGAGCACGAGCCTGTCGACGAGATCGGGGCGCTGGAGCGCGAGTTCGATGGCGAATTGCGCACCCATCGAGTGGCCGACGGCGACCACGGGGCCGGTGCCGAGCCGGTCGAGTTGCGCCGCGATGCCCGCGGCGTAGTTCTCGACCGAGAGTGGGCGTGCTGGTCTCGCGGTGGAGCCGAACCCGGGAAGGTCGAACGCGACGACGTCGCCGTAGTCGCGCAGCACGCGGGCGAGCGGAGTGAACGAGCGGTGCGACAGGCCGACCCCGTGCAGCAGCAGGAAGGTCGGTGCATCACCGATCGCGCGGGACCGCACGCGGAACGTGCGGTACTGGCCGGTCTCCGCTGTTGCGATGCTCACTCTGCAGCGCGGGGGACGATGACGCGAAGTGCGCCCGGTTCGATCCACGACTTGAACGCCTTGGCTTCGCCGAAGCCGTCACCGTCGAGTTCGATCGCTTCGGGGCGCGAGAACCGGGCGGTGAACTTCTTGCCGGTCTCATATCGCAGCTGGCGGTCGTTCTTCTGTTCTCCGGCGAGGGCGCGGCCGGCCTTGGTGCGGCGGACGATGCCGTTGGTCCACGCGACCTTGAACCAGACCTGGATCCAACCGAGGGCGCCACCGGGCCGGGTCATGAGCAGGTCGAACAGGCCGTCGTCGACTGCGGCATCCGGCATGAGCAGGATGTTCGCCGGCAGTGACCCGCAGTTGCCGATGATCAGGGTGTGCACTGTCGATTTGGTCAGCGGGCCGTCGTCGAGCTGAAAGCGCAGGTGAAGTTCGTCGGGGTCGCGCAGTGAGGCGACAATCGCTTTGACGTAGGCAGCCCAGCCGGCTTTGGACTTGAGGTCTTCGTCGGTGTTCTCGATCATCTTGGCGTCGAGTCCGAGGCCGGCCATGACGACGAAGGCGTGGTCTTCGCGGGACTGGTCGGCGCGTTCGATGCGCACCATGCCGAGGTCGATCTTTCGCTCATCGCCGGTGAAAGCTGCGGTGACGCTGCCGGGCAGGTCGTTGAGGGTGAGCTTGAGGTTGCGGGCGAGCAGGTTGCCGGTACCCGAGGGCAGCAGGGCGAGCGGAACGTCGGCGCCCCGCATCGCTTCGGCGACAGCGCGCACTGTGCCGTCACCGCCAGCGGCGATCACGAGGTCGGCGCCCTGCTCCAGAGCGTCTTTTGTCACTCCCTGTCCGACATCTTCGACGGATGTCTCGAACCACAGCGACGGAGCCCAGCCACCTGCTGACTCCTCAGTCGCTACAGCGGTCTTGAGCGCGTCGAGGTCGACCTTGACGGGGTTGTAGATGACTGCAGCAACGCGCTGATCAGAATTGGCCATGCGTAGATAGTAGGTCGCAGAGAATTCGGGCACGACTTTCCTTCAGCTTCGCTGTGACTAACACCCCCACCTACGCCTTACACGGCCCGAAAGCTCCCACACAGCACGCTCCCTGCCTCTACAGATCGTTCCCTGCGTGTATGGAACGCTCCCTGAGCCTGTCGAAGGGTGGCGGTGGGCAGCCCTTCGACAGGCTCAGGGAGCAAAGTTCTGGCTGATAAAGCCCGGCGTTGAGGTCCTAACCCGACGGGTTCTCCACCGGGGTCCCGTCCTGCTCGGTGCCGTCTGCCGGGTCGACCGACTCGGGCTTCGGCGGGTTCTGCTTGGTGGTGTCGTCAGACATTGTTCCCTTTCTTACTTGGTTGACTTCGGAAGCGGCTTCTTCGCCGCGGGCTTCGACACCGACGCGGTGTCGGTCGGGCCGTAGAGATTGTCGATGTCTTTCAGCTCCATCGCGGCCGTTGCCTGGATCAATTCGAGCAGTCCCTTGTCGAGCCCGGGGGAGAACTCTTCGAGGCGCTCCGGAGAGATGGTCGACGGCACGCCGACCGGTGCCTGCTCCGAAGCATCCAGTGTCGTTCCGTCGTTCGAGGGCGAGTCGCCCTGGAAGATGCGACCAGCCTCAGACTCACCGCGGAGGTCGAAGCTGTACTGCTTGCTCTGCAGGCCGAGGTCGACGAGCTTCTTCACCTCGGGAAACTTCTCGGCGTTCGTCTTCGGGATCGGCAGCATGGCGTTCCAGTTCACACCGAGCGTCTCGAGTGCCTTGGCGAAGGCGTTCTCGTGGGCCTGGTCGCGAACGATCAGGTAGGCGAGCGTGGAGCGCGCCGTTTTGTTGTCGGTCATCTCGTACACGCGGCACTTCTGCAGGCGCCCGGTGGACTCGAGCATGAGGTTGTACAGCAGGTCGAGCACGAGATTGCCGGAGTTGTAGACGTAGCTGCCGCTCCACGGGTTGCCGACCGAGTCGACCGGAAGCGCGCCCTGGGCTCCCACGAGGTAGTGGTGGATGTTGCTCGTGTCGAGAGCGATGTTCAGCGGGGCTGCGCCGCCGGATCCGGGGGTGTCGAGGGTATCGGTGAGCTTGCCGGAGTATTTCGGCGAGCCATCGAGCAGTCGCGAGATCGTGGTGCCGATGAGTTCGACGTGGCTGATTTCTTCGGTGCCGACCCCCTGGATCAGGTCGCGGTACGGCTTCGCTGCGGGCCCGCGAAAGTTCATCGCCTGAAAGAGGTACTGCATCATGGTGCGCATCTCGCCGAACTGGCCGCCGAGGCCTTCCTGCAATGCGTTGGCTGCTGCGGGGTCTGGCTCGTCAGCGGCGATCTCGTTGATGAAACTCTGTGCGTGAAAATACATGTCACTGCTCCTCGCTCGATCGATGGTCGTGCTTCTCGGGCTAGAGCGTGCGCTTTTCCGTCGCCACATTCGACCAGCTCGCGCGCCTGCTCAGGCAGTGCACAACGTGCGGCCGCATCCGGGGAATCGCTTGACAGCCGGTCGTCGAAGTGCTCGCGGCTGGCCGCTTTGGCGCCCGCCCAATTGAAACGCTCCATCTCCGCGCGGTTGATCACCGGGCCCGCCGCAAATCGATACCCTCGACAGAGTTGACAGATCGCGAGAACACGGCCTAAAGTCACCAATTGAAGCGCTTCAATTGTGAAGGCTCGCATTTCAAGGAGGAAATTGTGACCACAGCACCCATTCGCCGTTCGCGGCGTGCAGTACTTCCCCTCGCCGCAGGCATCGGCCTCGCGTCCATCCTTCTCGCCGGTTGCTCGTCGGCGTCGACTCCCGGAGGCTCGGGCGGCGGAGCAACCGAGTTCACCTACCTCTCGCTCACCGAGAACACGGCGGTGGCCGACACGCTCACCACGCTCAGCACCGGCGCGTGCAAGGCCGAGAACACCGCCCTTCCCCTGAAGATCACCAACCAGCCCCAGGCGAGCATCGACCAGCAGCTGCAGCTCCTCGCCGGGCAGGGCGCCCTGCCCGTGCTGTTCGCCGCGGGTAACACTCCCCAGCTGGCCAAGGATCTCGATGAGTCGGGCCAGCTGCTGAACATCGCTGACACACTCGACGAGCTCGGAGCCGGCGACGACCTGCTTCCCGCCGCCACCTCGACGGTGACGAACCTCTACGGCAACACGATCGCCCTGCCGACCGAGTTCAACATCGAGGGAATCTGGTACAACAAGCAGATCCTCAGCGACAACGGCATCACCGCCCCCGCTACCTGGGATGAACTGACCGCCGCTGCCGCAAAGCTCAAGGCCGCCGGGGTCACCCCGTTCTCGGCATCGGGCAAGGAGGGCTGGCCGATCACGCGCCTCGTCGGAAACTACATCTTCCGTTCGGTCGGGCCCGACGCCCTCGACAAGGTCGCCAAGGGCGAGGCGAAGCTCACCGACCCGGCCTACGTGGCCGCTGCCCAGGCTGTTGCCGACCTCGGAGCCGAGGGATACTTCCAGGACGGCGTCGGCTCGATCGACTACGACACTGCGCTCAGTGAGTTCACCAACGGCAACGCAGCCTTCTTCTACATGGGCAGCTGGGCGCTGAGTGCTTTCAATGGAGATGACAACAAGATCGGCGCCGACAACGTCGGCTTCGTGCCGTTCCCCTCGGTAGCCGGTGGCGCGGGAGATGCCACGCAGCTCGGCGCCAACGTCGGTGTTCCGCTCGCCATGTCGAAGTCGGCCTACAACGACAAGGTCGGCGCGTGGCTCAAGTGCATCGCTGACAACTACGGCGCAACAGCACTCGGCGACCAGGGCGTACTCACCGGCTTCACCGTCAACGGCGACACGGATGTCCCGCCGCTGACCGCGGAGGTGCAGACGCAGATCGACGCTGCTGACCAGAGCGTGCTCTGGTTCGAGGCGCTCTTCAGCTCTGAAGCGACTACGACGTCGCAGACCAGCGCTGCGCAGCTCGTCACCGGGGGAGTCTCGGCCGAAGACTTCATGGCTGCAATCCAGGCCGACCTCGGCTAATACGCGGTACCAACCCCGGGTGGGTGATGAGCGAGTCGCTCCTCACCCACCCGCCACCCGCACCTCCGGTGCACATCTCGAAAGTTCCCCATGCCCTCAATAACCGGCGGGAAGAAGGCGATCTTCGTCTTCATTGGCCCCGCGCTGCTGATCTACACGCTGATCATGCTGGTCCCGGTACTCGTATCTGCTGGCTACACGTTCTTCAGTGGCAGCATCATCACCGGCTTCACCTTCTCGGGCTTCGACAACTACGCCGAACTCCTCTCTGACTCGAAGGTGGGCGACGCGCTCATCTTCACACTGAAGTACGCCGTTGTACTCACCGTCGGGCAGGTGCTGGTCGGCTATGGCCTTGCACTCATCTATGTCTTCTGGCTGCGACGGGCGTCCGGGCTGATCCGGGCGCTGGTCTTCTTTCCCATCGTGCTGCCGACGGTTGCCGTCTCGCTCATGTTCCAGAAACTCTTCGAGGTCGCGCCTCAGAACGGCCCCGTCAACGAGGTTCTCAACTTCTTCGGTGCGGCATCCGTCGACTGGTTCGGGTCATCGGGCAGCGCCTTCTTCGTGATCATCATCATGGACATCTGGCGCTCGATGGGCTTTTATGCGGTTCTGCTCTACGCCGGTCTTCTCGATATTCCCGAAGAGGTGCTGGAGTCGGCCCGACTCGATGGCGCGGGCGGCTGGACGCTGATTCGCCGCATCATCCTGCCGCTCTCTCTTCCCGTGCTGCTCTCGACGATCATCTTCAGCATCAATGGAACCCTGAAGGTCTTCGACTCGATTGTGGCGCTCACCAATGGCGGCCCCGGGTACACCACCACGCCGCTGACCCTGCAGATGTTCCGTACCGCGTTCAGTTACGGGGATTACGGATACGGCAGCACAATCGCCCTCCTGCTCACGGTGATCTGTCTGCTCGTCACCGTCTTCATCTTCCGTTCATCCCGACGCGACCTCACCAAGGGATAGGCACCATGACCACCCAGACACCATCCCTTCCCAGCCCGACCGGCCGCCGCGCCGCGCGTCTCGTTCGCCGGCTGCCCGGCACGATCGTGCTCACCCTGCTCGTCGCGGTGACAGTGCTGCCGCTGATCTGGCTCGTGCTCGGCTCGTTGAAGACCCAGGCGGAGTTCACCAGCAAGCCCACGCTCGCCCTGCCCGAGAACTTCCTCAATTTCGACAACTATGCGCGGGCGTGGAACGAGGGCCACATCGGCTCGTTCATTGCCAACAGCGCTCTCGCGACCTTCCCCTCGCTCGCCCTCATCATCGTCTTCGGCGTCGCCGCCGGCTTCGCCCTCGAGGTGCTCGTCTGGAAGGGGCGTGGCGGCGTTCTGCTGCTGTTCCTCGCGGGAATCATGGTTCCCGGCCAGATGATCCTGCTTCCGCTATTCAGTGCCTACTTCAAACTGGGGCTCACCGGCACGATCTGGCCGCTCATCCTCACGTACACGGCCACCGGTCTGCCGCTGACCGTGTTCATGATGGCGACCTACTTCCGGGCGATCCCCAAAGAGGTCTTCGAAGCTGCAGCGATCGACGGTGCGAGCATCTACCGCATTTTCACGTCTATCGCTTTTCCCATGGTTCGCAACGCGATCTTCACGGTCGCCCTCGTGCAGTTCTTCTTCATCTGGAACGACCTGCTGATCTCGCTGACGTTCACCAGCGGTGGGCAGTGGCAGACGATCCAGGTCGGCTTGCTGGCCTTCACTGGGCAATACGGTTCGGTCGAATTCGGCCCGACCTTTGCGGCGATCTGCATCAACGTCGTCGGCATCCTCGTGCTCTACGTCTTCCTCAACCAGCGCGTGATGAAGGGCCTCACCGCCGGATCGGTCAAGGGCTGATGGCGCGCGTTACCCACCTGGTCGTCGAGCACCATCGGGTTCCGTTCGGCATCGGCGAGCGTTCGCCACGGCTGTCGTGGATTCTCGAAGACACGGCGGCGGGAGCCGTGCAGACGGCCTACGAACTTCGCGTCGCGCGCGGCGTGCTCGGCCCGGACCCGACGCAGTTTTCTGTGCACGTGGCATCCGATTCGAGCCAGTTCGTTCCTGTCTTCGTCAGCCCGCTCGAGTCCCGCGAGAGAGTCTCGATCGAGGTGCGCTGTTGGATGGATGACATTGCCGAGCCCACCGCCTGGTCTGAACCGCTCATCGTCGAGGCCGGGCTGCTCGAACGAGCCGACTGGAAGGCCGACTTCGTCTCGCCCTCTCCGAGAGATGAGCGTTCCGAGGTGCGCGGTGCTTACGTATTGCGCGCGCCGTTCGATGCCGGGCGACTCGACGCCCTGGCGGCGGCGCGAATCTACGCCACCGCTCACGGCGTGTACGAACTCGAGCTCAACGGCGAGAAGGTCGGCGACGAATTGCTCGCGCCGGGCTGGACCAGCTACAGCCACCGCCTGCGCTACCAGACCTATGACGTGACTCACCAGCTCGCGGGCGGCGACAACGAGATCCGCGCCTGGCTCGCCGATGGGTGGTATCGGGGCAAGCTCGGTTTCAACGGCGGGCGATGGAACAACTACGGCACCGATCTCTCGGTACTCGTCCAGCTCGAACTCACCTCGAAGGACGGATCGGTGTCGCTCGTCGACCTCAGTGATTCGTGGGAGTTCGTCGAGGCCCCGATTACGAGCGCCGGCCTCTACGAGGGCGAAGAGCACGATGCCCGCAAAGACGTTCCCTGGTCGGCCGATGCCGTGCCCGTCGACTGGAGACCGGTAACACGCCTGCCGCTCGCGGACTTCCCGGCAGCGCTGGTCGCGCCGACCGGGCCCCCGGTGCGCGCGATCGAAGAACTCGCGCCGGTCTCGGTCGAGCGCCGGGCTTCCGGCGGCGTCAGGCTCGACTTCGGCCAGAACATCAGCGGAAAGCTCTCGATCTCGGCCACTGCGCCGGCCGGACACACGGTCGTGCTGCGCCACGCAGAGGTTCTCGAGGACGACGAACTGGCATCCCGCCCGCTCCGGGGCGCGCCCTCGGTCGACCGCTATACCTTCGCCGGTGTCGAGGGCGGCGAGTCGTGGAGTCCGCGATTCACGTTCCACGGATTCCGCTACGCCGAGATCGACAATTGGCCGGGAGACTACGTCGACGGTTCGGTGCGCGCGATCGTCGTGCACAGCGACATGCAGCGATCCGGGCATTTTGAGACGTCCAATCCGACCCTCGACAAGTTTCACGAGAATGTCGTCTGGAGCATGCGCGACAACTTTCTCGACCTGCCGACCGACTGCCCGCAACGCGACGAGCGGCTTGGATGGACGGGCGACATCCAGGTCTTCGGCCCGGCAGCGGCCTTCCTGTACAAGTCGACCGGTACCCTGCTGAGCTGGATGCAGGATGTCGCGGCCGAGCAGGGCTCCGACGGTGCGGTTCCGAATTTCGTTCCGTGGATCGAGTGCGGTTTCCCGCCTGAATCAGCGGCGGGCTGGGGAGACGTCGCGGTCTTCCTGCCGTGGACCCTGTACGAGAGAACCGGTGACCGCGAGATCCTCGCCGCACAGTTCGACAGCATGCGTGCGTGGGTCGACCACGTTTCGGCGCTGACCCGCGGCACAGGGCTGTGGAACAAAGGGTTCCAGCTGGGCGACTGGCTCGACCCGGCTGCACCGCCGGAGCGACCCGACGACTCACGGACCGATCGCTACCTCGTGGCGACCGCGTACCACGCCCGGAGCGCGCACTTGTTGGCGCGTGCCGCCGGGGTGTTGGGGGAAGAGAAGCAGCGGGTCAAATACGAGCGGGTCGCCGCACGGGCGCGCGCCGCGTTCCAGAACGAATTCGTCTCGCCGAGCGGGCGCCTGGTCGGCGACACGGAGACCGCGCTTTCCCTTGCGCTCGTCTTCGACCTGCTCGAGACCGAGAAACAGCGCCAGGTTGCGGGGAGGCGGCTCGTCGCCCTCGTCGAAGACAGTGGTTACGTCATCCGTACCGGCTTCATCGGCACCCCGCTGATCTGCGACGCTCTGGCACTGGCCGGTGCGACTGACGTTGCCTATCATCTGCTCCTGCAGACGAAGAACCCGTCTTGGCTGTATGCGGTGACGATGGGTGCGACGACTGTCTGGGAGCGGTGGGACAGCATGCTTCCCGACGGTTCGATCAACCCGGGAGAGATGACGTCGTTCAACCACTACTCGCTCGGTGCAGTCGTCGACTTCATGCACCGGCGTATCGCCGGACTGGACTTTGCTGCTCCCGGTTACCGCAGGGTTCGTATCGATCCGCATCCGGGCGGAGGACTCGATCGTGCGGCAGCGCGCCTGGACACCCCGTTCGGAGAGCTCGCTGTCGCGTGGGAGCGCGAGGGCAGGATGCTGACCCTCACTCTCGAGGTACCCAACGGTGTCGAGGCAGATGTGGTCGTCCCCGGCGAAGCACAGCCCCGCGTTCTCGGGGCGGGAAGCCATGTCGTGCGCTATCCGGTGCGTCCGGCGAAACTCGACCCGGCTCCGACACGTGTACTGAACCTGCACAATCCCGAAGAGATGTTCGAGAACGCTTTCGCGATCTAGACGCTCGAGCTGCGCCTCACGATGAGGTGCGGCTCGAGCTTGATCACCTGGTGAGTGTGATCGTTGGCACGGAAGATCTCGTCGCAGAGCAGCCGGGCCGCGGTCTGCCCGAGTTCGAAACCGGGTTGCGCGATGGTCGAGATGGGTAGTGAGCTCTCCCGGGCGGCATTGTTGTTGTCATAGCCGATCAGCGAGATTTCGCGAGGAACGTCGATCAGCCCGGCGAACGAGTGGATCATGCCCATCGCGAGCAGGTCGGATGCCGCGACAATGCCATCCGGTCGATCCACGGGCGCGCGGTCGGCGATCTCCGTTCCCACGGCGCGGCCTTCCGGGCTATTGACCGCCGGCACGATCAGTTCTTCGAGCGCAACTCGCCCGTTCTCTTCTCGAATTGCGCGTTCGACTCCGAGTCGTCGTTCGAGCAGGGGCTCGAGCCGGTCGGGCCCACCGACGAACGCGATCCGTCGCCGGCCTTGTTCGATCAGGTGTCGCGCGGCGACATAACCACCGTGCTCGTTGTCGACGACGACCGAGCAGCCTTCACTCGTGTCGGCGGCGACGTTCACCAGCACGACCGGGCGGCCGTGGCTGCGAACCCGGCTGAGTCCCTCGGTCGACGCCTCGAACGGGGCGAGAAGAATGCCGGCGTACCGCGCCTGGTCGAACAGGTCGAGGTAGGTCTCTTCTTTGTCGAGGGTGTTGTCGCTGTTGGCAAGGAGCAGGGTCATCGAGTCCTGTTGGGCGCCCTCTTCGGCGCCACGGGCGATGTCGACGAAAAACGAGTTGGCGAGGTCGGTGACGACCATACCCAGGGAATGGCTTTGCCCGGTAGCCAGTGAGCGTGCCTGGTTGTTGCGCACGAACCCGAGCTCGTCCATCGCCGCACGTATCCGCAGCATGGTCGGCTGGGCGACCTTGTCGGGGTGATTGAGAGCATTCGATACGGTGCCGAGCGCGACTCCCGCGTGCCGAGCGACGTCGCTCATGCTCGCGTTGCGGCTGTGCGCAGACTTCATTTCTTCCTCAACGTAGGCGAATAACGCTACTGACGACCCTATAGCCACCGGAACCAATCCCCGGTGAGGTCGAACGAGCGCGATTTCGCTGGTCGGGCGGCACAAAGCGCAGCCCCGGCCGGGTGGCCGAGGCTGCGCTTGCGTTGCTGCCTGTGGCTTACTTCACCGCCTTGATCTTCGTTGCGGGGGAGTACCGCGATGACACGTTCTTCGTGTCTGTCGCCGTGAATTTCACCTTGACCGTGATGGTCGTTCCGAACTTCTTGGTCAGGGTCAGGGCGACCTTGCCCTTGCTGGCCGACGTCACCGCAGCCGAACCGCGGGCTGTGCCGTCGACGTAGACGGTGACCCGTCCGACGGGGTAGTTGCCGTTGTCGAGCTTTCCGACGGTGATCCCGATGCGTGGCTTGGTTCCCTTTTCGAACGACTTCGTGGTGACGGCCACCGAGCTGACGGCTGCCTTTCTCACGGTCAGTGATGACGTGAGGCTCGTCGCCTCCGTGTAGACCGGGTCACCGCTGAAGTGGGCGGCGATCGTGTGGCTTCCGGATGCCAGAGAGCTGACAACCGCAGATGCCTTTCCGTCGATCACCGGCACGATAGCGAGCGACCGTGTCCCATCCGTGAATTCGACCTGGCCGATGGCATCCGCTGGCACTGTAGCCGTCAGGGTCACTGCCTTGCCGAACACGACGGTCTTCGGGGTCACCGAGAGGCCGACAGCAGGCACTGATACCGAGGGTGCGTAGTCGAAGGTCTCGGTCGCACTGGTGTTGCCGGCGACGTCGACCGCACGGACCTCATAAGTAGCCGCAGAGCGCCCGGCCGCGATGGGACCGGTGTACTCCGTCCAGTCGCCTCCCTCGACCGCGTACTCGATCCGATCGACACCCGATGTCGCGTCCGACGCGGTGAGTGTCACTGTGCGGGCCGAGCCATCGCTCGAGGCGACGACCTGGGGTGCAACCGAGTCGATCTTCACGTTCGACGTGACAACCGCAGAGACGTTGCCCGTGTCATCCGTTGCCCGCACGCTCACCGTGTGGGTTCCCTCGCTCGAGAGCGTCACCGAACCGCCAGTGGCGAACCAGCCGGCGCCGTCGATGTTGACCTCGAGGGCGGGGCTCGCGTCGACATCGTCTTCGGCCGAGATCGCGAACGTCACGGGAGCCGTGTACCAGCCGGCTTCACCGTTCGGAGTGGCGGGGGTCGGGGTCACGCTGGCAACCGGAGCAGATGCGGTGAACTCGATCGATTTTGCCGAGGCGAGCGGGAGATCACGAGATGAGGAACCGGCCGAGAAGCGGTAGGCACCGTCGACGTTGGTCCACTCGTCGGATTCGGTGTTCCAGACGCCGAAGGGGTGGTTGGCAGAGCTCGAGTCGACGTCGATCGACACCGTGGTGCTCTCACCCGGCTCGAGTGAGACACGGTCCCAGCCGACCAGGCGCTTGCCCGGGTCACCCGCAGAGGCGGGCAGCGTCAGGTAGAGCTGCGGAATCTCGTCACCGGATACCGAGCCGGTGTTCGTAACCGTGAAGGTCGCGGTCGAGACGACGGCACCGCTGCGGGAATCGCGCGCGGTTGTGACCGACAGGCCCGAGTAATCGAACTCGGTGTACGAGAGCCCGAAGCCGAACTCGAAGAGCGGGTCGATCTTCTGGGCGTCGTACCACTTGTATCCGACCTGGGTGCCTTCGCTGTAGTCGACCTGGCGGATCGTCTGGCCCTGGGCGAGGATGCCCGGGTACTGCGCAGCCGTGGTGGTCGGGGTGTCACGCAGTGACTTGGGGAACGTCATCGGCAGCTTGCCCGAGAAGTTCGTGTCGCCCCACAGCAGCGATGCGAGAGCGGGGCCCTGCTGGTCACCGGGATACCACGCCTCGACTACGGCGTCGACGTTGTTGAGCCACGGCATCTCGACGGCAGAGCCGGTCTCGAGCACGACGATGGTCTTCTTGGCGCTTGCTGCGACGGCCGAGATCAACGCATCCCCGTTGTTCTGCAGGTGCAAGTCGGTGATGTCGTTGAATTCGCCCATCTTGACGTTTGCGAATACCACTGCGACGTCGGCTGCTGCTGCGGCGCTCGCCGCGGCGGTGAGGTCACTGCCGTTGGTCACGGTTACCGAGGCGCCCGCTTCCGAAGCGCGCTCGCCGAAGGCGACCTCCGGTGAGATGACCTGCTCGCAGTTCATCGTGTTTCCCGCGTTCCAGGCCATCGAGCAGGCGGTCTTCGCGCTGATCCCATTCGTCGCGGTGGTCGAGACCGTCGGGCCGATAAGGGCAACTGTCTGCCCCTCGGTGACCGAGAGCGGAAGAGCCCTGCGCTGGTTCTTCAGCAGCACGCTTCCCTCTTCGGCGATCTGTTGCGAGATGGCTTTGTGCTCTGCGGTCGACGCGTTTGCCACCGGAGTAGTTGGCACGGCATGATCGAAGAGACCGGTTGCGATGTATGCGCGGACCACATTGAACGCCGCACGGTCGATTGCTGCCTGGGTGATCGTGCCGGCCGACAGTGCGGCGTCCAGCAGGGTCGGAGTGAAGAACCGGGGGCGGTTGAGCTCCTGGTCGAGTCCTGCCATCAGGGCCGGCGCTGTCGAGTGCACCGCTCCGAAGTCAGAGACGACATAGCCGTCGAAGCCAAGCTGGGCCTTCAGGTTGGTGTTGAGGAGTGGATTCTCGCAGCCGTAGACGCCGTTGATCTGGTTGTACGAGCACATGACGCCGGCGGGACTCGCGGCATCGTTCATGACTTCGTAGGGAAGTTCGTAGACCTCGTGCAGTGCCTGCTCGCCGATGTTTGATGAGCTGGTCTGGCGGCTGTTCTCCTGCTCATTTCCGACGTAGTGCTTGATGACGGCGAGCACTGGCTTGTCGGCGTTGCCGTTCTGCAGGCCGTTGGTCACGTCGGCGGCAAGGCTGCCGCTGAGCAGCGAGTCTTCGCCGAGGTATTCGGGTGTGCGCCCGGAGAGGGGAGTGCGTCCGCTGCCGACTCCCGGCCCGAGTACGCCGTTCTTTCCCTTGTCGAAACCTTCGGCGCCCTGTGCCGCACCCTTGGCATAGCTCAGTTCGCGGTTCCAGGTCGACGCGAGGGCGATCTGCGCGGGGAACGCTGTGACACCGTCGAGAAAGCGGATGCCGTCGGGACCATCGGTGTAGGTGACGGTGGGTGTGCAGGCGACCTGCACGGGGTAGACCACCCCACCCGTGAAGCTTGTCTGGGCCGGGTTGTTCGCGGGCTGCTCGACGAGCCAGCGGTATTTCTGGTGCTGGGAGCTTGCATCGAGAAGTAGCGTCGCGCGCTCTGACGCTGTCTTGCTGGTGTCCATCCACGGGCAGTCGGCGAGGTCAGCGGCGGATGCCGATGCCAGGGGGAGCACAGCGAGACCGGACATCACGACGGCGAAGGCGACACCTCCCGCGACCACTCGATTGCGGCGATTCGTTATGAATTTCATGTCACTCCAATGTGACTAGAGGGGGCATTCGGACAGGGCTCCGCCTGCTCATCGTCTGCATCTCAGAGAA
>Ga0247736_10000359_pt1 | contig 15797 bp, 16 predicted proteins | sample UWRJL193509B2_FD_180935 | JGI IMG/M metagenome (GOLD analysis project Ga0247736, IMG submission 180935) | Plant litter microbial communities from Arlington Agricultural Research Station in Wisconsin, United States - UWRJ-L193-509B-2 | ecosystem: Environmental > Terrestrial > Plant litter >...
GGAAGCACCAGGCGCATGTACGGTGCCCAGGCCAGTCGCACGATCGCGGCGACCAATGGGCCGGCGCCCTTTTTCGGGTGGAACGCATATGACCAGCGGATGCGGGTGCCGCCGGCCACGGACGTGTAGGTCCATTCCGCGCGCGCTCCCTCGACGAGGTGCCCGAACAACTTCTGAAAGTCGGTGAGTTCGTAGGCGAAGAACCGCTCGAACTCGAGCTCGCGGATGTGCTCGACCACCCAGCCGCCGTCAGACAGCATGAGCTGCCGGGTCTGGCCCACGGCATCCCACGGTCCGGTCTGGTTTCGCACCTCGACGACCGCGGGCAGCGGGCCGAATCTCGGGTAGAACTTCGTCGGGTCGGCCGGCACCGACACCCGCCACGCGGTGCTGATCGGCACGGCCGCGACCAAGTCGACGGTGGCGCTCGCTGGATTCGGCATGGTGGTGGTCCCCTTCGTCACGTTCACTATGGCATTCGGAACCACCCGCGCGGCCGACAGGCCGCACCTGCGCCCTTACGAGACGACCGCGTGGTTTGAATCCACCCCTCGGCGCCCGGCAGCAATCGTCCCGAATGGGAGCAAATACGCAGGAACCACATTTCCCTCAGAAGCGATCTAGGCTTGAAGCCACTGTCTACAGCGCCCGAGGAGATCGTGAAGCCACTCACCGAATCAGACATCCGCTCCAGCATCGTCAATGCGACCGGCGGAGAGATCGAACGGATGCCGCTGCCCGGCCTGCACGAAGTGCTCTGGGACCAGCGCGAGTACCTCGGCTGGCGTGACCACAAGGCTCCGTTGCGCGGATACCTCGTGCACTGGGACGAGGACCGCCCGGTCGGCATCATGCTGCGTACCGCCGGCGTACCGCTCAACCCGGGCATCTCGGCGATGTGCTCGCTCTGCCACACCGCGCAGCCCTCGAGCCAGGTCAGCCTGTTCTCGGCACCGCGCGCCGGTGAGGCCGGACGCAACGGCAACTCGATCGGCACCTACATCTGCTCCGACCTGGCGTGCTCGCTCATCATCCGTGTCGTTCCGCACGGTGACCCCGAAGACGCTTCCCCGCTGATCGCCCGCCGCTCGCACGGCCTGCTGCAGCGGGTGAGCCGCTTCACGGCATCCGTGATGAAGACGGCTTAAGTCGCCGCACACAATCTCCGGCACAACCCGGCGCAAATCCTGCGCACTGCGAGATACGGGCGCTAGGGTGTGCTCGTGATCAATGACGAAGACTCAGCCACTGCCCGGGTCACCGCCCGCCGCGTGACCTCCCCGTCGGTCAAGTCGCCGACCGCGTCGTCAATAGACCTGTCGAAGCGCGACCTCACCCTCGACCTCGCGCGCGTCTTCAGCGTGCTGCTCGTGGTCGTCGTGCACCTGCTCATGGTGGGCGTCGGAACGGATGCCACCGGCCAGATCAGCGTCTCGCGCCCACTCGAAGAGCAGTCGTGGTTCTCTGCGGCGACCTGGGTCGGCCAGATCATGCCGCTGTTCTTCGTCGTCGGCGGATTCGCATCGCTCACCGCGTGGCGCAGCCTGCAGCGCCGGGGTGGCGGGGCATCCGACTACGTGCGCAACCGAGTGCTGCGACTGGCCCAGCCCGCGCTGCCGCTGTTCATCTTCTACGTCGTCGTGATCGGCGCAGCCACCCTGGCCGGCGTCGATCCGGCGCTGCTCGACTCGGTGACGTCGGGAGCCGGGTTCCCGCTGTGGTTCCTTGCCGCATACACGCTCTGCCAGGCGCTCGTGCCGACGATGGCCGGCTGGCACGCCCGTGCCCCACGTGCCACCCTGCTGGTACTGCTGCTCGCCGTCATTGCGGTCGACACGCTGCGCTACAGCACCGGTGTCACGAACATCGGCTTGCTCAACCTCTGCTTTGTCTGGCTTCTCGTGCAGCAGTTCGGCTTCTGGTACGCCGACGGCTGGTTTGCCCGGCGCACCTGGTGGCAGCTGGTCGGCCTGATCGCCGCCAGCTACCTCGTGCTGCTGCCACTCACCAGCGTCGGCCCGTATTCGCGCGACATGCTCTCTAACCTCAACCCGGCGACCCTGCCGCTGGTGATCCTGGCGGTTGCCCAGGCCAGCACGCTGCGCCTGCTGCGCCCGGCACTGGCGCGATTCATGCGCACGAGGTTCGCAAAGGCTGCCGTCTACGTCATCGGCACGAGGCTCATGACGATCTACCTCTGGCACCTGCCCGTGATCATCGCGCTCTCGGGGCTTGGGCTGCTCATTCCCGGTGCGGCGCCGACCCCGGCGAGCAAGGACTGGTGGCTGAGCCGCCCCGTGGTCTTCCTGCTCGTGCTCGGCATCCTGTTCGCCCTGTCGTTCCTGGTCGGCCGGTACGAAGCGCCGCGCGAGATCGGTCCGACTCCCCCGGCGCCGGCCGTCGCGGTCGCCGCGATCCTCGCTTTCATCCCGCCGTTCGCCGTGCTGCAGTTCTTCCTCGACCTGAACCTGGCCATTCTCGGCGCCGTGCTGCTGACCGCGTCAGTGCTGGTTCTCGGCCGGTGGCCGGCGGCCCAAAAAGTCGGTGGCCCGGGGCAGAATCTGTCGTAGGCGAGCACATGACGCGAGGAGGAAGCATCCGTGGCACTCGATGAAACCAGGTTCACGCGGCTGTTCAGCGAGCGTTACCTGAGCGCGCCGTTCGCGTCGCTGACCAAGAGCGAGACCGACTACGTGCTGTTCTCGTGCCTCGTCGACGCGGGCTATCTCGACCGCACCGACCCGGTATTCACCATCGCGCAGAAGCTGCGCATCACCCCCACCAAGGCGAAGAACCTGCTCTACCAGTACGACCTGCGCACCATGGTCGAGGGCGATGCGGCCCAGACCGAGGCGCTCTCCCACGCGATAGTCGTCGTCGGGTATACCGAGACCGATGCGCCCGGCAGTGATCGCGACCGCGAGATCCTGACCCTCGGCATCGAGAACGCCTACCTGCGCGACGTTCTCATCGCGCGGCTCAAGAAGGCCGGGGTGTTCACCGACACCCGGTTCAACCGCGAACTCATCGAGGTGAAGCTCTACAGGTTTGTGCGGGCGTTTCGCGAGCTCTTCCCCGACAGCACCTACGACGAGACGATCGCGAAGCTCGAGGCCGAGAACGCACGCAAGAAGGGCGTCTCGAACGTGCACTCGGTGCTCGCGGGAACCCTGCGCGAGATGGCGTCGACCACCGTGCGCACCGGCACGACCGAAGCCCTGAAGAGCCTGCCGCTGAGTGCGATTCTCGCTGCCGCTTTCAAGCCGTAGTGGTTTCTCGCTAGGCTGCGATCACTTCGCGGAAAGGACCACCATGAACGCCCCAGAGATCAACTACATCGCCGTAGTGCTCGCCACCCTGTCGAGCATGATCGTCGGGTCGGTCTGGTACACCCCGAAGGTGTTCGGCAACTACTGGATGAAGAAAGCCGGCATCACGCCGAGCGGAAACGCGTCGGATGCCATCCGCCCGATCGTGATCACCGTGATCGTCAGCTTCATCACGGCCTGGGTACTCGCCGGTGCCGCGTACATCTCGTTCGACTTCTACGGCGGCAGCTTCTTCTGGAACTCGGTCATCACGGCGATCTTGCTGTGGGGCGGCTTCACCGCGGCTCGCTTCATCACCCACGATGCCTTCGACAACCGCCCGGCCGGCCTGACGATCCTCAACATCGCCCACGAGTTCGTCACCCTCGTCATCATGGCGATCATCATCGGGGTCTGGCCGGCGTAACGCGGTCAAGCACCCACGAGACGACACTGCCCAGCGCCGCCCCGTGGGCACATCGGGTTACCGCCAGTGACGGTGCGATTTCAGCGGCACGACGGTCAGTTTCGCCGTCGGTCCCTCTGCCAGGGCGTCGGTCGTGACGTAGAGCTTCTTGCCCGACAGCTCGATCGCGGCGGGCTGGCCCAGGGCGAGGAACGGGCGGGGCTTTCCGTTCTTCACCACTGAGATCTGCCCGGTACCGTCGGCACCGCCGAACAACTCGGCGACGTAGATCGTGCCCGACGGCGATACTGCAAGACCGGTCGCCGTGACCAGTCCGCTTGCGACCTTGCGCACGGCTCCGGAGTAGGGGTTGACCTTGTAGACGGCCCCGCGAGCACCGAGGCTGTCGTCTTCGGCACCACCCGGCAGGCTCGTCACATACAGCCAGCCGTCGGGGCCGAGCTCGACATCGGTCGGCACCGGCTCGAACCGGTAGTTGTACCCGACCACACAATCGGGAAACCCGGCCTGCTCGGCGAGTTCGGCGCTGACCGCAACCGGGTCACCGGGAGGCAGCACAGCGACAGTCGAGACCCGTCCGTTGTAGCCGACGCGCAGGATCGCGTTGGCACCCGCGTCGGCCAGGTACAGCCCGCGGCTGGTCGCAAGCGATGCGTACGGATGCGTGTCGACGATGCCGGTGTAGACGGCGGGCGCGGGGGCATCCGCCGGCACCTGGTCGAGGCAGGCCTGCGGCAGGTTCACGAATCCGTAGTGGTTCACGCGGTCGGGGTTCACCCGTGCTTCGTACGCCTGGATGTCGGCGAAAGGCTGCGGCTCCGCGCCGGGTTTCAATGACATCATGACAGCCGACGAGTGATCGTTCGCGACTGCGGCGTAGTAGACGGTGCCCTTGCGCGATGACACCGCGCTTGCCTCGAGGCCCTCGGTGGCCGCGATTGTCGTGGCGACACCGGCACGGTCGACCGCGGTGACCTGGCCGGTGAAGTTCTGGGTGAGATAGGCGGTTCCGCGCGAGCCGATGTCGAGCGACAGTGGAGAGATGAATCCCTCGGCGAGCGTCATCGGGGTGCCGGGCCTGACCGGCGAGTGATGGCCGCCGGCGGATGCCGCGGGCGCCGTCGCCAGCAGGGATGCGGCGAGCGCGGTGGCGCCGACGAGTGCGAGGCCGGTGCGGCGCAGTCTGCGCGCGCCGGCGTGAGGGGTGCTGTTCACGATGGCTTCCTTTCACGCGGGCAGCAGTGCCCACGCAGGTAAGACCGTCGACCGGGTGTATCAGCGGTAAAGATGAGGTGTTCGAGGGGGGCAGGCTACGACCGCCGCGAGAGTCTGTGCTACCGCTTGGCAACGGGGTTCGCTCAGGCGTACCCTCCCGCCTCGGAAACATGAGTATTAGACAATACGTAGCGTGCGAGGACTGCGCAAGCCCCCGTTGTGGACCTCGGCTGCAACGGAAGGGACTGCCTAGTATCTGGTAACCCGAAGGATAACCATGAGCATCTCTGAAGAAGCGGGTGCGCTCGCAGAATTCGCCCTCCGTCACGCGATGTCATCGATAGTGCCTGACGGCGGGCCGCTTATCCCCTTTGTCATCGTCGAGACCGACGGCAAGCACAAGCTCCACCGCTTCATGGGCGAACTGCTCGAAGAGTGCGAGAAAAACGCGCGCGAGTTCGCCCGAAAGCAGCACAGCGCGAACCGGGTCGCCGTGGTTGTTGACGGCTACCTGCGCACCGAGTCGGAACGGTGGGATGCCCTGATCGCCGAGGCGTCCGAGCGTGGGGCGAACCAGTCGATCATGATCGCTCATCGCTATCGAGAATCGAGCACCGGCCTCGGCGCTCCGTTGTCGACAACACCGGTGGGCGACCAGATGATCATCGGCCTGGGCGACCCGCTGTTCTGACGCAGCACGGCCGACGTGATGCAATAGGTGAATGCTTTCTCCCGAGATCCCGCAGGCACAAGCCGTCATGGCCCCGGACGGCACGCGCATCGCGACCTACGATTTCGGCGACCCCGAAGCGCCACCCGTCATCGCCGTGCACGGATTCGCCTCGAGCGGCACGCTCAACTGGCACGCCGCCGGCTGGGTGCGAGACCTTACCCGCGCCGGGTACCGGGTCATCGCGATCGACCAGCGCGGACACGGTGCGAGCGACAAGCCGCACGACCCCGGCAGCTACACGATGGGCATCCTCGTCGACGACGTGCTCACTGTTCTCGACGACTTCCTGCTCGACGAGGTGAGCTACGTCGGCTACTCGCTCGGTGCGCGGGTCGGCTGGGAAGCCACCCGCGAACTCCCCCACCGCATCAGCCGTGCCGTTCTCGGCGGTATTCCCGATGGCGATCCACTTACCCGGTTCCGGATCGACGAGGCGCGAGCGTTCATCGAGACCGGCGCGCCCGTCACCGACCGGCTGACCGGCGCCTACCTGAAGATGGCGGGCGGCATCCGGGGCAACGACCTCGAGGCCCTGGTATCGCTCGTCGACGGCATGCGCGGCGGACCGCAGCCGAGTGCCGCGAATGCGCCCCGGCAGCCGTTGCTGTTTGCGACCGGCAGCGAAGACAGCATTCTCGATAAGTCGCGCGCCCTCGCCGCGGCGGCCCCGGATGCGCGGTTCTTCGAGATCCCCGGGCGCAACCACTTCAACGCGCCTACCTCGCGGGCGTTCCGCGAAGCCGCGCTCGAGTTTCTCGGTCCGGCAGTCTAGGTTCGGTCAGCCGTTCGTTCGGCGGTCCGCTCGGCGGTTCATTCGGCGCGAGCGCGGAACGCGACCGGGATCGCGAGGATTGCGAGCACCGCGGTCAGCGCGAGGGCGGCGACGAATCCCGCTCCGGATGCCGCACCCGCAGCCGCGAAAAGCAGCCCGGCGAAGGCGATCGAGGTCGCTCCCCCGGCCGCATCGGTTATCGACATCGCCGCGCTGTTGAATCCCTGGTCGCGCTCGGTCGAATAGGCGAGCACGAGGGTTCCGATGCGCGGGAACATGAGGCCCATGCCCGCGCCGGCAGCGAGCCAGCCGGCGGCCGAGACGAACGGTGACAGCACGAAGATCGCCGCGAGCAACTGCACGGCGAGACCCACGGCAAGCGATGCCGCGCCGAGTCTCAGGGCGCGGTCGTGCGACATCCGCTCTCCGAGGCGTCCCTGCAGTTCGGAACCGAGTGCCCACGACACCGCGCCGACGGTGAGGATCAGGCCGGAGACGCCGGTCGGCAGGCCGTGCTTCTCGGTGAGGAAGTAGGGCAGGTAGACCTCGGTCGCGTAGAAGGCTGCGGCGACGGCACCACGCAGCAGCACCGTTGCGGGCAAGCCGCGAGCGGCCCGGAGGGTGCCGGTGGGGACCAGCGGGCGAAGAGCCACGACCACCACAGCGAAGGCGACGAGGGCGATCACCGCGACCCAGGGTCCGCTGGATTCACCGGCGAAGCTGATCGTGATGACGCCTACGGCGACGACGATCGAGAACGTGATGCTGCGCACGGCCGGAGCACCGGCGGTGGCATCGACGGGCGTCGACCACAGTGCGCGAACCGCGGGCGCGATCGCGGCGGCGGCGCCGAGCACCAGCACGCCGACGCCGAGGAACACCCAGTGCCAGCTGATCGTGTCGGCGACGAGTCCAGCCACGGGAGGGCCGATCATCGACGGCAGCACCCACGCAGCGGCGAACGAACCGAAGATGCGCGGATGCAGTGCGGCCGGGTAGATCCGGGCGACCACGACATAGAGGCACACGCTGATCGCCCCGGAGCCGAGGCCCTGCAGCAGTCGGCCGCCGATGAAGACGCCCATGTCGGTCGCGAGGCCCGAGAGCATCAACCCGACCAGGAAGACGAGGATCGCGGCGACCAGCGGACGGCTCGGCCCGCGACGGTCGGCCCAGCCACCGGCTACGACCATGCCGACGACGCTCGTGGCGAGGGTTCCTGAGAAGGCGAGTGAATAGAGAGCTTCACCGTTCAGCTGCCGGCTGACCGTGGGCATGATCGTGGTTACCGCGAGTGCCTCGAATGCGCCGAGGAAGATGAGGGCGAACGCGCCGATCGTCGTGAGGCGGAACCGCGGTGAGAGCAGGTGCTCGGCTGGCGCGCCGGAGGTGTCTTCCGCGGTCGGCGGCGCAGGGGTATCGGAGGTCATCTGGTTCTTTGTGGTGCGGCAGCGCTCGCGCGCTGGTGGTCAGAGTGCCGAACGCTTCCCGGCAGCAGGTTCTACGCTAGCCGCTGCTGCTAGTCCCATTTGCGCCGGCTGACCAGGCGCTCGGCTTCTTCCGGATCCTGCGGCGGGTTCTCGACAGTCGCAGAGTCATCGACCTGCGGGGTCTCAGCGTTCGCTGCGTCGACGCTCTCGGTGCTGGGGCTTTCTTCGGGAGTCGCCGTTCCGACCTGCCAGTCGAACCCGGACTCCGGTCCGGCCGAAGCAGTCTGGTCGGGGCTCGCCCATTCGCTCTGCTGCGCCGGGGGCGTGCTGAAACCTTCGCTGCTGGCCCATTCGCTGGAGGGTTCCGGCACCGGCCACCCCGCCGGCTGTTGAGGCGCAGCTGGTTCAGGGTTCCGGTCGGTGGCTGGCTGCGGTGCGGGCCAGTCTCCTGCTGCCTGGTCAGGCGCGGACTCCTGCTCGGGCGCCGGCCATTCGGCGGCAGGTTGATCGCCTGGCGTGGAGTCGGCGCTCGCCCACTCGCTGGACTGCTCCGGCACGGGCTGATCAGAAGACGCTGGCTCGGAGGTCGCCCATTCGTTCTTCTGCTCGGGCACGGGGTGATCCGTGGGCGCCGGCTCGGCACCTGCCCACTCGCTGCTCTGCTCCGGGGCGGGCCATCCAGCGTTCGGCTGGTCCGGTGCAGGCTGCTCGGAAGACGCCGGCTCGGCGCTCGCCCATTCATTTGGCTGCTGTTCCGGGGATGCGGAAGAGTCCGGCTCATTCCCCGGAGTGCCCTCGACGTCTGGCTGGTCCCCGACCGGCGCTTCCTGCTCGGGAAGCGGCAGCTCGTTGGCTTCGCCCGAAGTGTCGGACTCGAACAGCCTCTCGGGCAGGGGTTCCGGTTCTGGCTCGGGGGCGACATCCGGAACCTCGACGGGCGCCGCGAGCGCACCAGTGACGGTCGGAACGTGGCTACCGACCGAATACTCGGTCGCGACTATCGAGTTGTCGAAAGTATTGGTTGCGATGAGGCGCACTTCGCGCTCGGAGAATCCGTTCGGAAACGCGCTGCGCCCGGAACCGAGGATCACCGGCAGCACGGCGATGCGCACCGAGTCGACGAGGCCGGCGGCGAACAAGTCGTCGGTGAGCGAGAGGCTGCCCCAGACGAGCAGGTCGCCGAAACGTTCGTCCTTGAGCCGGCGGATGGCGTCGACCGCGTCACCGGACTCGAGGCGCGCCGGGGCATACTCGCCCCACGGAGCCGCCCCAAGCGTGCTGGAGAACACGATCTTCTCGATCGTGTTGACGGCTGGCGCGACGATCTGGTCGACGGATGCCGGCGTCGGCCAGTAGTCCGCGAACATCCGGTAGGTGGTGGCTCCAAGCAGGATGGCGTCGACGAGCTGCAGCCGCACGAGCAGTTCCAGGTCGAATTCGGGCGTGCGGGCCTCGCCGTTCTCGAACAGCGAGAACGCGCCGTCGGCATCCGCCGCATAACCGTCAAGACTCACGAACTGGTGAACCATTAGTTTTCCCATGTGCGCAACTCCTTCGTGCGTTATGTCACGTAGTTCGAACGTACGCCGCCCTCGGGCCGCCTCACAAGTCTCCGCGCGCATTCCCACCAGTCACACTGCCACCAGGGTTTGTGCATTCTTGCGGGTTATAGCGCGGCGGTCTCAGGTCGCTAGCGCAACACCTCGTCTGGATGCGGGTGTGGTGTGGGAGCAAAAATTGGGTCGGCGATGCGCGCGTTGGCGTTTCGCGGGTTGGTGCGGGGTGAATCGGTGATCTCTGTCGCAACTCGTCTGGGTGTTGGAGCGGTTACGGTGCAGAATTGGGCCAAATTAGCGGGCATGGAAATGATCAAAGGCCGCGATGGTGGCCTTGTTGTGGTCGACTTCGAACGTGAGGTGCCGTCGTCCCGGGGTCGCGGATACCGGCGGTTGGCGCTCGCGGATCGGTCGCTGATCCACGCCGCGCGTGGGCTGCCGGAACCGCTTGGTGTCCGGTCGATTGCCCGGCTTCTGGGGGTGGCGCCGTCGACGGTGTCGCGGGAGATCCGGGCACATCGGATGCCCGATGGTTATTACAACGCCGATGTCGCCCATCATCGGGCGATGATCCGTCGCCCTAGGACACGTCCGCGGAGGCTCGATGATCCGGCGTTGCGGCGCGAGGTCGTGTCACGCTTGAACACGAAGTTCTCACCCCAGCAAGTCGCGGGTGAGTTGAGGCGAGAGTTCCCCGACCAGATGGAGATGCAGGTGTCTCACGAGACCATCTACCAGGCCCTCTATGTTCAGGGTCGTGGCGCGTTGCGGCAGGAACTCGCGGTCGTCAAAGCGCTTCGCAGCGGCCGCACGACGCGGATCCCGCAATCGAAACTCCCGAAACGCACCAGCAGGCCGTGGCTGGATGGCGCCCTGCTCGTTGACCGCCCGCCGGAGGCCGAAGACCGGGCTGTTCCCGGGCACTGGGAAGGCGACCTGGTCGTCGGCCCGGGGAACTCCGCCATCATCACCCTTGTCGAACGCGCCCGTCGCTACACGCTTCTCGGCCGCCTGCCCGGGACTCGCGACAGCGCAACGGTCACCGATGTCCTGGCGCGGATGATCGAGGGGCTCCCGGCGGAGCTGAAGAAGACGATCACCTGGGACCAGGGCACCGAAATGGCGGCCCACAGGCAGTTCACGATCAAGACGGGCTGCCCGGTGTTTTTCTGCGACCCACACTCGCCTTGGCAGCGGGGAACGAACGAGAACACCAACGGACTGATCCGTGATTTCTATCCCAAAGGAACGAACTTCAACACCATCACCGACGACGACCTCGCCGAAACCCAGCGGCTGCTCAACATCCGCCCGAGACAGACCCTCGACTTCCGCAGCCCCCATGCCATGATGAACGAATTACTCAACGGTGTTGCGCTAGCGACCTGAGACCGCCCGCCTCCAACCCACACTTTTCGACAGACCCGCGAAACGCCCCGGGCGGGTCTCTCAAAACGTGTGGGTTGCAGCGCGCCCAACCCGCAAAAAAGCACAAACCCCGGTAGAAGCACGAGGGTTGGTGCCTCAATGCTGTTTTCAGTGCCGGTTTTGCGCAGAGATGCACCGGCCCGTCAGTCGGCGGCGAGGGCGGCAGCGTTGTGCCCGACCCTCGCGGTCAGCTGACCGGTCCGGTGCGTGAGTACGCAGGGAGGGGCGGATTCATGCATCCGCCCCTCCCTGCGCGCGGCCGGCTACGCGTCGATAGTCCGTTGTGAGTTCGAGCTCGACACTTCGATCTTGCGAGGCTTGGCTCTCTCGCTCACCGGGATGATCACGCTCAGTACGCCGTTGTCATAGTGGGCGCTGATGCTCGCCGAGTCGACGCCGTCGCCCAGGCTGAACTGTCGCAAGTAGGTGCCGAATGGGCGTTCCTGGGTGAGCCACTTCACGCCGTCGGGCGACGCGGCAGTGCGCTGCGCGCGGATGGTCAGCAGTTGACCATCGACATCGACATCGACCGAACCGGGGTCGATACCGGGCAGGTCGGCGCTCAACACATATTTGTCGCCGTCACGGTAGAGGTCGACCGGCATGACGCGCGGTCCGGGCCTGGTCTGCAGCAAGCTGCCGGCGATTCGGTCGAGTTCTCCGAAAGGATCGAAAGACATTGGCATGATGAAAATTCCCCTTCCTTAACTTGAGTCCCTGCGACTCAACTAACTCATTTTTAGCACTCTGATTCGGTGAGTGCCAATTCAGTTCTGCTGGAAGTTCGCTGAAAAATATCGCCCTCTAGTCGGCGGCTAGCGCTGCCTCTACGCGCTCGACTTTGGCGGTGAGCTGGCCGGTATATCCGGGGCGGATGTCGGCCTTGAGCACGAGGGAGACGCGGGGGCTGAACGCGCCCACTGCTTCGGTGGCGCGCTTGACCACGTCGAAGACCTCGTCCCACTCGCCCTCGATCTCCGTGAACATCGAGCTGGTGTGATTCGGCAGTCCGCTCTCGCGCACAATCTTCACCGCTGCGGCGACGGCCTCGTGCACGGAACCGGAGTCATCAGCCCCGCTGGTGGGGGCGACGGAGAATGCGACGATCATTGGTGCTCCTTGGCTGGTCTGGGGGCTCTTGCGCACCCGATTGTGTGGTGGGACTTCAAGTCACATGTGGAATGAGTTGTCTGAAGATGCAGTGGTGAACTACCAACTCTTTCAAGACCGGCGGCGCAGCACCAGCGCGGCGACGAGGCGCCAGCCGAGCAGGAAGACCGCCAGCACGATGCAGGTGACGATGATGAAGCTGACCTGCACGCCCTGCCCGCTCGCCCATCGCAGCAGCATCCCGACGATCACCGTCGACGCCCAGACCGGGATGCCGGTGCGAACCACCGCGAGTGGGGCACGCCACGCGCGACTCACGAGCCATCCGGCCAGGAGCCCGGCGAGAAAGGGCCACAAGGTGACCAGCGCGCCGAGCACCGGATTCTCATCGTGGCTCGCCCGGCCGATCAGCACGAAGACGAGAACGAGGGCGGCATCCGCCAGCAGGGCGAGGGCGATGGTGCGGCGGGATTTCACTCCCCCAGCGTACGGCTCAGCTGAGCAGTTCGAGGCTGATCGTCACCCGGTCACCGACACCGACGCCGGCCTTCTCGCGAACCGCCTTTTTGATCGGCACGACATACGCGCCGTGGTCGGTATCGGGAAAAATCGAGGTCGTCCAGGTCGACAGGCCGAGGCGCACCTGCACGCGCACCGATCCGAATCCGGATGGCGCACGCGGCTGGTCGGCGATCTCGTCCGATGCGTCCTGGGGCAGCGCCGCGAACACCCAGAGCTCTTTGCGCGCGGCCCAGGCCCACAATTCCGCCTCGAACTCATAGCTGTCGCCGATCATTCGCCCATTCTGCCCGCATCCGCTGACCTCGCACGTGCGATATGGCATTCGCACACTCAGGTCAATGCAGGAGCATGTAGATTGCACGCACCGCGCGAATACGCCAGACTTTATGAACCCGATTTTCCTTCACTGATGAGAGACAACCATGGCCGACGCTGCAACTCCCCGAGTAGCCGTGTACCTGGACTTCGACAACATAGTCACCTCGCGCTACGACGCGCTGCACGGCAAGGGCAGTTTTCGCGACCACAAGATCCGGCACATGAACGTGAGCTGGTCGAGTTCGTCGCCCGAGAAGGTGGCGAAGGCGACCGAGGCGAGTGTCAACCTCGCCGCGATCCTCGACCACGCCGCCTCGCTCGGAACCATCGCCATCGCACGCGCCTACGCCGACTGGGCGGTGCCGGTGAACGACAGCTACACGAAACAACTCAACAAGATGTCGGTCACGCCAGTCCACCTGTCGCCGAGCGGGCAGGGGGCGAAGAACGGCGCCGACATCCGCCTGACCATCGACGTGATGGAAGACGTGCTCGGCAGCGCCGAACTCGCCCACGTCGTGATCGTCGCCGGCGATTCGGACTTCATCCCGCTCATCCGCCGCTGCCGCGAACTCGGCAAGACCGTGACGGGCATTGGGGTCGCCGGATCGGTCAGTGAGTCGTTGAGGGACGCCTGCGACCGGTTCATCCCCTATGAGGAGTTGCCGGGCGTGGTCAAGAAGACGGCTGCCGCGAAACACTCGACGGCGGCACCGCGAGCGCTGGTGGCGGCGCCAGAGACGAAGGGCGCGAAATTCGTGGCGAAAGAACCGGCTCACTCGGCCGCATCGGCCGAGTTGCAGCAGGCCGCAACCCTGCTGATGTTGCGATCGCTGCCTCCCGCGACCCCCGGGCAGCACGCCGACTGGATGCCGTGCGCGGCACTGAAGAATGCCATGCTGACCGCCGATCGCACGTTCGACGAACGCAAGCTGGGGTTCAAGAACTTCAGCGCGTTCGTGATTTCACGATCGCTCGAGGTCGAGTACAGCACCAAATCGAACGGCCGCGCGCGGCTGCGGCCGGGCGTCGAGGTCGCGGCGTAGGTAAGCAGAACGCTGGTTGAGTAGTACGACGCGAGGAACGAGCGCCGCACGTATCGAAACCCCTGCACGAACCGGTGCTTCGGTGACAGGGGTTTCGATACGCGCGACTCGCTGACGCTCGCCGAGCTACTCAACCAGCAGCGTGGGTGTCTACAGCCCGTTGGCCTGTGCCACCTCGCCGTACCAGGCGGCGCTCGGCTTGGGCGTGCGGGCGAAGGTCTGCTTGTCCCAGCCGATGAGCCCGAACGTCGGCGCATAGCCCGACGCCCACTCGTAGTTGTCGAGGGCCGACCAGTGCTGGTAGCCGAGCAACTCGATGCCGTCTTCGATGCACGCGTGTAGCCCCTCGAGGGCGCCGCGGGTGTAGTCGATGCGGCGCGGGTCGTCCTGCGTCGCGATGCCGTTCTCGGTCACCATCACGGGAACGTGGTTGCTGAGCTCCCACGCCGCCCGCACACCGATGCCGGCCGCGGGCGGAAAGTACTCCCACTCGGTCAGCGTCTTCTCCACCTCGGGGCGGGGCGGGCGGATGCCTTCCGGGCCCACGATGTTGCGCGTGTAGGCCTGCACCCCGACGAAGTCGTCCCCGGCGATCGACGACAGGTACCAGTTCTCGGCCGGGTCGGCGATCTCCTTCAGCTTCTCATCCGCGCCCGGCTCGACCGTGCCATCCGCCAGCGTCGCCGCTTCGAAAGCCTGGGTCGCGACGGTCCAGCCGGTCTTCAATCCACTGACCGACGACAGCACCTCGCGCGAGCGCTGGTGCGACGCGAGCAGGGCATCCGCTACGGCGAGGTCGGGCTTGGGCAGTCCGTAGGCGACGAGGTTCGAGGCGTCTTCTCCCCCGGCGAGCATCGCGGCGATGTTCGGCTCGTTGATCGTGCAGACGTAGTTCACGCCCGACTCGACGACGGGAAGTGCGAGCTCGGTGTAGCGGGCGAAGAGGTCGGCGGCATCCGGAGCGCGCCAGAATCCGTCACGCTCGAACCAGCGCGGAACGGTGAAGTGCATGAGGGTCACGATCGGCTCGATGCCGAACTCGTGGCACGTGTCGACCATGCGGCGGTAGTGGTCGACCGACGCACGCGAGTAGAGCCCGCGCTCGGGCTCGATACGCGACCACTCGATGCTGAAACGGTACGAGTTGAGGCCGAGGTCGGCGAGCAGCTTGATGTCTTCGCGGTAGCGGTGGTAGCTGTCGGCGGCGTCACCGCTCGGCTCGACGATCGTGGTGCCCGGCTCGTTCTCGTGAACCCACCAGTTGCTGTTGACGTTGTTGCCCTCGATTTGGTGCGCGGCGGTTGCGGCGCCCCAGAGGAAGCCCTTCGGGAAGGTGAGCATGGGTGTCTCCTTAGGAGTTCGATGTCCAGGAATCGGACAGGGTGTGGGCGGTGAAATCGGGATTGTCGAAACCCCTCCGCGGGTTGAGCGTGTCTAAATCGGAACCAGGAACAGGCACCACCGCCCTGCGCAAGCCGACGAAACCGATGGCGATCTCGACAAGCTCGACCGGCGCGGCACCGACGGGCTCACGCCACGTCCCGGCCGGGGTTGGGGATCGCGTCGAGCAGGCGCACCGTGTACTCGTCCTGCGGGTTGCGCAGCACATCCGCCGTATTGCCGCTCTCGACGACCCGGCCCTGGTTGAGCACCATGATGTTGTCGGTCACGACACGCGCCGACAGCAGGTCGTGCGTGATGTACAGCAGCGAGACGCCCCACTGTTCGCGCAGGTCCTCGAGAAGCGCCAACACCCCGGCTCGCAGCGAGACATCGAGCATCGACACCGGCTCGTCGGCGATGATCATCTGCGGGTTGCTCGCGAGCGCTCGCGCGATCACGACGCGCTGCCGCTGCCCACCCGACAACTGGTGCGGCAGCTTGGCCGCGAACTCCTCCACCGGCGACAGCCCGACCGTGTCCAGCAAGTCG
>Ga0247736_10000360_pt1 | contig 15783 bp, 15 predicted proteins | sample UWRJL193509B2_FD_180935 | JGI IMG/M metagenome (GOLD analysis project Ga0247736, IMG submission 180935) | Plant litter microbial communities from Arlington Agricultural Research Station in Wisconsin, United States - UWRJ-L193-509B-2 | ecosystem: Environmental > Terrestrial > Plant litter >...
CGACGAGTCGAAGGTGCTGGGCGAGCCCGCCCTACTGGAGTCGACGGCGAAGCAGCTCACCGCGGTCGAGCTGGAGCTTCCGGAGGAGCGCAGCGCCTAAGCCCAGAGCTCGGCGACGTGGTCGGCCGCGACGCGACGGATCGTGCCCGAGCGCCCGCGCAGCACGATGCTCTCGGTGCGGATGATCGGACCGAGGCGACGCACGCCGCTCACCAGCTCGCCATCCGTGACGCCGGTGGCCACGAAGTAGGTGTTGTCGCTGCGCACGAGATCGTTGGCCTCGTAGATGTGGTCGAAGACGAGACCGGCATCCAGCCCCTTCTGCCGTTCCTCATCGGTCTTCGGGTGCAGGCGGCCCTGGATGAAGCCGCCGAGCGCCTTGATCGCGCACGCCGTGGCCACACCTTCGGGGCTGCCTCCGGTGCCGACGCACATGTCGATGCGCGAGCCGTACATGGCGGCGTTGATGCCGCCCGCAACGTCGCCGTCGAGCATCAGGCGCGTCTTGGCGCCCGCGGCGTGGATCTCCTCGATCAGGCCGACGTGGCGCGGACGGTCGAGCACGGCGACGACGATCTCGCCGATCGGCTTGTCCTTCGCCTTGGCGAGCGCAGCGATGTTCACCCCGATCGGCTGGCGGATGTCGATGACCCCGATGCCCTCCGCACCGGTGACGATCTTGTCCATGTAGAAGACGGATGACGCGTCGAGCATCGAGCCCCGGTCGGCGACGGCGATCATGCTCAGCGCGTTCTGGCGACCGGCGGCCGTGAGCGAGGTGCCGTCGATCGGGTCGACCGCGATGTCGGCTGCGGGACCGTTCCCGTTGCCGACGTGCTCGCCGTTGAACAGCATCGGCGCCTTGTCCTTCTCACCCTCGCCGATGACGACGACGCCGTCGAAGTTGACGGTTCCGAGGAACTTGCGCATCGCATCCACTGCCGCACCATCGGCGGCCAGCTTGTCGCCGCGGCCGATGAACGGCTGGGCGCGGATCGCTGCGGCCTCGGTCGCCCGAACGAGCTCCATGCCGAGGTTGCGGTCGGGGTGCAGGTAGAGCGTGCCGGTTTCAGGGTTCACCACGGAGTCCTTAAGAAGAGAGATTCGGATGCGCCGTGGTGGGGGTTTCGGGGGAAACCGACGCAGTACAACTGTAGTTCACCGACCCAGCGCGGCAAGGACCTTCACGAGGGCGTCGGGTTCACCGACGTTGCCGGGCACCACCACGTAGAGCCGGTCGCTTCCGTCGATCGCGCGCAGCCTCCACACCGAAACGCCGGGCAGCACCTGGCCGAGCACCTCGGCGCGCTTCGCTCCGATGCCGATGCGCGCGACGTCCGCGGACGTGATCCCGCCCTTCGAGACGATGACCACGACAGACGGCAGCAGCGCGCGCACGGCGGAAGTCAGCGCCTCCATGACCAGTCGGCCGTGGTCGAGCGTGTTGTGCTCGGGCGAGCGTTCGCGCTCGGTCGTCACCACGGCGAGGCCGGTGGCCGTGACGGAGTGCGCTGCCGCCTCGGCGATCGCCGCGCCGGTCTCCCGCGGGCTCTCGAAGGCATGAGCGGTCGGGATGACGGTCGCCGGCCCGTGCGCCGCGGCGACGAGGTCGAGCTGCGCGGTGGCGCCCGCGGTGTGCGAGCCGCACACAAGAAGCGTCGGCACGGGTGCGGGCACCAGCGGCACCGGCAGCAGCCCGGTGCTCTCCACCCCGGCGAGGGCCGCGGCGAGCGGGGACGCGCTGCGCACCACGATGTTGGCTCCGCGGGCGCGGGCGGCCTCGACTCCCCGAGCGATGAGGCGCACGTCGTCATTGGTCACGGCGTCGGGCACCACAACGGTGCCGGGAAGCGCGGCGACGAGCACGTCCTCGACTCCCCCGGCCCGCACGCACTCCAGCGGCATGGACGAGGCGCTGCGCCCGGACTTCTCGCGCACGTAATCGACGAGCACCGCCGTCGAGAACGGGAAGACCGGGTCATCCGCGAATTCGGTCAGGTGCGCGGCGACGCGCTCGGACCCCTGGCGCACGTAGTGGATGCCGCCCTCGGTGGTGCGTCCACCGTCGGGGAAGGCGGGAACGAAGAGGATCACCGACTCCGCGTCGGCGAAGACGAGGGTCTCGGTGAAGACGTGGCCGCGCAGGGTCGAGTCGCCCCGCAGCACGAACTGGATCTCCTCGCCGAGCTGCGCGGCGGCGATCGCGGCATCCGCCCGGATCTCGCGCATGAGCTCGACCGCCTCGTCTTCGGGGATCGCGCGCGAGTTGGTGAGCAGGTAGACGCTGTCGGCCTCGCTGAGCGCTTCGGCGATCAGCGCGGCGCTGCTCTCGAGCAGCACGATCACGTGGCTCGCGGACTGCGTGCCCGTGGGATCGTCATCCAGAACAATCGTCTTCATGGCGTGGTTCCTCAGAAGTCAGGGGTACCGGGGGCGGCGTGAACCGCCCCCGGTACGGGATCGGACTAGTTGCCGGCGGCGATGATCGCGTCGACCTCGGCGCGCTGCTTCCTGCCCCAGGTCTCGCGGGTCAGCAGAGCCGCGATGAGGCCGATCGCACCGCAGCCCATGTAGACCAGCGCGACACCGCCCCAGCCGAGCGGGATGGCGACGGCTGTCGCGATCAGCGGGATGAAGCCCGAGATCGCTGCCGAGAACTGGTAGCCGAGCGAGGCACCCGAGTTGCGGGTCGCGGTCGGGAACAGCTCGGAGAACCAGGCGCCCTGCGTTCCGGCGAGCGAGTCGTGGATGAGGGTGAGGCCGATGATGTAGGCGATCACGATCAGCACGGCACTGCCGGTGTTGACGAGCCCGAACAGCGGGAAGCCGAACAGGATCAGGGCGGAGGTACCGATGATGTACACCGGCTTGCGACCGACCTTGTCACCGAGGTGACCGAACAGGATGGTCGCAGCGACACCGAGCGTCGCGGCGATGACCAGGCCGGTGAGGGCGACCGAGCGGTCGGCGATCGGCTCCTCGCCGCCCGAGATGTAGGATAGCAGGTAGGTGACGATCACGTAGAAGCCGCCGGACTCGGCGAGACGCAGCCCGATCGCGCGGAGCACGTTGCGCCAGTCGCTCTTGAGCACCGACAGGATCGGGTTCTTCTCGAGCTCGCCGGCCTCCTTGGCCTCCTCGAACTCGGGCGACTCGCTGACCTTCAGGCGGATGATGAGCCCCGCGACGATGAGCACCGCGCTCAGCAGGAACGGCAGGCGCCAGGCCAGCTCGTTGTCCAGGCCGACCGAGAACAGGAACACGACGTTGGCGAGCAGCAGCCCCAGCGGAACACCGGCCTGCGGGATGCCCGTGTACTTTCCGCGCTTCTTCCACGGTGCGTGCTCGAACGTCATGAGGATGGCGCCACCCCACTCGGCACCGAAGGCGAGGCCCTGGATGACGCGGATCAGGGTGAGCAGGATCGGCGCCCAGACGCCGATCTGCGCGTAGGTCGGCAGGAAGCCGATGAGCACCGTCGCGAAGCCCATGATGAGCAGGGCGCCGACGAGCACAGGCTTGCGGCCGTACTTGTCGCCGAGGTAGCCGCCGATGATGCCGCCGAGGGGGCGCATCGCAAAGCCGATACCGAAGGTGAGGAAGCCGAGCAGCACACCGACGACCGGGTCCTCCGCGTGGAAGAACGCGTCACCGAAGTAGAGCGCGGCTGCCGTGCCGTAGGCGAGGAAGTCGTAGTTCTCGATCGTGGTGCCGACGGCACTTCCGATCGCGGTCTTGAGCTTGTCGGGCGAGCCGTCCTTGGCTCGGGATGCCGCCGAGGCGGGCGTTGTGGTGGTCATCTGGTCTATCTCCTTTGATAATCCGCGGGGGACTCCGGATGACCTCCGGATCGAGCCGAAGATTATCCGGTGGGGTAGGTCCCGCCGACGTTGCCTGTCTTGTAGAAGTCGTGGATATGGAGACTGACGAAGCGTGCTGCCTCTGTCGCGTCTCGTTTTTCAATCGCCTGCAGGATGGTGCGGTGCTCGTGCCTGACGACCTGCGCTGTGGCACGCCAGTCCGCGAGCCCCTCGTAGGCTTCGATCATCTGGCGGTTGATGGCCGTTCGAAGTGATCCCATGAGGTGCGAAGTGAGGGCGTTCCCGGTCGATTCCGCGATCCGAACGTGGAAGGCGGTGTCGAGCCGGTTGAACTCCTTGGTCTCGATCTGTGGGTCATCCATCAGGTCGAGGATGGCGGCGAGTTCGCCGTGATCTGTTTCCGTCGACCTATAGGCGGCCTCCGAACACGACCAGGTCTCGAGCGCCACGCGGGTCTCGAGCACATCGGTGGCGCTGAAGTGACCCAGCGCGAGCTGGAGCTTCAGCAGGTTCACAAAGCCGGGTCCGGGGGTTCCGACGAGCATCGCTCCGCCGTCCGCTCCCCCGCCGCGGCGGATGTCCACCACTCCGAGCGCCTCGAGCACCCGCAGCGATTCCCGCAGTGAGGGTCGGGATACACCGAGCAGCTGGGCGAGATCCCGCTCGCTCGGCAGGTGGTCGCCCGCCTTCAGCCGCCCATCGAGGATGCGCTCCTCGATCTGCGACATGACCTGCTCGTAGGTTCGAAGTCTCTGGACGGGTTCCCATCCACTTGCGGTCGTCACCGTGTATGCACCCCTTGGCCGAAACCGAACTCAGGCAATCTGCCTCTGCACCGTTCATCCTAGGTTCCCTCGCGTCCAGTAGCAGGTCAGGCCACGGATGACTCGACGGCATTGTGTTCTGCGCGGAACTCTGTCTCGAGTTCGCGGCGGAACTTGACCGCGAGCAGGCTCTCGTCGAGCTCGACGTCGTTCCAGGAGACCGTCTGGTCCTTGGGCACGTCGCGGATGAGCCTGGCGCCGTGCGCGAGGCCGAGGGGCAGTGCCTCCTTCTCGAGGGAGAGGTGCGCGGGGGCAAGCTTTCCGAAGACGGTGAATCCGCCTTCGCCGTCAAGCGTGTCGCCGACGCGGAGGTCCTTCTTGGCAGTGGTGACCACGTCGCCGCGGAAGCCCGAGGGCGTGCCGGTGGCCTCGTGGCGCAGCACGGCAGCGGCGATCGAGACATTCAGCTCGAGCCCGATCATGTGGTACGGACGGTAGAGCGAACCGTATCGACCCGAGTCATCGGTCTGCACGCCGTACTCGGCGAAGCACTGCACCGCGTAGTCGGTGGTGGCCTCGAAGGTCACGTAGACGCCCCAGCGCAGGTCGCGCTCGACCTGCGAGCCGTCACGGTTGAGGCTCGAGATCAGCTCGACGGTGCCGCGGCGCGAGAGTGTGCCGCCCTTCGACTTCTCCTTGAGCATCTGGGGCAGGTCGTCCACGCCGACCGGCGTGAAGTTCAGGCCCTCTTCCTGCGGGATGAGGCCGGTGCCGTTGGCCACGGCCGCCATCTCGATCGCGGACTTGGTGCCGTCGAGGAAGGAGTTGAACATCTTCGGGTTGTAGTCGCCGGAAGCGAGCTGCTCATCGGTGAAGCCGTAGTAGTCCCAGACCGTGTCGGGGGTGGAGTAGTTGTACTCGGGCAGGTACTTGGTTCCCTTGCCCGCAGCGACGACGTCGAATCCGACGGTGCGGCACCAGTCGACGAGCTCGCAGATGAGTGCCGGCTGGTCGCCGTAGGCCATCGCGTAGATGACGCCGGCCGCCTGGGCGCGGCGCTGGAGGAGCGGCCCGACCATGCAGTCGGCCTCGACGTTGACCATGATCACGTGCTTGCCGTGGTCGATCGCCTTGACGGCGTGGTAGGTGCCGATGAGCGGGTTGCCGGTGATCTCGAGGATGACCTCGATCTCGTCGAGCTCGATCAGCTTGTCCGAGCTCTCGGTGAGGTAGGTGCTGCCGTTGCGCAGCGCGTCCTCGAAGGAGTCGGCGGCGTAACGCTCCTGCGGCCAGCCGGTGCGGTGCATCGCCTCACGCGCCTTGGGCAGGTTGATGTCGGCGACACCGACAACGTGAATACCCTTCGAGCCGAGCGCCTGCGTCAGGAACATCGAGGCGAACTTGCCGGCCCCGATGACGCCGACACGGATGGGACCGGCTTCGGCGGTGCGCTTCTCCATCAACGTGAACAGGTTCATGCGAACTACTCCTTTGTAGGCCTTTTCAGCCAGGTGGTGAAAATTAGGATGGTCTGACCATCTACTTGTGAATAGTTTTACCACTCCTGTCGTCATTGTCAAGTGGTACCCAAAGCCGCTGGCTAGACTTTCCCCGTTACCCCAGACGCCCCAAGGAGAACCGCAATGCCCGTCGCAACCCCAGACCAGTACGCCGAGATGCTCAACAAGGCGAAGTCCACCGGATTCGCCTTCCCCGCCATCAACGCCTCGTCCTCCTCGACGATCAACGGCATCCTGCAGGGCTTGTCCGACGCGGGCTCCGACGGCATCATCCAGGTCACGACCGGAGGCGCCGACTACTTCGCCGGCCAGAGCGTGAAGGCACGCGCATCCGGAGCCCTCGCCTTCGCCGCCTTCGTCACCGAGGTCGCCAAGAACTACCCGGTCACCGTCGCCCTGCACACGGACCACTGCCCCAAGAACGCTCTCGACGACTTCCTGCTGCCGCTCATCGCTGCCTCAGAGGACGAGGTCAAGGCCGGCCGCAACCCGATCTTCCAGTCGCACATGTGGGACGGCTCGGCCGTGCCGCTCACGGAGAACCTCGAGATCGCGCAGCAGATCCTCCCCCGCATGAAGGCGATCAACTCGATTCTCGAGGTCGAGATCGGCGTCGTCGGCGGAGAAGAGGACGGCGTCACCGAAGAGATCGGTGAGCACCTGTACACGACTCTGGATGACGCCATCGCGACGGTCGAGGCCCTCGGATTCGGTGAGCAGGGCCGCTACATGGCCGCACTCACCTTCGGCAACGTGCACGGCGTGTACAAGCCGGGTGGAGTCAAGCTGCGTCCCGCGCTGCTCAAGGAGATCCAGGACGGCCTCTCCGCCAAGTACGGCAAGGACGCCCTCCCCCTCGACCTCGTCTTCCACGGCGGATCGGGCTCGACCGACGCCGAGATCGCCGAGGCCGTCGCGAACGGTGTGGTGAAGATGAACATCGACACCGACACCCAGTACGCCTACAGCCGCTCGATCGCCGACACGGTGCTCAAGAACTACGACGGCTTCCTGAAGATCGATGGCGAGGTCGGCAACAAGAAGGTCTACGACCCGCGTGCGTGGGGCAAGACGGCGGAGTCCGCTCTCGCGCTCCGCGTCGTCGAGTCGACCAAGCAGCTCGGTTCCGCGGGCCAGAAGATCTAGCTCCGCACCATCGGAACGCCGCCCCTCGGGGCGGCGTTCCGTCGTTTAGGGGCGTTGCGCCGGGAACTGGAATTTGAGCAGTTCGCGTGCCGGGTCCCAGCTGAGGTCCTGTACGGCGGTCTGCAGGGTGAGATAGTACGGCGCGAGCATCATTGTGCGGCGCCCCTCCGGCAGGTCGAGGTCGAGACTGAGAGCAACCGCCGTTGAGCCATCGGACTGGCTGCGCAGTTCGATGAACAGCGAGCCGTCCCGAGTCGCGGGGTTCTTCATGACCGCGAGCAGGAGCCCCCGCAGCGCGGCACGCTGCACCGTGTTCATGGCGTCGGCCCGATGGTCGGGGTCGACGACGTAGATGGGCCCGTACAGAGCCAGCGAATCCAGCCAGCTGCGATTGGCCTGGCTGACCAGGTCGGCTCGCAGCTGCCGCGCCAGCTGGCCGGCGAGCGCGCGATCCTCCTCGCTCACGGTCCCGCGCTCGGCCACGCTCTGCAGGAACGGCGCAACCCGGGTCCCGAGACGGGCGAGGGTGCGGCGTTCGACCTGCCGGGCGGCCTCCTCGTTGGCCGCCTCCGTGACCGGCCCGGGCCTGCCGGTGCCGCGCAGCAGGAGCTGCGTGCTGTTGACGATCACGCCGCTGAAGATCGCGGACGCCGCCGTCGCGATGATCACCCCACTCGCCGCGATGAGCATCACGCTCAGTTCCGGCCAGACCCGATTCGAGGCCGGGAAACCGTATGCAGCCCCGACCGTTGCCGCCGCGGTGAAGATCGCGCCGTAGGCGAGAAGCTGCCGCACGCTCGAATACGGCGACAGGGTTCCCAGCAGGATCCCGATGCCGACCGGCACCCACCAGTGCTGAACCAGCAGTTGCGAGTCACGTCCACCCACCGCGGACACAACGAGGGCGGTGAGGGTGAGCAGCAACGGCAGCAGTGCCTGGCGGGTCCCGAACCGCTTGCGGAGCGGCAGCGTGGCGCGCTGCACAAGCACACAGGCCAGCACGGCGAGGGCGAGGGCGCTCAGCTCGAGCAGCGGGTAGGCGAGCAGGTTCCAGGTCAGGGCGATCGACACGGTGCCGTAGATCGCGAGCACCGAGCTGAGGACGGTTGGAATGAGCGGGCGCGTGAACCAGCTGAGCGGGTCCGTCTCCTGCGGGGTCACCCGCCACGACCTATGCATGTGGACCCGGCCGATTCGGGATGGCGAAGAGAACCGACGTGCCGTGCCCCGGCCGCGAGAAGATCCGCACCGAACCGCCCAGCGATTCGATGCGCTGCACGATCGAGGATCGGATGCCCAGCCGGTCGGTCGGCACGGCCTCCGGGTCGAAGCCCACGCCGTTGTCGACGACCATGATGGTCACCTCCTCGGGGGTGGATCCGAGCACCACCTCGGCGGTGGTGACCCCTGAGTGGTTGAGCACATTGTCGAGGCACGCGGCGAGCGCCGCCCCTGCAACCGCGGAGGTCTCGGTGGAGAAGCGCACCACGTGCTCGCTGTCGTCCGCCACATCCACGGTGAGCCCGCGCCACTGGTAGAGCGAGACCAGGCGCAGCAGTCCGTTGCGCAGCCCGGCATCGGGAGACTCGATACCCAGCGCCGGCGCGGACTCCCGCAGCCACGTGGCATCGGCGAGCGTGGCGACGTCGGCACGGAGCCGGTCGCGCGCGCGGTCATCCAGAGCACCGGCAGTGGTCATCACGACGGTCAGGTCACTGAGAACCGTGTCGTGCACGATCGCGGCAGCCCTCTGCTCGAACTGGTTCTCGAGGTCGAGGCGGCGGGTGTCCTCCTCGAGCTTCGCGAGGTCGGGCACGTTGCGCTGCTGGGTGGAGTGGATCAGCGCGATGGCGAGGAACGCGGCGGACATGACCCAGAGCGAGAGGATCGGCCCCCAGCTCGGCACGAATCGCACGTGCAGGAACAGCGGGGTGGCCACCGAGACGATCGCCGCGCAGACGAATCCCGCCGCGCTCCAGAGGAAGCCGGGCAGCGGGCGCCGGATCGCGCCGCCCACCAGCACGAGGGCCAGCAGGGGGCGGTTGAAGAGGAACCCCGCGTCCGCGTACAGGGTGGAGTCGACCTCGAACAGGGCGATCGCGTAGACGAACGAGAGAACCGTTCCGATGACCAGGAAGACGGTTCGGGATGCGTTGCTCGGCCAGACGCCCATGATCGTGAGCAGCGCGAGTATTCCGACCAGGCAGGCGATCGGGAAGGCGATCGCGTGCGCGGCATCCCGGGCGAGCAGCACGTCGACGACGAGAGGGATGGCGACGAGCACCGAGGCGATAGCCACACCGAGTGCGGCACGCGATACGGCGGTGGTGATGACCCCCGACGCGAGTTCGCGGGGCAGCACAACAATGCGCGCCGCCTCGGCGGTCACCGCATTGTTTCGAGGTAGGTCTGGAATGCCGGGTCGCCCGACATGATCACCACGGTCGAGACGATGACGATCAGAACGAACGCGATGCCCGCGCTGAGCGGAATCCAGAACGCACGACGGCCGGTACGCAGCGCCCGGATCGCAAAGAAGAGGGAGAGCAGGTAGAGCACGATCATCACGACGTTCAGGACGATACCGGCCGAGTTCGCGAGCGACTCGGATTCGAAGTCGCCGTAGCCCGCGATGGTGAAGGCCTGCGAGAAGGTCTCGCCGAGAGTCGCGAAGGTCGGGAAGTAGGTGAGCACGGCGAAGGTGCCGATCGCGATGAGCGCGGTGGTGACGATGCGGTCCCACGGGCGCGGGGCCGGAACGACGTCGCCGGGCACCTTCGCGGAGTCGATACGCTCGCTCGCGGTCGGCGGGGCGAGAACCGGCTCGGGCTGCTTGCCCATGGCCTCCGCCTGCTCGTCGGAGGAGGCGTACTCGCCGTACTGCGGCCGGGGACGTTCGTCGGTCACTGCTGCTGCCAATCGAGTTTGCGGGTGCGTCCGCCGAGCCCACGCTCGTCGGCCTTGCCCGTCGGGTCGGTGCGGAGTTCCTTGGGGAGGGAGAACATGAGATCCTCCTCGGCGGTGACGACCTGGCTCACATCGCCGTATCCGGCGTCGGCGAGATCGTCGAGCACTTCCTGCACGAGGACCTCGGGCACGGATGCCCCGCTGGTGACGCCCACGGTCGCAACGCCGTCGAGCCACTCCTGCTGGATCTCACTCGCGTAGTCAACGCGGTACGCGGCCCTCGCACCGTTCTCGAGAGCGACGTCGACGAGGCGCACGGTGTTCGAGCTGTTCGCGGAACCCACCACGATCACGAGCTCAGCCTGCTCGGACACCTTCTTGATGGCGACCTGGCGGTTCTGGGTCGCGTAGCAGATGTCATCGCTCGGCGGGTCCTGCAGGTTCGGGAAACGCTCACGCAGCAGGCGCACCGTCTCCATGGTCTCGTCCACACTGAGGGTGGTCTGCGAGAGCCAGACGAGGTTGTCGGGGTCCTCGACGACGAGTCCAGCGACATCCGCGGGGCTGTTGACGAGGGTCGTCTGGTCGGGCGCGTGGCCCATCGTGCCCTCGACCTCTTCGTGCCCCGTGTGGCCGATGAGCAGGATGTGCTTGTCCTGCTTGGCGAAACGCACGGCCTCGCGGTGCACCTTGGTCACGAGCGGGCAGGTCGCGTCGATGGCCTGGAGCTCGCGATCCGCGGCCCCCTGGACGACCGCCGGCGAGACGCCGTGCGCGCTGAACACGATGTGCGAGCCGACGGGCACCTCGTCGACGTCGTCGACGAAGATCGCGCCCTTCTTCTCGAGGGTGGAGACCACGTGGATGTTGTGGACGATCTGCTTGCGCACGTACACCGGTGCGCCATAGTGATCGAGGGCCTTCTCGACGGCGATCACGGCCCGGTCGACTCCCGCGCAGTACCCGCGGGGGGCGGCGAGGATGACCCGCTTCGGCCCGGCGACCGGGGTATTCTTGAGCCTGTTGCGCAGAGCAGGAACGCGCGGCATCTCGAGATGCACAGCGGCGTTTCCGTTAGTGATATTGCTCACTGTCCAATTCTACGGTGGCGAACAGTTCCAAGACTGGGAGGAGGCGCGATGACGATTCAGGATGCCCCCTCCACCGTGGATGCTCCGTGGCCCGTCGGCCTGCTCTCCGCCAAGATCAAGGGCTGGATCGATCGGCTGGGCAGTGTCTGGGTCGAGGGCGAGATCACGCAGTGGGGCGTGTCCGGAGGCAATGTCTACGGCAAGCTCAAGGACCTCGACGCCGACGCGACCGTCGGCTTCACCATCTGGTCGTCGGTCAAGTCGAAGCTGCCCGCCGATCTCAAGCAGGGCGATCGGGTCATCGCGCTCGTCAAGCCCAACTACTGGGTCAAGGGCGGCACGCTCACCATGCAGGTGTTCGAGATGCGCCACGTCGGCCTCGGCGACCTGCTCGAGCGCCTCGAGCGCCTGCGCACGCAGCTGCGCTCCGAGGGCCTGTTCGACGCCTCCCGCAAGAAGCCGCTGCCCTTCCTCCCCCAGGTCATCGGCCTCGTGACCGGCCGCGACTCGGACGCCGAGAAGGACGTGCTCCGCAACGCGCAGCTCCGCTGGCCGGCGGTGCAGTTCCGCATCGCCTACGCCGCCGTGCAGGGCGACCGCGCGGTCAGCGAGGTGACCGCGGGCATCCGCCAGCTCGATGCCGACCCCGAGGTCGACGTGATCATCGTCGCCCGAGGCGGCGGCGACTTCCAGAACCTGCTCGTCTTCAGCGACGAGTCGCTCGTGCGCGCCGCTGCCGCGTGCGAGACACCGCTCATCTCCGCGATCGGTCACGAGGCCGACCGTCCGCTGCTCGACGACGTCGCCGACCTGCGCGCGTCGACCCCCACCGATGCCGCGAAGCGGGTGGTTCCGGATGTCGCGGAGGAGCTCGCGCTCGTCGCGCAGTCCCGCGGGCGCATCCAGACGCGCCTTACCGGGTTGCTGCGCACCGAGATCGACCGCCTCGAGCAGGTGCGGTCGCGACCGTCCCTCGCCAACCCGCAGTCGCTCATCGACGCGCGGGCGGAGGAGCTCGGTCGCTACGTGTCCCGCAGCACCGAGCTGCTGGAGCGCATCGTCGAGCGCTCACTCAACCAGGTCGGCGAGCTGCGCGGGCACCTTCGCGCGCTCTCGCCCCAGCGCACCCTCGACCGTGGCTACGCCATCGCTCAGCTTCCGGATGGCTCGGCTCTCCGCTCCGCGGATGACGCCCCTCCCGGCACCCGTCTCCTCCTCACCCTCGCCGCGGGGTCGCTCGAGTCCACAGTGGACGCCCCGCTCACGTAACCCCCACCCACAAAAGGTAGAATCGCGCCGTGGCTACTGCGGAGAAGAAGAACCCGAACGACGTCAGCGACCTCAGCTTCGAGCAGGCCCGCGATGAACTGGCCCGAGTGGTCGCGGAGCTCGAGCAGGGGTCATCCACTCTCGAACAATCGCTCGCCCTCTGGGAACGCGGCGAGGCCCTCGCGAAGCGCTGCGAGGAGTGGCTTCTCGGCGCGAAGGCCCGACTCGACGCCGCCCGGGCGAAGGCGACCGAATAGTGGCGACCAAGGCTCCCCGCGTCGTCGCCGATCTGGGACGACCCGAGACACCGGAGGAGACGGCCGCCCGCAAGGCCGAGACCTCCCGCAAGCACCGTGCCAGCCAGACGGTCGTGAACCTGGCGTGGTCTCTCGGCGTCTCCGTCGCGGTCATGCTCGTGCTGGTGCTCGTCGTCGTTCGACCCGACCTTCCGGCGCGCGAGCCCGTGGACTACACCCTGCTCGCCGAGCAGTCCGAGTCGCAGGCGGGGCAGCCGCTGCTCAGCCCCGAGCTGCCGCAGGGCTGGTACGCGAACAAGGCCGAGCTCAACACGGGCAGCGATGGCGTCACGACGTGGGTCGTCGGCTTCATCACGCCGAGCGACCAGTACATCGCGCTGAACCAGGGCGTCGAGGCCAACCCGACGTGGCTGGGCAACCAGCTCACTCCGAAAGACCGCCCCGGGCTCGAGGGCACCGGCGGAGAACAGCTCGACGACGTCGACTGGACGGTGTACGACAACCGCACGGCGGAAGACGCCGGCAACTACGCCTACGCGATGAGCGCGGAACTCGGCGACTCAATCGTTGTGCTGCGCGGGACCGCCGACGCCAATGAATTCCGAACCCTCGCCACGGCCCTGGGAGTAGAGCAGTGACCACACGTACGCCGGCCAAAGCCTGGCAGGAGATGGTGCGCGGCAACGAGCGCTTCGTCGCGGGCGAGCCCGCCCATCCCCGCCAGGACGTCGAGAGACGCGAACAGCTCGCCAAGGGACAGGCACCGCACGCTGCGCTGTTCGGCTGCAGCGACTCGCGGCTCTCCGCCGAGATCATCTTCGACAAGGGAATCGGCGACCTCTTTGTGGTGCGCAACGCGGGCCAGATCATCAGCGAGTCGGTCATCGGGTCGCTCGAGTACGCGGTCGGCGTGCTGAACGTGCCGCTCATCGTGGTGCTCGGGCACGACGAGTGCGGTGCGGTACTCGCCGCGATCGAGTCCGAGAAGCCGGATGCCCCCGCGCTTCCCGTGCACATCGCGAACCTGGTCTCGAAGATCACCCCGGCGGTCAAGCGGGTTTCCGCGGCACACCCCGGACCGATCGACTCGCACGAGGTCGGACGCGAACACCTGCGCGACACGATCGCCGAACTGATCGAGGCTTCCGAGCTGATCAGCGATGCGATCGCCGCGGGTACGCTGGCTGTCGTGGGTGCGAACTACCGGCTGCTCGAAGGGCGCGCGGTACCCGACATCCACGTAGGAAATATCTAACCCACCATCCGGAAGGCCCCATCGTCGTGACCACCAGCAGTGACCCGAAGTTCCGCACCGAGCACGACACCATGGGCGAGGTTCTCGTACCGGTCGACGCGCTCTACAGCGCCCAGACGCAGCGTGCCGTCGAGAACTTCCCGATCTCGGGATCCGGGCTCGAGGCTGCGCAGATCATCGCGCTCGCACGCATCAAGAAGGCCGCCGCACAGGTCAATGCCGAGCTGGGTGTGCTCGATGCGGGCATCGCCGGAGCGATCGCCGGAGCCGCCGACCTGCTGATCGGTGGTGCACACCACGACCAGTTCCCGGTGGACACCTACCAGACCGGCTCGGGCACGTCCTCGAACATGAACATGAACGAGGTGCTGTCCAACCTCGCCACGACGGCGCTCGGCTCCCCCGTGCACCCCAACGACCACGTCAACGCCTCGCAGTCCTCCAATGACGTGTTCCCCACCTCGGTGCATGTCGCCGTCACGGGCGCGCTGCTGGGCGACCTCATCCCGTCACTCGAACACCTCGCAGCCTCTCTCGACGTCAAGGCTGCACTGTGGAAGGACGCCGTCAAGGCGGGCCGCACCCACCTCATGGACGCGACCCCCGTGACCCTCGGCCAGGAGTTCGCCGGCTACGCCCGCCAGATCCGACTCGGCATCGAGCGCGTGCAGGGCACGATCGTTCGGGTTGCCGAGGTGCCGCTCGGAGGCACCGCCGTCGGTACCGGCATCAACACGCCCGCCGGCTTCCCGCAGAAGGTCATCGCCCTGCTCGCCGCCGACAGCGGCCTGCCGATCACCGAGGCGAAGGACCATTTCGAGGCGCAGGGCGCGCGCGACGCGCTGGTCGAGGCGTCAGGCGCGCTGCGCGTGATCGCCGTCTCCCTCACCAAGATCTGCAACGACCTGCGCTGGATGGGCTCCGGCCCGAACACCGGACTCGGCGAGCTGCACATCCCCGATCTCCAGCCCGGATCCTCGATCATGCCGGGCAAGGTCAACCCGGTCATCCCCGAGGCCGTCATCATGGTCGGCGCCCGCGTGATCGGTAACGACGCGACGATCGCCTGGGCGGGTGCGACCGGCAACTTCGAACTCAACGTCGCGATCCCCGTCATGGGAACCGCGCTGCTCGAATCGATCCGCCTGCTGTCCAACTCGACCGTGCTGCTCGCGGACAAGACCGTCGACGGGCTCGAGGCCAATCTCGACCGCGCCCGTGCGCAGGCCGAGTCCTCGCCGTCGATCGTCACACCGCTCAACCGCTTCATCGGCTACGAGTCGGCAGCCAAGGTCGCCAAGCACGCCGTTGCCGCCGGCATCACGGTGCGCGAGGCGGTCATCGAGCTCGGCTTCGTCGAGCGCGGCGAGGTCTCCCTCGAGCAGCTCGACGTCTCGCTCGACGTGCTCTCGATGACGCACCCGGGCTGAGCCCCCGCGCGCGGCCGAGCCGCTCGGTGCGCGTCCTGGCGACGGGCGCGTGCGTCCGGACCTCCGCAACCGGCGCTAGCCCACGCGCCGAGCGCGCTCAGGCCGCCGCGAGCTCCGCGGTCGGCGTGCGCCGGGTGAACCGCATCCCGCCCACGCCGAAAAGCACGACGGAAACGAGACCGAGTCTCCCGAGCAGGAGCAGGAGCTGGTTGACGATCGGGCCGGACGGGCCGATACCCGCGAACGCCGTGAGCTGCAGGTAGCTGGTGAGCCCGGCGAACGAGATCGCGCCAACGGTCAGCACCAGGGCGACGAGCACAACC
>Ga0247736_10000362_pt1 | contig 15753 bp, 15 predicted proteins | sample UWRJL193509B2_FD_180935 | JGI IMG/M metagenome (GOLD analysis project Ga0247736, IMG submission 180935) | Plant litter microbial communities from Arlington Agricultural Research Station in Wisconsin, United States - UWRJ-L193-509B-2 | ecosystem: Environmental > Terrestrial > Plant litter >...
CCGGGCAACTACTCATTCGAGCTGGGCGGAACCACCGTCATCATCGGCAACACCTACACCGTGACGACTCCCGTTCCGGCGACACTTACCGTCGAGAAGGCGAAGCTCGGTATCGAGCTCCGGGTGCTAGCCGATCCCATAAGCAGCGGGGGAGCCATCGTCACGGCGAAGTTCACAGGCCGCTTCGTAGACGAGTACTCCTCCTCGTTCTTCCCTGGAGTGGCGCAATCGCCCGCCGGCACCTGGAACATCACCATCAAGGACAAGGACGGCGAGGTTGCCACCGAGCGCAGCGTTGAGCGAGCGGCTGGCGACGACGTGCTCGCAACCAGTTTCTACTGGGCCGACGCGGAGCCGGGGGAGCAGTACACCGCGTCCGCGTCGTTCACGCCCAGCGGCATTTCGGCAAACAACTTCACGATCGGCGCGGCCCAGAACTTCTCCTACACAGCCCCCGAATCAGCCCGCCCGGTGCCCACCTCGTCGGCAACCGCCAAGCCGGATGCAAGCCTGCCCGAGGCGACCGGCTTCGGTCTGCCGCTCTGGGCCCTCATTCTCGTGATCGTGCTCATCGTCGGCCTTGGAGTCCTCGTGACCATACTCAGCGTGCGCCTCAGCCGACGACCGTCGACGAGCACGGGGGAGGTGCAGCCATGATCCGCACTCGCGCCGCGCGGGGTGTCGCCGCGATTGCCGCCGTCGTGCTCGGTGCCGCGGTTCTTCTCGTGCCGGCCTCCGCATCCGCCGGTGTTGTCACGGCCATTCAGTTCGAGACGCCTGGTCCGGTCACCGTGGACTTCGGCGCGGAGTGGCAGCTGACGCTGAGCGTCACCTCCCGCTACGAGGAGGGCCCGTCCCTTCGTCTCCTCCCCGCAGACGGCAGTGTCGACGTCTACTTCTCCGGCATTGGGGGAGCATTCGCCAGTGGCCTCGCCATTCAACCCGACGGTCTCGTCTACGTCTCACAACCCGACTCGTCCCCGCTGCTGCCTGCGGGGGAGTACGAGGTCAGTGCGATCTACAACCCGGCGGCCGGCGGCTACTACGACACCAGCCAGACTGCGACCCCACTGAAGTTCACCGTCACGGCACTGACGGTCGACCCCGTGGTCGAGGTGGTCAATGACGCGGCGGTCTCTGAGCGTCCGGTCATCACCGCATCCCTGGCGGGCTCGTATGTCACCACCACCGGTGGCGCTCCCGCCGGTACGTGGCACTTCGTGGTGACCGACGCAGACAACCAGCCCATCTTCGACGAGAACATCGCGCAGGCGCAGGGTGCCACCGAGCCGGTTCGCGTCGAGATTGACTCGAAGCTCGCCAAGGGCGGCTCCTACGCCGTGGCCTCGAGCTTCACTCCGGTGGACGAGCTGGCCGGGGGACTCACCGTCGGGTCAATCGCGGACTCCGTCTTCCAGACTCCGAGTGGAACCTTCGGCGAGGCGATCTCCGCCGCCATTCCCGTGCCGCTGTGGCTGGCCATCGCGCTGCTCGTGCTGCTGCTCGGGCTGGCTGCCGCGGCAATCGTGGTCGGCGTCAAGCCCGCCGGACGGAAGGCCGCCGCGCCGGTTGTCTCTGCGGGGGCGCCCCAGCGAGTTCCCGGTGACCCCTACAACATTGAGCTTGTTTCACTTAACGACCTCGGGCTTCCGGAGCCCGAGACGATTCCTGAGCTGCTGCCGGAAGGTCAGACAGAGAGGCTTCCACGGTCGACGACCTGGTTGCTCTCTGACGTAGAACCGGCGACCAACCTGCCCGACACATCCGAGGCGCCCACTGAGCGCCTCGACGCGATCACCGCCGCTGAGCTGCCGACGGAGCTCATTCCCACTGACGACGACGAGTCAACCAAGCCCTAGATTCGTGGCATCCCCGGATGGTTCTTGGTCTCCGATAATGCACATTATGTCAAGTAACGTTTCACCGGCATGCAAGTAGCGCGCCTGGCGTGAGATCCGGCAGGAGCTCGGAGCTCTCCTAGGCAGCGTGTCTCGCCGCCCGCGCCGCGATTGATTGACTCGCTGACGCTCGGCGTGCCCGCGCAAAGCGGTATCAGCCGAGCGGCACGATCGCGTCGATCTGCACGAGCGCATTGCCCTGCAGCACGTTCACGCCGATCATCGAGCGTGCAGGTGGAGCGTCGGTGAAGAACCCACGGTAGACACGGTCGATGGCGGGCGCGAACTCGATCAGCACGGGCGTGTGGATGGTGAGCGTGAGCGCAGACGACAGCTCGGCCCCCGCAGCCCGACAGATGGCACTCAGATTGGTCAAGCACTGTCTCGTCTGAGCGCTAACCGCCTCATCACCGCCGCCAAACGCCGGGTTGAACGGTCGAGGCAGCATCTGCCCGGTCGCCGGGTCGATCGGCAGCTGGCCCGACACGTACAGCAGGCCGTTGTGGGCGATCGCCTGGCTCGAACCGCCCGGGGACGACGGCGCATCCGGAGTAAAGATCACGGTACGTTCCATAGGTCGCTCCCCCAGGGCTCGATTTCAACGGCATTGCTCTCGACATAGTACGTGCGACCGACCTCGTGCCTCGTGCTCTTTCGCTGTTCGATAGTGTTGCGGAAAGCGGTGCACACGCGTGCGCAGCGATCGGCACCTGCAGCGCTCACCACCAGTGGCTGGTCTTACGAAAGAGACAGATGGAGATTCCGGAATCCCCCGATCTGATGGAACCGGTTCCGGTCCTCCCTGCCCCCAAGAGGTCACGCAAGGCGCTCGTAGTCATCATCCTGCTGGTCGTCGCGCTTCTTTCGGCGCTCGGAGCGCTCACCTACTACCTGCTGCAGCTCTCCGCCGCCAACGATCGCATCGCCGATCAGAAGCAGCAGATTCAGGAGCAGAAGGATCTCATCGACAAGAAGGAGACCTTTGGTGCTGCGATGACAGGCCTCCTCGACACGGCATCGCAGTTCGACGGGGTGCTGATGACCTCGATAGTCCCATTCGCCGACTACGAGGCCATCGCAACCCGCGCCTGGCAGAACCGCTGGCTGCCGGAATACCTCGTCGAGGACACCGAGACCGTTGACCGATACAACGACGAGCTCACAGCACTGCTCGCCGCCGCGGCGACCGAAGCGAGCAGCAACACGACCGGCAGCACGTATGAGACGGTCACCGATCAGCTCGGAGGCGGATTCGTCGCCACCCTCGTCGACGACGCTGACAGCCTCTGCGAGTCCGATGTGCTCGCCTGCGTGTTCTCTGAAGACCCGTACACCGTGCACTTCGACGCGGCCGACGCGAACGTTGAATACATGACCGACTGGCTCAAGACCGGCGTCGCGTACCACGAGTTCGCTCATGTGCTGCAGATGACGAACCCGGAGCCGACCGAGATCGCCCTCGAAGCCTTCGGCGGTGATGACGAGACCATGGCGGACTGCTTCGCGCTCACCTACCTCGACGGCTGGAAGCTTGACCATCGCGTGTTCATCACCAGCTACTCCTGGTGGGATGTCAGCATCGGCTACGGCTACACCTGCAATGAGACGCAGAAGCAGGCCGTGCGCGACTGGTACGGCGCGCTCGGGTACCAGACGACAGTCATCACGCAGTAGGTCAGTCCTCGTAGACCGCGATCCAGCGCTGCAGTATCCCCTCGAGCGCGACACGGTCCTCCCCCGTGAGCTCGTCGACCACGCGTCGTTCGTTGGCCATGTGCTCGGTGAAGGCGACGTCGATAAGGGCGAGCCCTGCGGGCGTGAGCGCGACGATGCGGCGGCGTCCGTCCCCCTCGGCGGTTCGGCGCTCGACGAGCCCCGCCTCGACAAGCCGGTCGAGGCGCTTCGTCATCGCCCCCGTCGTGACCATGGTGTGCTCGGCGAGCTCGCCGGGGGCACGCTCGTACGGAGCGCCCGCTCGACGCAGGGTGGCGAGTACGTCGAACTCCCCCTCCCCCAGTCCGTGGCGCTCGTAGACGGTAAGCAGCTCCCCCGTGAGGTAGCCGGCCAGCCGGTGCAGGCGTCCGATGATTCCCTGCGGACTCACATCGAGATCCGGTCTCTCTGCTGCCCACTCGGCCTGAATGCTGGCGACGCGATCGGTCATCCTCCCATTATACCTTCCATGGAAGCTATAATGGCTTCCATGGAAGATAAATGGCGCTGGATGCTGGTCACCGCGATCGCGCCCGCCGCCTGGGGCTCCAACTACTTCGTCACCGCGCAGTTCCTGCCCGAAGACTCCCCACTCTGGGGTGCCGCGCTTCGCGCGCTCCCCGCGGGGTTGCTGCTCATGCTGCTCGCCCGCCGACTGCCCCGTGGGTCGTGGTGGTGGCGGTCCGCGGTTCTCGGAGCGCTCAACGTTGGCGCCTTCTTCATCCTCATCTACGTGGCGTCGCAGCTGCTGCCGTCGGGTATCGCCGCGACGATCATGGCCACCTCGTCGGGCGTGCTCATGCTGCTCGCCTGGCCGTTGCTCGCCGAGCGGCCGCGGGTGGTCGCGGTGCTCGGTGCCGCACTCGGCTTCGGCGGCGTCTGCCTGCTGCTGGTCAGTGACGCGGTGACAGTCGCTCCGTGGGGCGTGGCGGCATCCGTGCTCGCCATGCTGATGTCGTCGACCGGCTTCGTGCTCACCAAGCGCTGGGCTCCGACCGACTCGCCCCTCACTGTGACGTCGTGGCAGCTGATCGCGGGCGGGATGCTGATCCTGCCGTTCGCCGTTCTCGCGGAGGGCGCTCCCCCGTCGCTGGATGCCCCGGCGATCGCCGCCTTCGCCTACGTCATCATCGTGGCGACCGCACTCGCCTTCGTCGCCTGGTTCACCGGGTTGCGGCACCTTCCGGCCGGCACCGTCGGGATCGTCGGACTGCTCAACCCGGTGACCGGGGTGCTGCTCGGCACTCTGCTCGCCGCCGAGCCCTTCGGACCGCGTCAGATCATCGGAACCGCGCTCGTACTCGGCGGCGTGATCATTGCGTCGCGCCAGCCCTCGATGCGCCGCTGAGCGTAGGTGGTGCCGAGTTCCGATCGCAGCTGGGGGTGCTCCGCCCAGAACCGCGCAGCCGTGTAGATCAGCCAGGCGTGGCTCTGGTAGCCGTCCACGATGTACTCGGAGAGGGTCACGCCAGCCGGCTGATCGCCGTGCGGAACGAGCACGAGCTTCGCCGAGAAGTCGCCGGTTTCCTTGTCGAGTGCTTTTCCGCTGGCCTCGATGCGGGCGATCTTCTCCCACGGCCACACGTCGACCTCGTCGAGGTAGTAGCGCACAACCCCGTGACGGCCGAGCGAGAGTCCGATGTGGCGGTGCCCGAAGGTCGCGTGCCGCACGAACTGCACGATCGTGATCACGCCCGCCAGCGAGAGGATCAGCGCCGCGATGAGCAGCGGCACGAGCAGCAGCCACCACCACAGCGCCGCTCCGCCCTCGCGCACGACGTGCACCGCCGTCCAGACGAGGGAGGCGGACGAGATCAGCCCGGCTGCCGAGAAGCACACCGCCAGCCACCGGCTCGCCCCGGTCTCGCTGAAGAAATGGATCCACGAGTCCGGCGGGCGCTCGGTCGCGCGACTGAGCACTACGGCGTTCATGAGCAGGGGCAGGCCGCGCTCGGCGCCCGCGCGCTGGTAGCTCACGCCGAGCGCGGCGGTGACCGCCCCGAAGCTCGCCGCGAGCAGGATTCCGCGGCCGATGCTGCCGCTGAGGTTCGCCGCCACCATGGCCACGGCAAGCGCCGTCGCGACGAGCACCCAGATGACAACGGGCCAGCGGCGTCGCAGCTGGGTGTCGTGCAGCTGCAGTGCTCCGGCAGTGGGTAGGGAAGGCTCATGCGCCGAGCCTCGCAGCCTCGCGGCGCCCCTGCGCGCGTCCCGCGGCGGCGAGTCCGGGAATGACGGCGGGGGCGGAGACGGAGCGGCCCTGAGCGCGCCGCGAGGCGGGGTCCCGGTGCACCAGCTCGACGCGTCGCTCGCTGCCGAGCGCTGCGCGCTGACGCGAGATCCGCGCCCACGGGCCGATGGCAGCGCTGCTCGGGGCGAGTGCGACGACCGGCCCGCTGCCGGGCGCGAGGTCGAGGTTGAGGGTGGAGCGCATCCCGCCGTCCATGTAGCGGCGGCCGGCGATCTGGATCGGAGCGACGGACAGCGGAACGGCACAGCTGGCCCCCACCGCATCCACGAGCGCGACCCCATCCTCGCGGGTGAACACCCGCAGCTCGCCGGTCGCGACATCGACGGCGGTGACGCGCAGGTCGGCGGCCGGCCACTCGTGCTCGGGCAGGCGCGCCTCGATGTTGGCTCGCACCTCGGCAGGGTCGCGGGTTGTCGCCGCGAGGGCGAGGCGTCCGATCCGCGCTGCGGCATGCTCTGGGCCACGGGCGCCCAGCTGGGCGCCCGCCAGCCTCAGCAGGGAGCCGAGCGAGAGTGCGCCGGAGCTGGCGTAGGGAACCGGGGCGAGCTGGCGGTCGTAGAGCTCACCGAGCGCGCGGCCGCTGGCGAGGTTGGCGGCGGTGACGGCACCGGCGCTCGTGCCGATGAGCACGGCATCCGCCGGTACAGTGACGCCCTCGTCGGCCAGGCCGGCGAGCAGTCCGATCTGCCACGCGATGCCGGCGACTCCCCCGCCGCCCAGCACCCACACGGGTCGCTCCTCGCTCATGAGCCATAGGCTACCGGGCGTGTCGTTCTACACGCTCTTCGCACTCCTGCTGATTGGGCTCACAGCCTTCGGGGTGGTCGCCGCGGTGCGCCGCACTCCCCCACGGCCGGTGGTGGTCGCGATCACCCTCGGCGCCTGGCTCGTCGCGCTGCTGTTCATGACCCTCCGACCGGCGGGCAGCTCCGTGCGGATCAACATCGTGCCCGACCTCGGCGGCGCCGACTTCTCGGCCTTTGACACGCTCGCCAACGTGGCCGTCTTCGTTCCGGTGGGCCTTATCCTCGCGGCAGCCGGCTGGACGGCGCTGCCCGCGGTTGCACTGGGCGCTGGCATCTCGCTTTGCATCGAGATCGGCCAGTACCTCGTCGATGTCGGCCGCGCGGCCGACGTGAACGACCTCATCACCAACACGGCCGGTGCCGCTCTCGGCTGGGCTATCGGGTGGGCGATCCAAGCCGGTAGAAGAGAAAGGGCACGGCGGACAGCACGCAGCTGATTGCGGGCACGATCGTGATCGACAGAAAGATCGTGTTCTGCATGGCCGGTGTGACAACCACCCCGTTCTCGTAGCCCGTGATCACCACGAAGACACCGAAGACGAGCACCGCCAGCGCGTTCATGATCTTCGAGACGAAGGTGAGGGTCGCGAACGAGATTCCGTCGTTGCGAACGCCGAGGCGCAGTTCGGCGTCGTCCACCGCATCCGCGATCATCGTCGCCTGCACCACGAGGAAGATGCCAAGCGTCAAACCGGTGAGAAAGATGAACACGAGGATCACGACCAGGTTCGCAAAGCCCGCAAGGTACATGCCGGTGTACAGCACCGCCGCGATGAGGGAGCTGCCCACGATCAGCGCGCGGCCGCTGAACGCCTTGAGCAGCCGGGGCGTCGCGAATGACGAGACGACCATGCCGACGATGATCGCGGCTCCGACGAGGGTGAAGGTGCCCTCGTCCCCGTAGGCGAGCACGACGAAGACCGCTCCACCGGCCTGCACGATGAAGCGGCCGAAGCCGAGAACCGAGCCGAGCAGCACCATGAGAAGAGGGGTGTTCTTGACGAGGGTCGTGAACAGCTGGCGCAGGGTGAGGCCGGTGACCGCGGCGCTGGTCTGGCGCTCCCGGGTGAAGAAGAACGCGAGCAGGAACACTCCCATGCCGAGAACCGAGGTCGCAAAGACCGCGAGCGACCAGCCCTGGCTGGTGGTATCGGGGGCGAAACTGAAGAACTTGGCGATCCACGGCATCCCGAGAGTGCTGAGCCCGAGCGCGATAGCGCCAAAGGCCCGCACCGACCCGATGACCTTGGTGCGCAACCCGGGCTCGACGAAGGCCGAGCCGATGAGACCCCAGAACGGCACATCGCAGACGGTGTACGCGATGCCCCAGAGCACGTAGAAGACGCCGAAGAACACGAGCTTGCCTGCCTCGTCGACGGTGGGCACCGAGAACAGCAGACCGGACAGAATGGCGACCGGCAGCGCGGAGAACAGGATGTAGGGCCGCAGCTTGCCCCACCGCGTTCGGGTCATGTCGATGATGCTGCCCATGATCGGGTCGAGCACCGCGTCGAGGATCTTTGCCGCCGTGATGATGAGCGTGACGACGACCATGCCCTCGGTGCTGATGCCCGCGTACTGCAGCAGGTAGACGAGGATGAAGGTCGAGACAGTCGTCAGCACGAAGTTCTGGCCGAAGCCGGCGGTGACGATCGCGCGGCGCTGCACGCGGGGCTCTACGGCGGTCATGCGGTGCCTTCCAGCAGGATGGTCTTGATCTCGAATGCCGTGAAGCTCAGCGCGCTGAGGTCGGCGGCTGTGAGCGGTCGCTCGAGCAGATCGGTTTCCGTTGCCCGATACGGCTTGTCGGTGTGCAGTGTGACGGTCGTCGGCCGCCCGAGACTCTCATAGAGGCGCACGACGATGCCGTTGCCCTCTTCGGCCCGCTTCACCGTCTCGACGACAACACCCTCGTCTGAGCTGGCGAACTGCGACGGCAGTGCTGCCCCGGTGACGACCCGCAGCGGGTTGTTGAGCCGGTAGCCCTGGGCAATCACGGGTGCGAGCTCGCCAGCGGCGAAGGGCAAGAATGCGTAGGTGAAGCGGTGCTTGCCGCGGTCCGCCGTCTTGTCCGGGAAGGTGGGGGCGCGCAGCAGGTTGATGCTGAGCAGGCCGTTCTTGGCCCGGTGTCCGTACTTGCTGTCGTTCAGAAGGGCGAAGCCCGCCGCTCCGTCGTCGGTCGCGATCCACTTGTGGGCACAGATCTCGAACTGGGCGCGCTCGACGGAGTCGTGCTCCGTGGTGACGCGCGAGATGTGTCCGAACTGGATCTCGCTCTGCACTGTCTCGCCGAAGTGGGCGGGTCTGAACTCGGCCCGCAGCATCCGGTGCTTCTCGTGCCAGTCGACGTCGGTCTCAAAGCGCACGACACTGCTGCCGGACTCCAGGATCACGCGCTGCTCGATGGTCACGGTGCGCGAGCGGTGCTGCTGCACCCGTACGACGGTCGGACCGTCGACGTAGCTGCGCACGTGCTGCATGCGCAGCGTGCGCGGCTTCTTCTCGAAGTAGTTGACGTCGATATCCCAGGCGTTGAACGGCCAGACGTACGGATCCTTGTGGATCGTCAGGCGGTTGAGCCCGTCGCGGGCATGCTCGACTCCCGCGTTGTCGGCGCATGACACGATCTCGCCGCTGGCACCGAAGCGCACGGTGAGGCCGCCATTGCTCAGCGAGTCGTCGGTGAAGGCAAGGTCACCGACCCGCGACGGCGTGAGCACTGCTGCAGCGTAGGGGCCGACCTCGGCGTGAAACCAGGCGTCGTCGACCTTGACCGGCTCGCTGCGCGTGAAGCCCGTGAGGTTGAGGGCCGTCAACTCGGAGCCGGCGGGCAGTTGGGTGAGGAGCGAGGCCGCGTAGGCCTCCAGCGCCGCCTCGATGCGCTCATACGTCTCGACGGCCTCGCGGTTGACCCGCGCGATCGACGAGCCGGGAATGATGTCGTGGAACTGGTTGAGCAGCACCTCGCGCCAGTGCTGCTCCAGCTCGAGCCGGCTGTCGTTGTCTGTGAAGACCGCCAGCGCCTCGACCTCGTGCAGCTGGCGCTCGACAACACGGTTGTGCCGTTTGATCGCGCCCTGGGTCGTGTAGGTGCCCTGATGCGTCTCGAGGTAGAGCTCGCCCGAGTGCACATGGTCGACGTCGAGGGTCTCCAGCTTTCTGAAGAAGTCGCTCGCCGTCGACTGCTCGACCTTGGGCAGTCCGTAGAGGCTGCGCTCGCGGGTAATGACCTCGTGGTGGATCTCACCCGGCCCGCCCCCGCCGTCGCCGGACCCGTAGACGAGGAGTGCCGCATTGAGCGCTCGCTCCGGGTACTTCGCGAGGCCGGTCAGCAGACCGTCGGCGGCGCCACGGCTGTTGTAGTCCCCCTCGGGTGGCATGTGCACGAGAACGCGGGACCCGTCGATGCCCTCCCAGTGAAAGCTGCGGTGCGGAAAGTCGTTGACCTTGTTCCACGCGAGCTTGATGGTCTGAAACCAGTCCATGCCGCTCTTGCGCAGAATCTGCGGAAGGTTGCCGTTGTACCCGAAGGTGTCGGGCAGCCAGCAGAGGCGCAGCTGCTCGTCGGTGAGGTCGAACTCTTGGCTGAGAAAGCGACGGCCGACCACTGCCTGGCGCACGAGGGACTCCCCCGACGGCAGGTTCGTGTCGGGCTCGATCCAGAACGAACCCTGGATCTCGACGCGACCGCTCGCGACCGCCTCGCGCAGCCGTTCGAACAGGGCAGGATGCCGCTGCTTCATCCACAGCATCTGCTGCGGCTGGCTGGTGCCGTAGATGTACTCCTCGCGAGTGTCGATCATGTTGAGGGCCCGCACGTAGGTGCGGGCGGCCTTGCGCCGCGTCTCGCGCAGCGGCCAGAGCCACGCCATGTCGAGGTGGCCGTGGCCGATAGCGCTGTAGGTGAAGTCGCTGTCCGACGGCTTCTCCAGATGCGGCCGCAGGGCGGATCGGGCACCCTCGAGATTCTTCTGACGAAACTCTCTGTACGAGGCTTTCAGCGCCGCTCGCAGCGATGCCTCCAGTGCCGCGTCCTCAGTCGCGCCCGCCAGAACGAGCAGCGTCAGGTAGTCGTAGAACAGCGCGTAGGCCTGCGGGTCGCGCGTGACGAGCCTCGCTCCGTGGAACGCCGGGCGGCCCACCTCATAGAGGATGAAGCCGTTGTAGGTGACGTCGGCGTAGAACTCGACGCGACCGCTCGCGGTGTCCACATTTCTGACCGGTCGGTATCTACCGCCGCTGTGCGGGAGGTCCGCCTGCTGAAACACGGTGCTCACCGAGTCGAGCACCTCGCCCTCGGCAGAGAACACCAGACCCTCGCCGCGGATGCCGAGCTGCACCTCGACGTTCTGCACGCCCGTGGGCGCCTCGCCGGTGATGCGCAGCCACGCACAGTCGAAGACCTTGCCGAGCGTTGCGCCGTTGCGCAGCGGCACGAATGCCGAGCGGTCGAGCTGATCGAACGGAATCGGCTCGGAGGAGCGAACCACCTCGGCCTGCAGCGTCGCGACAGTGGTGTAGATGGTCCGGCGGATGCGCTGGAGGCGGCGGTACTCCCCCGGCTGCTGCGCTCGCAGCCCGAAGAGGAAGGACGCGAATCCGGCCATCAATCCACTCCTTTGTGCGGGATTCGGCCAGTCTATGACACCGTCTCACGTTGTGCGGACGGGGCTATTCTTGCCGAATGCGATGCCCCTGCCTCAGCGGACTGGCCTACGACGAGTGCTGCGGGCGCTTCCACGCCGGAGCCGCCGCTCCGACCGCCGAGGCCCTCATGCGCTCGCGATACAGCGCGTATGCGACAGGCAATGCGGAGTACCTGCTCGAGACATGGCACCACTCGACGCGTCCCGCTGGACTCGAACTCGACGACACCCGCTGGTACCGCCTCGACATTCTCGCGTCAACGAAAGGCGGACCACTCGACTCCGTCGGCACAGTCGAGTTCGAGGCCTTCTTCCGTGGCGGCAGCCAGCACGAGAACAGCACCTTCGTCAGAGAAGGGGGCCGCTGGTTCTACGTCGCAGCGCTCTGACGGCGTTGCCTACGACCACGGTCCTTCGCGGTTCGATCAATAGGCGTTGATACGGCAGTGTTATCCCATGGCCCGAAAACCGATTGAGCACACCGACCTGACCCCCGAAGCCGAGGAGAAGCGGCTCGACCGCAACTGGGCCGAACTGCTGCAGGAGCTGCGGGTCACGCAGACCGGCACGCAGATCGTCAGCGCATTTCTGCTCGCCATCGCCTTTCAGCAGCGCTTCACAGAGCTGACCGCGCTGCAGCTCGATCTCTACCTGCTGCTCGTGGTCTTCGCCGGAGTCAGCACCATCATCGGCCTCGCTCCGGTGATCCTGCACCGCACGTATTTTCGCCAGGGCGCGAAGGCGCACGTCGTCAAGCTCGGCAACCGCCTGCTGTTCACCGAGGTCATCGTGGTCGGGCTGCTCGCCATCGGTGTGACGAGCTTCGTCTTTGACTTCGTGGTTGGACACACCGCGGCCATCGTCGCCGCGAGCGTCATCGGCACTGCGGTGGTCGCGCTCTGGATCGTGCTGCCGCGCTGGCGCACCCCCAAGTAGATGAGCCGCCACACCTTCGGCGACGGGGCGCTGGTCGCGCAGGTCGACTCGCTTGGCGCGCAGCTGCGCTCGCTGCGGTTCGACGGTGTGGAGTACCTCTGGAGCGCCGGGGACCCGTGGAACTGGTCGGCTCCCGTGCTGTTCCCGCTCATCTCGGGTCTGCCGGGCGACCAACTGCAGCACGACGGTGAGCGGTACGGAATCCCCTCGCACGGCTTCGCACGCCGCACCGAATGGCACGTGATGGAAGACGGCCGCTTCGAGCTCGCGGCGTCGGAGGCGACGAGAGCCCAGTATCCGTTCGAGTTTCGACTGCAGCTGGAATTCGCTGTCACCGACCGACTGACGGTCACCCACACAGTGCACAATGACGGCGACGAGCCGCTGCCCTATCTGCTGGGCGGGCACCCAGCGTTCCGCTGGCCGCTGCCCGGTGCCACCGGCGAGCACGAGGTGTCATGGTCGAGCGGCGGCGAGTCGATGCGGCAGGCGGTCAACGGACTGCGGCCGGGTCGCATCCCCTCCCCCGCTGTCGACGGCCACCTCACCCTGCAGAAGCAGTACTTCGCCGAGGACGCGCTGTTGTTCGACGACCTATCGCCGAGGCAGGTCACCTACACCGCCCCCGGCGCCGCGCTGCTGACCATGCGCTACGACGACTTTCGTGTGCTCGGCATCTGGAGCAAGTCGCAGGGAGCCGACTTCGTCTGCCTTGAGCCGTGGAGTGGCTACCCCGCACCACAGGGCTTCGATGGCGACATCACGACTCTTCCGGGCATTGAGCTTCTGCCCACAGAAGAGAGTCGTACCGTTAGCTACAGCATTGCAATCGAAGGAGCCTAGGTGCCGGACTACGTTGTCGCCATCGACCAGGGAACCACCAGCACGCGGGCGATCGTCTTCGATCACGCGGGCAGCGTGGTTGCGACCGGGCAGGTGGAGCACGAGCAGATCTTTCCGAAGGCCGGATGGGTCGAGCACGACCCTGCCGAGATCTGGACCAATACCCGCGACGTCATCGGGCAGGCGCTGTCGCGTGCCGACATCACCCGCCACGATGTGGCCGCGGTCGGCATCACCAACCAGCGCGAGACCACCGTCATCTGGGACAAGGCCACCGGCGAGCCCGTCTACAACGCGATCGTCTGGCAGGACACCCGCACCCAGCAGATTGTTCAGCGCCTTGCCGACGGCGATGTCGATCGGTTCAAGCAGCAGACCGGACTTCCGCTGAGCACCTACTTCGCCGGCACCAAGATCGTCTGGATCCTCGAGAACGTCGACGGAGTGCGCGAGCGCGCCGAGAACGGCGAGCTGCTCTTCGGCACGACCGACACGTGGGTCACCTGGAACCTCACGGGCGGCCCGGACGGCGGCGAGCACGTCACCGACGTCAGCAACGCCTCTCGCACGCTGCTGATGGATCTGGAGACCCTCGACTGGGATGACGACCTGCTGCGCGCCTTCGATATTCCCCGGTCACTTCTGCCGCGCATTGCCAGCTCTTCCGAGGTCTACGGCACGGTGGAGTCCTCAAGCGTGCTGCGTGAGGTTCCGATCGCCGGAATCCTCGGCGACCAGCAGGCCGCGACCTTCGGCCAGGCCGCGTTCCACACCGGCGGCGCGAAGAACACCTACGGCACCGGCAACTTTCTCATCGTCAACACCGGCGAGCAGATCGTGCACTCGAAGAACGGCCTGCTCACGACCGTGGCCTATCGCATCGGCGATCAGCCGGCCAACTACGCGCTGGAGGGCTCTATCGCCGTGACCGGCTCTCTGGTGCAGTGGCTGCGCGACAACCTCGGCATCATCGACCACGCGTCCGACGTCGAGAAGCTGGCGCTCAGCGTCGACGACAACGGTGGCGCGTACATCGTGCCCGCGTTCAGCGGACTCTTCGCCCCTTACTGGCGACCGGATGCCCGCGGCGCGATCGTCGGCCTCACCCGCTTCGTCAACAAGGCCCACCTCGCCCGCGCGGCGCTCGAGTCGACCGCATTCCAGACTCGCGAGGTGCTCGACGCCGTCAACGCCGACACGGGCATCCCACTGCAAGAGCTCAAGGTCGACGGCGGCATGATCGAGAACGAGCTGCTCATGCAGTTTCAGGCCGACATCCTCGGGGTTCCCGTCGTGCGCCCGGTGGTCGCCGAGACGACGGCCCTTGGTGCCGCCTACGCGGCCGGACTCGCCGTCGGCTTCTGGAAGGACACCGACGAGCTCGAGAAGAAGTGGCAGGAGGAGAAGCGCTGGGAGCCGCAGATCGACGAAGCCGAGCGCGAGGCTCTTCTCGCCGTCTGGAAGAAGGCGGTTACGAAGACCTTCGACTGGACTGCGTCGCAGTAACCCACGCCTCGAGCTTCGCCGCAGCCGCGCCCGAGTCGACGGCCTCGGCCGCAACCACCAGGTTGGCGGCGAGCCGTTCGGTGATCGGCCGACGCAGCTGATCCGGGTCCTGCGCAAGCTGCCACGACGTGATGCCGGCCGCAGTGTTGAGCAGCACGACCTCGCGAACCGGTCCCGGCTCTCCGGCAAGAACAGCGCGGATGCGGTCCGCGTTGTACGCCGGATCCTTGCCAAGCAGGTCCTCGATCCTCGACCGCGCAATGCCGAGCTCCGCGGGGTCGAGGTCATGCTCGGTGACCGAGCCGCGCGACACCTCCCAGATGTGGCTGTGTCCGGTCGTGGTCAGCTTGTCGATGCCGTCGTCGCCGCGGTAGACGAGAGCCGTTGCACCGCGGGTCTGGAATACACCGACGACGAGCGGCACACGCTCGAGGCTGGCCACCCCGACCGCGGAGGCCTCGGGTCGGGCGGGATTGCAGAGGGGGCCGAGGATGTTGAACAGGGTGCTGACGCCCAGCTCCTTGCGCGTCGGGCCAGCGTGCCGAAAACCCGGGTGGAACGCGGCGGCAAAGACGAAGGTGATGCCGACCTCGTCGAGCACCTCGGCGACACGCTCCGGGGGCAGGGTGAGGTCGAGCCCGAGAACAGCGAGCACATCAGAGGCCCCCGAGGCGGATGACGCCCCCCGGTTTCCGTGCTTGACCACCGGAATCCCGGTCGACGCGGCAATCACCGAGGCGACGGACGAGATGTTCAGCACCGCGCCGAAGGGATCACCACCCGTGCCCACAATGTCGAGAACCATCGGGTCGACAGACAGCGGAACGGCATTCTCGAGCACCGCGTCACGAAACCCGACGATCTCGTCGACGGTCTCGCCCTTGATCCGCAGGGCGACCAGAAGACCGGCGATCTGCGAGGGCGTCGCCTCGCCCGTGACGATCTGCCGCATCGCCCAGCTGGACTCGCTGATTGAGAGGTCCGACCCGGCAATGAGGGTCTCAAGGACATGTGGCCACGTGGGCTCGATAGGCATGCTCGAAATCCTACTGAAGGCTCCCGCGACACCTCTCGAAAGGCGAAAGGAAGACCTCGCTTAGGGGCATAATGGATGAGTGACTACGACCTCGCTGACCCGCTCCGTTGGAGCTCCC
>Ga0247736_10000363_pt1 | contig 15751 bp, 10 predicted proteins | sample UWRJL193509B2_FD_180935 | JGI IMG/M metagenome (GOLD analysis project Ga0247736, IMG submission 180935) | Plant litter microbial communities from Arlington Agricultural Research Station in Wisconsin, United States - UWRJ-L193-509B-2 | ecosystem: Environmental > Terrestrial > Plant litter >...
CTAATCTGAATTCAAGTGCTAATGCCGTATTTGGGTGGAACATGGGAATTGTAGGCACTTCAAATTTAGTGACACTTGGTAAAATATTTGATTTAAAGAATCCTATAAAAACAGGAATAGGAGAATTCATAGAGAAAAAAGCTTTCGGAAGAGGTGTGACATCTACAATAGATGACGCGGGTAAGATTGTATACTCTCCTATAACAGCCACTACAAGGCAGAAAGTAGCCCGAACAATTTTTGACTACGGTAAATCGCCTCTAACAGAAGGTTTGTATGAAGAAGGGTTACAGGGTGTTACAACTAAGGTTGCTAATAAGTGGATAGAACATTCTTACAACCCACAGTTTGCTACAGAGAATGTAGAAGCAGCAGGACTTGTATATGAGAGCTTAGCTGAACAATATGGCACTAAAGAAGGCTGGGTAGATATAGGTGTAGGAATGATAATTGGTGCTTTGGGAGGAGTTGCTTCAGCACGTTCAGGTAATAGGCGTTCAGAACAGGAAATAGAGTTGCAAATAGCAGGCTTAAACACTTTTCAAGGCGGTAAAGTTATAGCAGAAAGAATGTTGCTTGCTAACAGAACTACAGGATTTTCTCAGGAGGCAGCGGAAGAAACACAAAAAGGAAATATAGTTAAGAGCAGGATAGCTACTGATGGAGTGTTACATTCAAGGATGAACCATGCATATCAATTAGGACAGGATGTTAATGACCTTGTAACAGAGGCACAAGCAGGTCTTAATGGAATGACTACAGAGCAATTTAAACAAGCAGGAGTTGCACCTGAACAAATAGAAGACTTCAAAAAAGAAGTAGTGCAGGAGTATGCCAATACAGCTAAACAATTCAAACAGAATAGAAAATACGCAGAGTATGTTTTAGGTACAAATCCTATCAAAGGCATCAATGAAGTATTGCAATCAGGAGAGCAGGCTTTGAATAATCAAAGTCAGGAGTCTCTTATACAATCTTTAACTTGGACTTTAACGGCAGGAGAAAATGCTTCCCGCCTTATGAAAGACGTAAAAGACCAAATAGCTACACAAGTGGGACAAGAGCAGTCGAATGTTTTAAACACTGTTCAACAATTAAGCAAACAAAGAGCAAGTAGGAGAGGACAATTAACTAAGACAGTTAATAAAAGAAAAGCTCTTACAGAGGAGCGAGACAGACTTCAAAAATCTTTAATAGAATTACAAAACGCTCCAAAAGAGACAGAAGGCGATAGAGTTGCGGGCAGAGAATTAGGGCAGTTAAATCTTAGGTTGTTAGACTTAGAGAATCAAATATCAGGATACGACACAGAAATACAAAGTTTTACAGACGAACTAAACAGTCAAAAAGAATACGGACAAGGTGTAAATGATATTTCATTGAACCAAGTGAGTGATTTCAATTTAATTTCTCCTGAAGATTTAATAAACTTAGACGAAAACTTAGGTAAGTTTAGAAATTTAGTTGAAAGCTATAGGACAGTTAGTCCTCAACGTCATCAATACCTGATAGATTTATTAGATGAGTATAACCAAGCACATGATATATTTGATACAAATCAATCAACAGCTTTAGCTATATCAAGTGGCGCACTTAAAATAAAAAATCTAAACACTTGGTTAAGTAAAAAGTTATCTAAAGGAGCAACTTTAAATGAAGTTACTCGTGATTGGCTTGTGGATATTTTACAGAAGTATGAAGCAAATAAAGTAGCTTCTCTATCTGAAACTAAAGAAACAGAAGAGTCCATAACAGACGAACAATGGGAGGCTTTTCAGGCAGGTAACACCCCACAAGAAATAATAGATAGTTTAATAGCTAAAACTAACCTTTCAGAAAGAGAACAATCTATTTATGAGGCAAATAAAGAGGAGATTGATGCGGTAAGAAGAGAAACCCCTGTAGTTAATCCTTCAGCTATTGTAGTTCAATCACAACTTTCACCAACAGAAATCTTGAAAGAAAGGCTTGAAAATCTATTAAAAACAAGTTACAATTCTCTGACTTACATAGGTTCAAATTACGATGATGTTTCATTAGCTAAGCCTACCCGCGCCGAAATAGAAGAATATAGGAATCTGAATAAAAAATCTCCTACACCCTTAGTTATTCAGGAACAATCAAATCCAACTGTATCTGACCTGAATGAGGTAGATAAAACTGAGAGACAAAAAGAGGCTTTAAAAAAACTAATGATAGCCACAGAAAATGAAATATTTATCTTAGGCACAGAAGATGGCACATTTGCTGGGGATGGGCTATTAAACTTGGACAATAATGGAAACGTAGTATTAACAAGGTATGCAAATAGTAAAGAAGAGTTAACAAAAAGTGGTAATGTAACTAAAAATCTAAAAGATGTAGCAGGTCAATTTGGAGGTGAGCAAATAGCTACATCTGCTATAGAAGGTGGACTTTCATCTTTCAACAATAAAGTGAAAGGAGAGTATGTAATTCCCTTAGAAGATTTAGTTCAAATGTTAAAAGATGAAGAGGTAGTTTTTGCAGGTTTAGGGAACAAAGAATTTGTACTAAGTCCTCATATTGCTGTTAAATATTTAACTAAGATAAATAACAAAAATACTTCTCAGCAGAATAATTTAAAAGGTGCTACAACAATTGAAGAATCTAAAAATACTGCGTCGAAAATAAATAAAAGAAGAAAAGACGAACTAAGAGTAAAACTTGGAAATTGGAGGCTTCTTGATTCAGCAGTAACAGAGGATAATCAGTCAATAGCCGACCTGATAGATTTAATAGAACAACTCGAAACAAATATAGAAGCAGAAAACACACAAGATGAAATACAGCCTGAAGATGTAGCCACCATAGTTTCTAATCCAGAAGAGATTGCTACAAATTCTATAGTTAGGTATGACTTGGCTCAAAATACTAAAGGGTCTGTAACAGTTAAACGTACACAAGATGGGCTGTACAGATTTAGTCATTTAAAAATGAGTAGTATTTTATCAACATTAAGAATACCTTTCAATTCTGAAAGATTAAAAGTTAGTGTAGACGGTAAAGTGTTGAAGAAAGTAACTGCTGCGACATTTGATAATTATAGGGTAGGAACTGTATTTTATTTAGATAACACTAAAATAGTAGTGGGTTCAGGTAACACTTTAGACATAAAATCTGAAGACTATTTAACACTTAGAGACGCTTTAAATTTACACATAGTTGTACCAAATATTAAATGGAGTTATTTTGATGTTTATGAAACTGTAGGTGATGTAGCTCAAAAAAAGCCATCTGACTTTCAAGAGGATATTTTTCCCGAACAAATTTATGAAATACAGCCCGAAGATAATTTAACAGTTGAAATAGCAAATGACAGTTTTAACGAGTCTTTAAGAAACAGAGTATTAAATGAGGAAATGACCCCTGCTCTCGAAAAGGAAATACTAAACCAACTTAAACTTTACATATCGCATAAAGGTCAGCCTGTTTCTGTGCTGAAGGCTTTAAACAATAATGCCGCACCTAATGACAAGTTTTTATTACTAAGAGAGGCGGCTAAACAAGCTTTCATAAATAATCCTGTTAGCCCTCAAATATCCGCAAAAGTAAAAGCAAGAAAAATATTTTTAGGCAGTCCTCAAATAACAACTGAAAACCTCTCTTCTGTGAATATAGAATTAACAGACTCAGCAACAGAGAAGATAATAGCCACGGGATATATACAAAACGGAGAAGTGGTTTTAAGTAGAGAAATACCAAATGTAGATAGGACTTACACCACAGGATTTAAAAATAAGGAACAAAAAATACCTGTTATTGTTTTTAAGAAAGGTAAATATAATGTAGCTTATCCTGTAAGTTTAAAGAAAACATCTTCCCCTGTACAGCAAAGAATAACAAGTATAACAGATAATCAAACTTTAAGCCCTACAGAAAAGATAAAAGCTATAAATGAACAAATAATAGAAACAGGGATAGCTACTGACAAAAGGTTAACTGAATACGACCAAGATAAAGTAGATGCTATTATAGAGGATTTTGCCGCCCATCAAACCTTTGTTTCTATGGCTGAGTTTTCTAATGCCAACTATAGATTATCTAATGCTAAAAATGATGTGTTAATAAACATAGACTTAGATAACTTAGGTAAGACAATAAGTGACCCAAAACTTGAACTTGATTTAGACAGCATAGAACTTTCACTACCAAGAAAAGCTAACTTTGATAGTTTAATAGAAGTAGAGAATAGACTTAGTGATTTGACTATTCAATTAAACAATGACTACACTCAAAACGCGCAAACAAAATACGTGAGGCCAAACGGTCAAATAATAGAAGACACAACTTATACAAATGTGTTCGATGAGGGGAGGGTTTTTACTGAACCTCAAAACTATCTTCAAAAAGTAGCCAACATAAACGCACTTAATGACGCATTTTCTGAAAAACTACCAAGAGAAGTTAAGAATGCTCTAAGTAATGAAGTTATACAAGAAGTTGAATATCTTCTAAAAAAACGAAGCTTATTTAACAGTCAAATTCAAGTGGATAGAAATGTAGCAGACCAAGCAATAAACGATAATAGTTGTAGCTAATGAATCTAAAAAATGTAAGAGAATACCACGAAGTAATTTTTAATAAATTTGGTATTCTAAGTAGTGATAATAAGTGTTATGAGGCAATGGTTGAAGAATTGATACATAAATATTTAGAACTATCTAAAGAGTTCAATTTAAACAGTAAAGAAAGTTTCCGCAGAGAAATGTTCAAAATAAAAACAGACAGAAGAAATTGAAAGAATTAAAAAATTTAGGATGGTGTTTACAAAAAGATGTTTATGTTTTAGGTAGAGGATTAGAATATTACAATGAAGAATTCTATACCTTGGAAATATACAATAATCAATTTTTAGTGAGTAAGGTATTAGATGGGTTAGGAAGTATTGAAATATTCCGAGCCAATAATTTAGATAACATGAAAATACAAATGTTAAGATATGGCTTGTAATTTTATAATCCAAAACGGAAAAGTTATCGATGTAAGGACAGACGAAGGAAAACCTTCAGCACTGTTCGCAGCAGCGCAAAATAGATTTCAAGATACACAAAAAGCCATAGATTTTGTAGCAATAACAAAAACAGATGAATTTGAAGATAATGTTTCTTACGAGGGAACAGAGCCCTCATTCCAAATTGTATTAGACTATGTAAATAGAGAGAATGCTGTTAAATCACATCTGTCACCTTTACAACTCCAAGACTTAAAAAATTCTGCAATGTCTGTGGAAGGAATTTCTTCGTTGGGAGAATTGCAAACAAAACTACAGGATGCTTTTTACACTAACAATTTATTTGCCCCAACACAAGCTAAATTAACCACTTCAGGCTTATACAGCCCCTATGAGACATCTTCTATACTAAATGATATAGACTTACAAGAACGTATTAAAGAGTCCATAGAAGCTTTAAATAACACTGAAATAGAAGATGCCCAATTTGAGCCTTACTTTGACTTACAAAATGACCTCGTAAAAACCGAAGAGTTTAATTCTTTTGGAAAACTATCTGTAGCTAATCCTTACATATTAGACAGACAAGTTATAGAGAAGGTTGGAGCACCTGTAAACGAAGAAGAATTTTATAGCGCACTTTCTGATTTAGAGACACCTTCAAATATTACTTTTTCAGAAGCGCAAAAATACGTTAGAGCAGAGCAGTGGATTGACAATTATGGTGTTATAGAGAGGGGTTTAAATAACAACACTTTTAATTTAATATCTCAAACTAAGACGGCACAAAGTAACTCGCAAATAATAGAAGATTTAAACACTCTTATAAACGCACCCCAAATAGTTTTAGATAATAATTCAGAGAATGCAAGAAACTTGTTGGCTAATATAGAATCAAACCTTGCAGCAGAGGGTCTTGATGTAATAGGAATAAAAGATGAACTTCCTAATAAGGAATTTTTAACATCTCTAAGGAGATTCTTAGTAAACCCTTCTGTAGAGAACACTCAGAGTTTTGCAGATGTTTATGATGATTATTTTCAAGTGGATGTAACAGCAAAAACTAAAGTTTTAAAACAAAGGGTAAAAGACAGAAGTTATGTGTATTTAGAAACTAAAAAACCACAAGAACAGTTATATTCAGAGAACAGTTTACTTAAAGTCGGTGAAGATTTATACATAAAAGTTAGAAAACAACCTCTTACTTCATTATACGAAACACTATTAACTTACCCTGACAAGTTTCCAGAGGGGATAGGCACTTTGGTTCAATTACAAGCCTACGTGCAACAAAGGAGTGCAGAATTAGAAGTGAATACAGATGCGGAAGAAATAACATTAATGAAAATGTACTTTGATGCGCCTTTAGTAATAGAGCAAACAATTGAGGCGCAACAAGAAATAGTAAATAATGAAAACTTCACAGGAAATTCAGAGTATCTACAAAATGATTTTATTTCTGACTTTTATTCTGAAAGCCTCAAACAAAAATTAAGAAATAGTGAGCAATATAAAAATTTCTACTCAAATTTTGAAATTAATGAGAAAGGAATAGCACTACTAAATGACGATGCTATAACTTTAGACACAGTTAATACTTGGGTGAATGATATAAATAAAAAGATTTCCAATAACATTAAACAATACAGTATAATTTCCACTCAAATGCCTGTAATAGGAGAAGTAGAACAAGATGAAGTAATACAAGGTAAAGAGGCAATGAGGGCTTTAGCTATTAATTACCCTCTATCTATAGCAAAACCTGTCACACAAACTTTCAGAGTAGATGCGGACAATATTATAATTAAGAACTCAGAGCAGGAATTTATTAAAAGCGGACAAGATGTTTACGAAAATATTGAAACAAAGGGCGGAATAACTTTATATTCAAGATTGCCAAGAAATGAATCCAACTATAAAATGTATAAAATACCTGCCCCAAAAACAAATATAAGTTTACAAAATTACGGCTACTTAGAGACATCACCCGATATGATGACAGAGAGGAAATATATTTCCGCCGCAGAAAAAGTTAAAATAAATCAAGAAAATTTCAATTGCTAAATAAATAGTCTATATTTGCAATAATCAAAAATATAAAAAATGGCGTGTAGAATTTTAATAAATGAAAATGGAATAAATATAGGTGTAGAAGATAGCGATGGCAACCCATCAGCACTATTTCAACAAATCCTGTCAAATCCTCACATAACTTCATTTTCAAAAGCACTTGATATATATACAGAACTTTCTGGACAAGAGGGCACACTTGTTTACAGAAGTGAAGAAAACACTTACCAAAGCTACTCAGAAGCTTTAAAAAATACAAATATCGGAAATATAGAAGCTGGAATAGAAGCAGACGGTAAGTTTAAAGAATTATTCTCTGTAAATTCTGATAGCAATATTTCAAATTTTAACGGACTTATAAATAACCTCATAAAATCCGACCTTCTCACAGGAGAAACAGTCCTTGATACAAATGGCGTAAAACTTTACTCTGTAATTGGCAACTCGGAGTATAAAAAGGCTGTTACTTCTGACAGTGCATACACCACAGCAAAAAGCAGCGTAGGTTATAATGTTAAAAGAAATGCCGCAGGAGACTTGTATTTCAATCAGGAAGCAATCGGAACGAGAGCTATAAACACTGTAAATGACCAAATAGAATACGTATCTCAGGAACAGTTAGATAATAAATCTTATTCTCAACTAAAAAAAGATGTGGCTGACCCGATAGGTGTGATGGCTGAAAGAGCATATTTAGAAAATAACAGAGCTTTTGGGAACACCACTCCTTTAGAGGAAATAACAATAATCCCTGAGAACGAACTACAACAAAAGCTGAAAAATCTTTTACAAGACTTAGGAGTAAAAACTGTTAGTTTAGAAAGTTATTCGAGAAGGTTTGATGTAGCACGAGATGCTCAGGCTTTGGCGGATATTTCTAATCAGATTGTTGCTTTTAGTGAAGGAAATATTTCACAAGAGGATTTATCAGAAGAAACTGCTCACTTTATAGTGGAAGCCACTGACCCAACTCAAATACAGGATTTACTTAGAAACATCCATAGAACTCAGGAATGGAACGACAATGAGGCTGCTTATAGAGAACTTTACAGTCAAAGATTTGCAGGACAAGAGTTAGAGACAATAGTACGAAAAGAGATATTGGGGAAAGTCTTGGCGAATTCTTTACAGGCTAATTTCGCCGCAAGAGAAAACTCGCAAACGGAGAACACTATAATTTCAAGACTACAAGCCTTATTTAACAGTTTTATAAATTCTGTTCAAGCCTTTTTTAAACCTGCTCATAAGCAACAGTTGGAAAGTTACAGTAAAAGTGTTTACAACAATCTTATGGCAGATGGACTATACGAGGAATTAAATTCCGAACAATTAAAAGGTAAAAAATTCACTTTATACAGTGTAGGTAAATCAGCAGAATACCAAAGACTTTCAAATGTATTAGATAATCTTACAAGGCAGCAATACGAGTTAGCTAAGAGATATTCTGCACCTGCATCTCAAGCTAAATTAAGAGATGCTAAAGAGTCTTTAACAGAGGCGCAAGCAGCATCAAGAAAAGCTAAAGATGAGAGTATAGGAGAAGCAATTCGTAATATAGAAGCTAATATAGAGCAAACAGCTAAGTTAAAAGCTTTGGAAAATATTGCGGAAGTGGCAAACTCGCAATTAAACTATTTAACAAGGGTGTTGGATGATAACACTAATAAAGGCTACCACTTCTCGCAAGAAGAAAACTCTGTTTATCAAAACTACATAACAAAATTAGAGCCGCTTATTTCTCAATTGACAAATCAATTAAACAATAAAGACCGCGCCGAAAAAAGAGTAAAAGATAGATTTACAGAAGCTCTGAAAAAAGGTGTAACGCTAAAAGGAAAAGTGCCAGCCAATAATGAAACAGCTATAAATCTTATAGTGGATAGAGTTGTAGCTAAAAATAATCTTGTAGGCAGAGAAGAAGAAACGTTCAGAGAACAGATTACAAAAGTTCTCACAGCAGCCAATAAGGATACAAATTGGTTTCATGCTCACTTAGGACATTTGGCTCACGCTCAAAACCCACTTTTAAATTTAGCAGGGGACATCATAGCTAAACAAGGCACAGAGGCAAGACAAACATTTCTGCAACAAATAAAACCTTTTTTAAACAGGCTTGAAACTATAGGCTTTGACCCGCGCAATTTAAAGAACCTGATTGACAAAGATGGGTACATCTTACATGAAATAGACAATTCAAAATTGGCAGCTATAGAACTTGCTGACCAAGTGTCTGTCTACAACCAAGCCGCTGATTCAAACATAGAAGAAAAAGATTTTAAGCCTGAACTAATTGATACATTAGATGCAGATGCAAGAAACTTCTACAACAAGACTTTAAATAACATAAAAAAAGCAAGATTAGAATCCTTTTTTACAGCAGAGCATTTAGAGAAATTGAATAATGCTTCGATAGAAGTGGATGGGCAAAAAATATTCAGAAGCGAACTACCTGAAATAGCCCAAGAATATGAACAATATTATAGAGGGCAGTTAACAGCTATAAGGGTTAACAACGGAGGAATAAACACAGCCTCGGACAGATATGAAATAGAAGATTTAAACAAAAGGCGTGTACAGGAAGCTAATCCAAGAAACAGAGATGGGAGCATTAAAAATGGCCTTAGAGAAATAAATCATCCTGAATATGGATATATAGTGCAGCTTGACCCTTCCACTATAACTTCTAAAGAAGACAGAGAAGAAGCAGAAAAGGTTTATGGCTTACAAATGATAAGCCTAATAAACAGAGCTTTTTATTCAGGGCAGGAAAGAGCCACAGAGATACCTCAAACATTCTTAGACAAACTTAACGAGTTTGAAACCGAAACTGAGAAGTGGGAGTTCGTAAGGTTAAATGCTTACGTAGGATTTAAGCAGGATTTTTGGGAAGGTTTTGGTGCAAATGAGAGTTTATTATCTCGTTTAGACAATCAAAAAGACGGAGAAAATGACAGTGAAATAGATGAAGTTGCGGCAGATATAAGAAAACAGCAACAGATAATTGCCAATATTTTAAAATCAAACAGAGTTTTTAATTCTCCCGCTGAAACAAATGTCGCAGAAATGTCAGACATAGAAACAGGGAGTGTAAAAGATGCTGCTATACAGTTAGAAAACCTATACTCTAAAGCTAAACTATTTCTACCCAAAGAAGAACAATCAACAGTGGAGGTAGAAGCTCAGACAAGGGCAAATGAAGCTTTCAGAAAAGACTTAGAAGACGAAAATATAGACACAGAAGAAGGGGTAATAAACTTCGCTGTGAGGCACATGACACCTAATAACGCTAATAATGTAAGAGAAGCAGCTAAAGTGCTGGCTAAGATAAGAGCAGGTGATTCTGATGTAGTTATCCGCAAGAGTTTACAAAGAGTGTTCTTAGAAGAAATGTCAGAGCAAGAAGCTACAGAAGCTTTCAACGCCTATTTGGAAAGTAAGTTACTTCCATATTATAAAAGGACAGAACCCACAGGATACACCGCCGCACAAGAAGAATTCAATCAAAAAATAGTAGCAAACGAACAAGGAACAGTTGAAAACTTCATTGAGGAAAACCCTTACTTAGACGTAAGCCCAAGCTATAGTTTCTATAATTCAGGCGAACAAATAAATCCAAAATGGCAAGCAAATAAAGATGCAAAAAGACCACAATATACACAAGAGTTCTTAGATAAAATTAAAAACCAAGAGTATTTTACAAGATACGGATTAACTCAGGCAGATGGTGCCCCAACTCAAAACGTACAAGAATACCAGGCAAGACAAGCTATATTAGATTTACAAGACCAAACCATAGAAAACTTAGGGCTGACAGGAAGACACAACAGATATTTATTGCCGCAACAAAGAAAAAGCGCAACAAGGCGTTTAGCAGGATTCTTAGGAAGTTTAGATTTCTCAAATATCCGCCAAAACATAAATGATATAGTTAATTTCAGAGAAGACGAAGGAGAAATAGGTCAAAATGAAGATGGAGAATTAGCTGTAGGAGGACAAGAATTAACAATCCCTGCTTATGGAATACATAAAATAGCAGAGCCATCGGATGTTACAGATGAACTTTTACATTCTTATGCGTGGATGGCACAACAGGCAGCTTTAACTAAGGCGAGGAGGGAGAATATCTCCAACATGTTAACTATCCATGATGCATTATTAAACGCTGATTTCGTAGGTAAAGGTTCTAATGCTACAAACGCCTATAAGATGCTCCGTTCTTACTTAAATAGTAATTATTACGATGTTAGAGAAACATTTTCTTATAAAATAGGGAAAAATATTGACTTAGGTAAATTGGCAAAAGTTTTTAATTCATGGGTTAGAACAACAGCACTTACAAGTTTTACGGTGCCTTTTACATCGCTCTGGCAGGCAAAAATACAAAGGTATATAGAAGGTCAAGTTGGAGAAGTAACAAACCCCTTAGCTTTAAAATTAGGACGAAAAGAATTTCATAAGTATGCAACTTCATCTGCTTTGGAAGTAATGAATATGAATTCTAAGGCTAAGATAAATATATTAGGAGAATCTTTCGGTATTTTTTCGGCAGAACAACGATACAATAACAGTAATTATAATAAGGCAGGAAGGTTTGTATTAGGAGCTAACAGCGGACTACATGCACTTGGAAATTATCCCGTAATTCCAACAGTTTTACTTAGTATACTAAATGACTATAGATATGTCAATGGTAATATAGTTTCTTTTAATCAATTTCTTAGGCAAAATCAAGGGGTTGATAGAAAAGAGCTTAAAACTAAATGGGAAACTTACGACCTTTTTTATAGTGATATTACAACTGAAAACGGTGTTCAGGAATATCACAGACAGAAAATATCAGAAAAATTAGGCATCGAAGGAGAAGAGTTAGATAATAAGTTAAGGTTAACTCACGAAGCTATCACAACAAGGGTAGGAGCTGCTGTACAACGTATAGACTCTCAAATTGAAGACTCTCAAAAATCTCTTGCCGCGCGCGACAGTAGAGCTAATTTCTTCTTGATGTTCTTAAACTGGTGGATTTTACAGGTGCAGTATAAAACAAAAGCTGCAAATTACGATATATCGAGCGACACTTTCCAAGAAGGAACGCTTATAACAACAGGAAAATTTCTAAAAGATTTAGTTGTCAAGCGTAAGGATATTAAAAAAGTTTGGAATGAAGCACTTGCTGATCCTGTTAAAAGAAGAAATTTAAAAAGGACTTTAGTGGAGTTCGGAGTAGCAAATGCTTTAGCAATAGTAGCTATATCTTTATCTAATTATGTGGACGACGATGATGATCCTGCTTACCCAATTGCTTTTTTAGATTATTTTGTAACAAGGGTTGCGAGTGAACAAGTTTCTGGTACTATAGCTCTTCCAAGACAAATAGGACAGCTTATAGAGAGCCCACTTCCTGCTGCTGATAGGTTCTACGACCTATTTAATATAACAGACCTGGCTTCGGATGAATTAGTAACAAGAGGTACATTTGCAGGACATACAAAAAGATACAAATGGGCAAGTCAAAATCTTTTACTGCTTAAAGACTACCACCGTCTATCGAATATTAAGCAATCACAAGACGTGTACGAGCATTTCAACTCAGATGTCTATGATTACGCTGTATTATCTTGGTTCTTTGATGATGAAGAAGACGCAGATTAATTAAATTTAAGTTAATACATTTTTTATACCTAATATAAATCATTATATTTGCTCTGTAATCATTGAGTGAAGCTTTGATTAATTAAAGAAATTATTTTACCCCCGCTTACTTGTCTGCTTCACTCAGATGGGTTTGCGGGATTTTATTTAAAAAAATGGAAGAATTGCAAAAATGTCATGGAGTATGTGGGGAATTATTACCATTGTCAAGTTTTAACAAGAATAAAAACTATAAAAATAGTCATTGGACTTATTGCAGGGAGTGTGATAAAATAAGATGTACGAACCCTAATCCAATAAGTGGAGTTTACAAAGTGGAAGCACCTGATGGTAAAGTGTATATAGGAGAAAGTTACGATATAGAAAAAAGAAGATTTTTACGCTACAAAAGTTTAAATTGTAAATCCCAAATTTATTTATACGAGTCTCTTGTAAAACACGGCGCAGATAGCCACACTTTTGAAATAATTGAAGAGTGTCTCCAAGAAATAAGAAGATGTAGGGAGAGATATTGGCAGGAGTTTTATGATGTACTAAATCCTGAAAAAGGATTGAACGGATTTCTAAGTAAGTGCGGTGATAAAAAAGTAGTAAGAAGGTCAGATATGCAAGAAAAAATGACTTTCAATAGGATTGGAAAAGGCGTAGGTGAAAGAAGTGCAATGGCAGAGGCTGTTATAAATACTTTAACTTTAAAGGAATATATATCCGCCACCGAAGCTCATAAAGAATCTAATGTAGAATCCTACGACTATTTTAAATCAAAACTTAATGGAAGTAGCCGAAATGATACCTATTTTATGTATTTGAAAGACTATAGTGTAAAGGGTGCAATTGAACCTGTGTATGTAAAACCATCCTGTGATAAAGTCATAGATACCTTTACATTAATAGAATACCCATCTACCACTCAAGCCGCAGAAGCAATAGGAACAACTCAGTCTGTATTAAGTAGATATTTAAGTGGGGAAAGAGTAAACAATTCATTTATGGTTTACAAGAAAGATTATGTGGAAGGGCAAATGCATTACCCACAAGATGGACATAAAAGAAGAATAACAGATTTAAATAAAAATAAAATATATTTAGGTGTCCCTGACATAGTCAAAGAATATGGTATAACTGTTGCAACTGTAATAAAAATACTTAAAAATGGATTTAAAGTTGAGGGAATAGATATAAGATACTATGAACCAGAATTAGATTGGAAATTATTAATTAGTTAAAATTATCTTAAGAGAGCTGTAAAAGGCTCTTTTTTTATTATATTTGCTTTCTAACCAGCTTGCTTTTCGCGGCGTAAGAAACAAAAAATAATGAAAATAATATTCTTAGATATAGATGGAGTTTTAAATGTTTATTCAAACAATCATGACAAATACGGCAGTCAATTCCACAAACATTTAGTTGAAAATTTAGGATATGTTATTGATTCTACTAAGGCAAAAATAGTTATAAGTAGTAGTTGGAGACACTCAGGACTAAAAACAATGAAAGACATGTGGAAAGATAGAAAATTACCAGGAGAAGTTATAGACATAACAATAAATTGCCACCAGCTTATTCAAGACGGTAAGTTTGAATTTTATGATGAAGTAGATAGAGGTCACGAAATTCAAGACTGGCTTGACACTCATCCTGAAGTGGAGAATTATGTTATATTCGATGATGATAATGATATGCTTAAATCACAACGAGATAATTTCGTTCGGACGGCAAATAATACAAATCATGAAGATTGTGTAGATATGGGATATGGACTTACTAAAATATGTGCTGAGAAAGCAATAAAAATATTAAATAAACAATAAAATGAAAACTTTAGAATATTTAAAACCTGTACTTGAAAAAGCAAAATACATATTAGAACTTTCTGATAATTGGGATGATGAAGGAGCGCAAGGCTATACAAAACAATCCTTGGATGCAGCATCAGATTTTTTACTGAATTACTATAATTGGCTTAATAGTAAACATACGGGGGAATTTTACTTACCAAATATGTTTCATGGCCCAAATGGCACAATTGATTTAGATTGGCGCGAAGATGAAATAAGATTACTTATAAATATAGATTTAAACAAAAACACTGGAAGCTTTTATGCGGATACCCCCAATAACCAAAGCACAGAAGGAACTTTTAAATTAAATAATATTAATTTTAACTTAATACCTACCCCAGTAAAATGAAATACTACATAATTAAATATGCTTTAACAAAAGGTATATATGAAGCAGAAGGTACAGAGAGTGTTAAAAAAGACTACATGAAAGCTAAAGGGCATTATAACCTACTCTTCTCAAGAGATTATTCTGACAGTTTAGAAGATGCTAAAATAATGGCTGACACTATGCGTATGAAGAAAATTGCCGCCTTAGAAAAACAAATAGAGAAACTTAAAAATATGACATTTTAATTATGAGAGAATTTAAATTTAGAGCGTGGGATAGAGTAAGAAAACAGTATGTGTCACAAGGAGAATTTGTTTTTAGAGAATATGGAGAAGCTTCTTTTGAAGTGATTCCTAATTGTCAGGAGTATGTGTATGTAAATTATAAGCAGGAAGATTTTATAATAGAAGAATACATTGGGCGGAAAGATAGAAATGGTCAAGAGATTTTTGAAGGAGATATCGACCAAGATGGAGGAGAAGTAATGTGGAATCCAGACACCTGCCAGTTTGTTATAAACTATGAGGGCATAGAAATGCAAGAAATTGAAGACCCTGAAGATTGGTGTGAAATAGTAGGAAATGTAAACTACAAGAATTAATGACAACAGATAAATACATACAAGAAAATATAACAGAAACTTTTAAGAAAGGCGACACCGTGATAATGGTAGATTGCCACGAAGCAAGTTTCGCAGAAAATAAAAAGAATTGGATATGTCAAACTGATAGCTTTAAAGATAGGGGCGGACAAGAAGTAGTTTTCCTTGAAGATTACTCAGGATATTTTATGGCTAAATTTTTATACAAAATCAAATGAGACTACTTAGATATTGGTTTTGGAGACTTTGCTATATAGAGGCTAAACAGAGTTATGGAGATAATTTAA
>Ga0247736_10000365_pt1 | contig 15686 bp, 12 predicted proteins | sample UWRJL193509B2_FD_180935 | JGI IMG/M metagenome (GOLD analysis project Ga0247736, IMG submission 180935) | Plant litter microbial communities from Arlington Agricultural Research Station in Wisconsin, United States - UWRJ-L193-509B-2 | ecosystem: Environmental > Terrestrial > Plant litter >...
ATATCGGCAAGCCGGTGAAGCTGCACCGGGGCACTGCAACCCTGCCCCTCACCGGCCGGAATGCGCCCAGCGGCAGCCTTGCTGGTGTGGTCGCTACCTACAGCGGCGACCGCTATTACGCGACGAGCACGAGCGAGTAGCGAAGTCCTGACAGCCAAAGGGGCGGGCCGGCATGATTGCCGCCCCGCCCCTTTGTTGTTGCCAGCGTCAGGCTGCAGCGACCTGCTTCTCGAGGCGCGAGAGCACGTCGGCCAGCTGGGCGACTACTTCGGCATCGTCACGGGGGTGCAGTTCGGCGAAGCGAATCACGGACCCGGGGATCGACAGCCTGATGTCGTCGAGCACGTTGGCGCCGGCGATGCCGAACGACTTGCGTGCTTCGTCCTGTGCCCACACGCCACCGAACTGGCCGTACGCGCTTCCGATGACGGCGACCGGCTTTGCGGAGATCGAGCCAGCGCCGAACGGACGCGATGCCCAGTCGATTGCGTTCTTGAGCACGGCCGGGATCGTTCCGTTGTGCTCGGGAGTCACGACGAGCACTGCGTCACTTGCAGCGACGGCGGCACGGAACTTCGCGGCGGCATCCGGAACGGACCCCTCGACATCGATGTCTTCGTTGTAGAAGGGGATGTCGGCGAGGCCGTCGTAGATCGACAGTTCGAGGGCGTCGGTCGACGTCTCGACTGCGGCGTGGGCGAGCTCGCGGTTCTTGGAGCCAGCGCGCAGGCTGCCCACGAGCACGATAACGTTCTTCTTCGTCATTTCTTGTCTTTCAGTTCGGTGCGGTCGGATGCGGCGGGCCTAGTGGGCCGAGTATCCGCCGTCGACGAGGTGGTAGCTGCCCGAGATGAAGGAGGCGGCGTCGCTGAGCAGGAACAGCGTGAGTGCGGCAACTTCTTTGTCGGTACCGAGGCGGCGTGATGCGTGCTCGCCCTCGAGTGCGGTGAGTGCCTCGGGAGAGAGGCTGGATCGCACGAGCGGGGTGTCGATGAAGCCGGGGCCGACGGCGTTGGTGCGCACGCCGAGTGCGGTGTATTCGAGTGCGGCGACCTTGGTGAGGCCGATCAGGGCGTGCTTGCTGGTGACATAAGCGGCGTTCTGGGCGATACCGACCGAGCCGAGAACGGATGCCATGTTGACGACTGCGCCGCCGCCACCGGCGACGATCGCGGGAAGCTGGAACTTGAGGCCGTAGAAGACGCCATCGAGGTCGACGGCGCGAACGCGGTCCCACGCGGCGATGTCGTAGTCACCGATCATTTGCGGTGCAGCGCCGATGCCGGCGTTGTTCACGGCGAGGTGCAGGGCGCCGAAGGTGTCCTGGGCGAACTTCACTGCAGCTTCGGAGTCTTCCCACTTGGCGGTGTTCTGGGTGAAAGCGGCGGCCTTGCCGCCTGCTGCCAGAATCTCGTCGACAACCGTCTGGGCGGCGTCGATCTTGATGTCGGTGACGACGACCGACGCACCTTCTGCAGCGAGCTCGCGAGAGATCTCTGCGCCGATTCCGCTGCCGCCGCCGGTGACGATAGCTACCTTGTTGTCGAACCTGGCCATCAAGACCACTTCCTTACTGTTGAAATGTGTGAGCGACGCGATGGTCTCAGGGCGTCGTGTCTATGCGTACACATGAACGTTGTGCACAGTGTCTAAACGACAGGTGTCGCATATCCATTCCCATTATCCGCCTCCATTTTTTGACGCCGGGTGTGGATGCGGGAGTTTCGCTCCGAGCACGCATCGCAGCCTCGGTGAAAAGCGGGCAACGACGGAGGATGCGATCGCTTGAGTGCCGCGTGGGTGACGGCAATTTCTGCCAGTGGAGTGTCGTGGGCTTGACGATCTTGCGGAGCGCGCTCGTGCGCGCTTGGACAGGCTCAGCGATCGTAGAGGGGCAGTAGCTCCTGTTTGAGCATCCCATTGCGCATCTGCCCCGCTTCGCTCCCTGACTTTGTCGAAGGGCGCCTTGGGTTTAGAACCCGATGCCGTCGAGCATGTCCCTGATCTGCCCACGGTTCTGGCCTATCGGCTGCCAGGTCTGCGACGGGTCGACGTGCGGGGGTGCGAGCAGGTGTGGTTTGCCGTTGATCATGGCAATCTCGAACCCGGATTCGGGGAGCCATCTATGAAACGGTCGACAGACCAGGATCCCGTTATCCACTTCCGTCAGCCCACCCCGCGCCCACGGGACGATGTGGTGAATTTCACACGCCGCTGCAGGCAGACCACACCCACAACTACAGAACGCACCATCCCGGGCCACGATCGCCCGGCGTTGTTTCTCGGTGAACCCACGTTGTCGATCCCCGTACGCCTTGACTGCCCCGTTTTTGCCGAAGAACACCGGGTGGCCGCCGTCAGAGTCCATGATCCGGAGCACTTCAGCGACCGAAATGCCGCCTCCGAGCCCTTCGACCCAGCCAACACCGACCCCGTTTTCGAGATCCTTCGCCGTGATCGTGACGTTGACGGTCGCGAGGCTCCGGGCACCGTTCTCTCCAAGGTCTTTGGCGCGAAGACCAACATTGAAGTACCCGAACATGAGGTCGTACCACCGTTGTGAGCGGCTGCGTGGGTCGCGGAACTTCGCGTACTGCTCGCCATGCGGACCCGTCACCATTTCAGGGGCGGCGTCCTGCTCGGCCTGCTCCTCCTTCGAGAGGAACCGGGGCTTCGTGGTGAGCTGGTCGGCTTCTGCGAACGCGGCTTTGATGCGTGCAGCGTCGATCGTGGGCGCCATGATGATGATCTCGGTCAGCCCATTCACCTCATGACCGAAACGAAGCGAGCGCTTGCGGAATGCGCGGTCTTCCCGTGGCTCGAGGCCGTCGGGGTCGAGGTAGGAGTGCCAGACATTGATCTGGTCTTTCAGGGCATCGAAGCACGCGTTGGTCGCGTCTTCGACGAGTGCTTCTTCGGCGATCGCGATCTTCTCGGGCATGACCTTGTTCTTGGCGGACGCCTCGAGCATGCGGATGATGGCGAGCGCTGAGTCGGCCGGCATCTCTGCATTGCTCAGAGCTGTGGCGACCTTCGGGTATTCGGGCTCGAGTACCTGCCCCATGAGCTGACGACGCTGCGTCTTGTTACCCAGTGCAATCCGCCGGCGGGCCTCGGCGGAGGAGATGTGGGTGACGTCTTCGAGGAACTCGACCGCATTGCGGTGCCCGGTAATGAGAGCGAGGTTCTCGTCCTTCGGGAGGTCTCTGCGCGAGCGCACGGCGAGCTCGTGGGCGAGCTCAATACCTCGGGCTGCGGCGCTGCGAGTCACTTGCTCGTTGTCCCGAATTGCCTGCTCGAGTTCGGCATTCGACAAGGCAGCACCCGGCACGCGCGGTGCCGATTCTGGGGTGCTGGTGTCGATTGCCATGGGTCTAGTTTGGCAACACCCACCGACATTCGTGCTCCACTTTGGTGATGTGTGAACAACTCCCGGAAAGGGCTCTTGTGGACGAGAAGTAGGGTCTGGGGATCGGGTTTCGACGAGCTCAACCAGCGCGAGTGGCTGAAGCAGCGGGTAGCGGAAGTGGCGAGGCCGAGAACGATGTTTCGGGGCAGAAGTCGCCGTCTTTTGCCCCGAGACTCCGCACTCGCGGCTCAAGGCTCCGAAGCAGCCTGCACCCAGGCGCGACCGAAGCCCCCCGGTCGCTGCCGCTTGTCACCGCTGGCACGCCGTGTGCGCGACCACATCTCACCTCGGGGGCGGGGCCTGCGCGTTCGCTTCGCTGGTGCGCGCGTCATTGAGAAGCCCGCGTCGGATGTCCTGCCGGACCCGCAGCCGGGACATCAGGAATCGCTGGGCCTTCAGTTCTACGAAATGGTGGAGCGCGAACGCGACCCCCAGCGCACAGGCGAAGGAAAGCAGCGCGAGCCCCAGCCCGGGCACCAAGGGTAGGTGTGGGTGGTCATCGGGCCATGCAGAAGCCACCAGCTGGATTGTCAGCAGGTGCACCAGGTAAAACGCGAACGAGACTTGCCCGAGCTTGATGAGGAGGGGTCTGGCGAGCGCGGATGGTTGCTGCTGCAGATCGCGGCGTGCGATGGCCGCTATCAGCGCCGCCAGGTCGATGTCGCTGATCATCGTGGTGTTGATGGGGGCGGGGCCGATCGGGGCGAGAAGCGCGGGAAGGAAATACCCGATCGCAGCAATGACGATGGCGGGAGCTAGTCGAGGACCACGCCATTCACCGTGCCGCATCAGCAGCGCTAGCACGATCCCGATGACAAACTCTGGCAGGCGAAGAGGCGGCCAGCTGTAGCCCGACAAAGAGCGATGCGCGAGCTCTGCAATAACCGGCGAAAGACCAAGGCAGCCGAGCATCGCGAGCCCGACGACTAGCAGGCCATTCTTTCGGAGCGAGCGAAGGAGTCGGATCAGTAGCGGAAAGAGTGCATAGAAGAAGGCCTCACAGGCGAGCGACCAGCTAACCGGATTGCCCGCTTGCCACCAATCCTGATGCCAGCTGTTTACTAAGAATAGGTTCGATAACAGTGCCCACGGGTCATCAGTGCGGATCGCGGGAACCACAGACACCGAAACGATACCGGCGAGCCCGACGGCGACCACGTGCAGAGGCCAGATCCGGGCGACCCGTCGGTACCAGAATGAGGCGGATTTGTCGCCGGGCATGCTGCTCCAGGTCAGCACAAATCCCGACAGGATGAAGAACAGGGCCACGCCTGAGTTGCCGGCACCGAAGAGAAACTCCGGCACGGCCTTGGCGTCGTCCGAAAAGTACTGCATCGCGATGACGTGGTAGCCGAATACGGCCATAGCGGCTATCCAGCGCAGACCTGTAAGTGAGGGCAGCACAGAGCGGGTGAGTGAGGAGTCGGTCCGGTGCGACGGTGATGCGCGCTCGCGACGCGATTCGGTCGGTGCATCACTCATTCCAGTGACACTAGTAACGCCGCTGGCGGCTGTGCTGCCCCCAGTTCGGCCGTGGCGCATTCCGGGTGCCGCCCGTATCCCTCCGCTGCACGCAACGCAAATCGGCGCCACGACGGCCAGCGAACACGGAGATGCCTGCACTTATCCTGAAATGAGCGTCGACACCAACGGCGCGCGATCCCCCCGAAGGACACCCATGCCTACAACTGTCAATGCCTACGCTGCTACCTCAGCCACCGAACCCCTCGTCAAGACCACGATCGAACGCCGCGATGTCGGCGCGAAAGACGTGCTGATCGAGATCAAGTACGCCGGGGTCTGCCACTCCGACATCCATACCGTGCGCGGCGAGTGGGGCCCGATCACCTACCCGCAGGTGGTGGGCCACGAGATCGTCGGCTTCGTCACCGAGGTTGGCTCCGAGGTCACCCTGCACCAGGTCGGCGACCGGGTCGGCGTCGGCTGCATGGTCAACTCCTGCCGCGAGTGCGTGAACTGCCTCGCGGGCATGCAGAACTATTGCCTCAAGGGCAACACCGGAACGTATGCGTCGGTCGACCTCGACGGCACCATCACCCAGGGTGGTTACTCCACCCACGTCGTCGTGACTGAGGACTTCGTTCTCAAGGTTCCCGAGTCGATCCCGTTTGAGGCTGCGGCACCGCTGCTCTGCGCGGGCATCACCACCTACTCGCCCCTCGCCCACTGGAACGCCGGACCCGGCAAGAAGGTCGCCGTCGTCGGAATGGGCGGGCTCGGCCACATGGCCGTCAAGATCGCCCACGCCATGGGCGCCGAGGTCACCGTGCTCTCGCAGTCCCTGAGCAAGCAGGACGACGGCATCCGCTTCGGAGCCGACCACTACTACGCGACCAGCGACAAAAGCACCTTCGAAACGCTCGCGAACACGTTCGACCTGATCATCAACACGGTCAGCGCACCGGTCGACCTTCGGTCGTACCTGTCGCTTCTGGCCCTCGACGGCACCATGGTCAACGTCGGTGCCCCAGCGGAGCCCCTGCCGATCTCGGTCTTCGGGCTCATGGGAAACCGCCGGTCGTTCGCGGCATCCGGCATCGGCAGCATCGACGAGACCCAGGAGATGCTCGACTTCTGCGCCGAGCACGGCATCGCCCCGGCGACCGAGCTCATCGCGGCCGACCAGATCAACGAGGCCTACGAGCGCGTGCTGAAGTCAGACGTTCGCTACCGCTTCGTCATCGACATCGCGACCCTCGCCTAACTCGCGACGGCACGAAGGGCGTCCCGCTGGTCGGGGCGCCCTTCGTCGTTAAGTGGTGGCGCGAACTCCGGATGCCGCCACGCGATCCGCGGGCCGGCCCAGGTAGCCGCTTAGGCGCATCCAGCGCTCGACCGGAATGGTGACGAGCGGCGGGACCGCCGCCGCGAGGGCGATGCCGGCGACCCACCACGGCCAGCGCAGCACGAAGAACGAGATACCGACCACGGCGACGTAGGCCAGGAACGCGCCACCGTGCAGTGCGCCGAAGATGCTCACGCCGACGTCGGTCGTCTGCGTCACGTACTTGAGGAACATGCCCACCAGCAGCCCGAGCCAGGTGGTCGCTTCGACGAACGCCATAATGCCGAAGATCCGGCCGAGGGGTGCGAGGGGGAGTCTGGCGCTCATGGGTCCTTTTCGGGTGGAGCCGCGTTTCCGCGTCGAGTGTCGACACCAGTCTTTCGCACCGAGCTCGGGCATCCGCTGGGAACGGGGTAGCGTCGATCGCGTGACCGACGCCGATCTTCCGCACTTCGCCCCGTGGATCCACGGGGCCGAGCCGGGCGCTGCGCCGGTCGACCCGCCCATCCAGGTGCAGTGGTTCGGTACAGACACCGTTGTGCTCAGGCAGAGTATGGCCAGCGACTTCGAGGCGCCCTTTCTCTATTTGTTCTTCGGCAGCGAGCGCGCCCTGCTCGTCGACACCGGCGCGACGACGGATGCCGCGACCTTTCCCTTGCGCGCGACGATCGACCTGCTGCTCACGACCTGGCTGAGGCTTCACTCGCGCGACGGATATGAACTCGTCGTCACCCACAGCCACGCGCACGGCGATCACATCGCTGGAGATAGCCAGTTCGGCGACCGGCCGAACACAATCGTCGTCGGCGCCGACCTGCAATCGGTGCGCGCCTTCTACGGTTTCGGCGACGACGTCGACACTCCCGCGACCTTCGAGCTCGGCGACCGGCTGGTCGAGGTACTGCGGATACCCGGCCACGACCCGACGTCCGTAGCGGTTTTCGATCCGGCCACCGGCTGGTTGCTGACTGGCGACACCGTGTATCCCGGACGCCTCTACGTGACCGACGCCCCGGCCTGGATCGCGAGCATCGCCCGGCTCGACGACTTCGCGAGCAGCCACGCCGTAACCGCGATCATGGGCTGCCACATCGAGATGACCACGACGCCTGGCATCGATTACCCGGCGGGGACGACCTGGCAACCGGACGAGCCGCCGCTGCCGATGTCGCGCGCCCAGTTGGGCCGCATCCGCGCTGTGTCAGACGCAGCGCTCGAAGTGGGCCGGCACGTCTTCGACGACTTCATCATCGAGCCGAAGTAGGCACGGTCACCAGCTCTCGCGGCGGCGCTCCTGGTCGACGACCGCCTCGCGGTCGGAGAGCTGCCGCAGGCCTGCGAGCGGCTGGGCCATGCGGTGGTTGTGCGCGAGACGGGGTTCGACCCGGTCGAGAAACGCCCAGTAGCCGGCGGTGAACGGGCAGGCATCGTCACCGAGCCGCACCTTCGGATTGAAGCGGCATGACCCGCAGTAGTCCGACATCCGGTTGATGTAGGCGCCGCCGGCGGCGTAGGGCTTGGTCGCCACGATGCCCCCGTCGGCGTGCTGCGACATGCCGATGACGTTGGCCGGCATCACCCACGGGGTGCCGTCGACGAACATGTCGATGAACCACTGGTTCAACGCGACCGGGTTGTAGCCGTGCTGCAGTGCCCAGTTGCCGAGAACCATGAGGCGCTGGATGTGGTGCGCCCACCCGTGGCGGCGCATGCCGTCGATGGTCTCGCGCAGGCAGGTCGCTTCGATGGCCGTTGTGTCGAGCGAGAGGAATGAATCAGGCAGCGGAGTGGTGGCGCCCAGATAGTTGTTCTTCAGCGGGTAGTCCTCGCCGAGATACCAGTACAGGTGCCAGACCCAGTCCCGCCAACCGGCGAGCTGGCGGATGAATCCCTCGGTGCTGTTGAGCGGAACGGTGCCCGAGCGGTACTCCGCCTCGGCCTTCACGATCACCTCGCGCGGATCGAGAAGCCCGAGGTTCAGGGGCGCGCTGAGCAGGGAGTGTGACATCGTCCAGTCGCCGCTGAGCATCGCGTCTTCGTAGCGGCCGAAGTCCGTCAGGCGATACTGCAGGAAGTCATCTACGGCGAGCTCGGCCTCCGCGGCGGTGGCGGCGAATCGACGCGGTCCGTCGTCGCCGAGAAGCGTGACGAGCCCGCGCGCCTGCCAGTCGTCGAGGTCTGCGCGCACCTGCTGGTCGATGTCGTCTTCGACGGGCCACCACGGCTCGAGCCCCAGTGTCGCCGCGCCCTTCGGCGGAGCAGCCCGGTTCTCGTGGTCGAAATTCCAGCTGCCACCCGTCGGCCCGGCTCCGTCCATCAGCACGTCGTCGCGGGCGCGCACGTGCCGGTAGAAGTCTTCGAGCAAGAGGCGCTTGCCGCCGCGAGCGTCGGCCCACTCGCGGAATTCCGCCTCCCCAGTAACGAATCCGCGGCTGGGCAGCACGTGGATCGGCCGCTGCGCCACGAACCGGCGGGCAGACCACGAGGTCGGGTCGATGACCTCGAGATCGTCGCGCCGGTCGACGACCTCGCTGTACTTATCGACCTGGTGATATTCGACCCGGTCGCCGAGTTCTGCCGCGCGGTGACGCAGGGCCGAGAGGATGAGGTGCGCCTTGGCCCGGTGCATCGGGCGCCGGCCGAACACCGAGCGCGCCTCGATGATCATCATCGGGCCGCCGTCATCGAAGAGCGGCCCAAGCTGGCCGGCGAAGATCCAGCGGGTGCGTTCGCTCATGGCCCCATTCTCGCTGGGAGGTCGCCCCATCACGCGCGGATACGGCATCCGGACGCCGCTCGACCGCGAATTGCCAGCTAGCGTGAAAGCTCCCCGCAACGAGAGGTGCCACCGTGGGCCGCAAGATTCGAGCCGGATCCCCGGAACAGGTCTCCGAAGTCGCGGAGACCTGCGCCTACTGCGGTCGGGCCATGCCGCACTCCGCCATCCCCGGCCAGAAATGGTGCTCGAAAGCCTGCCGGCAGCACCGGCTCACCGAGACCGACAAGGCGCTCGAACGCACCATCACCGAACTGTTGGCCGCCCGGCCGGCCACCTCGAGCATCTGCCCGTCTGAAGTCGCGCGGGCGACGAGCGAAGACTGGCGCGACCTAATGGAACCGACCAGGCGCGCAGCCCGGCGGCTGGTTGCGCGTGGCGAGGTAGAGATCACCCAGGGCGGCTCGGTCGTCGATCCCTCGAAATTCAAGGGCCCCATCCGCATTCGGCTGCCGCGATAGCGCTACGAGCTGGCGCGGGCCCTGGCGTACCAGCGCCGGTGCGGCAGCTGGCTGGGAAAGTGCTCGCGCATCGTCACCCAGCCACGGCGGGTGCGTCGGCGCATCGCGGAGAAACTGCGGAACGGGCGGCCGGAGATCCGCACCACCAGCGCGCGGTCGTACAGCACCCGCAGGCCGGGCCGGATGCGATAGCTCAGGTCGAAGTCGTCGTGCAGTTCGGGCTCGTCCCTCGGAACGGCGGCACTCACGCTGCGCCAGAGGTCGCGGGTCATCGCGAAGTTGGATCCGAAGAGCGGGATGCTGGCCAGGGCTGCGCCGGCGCTGAGAAAGTACGCGCCGAGGTAGAGCACGCGCGCGAGCCAGTCGCCGAGGCGTGAGAGGTCGTAGAACGTGGCCGGACCGGTGACAGCGACGGCCTCCGGATGCGAAGCGAGCGTGCGCTCGATCTGTTCCAGCCAGCCGGTGGGCACGAGCGAATCCGCGTCGCAGCGGGCGATGATGTCACCGGTCGCCGCGTCATAGCCGCGCGACGCCGCGGCCGTGATCCCCGGTCGCGACTCGGTGACGACGGTCGCACCGAGCCGGCGCCCGACGGCGGCAGTGGCATCCGTGCTCGCGTTATCGACGACGATGATCTCGTCGGCGGGGCGAGACTGCTCGTTCAGCGCGGTGAGGCAGCGCTCGAGCATGACCGCGTCGTCTTTCGCGGGGATCACAACAGAGATAAACGGCACCGGGTAATGGTAGGCAGCTCGCCGGGCCGCGAAACCGAGCCTGACCGTTTGCTGCGGTTCTTGCGCTCACAACATTGCACCCTCGGTAAGAAAGTGCAATACTGCACTATGTGACCGACAGTGCAACTTTGAACCGACGCGAGAAGCGGATGCAGCAGACTGCATTCCGTCTCACGAGCGTTTCACGGCGCCTGACCGCCGAGCGCGGTCTGGCCGGTTTCACGATCGAAGAACTCTGCGACGAGGTGGAGATCTCTCGCCGCACCTTCTTCAATTACTTTCCGTCGAAGGATGACGCCGTTCTCGGCGCCGACTCGCAGGAAGAGGCGACGAAGTTCGCCGAGGCGTTCCTCGCCCAGGGCAAGCGCGGGTGGGGCAAGGTCGTCGACGACCTGTTCGGGCTCGCGCTGACCCTGGTCGACGATGCCGGGCTCGATCTCGAAGAACACAGTGACTTCATGCGGGCGCTCGAACGGGAACCGAAGCTCTTCGCCCGGTTCATGGGCACCACGCGCGAACGCGAAAAACAACTGAGGGCGCTCATCGCCGAGCGCGAGGGCGTCGCTGCTGACGACCCGCGAGCCGAGGCGGCCGTCATGGTCATCACCTCGCTCACTCGCATGTTGGGGGAGACCCTGTCGAATCCCGAGAACAGCCGCGACTTCGCGACCGTTCTCACCGAATCGCTCTCCGCCCTCCGCCTCGTGCTCTCTACCGACTGACTGTTCCGCGCCGCTCCACCACATTTCAAAGGATCACTGTGACCACAATCGCTGCACCACCCAAAACCGACGGGCCGCTGCTTCTCACGAAGCGCCGCATCTGGATCATCTTCGCCGCGCTCATCGCGGGCATGCTGCTCTCCAGCCTCGACCAGACCATCGTCTCCACCGCGATGCCGACCATCGTCGGCCAGCTCGGCGGCGTCGAACACCAGGTGTGGCTGACCACGGCCTACCTGCTCGCGACGACCATCGTGATGCCGGTCTATGGAAAGTTCGGTGACGTTCTCGGGCGCCGCAACCTGTTCCTGATCGCTATCGCGCTCTTCACCATCGCCTCTGTCGGTTGTGCATTCGCCGGCGACTTCACCCAGCTCATCGTCTTCCGCGCCATGCAGGGCCTCGGTGGTGGTGGACTCATGATCCTCTCGCAGGCGATCATCGCCGACATCGTTCCGGCATCCGAGCGGGGAAAGTACCTCGGCCCGCTGGGCGCCATCTTCGGTCTCTCGGCCGTCGGCGGGCCCCTCCTCGGCGGATTCTTCGTCGACCACCTCACCTGGCAGTGGGCTTTCTACATCAACATCCCGGTCGGGATCGCCGCATTCGCGATCGCCTGGTTCACCCTGAAGCTGCCGAACAAGAAGGCCACGCAGCCGATCGACATTCTCGGCGTTGTGCTGTTGTCGGCCTTCACCACCTGCCTGATCTTCTTCACCGACTTCGGTGGCGACTCCGACCACGGCTGGGGTGCCATCGAGACCTGGCTGTTCGGTGCCGGGCTCGTCGTCGCGGCCCTGCTCTTCGTGCTCGTCGAGTCGCGCGCCAAAGACCCGATCATCCCGCTCGCGCTCTTCAAGAACCGCACCTTCATCAACGCGACCGCGATCGGCCTGACCCTCGGGCTCGGCATGTTCTCGGCTATCGGCTTCATCCCGACCTTCCTGCAGATGTCGTCGGGAACTTCGGCCGCGGCATCCGGGCTCCTCATGCTCCCGATGATGGTCGGTCTGATCGGCACCTCGATCGCCTCGGGTATCGCCATCACGAAGACCGGAAAGTACAAGCTGTTCCCGATTCTCGGAACCCTGATCACCGCAGCCGCGATGGTCGCGATGACGACCCTCTCGGCCGACACTCCGATCTGGCTGATCTGCGTGTTCCTGTTCGTCTTCGGCGCCGGCCTCGGCCTCATCATGCAGGTCGTCGTGCTGGTCGCCCAGAACTCGGTCGACCCGTCGATGATCGGTACCGCGACGAGCACGAACAACTACTTCCGCGAGGTCGGTGCATCGCTCGGTGTCGCCGTGTTCGGCACGATCTTCACGACGCGCCTCACCGACAACCTCAAGGATGTCTTCACGGCAGCGGGAGCAAGCGCGGGTGACGCATCGAACGCCACCGCGACCCTCGACCCGCAGACCCTGGCGAACCTGCCCGACGCGATCCGCGACGGAGTCGTGACCGCATACGCCGACGCTCTCGCCCCGGTGTTCTGGTACCTGCTGCCGTTCATCGCCATCGCGTTTGTGCTCGCGCTGCTGCTCAAGCAGATCAAGCTCTCGGATGTCGCCGGCCTCGTCGCCCGCGGCGAAGCCGTCGGCGGAGACGAAGCCGAGGCTCTCGAGACGGCCCAGCGCGCGGCAGCCGGCACCACGGGCACGACCGCGGCGTCGACCAAGGCCCCACCCGCGGGGTCGTAGTCCACCCAGCCTCGTGGCGGGAGTTGGTGCATGGTGGCGGGAGTCGTGACTCCCGCCACACAGCTTTTGTCATCGCATAACTTCCGCCACAGCTGAAGCCACCCTGCCTTCGGGCCGCAGTCGCGATACTGTTTCACGTCGGGTGTAATGACCGCACCCGGGGCGACGACGGTGTTCGCTCACGACTCTTGGCAACGATGACGGGATAGCGACGTGACACGACGCTCGGCGCACGCGGCACCAGCTGCGCGCGGGCTGCCGTCTCCGCGGCTGTCCTGGTTGTTCGCCGTCACCCTGCGTCGCACCCGCACACAGTGGCGACTTCTCGCGGGCGTGCTTGCCGTCGCTCTGCTCGCCAGCACCCTCGTCACCTCGCTCGGGCTGCTCTCGGCCGCGACCGAGGAGTCGGGAGTGCGCCGTGCGCTCGAGGCCGTGCCCGACGCGAGCGTGTCGATGACGGTGCACCTGGCCAGCCCGATCGCGACGATCGCCGACGCCCGCGCGTCCACCGACGGTGCTATCGCGAACGTCGTCGGCACCGGCGTCACCGTGACGAATTCGAGCACGGCCGTCTCTCCGATCTCGCTCGCGACCATCGACGACCCGCCAGACGACCTGCCGGTGCTGACCTACTTCTCGGAACGCGACGGCATCCGTGACCACACGACCCTCGAGAGCGGCGACTGGGCCGGCGACGTCTCGGGCGGCGGCGCGGTGCCCGTCACCGTTCCCTCGTCGGCGGCGGGTGTTGCGGGCCTGGCGATCGGCGATGAGTTCGCCGTCGACGTGCGCGGCTCGGTGGTTACGGCGACGATCGCGGGCTTCTATGAGGTGAACGACCCGGCCGAGGAATTCTGGGCGACGGATGCTCTCGCCGGGGCGGGAAGCGACCCGCAGTTCCCGAATCCGACAGTCGAGTTCTTCCAGCCGACAACCGCTTTCGGGCCTCTGCTCGTGGCTGACGGGGCACTCGGCGCGGCGGGTATCCCGGTGGCGAACCTCGACTTCGTCTACCAGCCCGACTTCGCGGGAATCACCGTCGACGAGCTGCCTCCGCTGCTCGAGCGCCTCGGTGACGCGGATACCGACCTTGTTCTCGACACGGGGCGGATCGCCAACTCGATCTCGTACAGCTCCGACGCAATCGACACCCTGTCCGGCATCGTCGCCGGCCTCGTCTCCACCCGGTCGACCGTGTTGGTGGTCAGCCTGCTGCTCGCCGTTCTCGCGCTCGCTGCCCTCGCCCAGACCGCCCGGGTGTTCTCGAATGCCCGCGCGACCGAGCGCCTGCTCATGACCGCGCGTGGGGCTTCGAGTGGTCACCTTCTTGCGCTCGCCGCGGTAGAAGCGCTGCTGGTCGGTATAGTCGTGGCGGCAGCGAGCCCGCCTCTCGCCGGACTCGTCTACCGGCTGCTCGCTGCGCAAGCGCCGATGCGCGCCGCCGGCATGCCGGCGTCCATCGCGCCGCCCGCCGCGAGCTGGATCACCGCGGCCGCGGCCGGCCTGGCTTTTGTCGTCGTGCTGCTCGTGCCGTTGCTCGTTCCGCTCGTGTTGTCCCTGGTCGGGCGGCGGTCGGCGGCGGGGGAGGCTCCGCGCTCGCGCCAGCGTGCGGCATCCGGGTTCATGCGTTCCGGAGTGGATCTCGCCCTGGTGGTGGTCGCCGGAATCGCCTTCTGGCAGCTTCAGTCCTATCGCACTCCCGTGGTCGAGGGCAGCGTCGATACCCGCATCGACCTGGTGCTGGTCGCCGGCCCGGCGCTTGTGCTTGTCGCTGCCGCCCTGGTCTGCGTGCGATTGATCCCGGCCCTGTCGCGTCTCATCGACGCAGCCGGTTCCGGGTCCCGGCGTCTCGGCATCTCGCTGGCAGCCTGGGAGGTAGGTCGCCGGGCGAAGCGGGTGACGGCCGCGGTTCTGTTGCTCAGCCTGACCCTTGCCGTCGGCACTTTCGGGCTCGCGTTCCTGGCTACCTGGAAGCAGTCGCAACTCGACCAGGCGGCTTTCGCGGTGGGTGCCCCGGTTACCGTGCCGGTGGCTGTCGACCGCGCCAGCGGGCAAGCGGCGTCGTTGGCCGAGGGCTCCGCCGGCACGCCACAGCCGGTGATCCATCGCGCGGGAACTGTCCGGCCCCGCACCACGCTCGAGATCCCGGGGCTCTCTGAAGGGACGAGTGCCGAGATCCTGGCCCTCACCCCGGGTGCCCGGGAACTGCTCGACCGCGGCCGGTTGTCTGAACTCGGAGGCGCGCGGGTGAACGGCGATCTCGCGAGTGCTCCCGACGTGACGGGCGGCATCGATCTTCCCGGCGACGTGCGCGGGATCTCCGCCCGGGTGAAGGTCTCGGCCGATGGGGCGACCGGCGTCGCCGCCGACCTGACGGCGGTGATCGAAGACGGCAGCGGGCTGCTGTCGACCGTCGCCCTGAAGCCCGCCGACAACGCGCCGGTCATGGTCGGTGCGGGTGAATACCCGGTTACCGGGGACCTCGCTCTTGCGGAGGGTTCCGAAGAGGCGACCGGTCCGCTTCGACTGGTCGGCATCCAGGCGACGTTCCGTTCGAGCGAGAGAGAACCGGTGAAACCGGAACTGCCCAGAAGCCTTCTGGCCGAACTGCTGGTGGGCGAGGTCTCGGTTTTCGGCGCGGACGACGAGGCGGGCACCGCGCTTCAAATCACCGGCGATTCCGGATGGACGCCGTTCACCACGGTCAAGAAAGCCGGAACGCCGACGGCCGGGGTTCCGCCCGAGGGCTGGCAGTTCGTCCTCGAAGGGGTGGTTCCGGCCGACGTACTGTCACTCCGTCAGACCCTCGGGCTGGTGGCGTGGAACCCGGTTGCCGATGTGCCGGCCGTCCTCAGCGATGAGCTCGCAGAGACGCTGTCAGCCGGCCCCGGGTTGCCCCTGGCCCTCTCGACGCAGGGCGTGCTCGTGCCGATCAGCGTCATCCGTCAGATCCCGTTGGTGCCTGGAGCTGCGGCAAGCTCCGCCTTGGATGCGGTGGGATCGGGACTCGCGCCGACGACAACGGGCGACAAGATCGTCATCGTCGACCAGTCGCTGCTCGTCCGATACCTCATT